>BNJS01001337.1_pt1 | contig 112542 bp, 142 predicted proteins | sample 8540461 | NCBI WGS metagenome assembly BNJS01 (sample SAMD00202454, study PRJDB9452) | human saliva metagenome | isolation source: human saliva | place: Japan | reverse complement strand
GGCGAGCAGCATTTATATCTTTTAATGATTATCTAGACATCGCCTCCGATAGGGAACACCCTGAGAAATGCCGCCGCCTCAGCTCTGGGGCAGTCAGCAGGGGCTTCGGCAAAGCTTCTCTTCGCCATTCTGCTCATCTGTGTGCCCTAATGCTGGGAGTAGGGCAGAGGGGCTTAGATTTAGAGATGAAAACCTTTGCCCTTATTATTCTGCTCTATATCCTGATGAACATAGCCTATTCCATAAAGCTGAAACACATCGCCGTGGTGGATGTTCTACCAGTGCTTTCGGTTTTGTGCTGCGTGTTTTTCGCGGGGGCAGCATCACGGGGATTCCTGTCTCGCAGTGGGGCGGTGCTGCTTACCTTCGTTCTGGCGCTGGTTCTCGCCGTAGGGAAGAGGCGCGGGAGCTCGATAGCCGCGCAGACCACCGGAAAAACCAGAAAGGCATTAGACGGCTATAATCTGCCCTTTGCGACACTATTTTTGGCTCTCAGCAGCACGCTCACCGTGGTCTGTTGTGATGTTCACTCTTCTCGCCGGAGGTTCAGCAGCACTTTCACCAGCGGATTTTTATACGATATTCTTTGTGATATCTCGCGGTGCTCAGGTATCTGCAGCTTATTTTGGTTTATAACAGCACGGAGCCTCCTGCCAGATACTCTTCCGCGACCGCTACATGCAGATGATGATTATCGGCTGGCTGGCGGTTTTCATGCTTCATCTTTACTTTAATGAAAAGGTAAAGCCCTGGAAAACTCCCTCGCACCGAAAATAAGATAAAACGCTAATACTTTTGGTATTCTCCCAGAATTACACTACTTTTGGAGGTCAATAAAGATGGATTATCTTTTTACAGCTCATCTGCAGATCAGGAAAATCTCTCCAGCATTTTGGTACTCCGCTGGAACAGCTTCTCATATCTCCCCGATGGTTTAATAATCAGTATCTTCTGGACATGCCCACTGTGTGGCTCACAGCAGTTGCTGCATTATTACCTTACGGGGAATGATTTTCGGATTGATGACGGCTGGATAGACATACAAAGAAAGGAACACTTCACTGTGATGTAACAGCCGGTGATGTGAGATTTAAACTTTCTGCTGAAAAACTTCAAACTGCTGGCTCGGATTATGCTAAGGGATATTTTGCTGATTATCAATGCCATACTCCACGAGTTTTGGTTTAAAGCTGATGAGCATCCGTGATGCCGTATTTATAATAATATGCATGAATGCCGACATTACGGTTATGTTTTGGCACAGAGAAAGAGCCATTTAGGCGATAAATATTACATGAAAGACGACTTTTATATTTGGTCTGCGACCAGTGATAGAGCCATAGAGGCAGGAAAAACCATTGATAAAATTTTTATCAAAATGGGCTGCGGGGCGACATCATCGCAGAACTGAAAAACACTACTCTCAAAAGCACGGAATCAGGGCAAATTATGCCCGTGGAGAAAACAAACCGCTTTACCCGAAAAATCATCAGGGCGTAGTGGCTTTTATCCAGATGTTGCTTTTTATAAGGTGGAAGATGTTGTCCCAGCTTTTTGAAGAGGAAGGTTCCGTTTTTATTGATTTTGGATAGATTGACCGATGTGCGAAACTTTGGGAGCGATATGCGAACTGCTGATGCGTGGGCGTAGATGCTGTAATTATCCCAGATAAAGGGGCGGCGCCTATCAGCCTGATGCGATGAAGACTTCGGCAGGGGGCAATTTGATAATATTAAAATATGTAAAGAGACACCTTGCCCATACGGTAGACTACCTCCAGCAGTCGGAATATTGGTCTATGCCTCTACGGAAAAAGGCACAGGAAATTGCTCTCACGAGGCTGATTTTCGTGAGCCATGTGCGATTGTGATGGGTAATGAGGAAACAGGAATTTCTAAAAGAAGTTCTCATCACTCTGATGAGAAAATAAAACTCCCAATGCAGGGAAAAACCCAGTCGCTCAATGTATCCGTGAGTTTGTGGAGCGGTGCTTTGTGAAGCGGTAAGACAAAGATTAAGTTAAACTTTATAATTATAAAATGATAAAGAGAATTTTTAGCAATAGGAACTCATAGGAATGACCCTTGCAGCATGTAGTCAAGATAAAAAGACAACCGAAAATACAGATAAAAACAAGCTACAACTACTGAAAACGCAGGAACTACCACCACAGAAGAAGAAAAAGCTGCGCCAGTGGTAATGGCAATTTCTGAGCGGGGAGTTTATACACAGAAATTTATTTTAGAGAAAGACAGACTTATCCGTTTTTCTTCAAGACGAAAGAAATCCAAACCATCAAAGACCACATGAAAAATCCATGAGTGGAACACAGGAAGTAGTGGATGAAAGAAATATAGTAGGGTGGAAAACTTTGAAAATGGAGTTTATGAGTCTGACTCCTGAATATTGTAGGAAAGAAAATGTCTTCCACAGCTGATGGGAAAAACAGTAGTAGTAGATACCAAAGCTGCAGCACCGAAGGAAGAGCAGTTGAAAAACATCTGGAATATCAATAAGGTATTAGCAGGAAGCAAGTTTACTGTTAAAATGAAGGAAAATGGAGAAGTGATTTCTATTTCTGGAATCAATGACCTTTATACAAAAATCGAGAAAGCAGTTTCGCTCTAATCAAAGATGCAAAAGCTAAAAAGGCTTTCATGAGCAGTTTAAACAAGGTTTTAATGAAGAAATGATAAAGAAGAATTTCCAAGGAATCAATATTTTACCTAAAAAGGGGGTGAAAATAGGAGAGCTGGACGAGACGGACAACATCACTCCAGATGGGAAAAAGTGAAATCTTCTGTCACTTACACTCTTGCAAAGTGGAAAAATGGTATCGCGGGAGATTTCTATAAAAGGAGGAATTCCTCTAAAATCTGAAAAACAAACTCAGCAGGAGTTACCGCTACTATAAGTATACAAGGAACTCAGCAGGGGAATATCACGATAGACCAGAATACAGGATGGATTAAAAGAAATCTACTCTTAACATCAAAACAACTAACAAACAGAGCATGACAGATGGAAAACAGACAGAATCCGTCACTCAAACCTCTGACAACACAATTACAATAAACTAATTGTTATGAAATTTATAGGACTTCTTTTACTTTGTTTTATATGTTATCTGATTTTGCAGTTTATCAGAAGGTCTGTGTTTTTAAGTTTTATAAAGCTGCAAATGCACAGCGGAGAGATTACGAAAATCAAAGAAATAACAGCAGTTCTGCATCTAAAAAGGAATTTAAGAAAGATATAAAATGGGATGCAGAAACGGTAGATTACGAAGAAAGTGAAAGATTAGATTTGATACTTAAAAAGCTCAAGATATTCTCTTGAGCTTTTTAGATATTTTCAGTTAGTCTTGTATACATCTTACGGACATACCTAATGAGCCACCACCATAGTCGCCATCTGTGCCTAGTGGGTTATTACCTCGCAAATAAAGAGCAGGAACACTACCTGAAACTTTTTCTGATATAGAATAATGAGTTCTTGTAGTATAAGCAAAAATTACCAGTATTATGTCTATGGCTTGAGGAAGTGAGATGTAAATCTTCAAAAGCTCTATCTCCTGTAGAGAACTCAGGCTGTTTATCCAGTTTTGGAATTCATTTTTAGTGGGTACATGGAATCCGCTAGGACATGGGTTATTAGAATCCGTTTGTCTGCCATAGGTCATGAGGACCAGTAATTGCAATAGTATTAACAACCCAAGAATTACTTATTGATGGTACTGTAATAAATTTATTTGTTCCTGCGTTTGTCCAAGAACTTGCCTGAGTGTTTGTAGTTAAACTTGCTGTTCCTGTATTTTTACTTGTCCACAACATTAGCTCATGCCCATCTGCTATACGCTGCCACTGGAAGTAAGAACCAAAGGCTAAATAATCATCCATACTATTTGGTTTTTAGCTGGGTCAAAATTACCACGAGGGTCGTTAGCATCTGTATATTCTGCACCTAAATTGTGATTAAGCCATATTTTTACCATCAGCACCTTTTATAGGGATATAAATAAAAATTATGTTCTTCGGCATTGTTGCCCATGAGCCAGCGTAATCTCGTGTTTTCTTTCCGTAGTATCTATCAGGAATACCAGCAATTACTCTAAGTTGGAAAAGAACTCGTTGCAGAGCTTCCATTTTCTTGAGGATAAGTAAAAGTAAGCAATTCAAGACCTTTCAAGTCATTTCCAATACCAGAATTGATATCTAATTGTTTAATGTTTAAATCAAATAACTCTGGTTTTATAGTAGCAGTGATGTATTTATCAGATATACTAAGATTTTGTGCAGACCAAGATAATATTATATTTTGTCTTTTTGCCATCAGAGATTTTTGTATTTCTCATTGATGTATATCTTTTGTTCGTATGCAGGTATGGTCACTCCCACATTTACTGTAACAGGTATTTTTACTTGTATTCCATTAGGATAAGGTATTTTTCCTTTAATATCTATCTTTACTGATTCTTTTGACACCATCAGCAGGTGCAGTTTTTCCATGTAGCTGCTGATGTAGGCATAGTATAAAGGCAAGTAATCTTCATCAAAAATAGAAACTATAGATTTACTACTGCTGTTTAATTTTATTCCATTAGGAAGGAATATAGGAGATGGGGTAGGAGGAGTAGAGCCGTCACACTGCTAATCCAGTCAGAGCCGTTGTAGACTTCTATACAATTTGTTGTTGTATTGTATACTAAGGTTCCTCGTACCATTCCTGTCCAGCTGTCTATTTCTAAAGATGTAGCATGGGGCGGAATAATCCCTTGAGGGCTGGTAGGACTGGTTACTTTACTCTCCACATGAAGTGTAGCTTTTGGCGTATCGGTATTTATACATATGTCCTTCTTGTGCGTATGATATTATTGATGATAATATCCAAGCAAATGATAATGATTTTTCATGAAATAATAATTCTTTTATATTTTTCAGGGGCAAATATAGGCATTTTGTTGATGAGTATAAAGTTTATATGAATATTTTATAAAAATCCATATTAAAATAGTATTTTTGGGCAGATTTTTTTAAGTTTTAAAACTATGTTTAAAAGAGAATAAAAATATTTTTATATAGCAGGAAGCCTTATTTTGTTCATTACTGTCGCTTGTGATTTATACTAATCCTGTTTTCCAAGGAAAAGAGATTATACAGCATGATATAGTCCAGTATAAAGGTGGAGCAAAGGAGCTTTTAGACTATCGTGCGAAGAATGGCGAGAAACCCTACTGGAGTGATGCCATGTTCGGCGGGATGCCTACCTATCAGACGGGAGCGCAGTTTCGTGGAGATGTTATAAAAATATGGATAATGCTCTGAATTTCCTGCCGAAGCCTGCTAACTATTTGTTTTTACTTTTTGCTGGTTTTCTGCTTGGAATGACTGCACGTTAGAAACTGGAAATATGCTCTTTTGGGTGCTACATTTTCGGACTGTCCACTTATTTTTATATCATTATAAGTGCTGGGCATAATGGGAAAGTACATACTATCGCTTATTTTGCGACGCTTTTGCAGGGATTTTTACTGGTTTTATATTAGGATATCTTTTGGGGATTTGCTGTAACTGCTTTGTTCATGGGAGCTTGCAGATAGCTGCGAGACCACTTTCAGATGACTTATTATCTTTTCATTGGGATAGGATTTTTATTCCTTTCGGAATTGATAAGAGTTTTGCTCAAAAAGAGCGATTGGAAGCATTTTGGGATTTCTTCTGGAGTTTTGGCTTTGGCTTTTCTTTTTGGGAATAGGTATGAACTCACAAAGACTCTTGGCAAATAGAGAATATGCGGAGGAAAACTGTGAGGGGAAGCAAATTTTTAGAAGATGAAAAACAAAATCACGCTTCCAAAAGACGGTATGAATAGGGATGCTATGCTGATGTGGAGCTATGGAAAATTAGAAACTCTAAATCTCTTTATCCCAAGATTTAGGAGGTTCTTCCCAAGAAAAAGGCTCTGACAGAATAATGCAGAATATTCAGGGAATTGGTGCAGGAAAATGCTACTTCACAAGAGGAAGTGGATAACATCGTGAAAGGCTTTTCTAGTCCTACTTACTGGGGCGAACAGCCTGGTACAGCAGGCCTGCCTATCAAGGAGCTGTGGTCTGTTTCCTTGCTTTTTAGGGTTTTTCTTTGCTCCTAAAAATATAAATATTGGATTTTAGGGGCTTCTGTGCTTACGATTATGCTTGCGTGGGGGAGCAACTTTCTGATTATTAGTGATTTATTCATTGATTTTGTTCCGTTGTATAATAAATTCTGTGCGCTATCTTTCCATTTTGGTGGTTGTGGAACTTTTATTCCCGCTCATCGCTATTGTAGGGCTTTATTCGTTTTTAACAATAAAAATCTGACAACTGAATACAAGCAAAAATATTGATGTATGCAGGAGGAGGAGTGCTGGCGTTCTTACTTTTTAATGCTGGTTTTTGGGAAATCTTTACTTGGATTTTATACCAGAAACAGAGAAAGATACCTTCCGCCATATATCCTTGATTATCTGATAGATGAAAGATATGGAATGTTTAGGGAAGACAACATAAAAGCCATTTTATGTGGGAGCGGTGCTGGGTGTTTTGTTTTTAACGATGAGAAAAAATTAACTCAAAATATAGCCCTTATCATCATCGGAGCAGTTAGTTTCTTTGATTTATGGTCGGTGAATAAGCGATATTTGAACAATGATAATTTTTGTAGATAAAGAATTTGTCCAAGAGCCTTTCGTTACGGAGAGTGTCTGATTATCTGATAGAAAAAGCGGGCGATAATACCGAAGTGCAGAGGCTTCTTGCTCAAGCAGAAATGAATAAAACGCTTTCTATTTTTGACGAGAAAGACAAAAGGACATTATAGAATTTTTCAATTCTATTACAAGTCCTTTCAATGAAACTACGACATCTTATTTCAAATCTCTGTCGGTGGTTACCATGCCGTAAAACTGCACAGGTATGATGATTTGATAAACCAATATTTTTCTGAAACGGACAATAAGAAAACGCTGAATATTCTTAACATGCTGAATACCAAATATATCCTGCTTGGTTCTCTACAAGAGCCTAGGGCTGAAAATCAATCCTAATGCAAATGAAATGCTTGGTTTTATATCTGATATTCAGTTTGTTAAAACTCCAAATGAGGAAATAAAAGCGGTGGGCGAAATTGATAATAAAGAAAACAGCTGTTGTTTCAGTGGAAGACCAAAAAAATACTTTGAGGGACTTGCAGAGCGACAGCACGGCGGTTATTGAACTGAAAAATTATCAGCCTAATCAGTTGGAATTTAAAACTCAGTCAAAAACTCCTCAGCTGGCGGTGTTTTTCAGAGATTTATTACCCGAAAAGGCTGGAAAAATGCTTCTCGATGGTAAGAAGTCCCTTATATCAAAAGCGAAATTACCTGCTCAGAGCTGTATTCTGTTCCTGCTGGAAATCATGAAGTTAGAATGGTCTTTGAGCCAGAAGTTATCGAGAAAGGAAGATGAGTTCCATGAGTGCATTTGGAATATTCCTGCTACTGAGTGTGGGTGGATTTTGAAATTTGAAGAAAAATACAAAATAGAATTATGGATAATTTTGAGATTACAAAAGTAAATAGTAGTGATATTACTTCTTTGCAAAAAGTAGGAAAAAGACCTTTTTGAAACTTTTTTCCCAAACTAATACAGAAGAAAATATGCAAAATATCTGAAGAAGCTTTTCTTCTAATAGACTTTTAGAAGGTTGAATAATCCTGATTCTCAGTTTTATTTTGCAAAATATAATGATGAAATAGTAGGTTATTTAAAACTGAATTTTGGTCATTCTCAAACGGAATTAAATGATAATGAATCGCTTGAAATAGAACGAATTTATGTTTTAAAAGATTTTCAAGGAAAAGAAAATAGAGGCAAAAATTATATGAAAAAGCTGTGAAAGTGGCCAAGCAAAATAAGTGAAATATATTTGGCTTGGAGTTTGGGAAAAAGAACCAAAAAGCCATCGATTTTTCATGATGGTTGTACCGTTTGATAAACATATTTTTGTTTTGGGGATGATGAGCAGACTGATATAATGATGAAAATGGAATTATAATAAAACAATGAGTTATAAAAATCCTTATCATCACATATTATTGGCCTCCTGCGGGCAGGCCGAGGAGTTCAACGATGGCTGAAATTCACTAAATACCTAGCCGGAATTTAGCTGGAAACCCACGGTTTTCATTCCAGAAAATCCATCTTATCCGCTTTTGGATGAGAGTTTGAGTAAGTTATCTCTTGATTTGGAAACTATTAAAACTAAAATTTGGGAGCCTTACCAGCTTGCGCGAAATATTCAGTAAGAAGAATAAGAAATTTAAGTCAGGGCAGTTTGATATTGGTGAAAACCAGTCTTTTTATGTCAAATTATCTATTTTTGTCAGAGCAATTTTTCATTTCCGATGCCCTGAGAGTTTTTGGTAAAAACCTTCCGTAGAATATCTGAAAAAGTATTTAGAGGAAAATCATTTTTGATGCATTGGTGACCACAGGGCCGCCTCACAGCCTTCATTTGATAGGGTTGGAGCTATATTTTCCAAATCTGAAATGGATTGCAGATTTTAGAGATCCATGGACAGAAATTTCGTATTTACAAGCATCTTAAACTGACAAAATGGGCGGACAAAAAGCACCGAACTTTGGAAGAAAAAGGTCTTTAAAAGTAGCAGATATTACCCTTGCTACAAGTCCTACAGATGCTGAAAAATTTCAGAGGTGCAAATGCAATCTGTATAACCAATGGATTTGATGAAAACGAGCTGATTGCGAAAATACCAAAACGCAGAAATTTACTTTAAGCTATATCGGAGTTTTTGAACAACTTAGAAAACCCTGAAAATCTTTGGGAAATCCTAAATGCTTTGGTGGAGGAAAATGCAGATTTTTCAAAAGATTTTGAGCTGAAAATTTATGGGCAGGATAGATGATAAAATTTTACAAAAGATAGAATTTTCTGCTCTTGGAAAAATGTGAATTCATGCGGTTATCTTTCTCATAATAAAGCAGTTGAAGAAATGAATAATTCGGATATTCTGCTGATTACAATTTTGACCGCGATACATCCAAGGAATCATTCTGGGAAATTATTTGAATATCTGGCAGTTGGGAAAAAGATAGTTTCCTTTGGTCCGAAGGAAAGCGATGTAGCCGATATTTTTGGAAGAAACAGGCTCAGGTAGGCATTTTGGGTATACTGATAATCAGGAAATTAAAAACTATATTTTAGGCATTTATCAGCAATGGAAAAACTGGAAATTTGAAACCAACCAACAAAGTGTCCAGCAGTATTCCAGAAGAAATCTCACAAAACTTTCTGAAATTTTATAGCTTTTATCTAAAAATAATTTAATGTAGTAAAGTTGGTTTATCAAAATTTAAATCTTGTTTTTAATAGAAACAAACAATAAAATTCTTATTTTTGCATTTTGGAAAAATATGAGGCAGTAATACAATTCATGACAAACATTTCGTTCCTTATCTCACCAATGAGGAATTTGCAGAAAGTAATAAAAGACCTTGCAGAAAAGGTTTACGAAGACTACAAAGATGAAGTTCCTGTGTTTATCGGAGTGCTGAACGGCGTTTTTATGTTCTTTTCAGACTTGTAGATATTACAGGAAGATGCAAAGTAGCCTTTTACAGGTAAGTTCTTACAATGGCGAGCTTCAGTCTACAGGGAATAGTTTATAAAAATGGATCTGACTAAAGAAGTGGACGGAGACACATCATCCTGATGGAAGACATCGTAGATACAGGAAATACGATAGAAAGTCTTTTTGGAATATTTCAAACACACACCGTCCAAAATCTCTAAAGTAGCTTCTCTGCTGCTAAAACCAGAGTTTTTCAAGAAAAATTTCACGATTGATTATGTAGCAAAAAGAAATTCCTAATAAATTCGTGCAGCGGCTACGGATTAGACTATGATGAGCTAGGAAGAAACCTTCCAGACCTCTACCAGCTCGAAGAAGGAAGAATCAACCACTAAAAAATAAAAACTCTTCATAAAATGATAAATATCGTACTCTTTGGGCCTCCAGGAAGTGGTAAAGGCACTCAGGCTCAGAAATTTAATACAGAAATTCAACTTGAAACAAATCTCCACAGGAGACCTTTTCGAGACATAATATCAAGAATGAAAACTGAACTTGGTAAATTAGCCAAATCTTATATGGACAAAGGAGAACTTGTTCCAGACCAGATTACCATCGATATGCTTATCGATGAACTTTAAAACCAACTGATGCTAAAAGCTTTATCTTCGATGGATTTCCAAGAACTGCATTCCAGACCCGAAGCCTTGGAAGGAATCGTAAAAGATGTACTGAACGACCAGATTGATATTGTCTTTCCTCGTTGTAGAAGATGAAATCTTGGTAAAGAGACTTTTGGAACGCGGTAAAACCAGCGGTAGAAGCGATGATGCCGATGAAAACATCATCGAAACCGAATAAAAAGATACTACACTAGAAACTGCCGAAGTAGCTGAACTTTACAAAAAGCAAAGGCAAATATGTAAGTGAACGGTGTGGGAGAAATCATAGAAATCATAAAAACTCTACACAGTAGAAAAATCAAATAAACTAAAAAGGCTTTCAACAAAATTGAAGCCTTTTTATATTGCCTATTACTGAAGTTTATCAATTAAATTTTTATCTTTGCAATCGGTTTGAAAAATTTTCAAACCTAAAAACATTTCATATCTATGTCAAATTTTTGTAGATTATGTTAAAATCCACTGCCAATCAGGGCATGGTGGTGCAGGTTCAGCTCATCTTAGAAGAAAAATATATAGAAAAGGCGGCCCTGATGGCGGTGATGGAGGGCGTGGAGGACATGTCATCATGAGGAAAATGCGCAGGAATGGACGCTTCTTCCGCTCAGTATACCCGCGCACATAAAGGCAGAAAACGGACAGCAGGGCGAAAACCAGCTCACTGGGCGTTTCGGCGAGGATGTCTATATCGAGGGTGCCTGTGGGAACGGTTGCACGAAATGAAAACAGCGAAATATTAGGCGAAATATTAGAACACGGACAAGAAATCATCCTGATGAAAGGCGGAAAGGGAGGTCTTGGGAATGAGCATTTTTAAATCAGCACTACCAATCAGACTCCTCGCTACGCACCAAACCTGGGCTTCCTGGGGAAGGGCTACATCGTCTTTGAGCTGAAAGTCCTTGCAGATGTAGGTTTGGTGAGGCTTTCCTAACGCTGGTAAATCCACGCTTTTATCCGTGGTTTCGGCAGCAAAACCAAAAATTACAGATTATGCCTTCACTACACTCCACCCAATTTGGGAATCGTAGAATACAGAAATTACAAATCCTTTGTACTGGCGGATATCCAGGGATTATAGAAGGTGCAGCAGAAGGAAGAGGTCTGGGACACAGGTTTTTTAAGACATATTGAGCGAAAATTCCATTCTTTTTATTCCTATCCCAGCAGATTCCAAAAATCATTATGAAGAGTTTAAAATTTTTGGAAAACGAATTAAAAAGAATACAATCCAGAACTTTTAGATAAAGATTTCATCATATCTGTCTCAAAATCAGACCTTTTTGGATGATGAATTAAAGGCCGAAAATTTCAGCAGAATTTCCAGAAAAATACAAACCTTTGTTCTTCTCTGGAGTTACGCAGGAGAAAGAGCTATGGAGCTTAAAGATGTGATTTGGAAACACTTACATGGGTAAAATTATGCAGGAAGAAATCACAACTTACACCGCAAAAGATTTCGCATCAGACCAGGAGGTAAAATGGTGCCCTGGCTGCGGTGATTATTCTATTTTAAAGCAGGTTCAGAGCATTCTCCCAGAAATCGACATCAAGAGATATGGTTTCGTGTCAGGAATAGGCTGTTCATCGCGGTTTCCTTACTACGCGAACACCTACGGCATTCATAGCATCCATGGGCGCGCGCCTGCAGTGGCTACGGGAATCAAACTGGCTAATCCTGAGCTGAATGTATGGATAATCACAGGAGACGGCGATGGGCTGAGCATCGGTGGAAATCACTATACACCTGATGAGGAGGAATTTAGATGTAAATATCCTTCTTTTCAATAATGAAATCTATGGGCTGACCAAAGGACAATTTTCACCAACTTCCCAGCTTGGTCAAAAACTAAATCTTCGCCTTTTGGGGTGATAGACCAGCCTTTTAATCGCTGGAGTCTAGCCTTGAGGAGCGGAGCTACATTTTTGTTTCGCGAACGCTGGACAGAGAGCCGAAAAAGCCTTCGAGAGGTGCTACTGGAAGCACAGAAACATAAAGGGACTTCTTTTGTGGAAATTTACCAAAACTGCGTGATTTTTCAATGATGGAGTTTTGAGTGGTTACCAATAAAACCACTAAAGAAGGCAAAATCTCTATTTGGAAAACGGAAAACCTTTGAAATTTGGAAAAGATTTATCCAAAAGGAATTATTTTTAGAAAATTTCGAGACCAAAAATCATTGATATTACGGAAAATACCGATGAATCAAAGCTTTGGATACATGACGAAACTTCTATCCTAAAAGCCCAAATTTTGGCAAGGTTTTAATTTTGATGAAGAAATTTTTCTGATTTTCCACGGCCTTTTGGTGTCTTTTATATATAGAGCTTCTTACGAAGAAACTTTTTACCAATCAAGTGGACAAGCCAGATATGTACAGCAAATTCTGAACGGAAATATCACATGGACAGTTTAATTTATATCAAAAATGGAACGAGTAGCATTTATCATCAATCCTTTCTCTGCGAAAAAGAATACAAACCTTTTTGTAGATGATTTAGGAGGTGGAAAAAGCCATTTTTATCTCATTTCTAAATCAATAGAGGACACTTTTCTTTTATAGAAAATAATATGGACAAGAGTGGATATTTTTCGTGGCTGTGGGCGGCGATGGGACGATATCTATAGTGGCTCAGAGCTCATCAACACGGATAAAATTCTCAGAATATTCCCAGCTGGTTCTGGAAATGGTTTTGCGAATGAGAACCATTTTTCTAAAAATATAGACACCCTACTTTCTAAAATTAAAAATAGAAAACACAGAGAAATAGATACTTTTTACTATTAATAACAAGCTGTCTATCAATCTTTCTGGAGCAGATTTGATGGCGAAGTCATGAAGAATTTTGAGAAAACCAGCCGTGGTTTCGCGAATTATATCAGACTTCTATCAGCACTATAGTTTAAACCTATCAATATATCAGCTTTGAAGAAATATAAATCCTACAATGGGTGAATATCTGATGATGAACCTTACGAATACCAGACAGTTCAGGAATAATGCCTATATCGCTCCACAGGCGCTGGTGACGGATGGGCTGGTAGATGTGAGTTTTTGGTTAAAAATTCCCAGTTTGGTATGCGGCTTCATTTGCATTGAAAATGTTTGCAAAAACCCTAAAACAAGATAAATACTTGACCTATTTCACTTGTTCAGAACTGGAATTTTCACTGGATACAGACACTTGGCATATAGATGGCGAGTACAACCAAATTTCTCTCCTGTGAAGGTAAAAGTCCTTCCTAAAGCTTTGAAAGTCCTTTGGTGACGACTTAAAAACTTAGAAAAATCTGTCTAAGATAATTCCAGCGGCCATGGATACATTCAGGCTTTCGGTGGATTGCAGTCTTCGAAAACGCGGAATAATGGGTTTTCAGTGACTAAACTTTTTGATTTCAAGCTGAGTGCCGTTGCCTTCGTTTCCTAAAACAAGATAGAAACTTTTAGGAAAATCTGTTTTGTAAAGGTTTTGCCTGTCATATCGGTTCCAAAAACAAGGTCGGTCGGTGTTTTGTAAAAGTTCTTTTTAGGTTTTTGGTAGACAATATTTACCCTCGTAAAAGACCCCCATGGTGGCTTGGATAACTTTTGGGTTGCATAGAAATCTACGTGTGTTTTCGCTGCAGATAATCTGCTCAATCCCGAACCAATCCTGCCAAGCGGATGATAGTCCCCAGATTGCCAGGGTCTTGTATATTATCAAAACTAACTGAATATCAGCGGAAATAGGAGATTGATTTCTGAGTTCCGCACCGCAACGGAATCTTTAGGGTGCTGCAGCAGACTAATTTTTCTTTAATTCTCGTTCTGTAATTGGGTGGATTTTAGACTTGGCAAAATCAAGCCCTGTATCATCATATTCTCATTTCTCTTATGACAAATGGAGAATTTTAGTTCTTTGATAATTTTATTCCCTTCAACCAAGAATAAATTGTATTTTTGATCTGAATATCTAAAAGATTGTAAAGTTTTTATTGTATGGAGTGGTAAGCATTTTAGAAAATATTTTCAAAAAGTATTACATATGTTTTGCAACGGTATTTGTTATTTTATGCCTGTATAATATGCAAAAGTCCCAGAAGGCAAGTATCTTCTGACTCAAAATAATTTCAATATACTGATAATACCAAATATTCAGGGAAGTATCCTATTATGTAGTCAAAAACCTAATGGAAAGAGCTTATTTTCGTTCCCTTGGGACTGATTTTCTATAACATGTCCTAACTCAAAATACGACACTATTCTGAGCAAATATATGACCTATCCTGCCAATATGAGGAATGGAAAAACTCAGAGATTCTTTGTCCATCAAGGCGGGACATCCCTGAATGTGGGGCAAAAGTGCTTTTTCAGTCAGTATATCTCATAATTTGGGGAAGGCACCTGTGATTTTAGACCCAGCACTCAACAAAGTGCAAAGTGCAATCAAAAGCTATCTGATTTATAGAGGTTTCTGGGATGCAGAAGTGAATTATCAAATAAAAACAGATGATGCCTCTAAAAAGGGCAGAATAAATTCATCATTACTCATAACGAACCTACTCGTATTCTGGGTTTTGCACAGATTATCCCATATCCTGAAATCCAAAATATCTATGAGACATAGAGCAAGATTTTAATAAAGAAGGTCACAGACTTGATCAAAAAGGTATTGGAGAGAGAGGTAAAGAGGGTAAATGAGACTGATGAAGGAGGAGGGATTTTATGATTTTTAACCGCACAAATGAAGAAATATTCTTTACCGCAGATACCCTGAACAGCAGATAGAATGTCCCGCTCGTAATAGCAGTGATGAAGGATACCTTGGAAACTCCATATAAAGACATACGATAGGAAATATAGAAATTTACATCAAGATAAAAATGTAGATTCTACCCATGATTGATGATAAAATAGGCAGTGTGTGACGTGCGTAAGGTAAATAATGCGTTCAAAGTAAAAGCGCTCTGGCGTGCCGTTACGGTAAATAGCGAGAGACCTCTATAACCAAAAAGCAGATAGACCTTACCAAAAGGAACTTATTGGCATTGAATAATTTTAGCATTGTTAATACCAATCCGCTCACACTGTTTCAATACCGCACCAAATGATACCATTCTGGACTGAGATACACCCTGATACCGCTCAACAAATACGAAATAAAAGGCAGCTACAGATGTGCATTATTCCCAGATTTTGAATTTCAGTTTTTCTCCATCAGTAGAATTTACCAGCCGAAAATATCTTCGGAGGGGAGAATTTTGGGATAAATCTTTTCAGGGAATTATCAGGTACGGGCGAACAGAAAAATAAATTCTTCAATGCTTATGAACTTTTCAGAGACTCATGTAGTTTTCCGAGGTTTGTTCCGCCTTTCAGTACAGAACAAGCTCATACCAAGACGCTTTCTTTCTCCTTCTTCTTCCATTACGCTGGGGGCTTCTGTTCAGAATAATATCGGGATGGGGCGTATCAACTTCAATGGAGAGGGATAAATTATTTCCTCAGTAGTGAATGATGTAGTATCCCACCGTTTCACTGTGTTGAATTCCCAGCTGAGTTTAACTCGGAATAAGGATAATTATTACGACCTTTTCCCTTCCGACAAGGAGCGTAGAGACCATGTTTTTCTCTCTTTATCAGACTGTAAATCCTGCACTTCTGGCTCGGTTTCTATGCAGGTGATATCACTTCCGGATGTGGTGTCAAAAGCCATTATAGGATGATGACTTACCGTTTCAGAAGTGGTCTCCAGCGCTTACGAACAAGAAACATGAACCTATTCATGCAGTCACTTCTGAATAAAGATATACCACAGACGCAGGATGATTGATTACTTCAGCAACTATAATTTCCTCTACAATGAAATAGGAAAGGCGGATTTTTGAAACATCCATTTTATTTTAATGCCAAGGTAGAGTTGGCGGGAACACTCTTTCTCTCCTGCACAATGTGTTTAGAAACAGAAAAAGTAGAGGCGGGGATTATAGAGAATAAGACTGCGAGAAGCCTTTCCATATACCTTATTCGCAGTTTGCAAAAATTTGATTTAGATACCAGAAAATATTTCAATTTTAATAAAAGACCACAGCCTTATTCTTCGAGTTTGTTTATCGGGCTGGGATTGCCTTGGAACTCTACAGTATGCCTTTATGCGCTCTTATTATAATGGAGCTCAGTGATATCAGAGCATGGAGGGCTTTCGGTGAGCTTGGTCCTGGGGAGTTTCCCAGCTGGACGAGAGTTCGTTCTTGCTGATGATGGCAAACTTGAAACTCGTTTCTAACATAGAATATCGTTTTGTGATGAATAAAATGTTCCACGGCGCTGTTTACTGATGTAGGCAACATTTGGAACCTCAAAACGGATAATGAGGAAACAGGTTTAAATTCAACAAGTTTTATAAACAGCTTGGGATGAGCAGCGGTTTCGGACTTAGGATAAATATCGCCTATGTCACTTTTCGGTTTGATTTGGCATACAAAATATACGACCCTAACAGACACGAAGGTGAACGCTGGAGAATATCTAAAATAAAGCCTCTGGAGCCTGTTATCAACTTTGCGATAGGCTATCCTTTTCTAATTTTTCCTGATAAAAATACTATGTGAAAATTATAACTTCTGCCTCGTTCCGAATGGGGCGAGATATAACGGAAAGCTGGAATTACATTACTTTTTCTTATTTTTGTGGTTAGAAATTTAGAAATATCGCCTTATGAAAACTATACATATCAAGCCAAGGAATTTTGAATTAATAAAGCTGAAGACCAGTCTATGTGGGATATTTTGCCCAAATGATAGACAGCGAGAAAAATTCTCTTTTCTGGATGAGGAGGAAGGTTCTTTTTGGTTACCGCCTGCCTGCGACTTTGGAAAAATGCAGGAAGACAAAAAGCTTTTGCAGAGAAATATGCTGAAAAATCATGCTGAATTAGTCTCAGCAAGGAAAAATCCTTAAATTTGGGGCTTTATATTTCGTTTTAAAAAGTCAAAAATGGGAAGAAAAACATATTTACGGATGCCTTTGGCAACTAGGTATATTTGAAAAAGATTGGTGGTGTTTATCTTTGGGCTGGTTTCTTACCGAAGGTTCAATGGTTTTAATAAACTGAAAATCACAGGAGCAGAGCATTTGGTGGATTTGCAAAGACTAATGTTGCTTTTTCGTTTCCAATCACCAGACTTATTTTTGCGGATGTGGCGGCGATGTATCAGTGTCTTTTGTGCAGTGAATAACAGCTTTATCAATACGATTGCGAATCCATCTATATTCTCAATCCCAAAGTGAGTTTCTACTATGTGGCATCGGAAGAAACCATGAACAAAGGGCTTCTGACAAAGGATTTTTAAGCTGGTGGGAGCTGTTACCGTGAGAAAAGAACTTGGCGTGCCAACGGGCAGAATGTCAATAGAAAAGTGAATATGTCCAGTAGAAAACATCCTAAAAGCGCTGGACAATGGCTGGGTGGTTTCTTTCCCGCAGGGAAACTACGGCTACTTTTGCTCCTGGGAGAAAGGCAGCAAACTTGTCCTGCAACGAGAGGCGATAGTAATTCCTGTGAAAATCAATGGTTTCCGTGGGACTTTTGACAAGTTAAGACTGAAAGTTACAGGCGTGCAGCCGACAATGGAGTTAAAAAACCGCTTGACATAGACTACGATAACGAGCGCTGAACAGATTTTTGGATAAAATCATGAGATGCCATAGAACAGACACCAAAACACAATCTCCTCCATGAATACGACCAAGAGCTGGAACAGAAAAACAAGAGGCTGCAGAAAAACAGAAGAAAAATCACAAGCATAAAAAGAAAAATATGAAAGTTCATTTTTATCGCTATAGGAGGTAGTGCCATGCACAATCTTGCTATCGCACTGAAAAATAAAGGTTTTGAGGTTACAGGCTCTGATGAGTGCCATCTTTGAACCCTCAAAAACACGATTGGAGCAGAAGGGCATTCTTCCAAAAGGAATTTGGCTGGTTTCCAGAAAAATCACAGCGGATATAGATGCTGTAATTTTAGGAATGCACGCCCATGCCGACAATCCAGAACTGGCAAGAGCCAAAGAATTAGGATTAAAAATCTATTCATATCCAGAATTTCTCTATCAACAGAGCAAGGAAAAACCAGAGTGGTAATTGCTGGTTCGCATGGGAAAACTACCATCACATCGATGATTCTGCATGTGCTGAATTTTTCTAACAAAGAAAATAGACTACATGGTGGGCGCTCAGCTGGAAGGGTTTGACTGCATGGTAAAAATCACCGAGATACAGACTTTATGATTTTGGAAGGTGATGAGTATCTTTCTTCTGCCGAAGACAGACAGCCTAAATTCTTGCATTATCACCCAAATATAGCGCTAATCAGCGGCATTGCATGGGATCATATCAATGTTTTTAAGACTTTTGATGATTATTTAGAGCAGTTCAGAAAATTTACCGAAAAGCATCACTTCTGGCGGAGTTTTGGTGTATAATGAGGGAAGATGGAAAGTGGTAAAAATCGTAGAAAACAACCAGAAATATTTCGAAAACTGCCTTACAAAAACTCCTGAATACAGCATTCGCGAAGGGAAAGATTTATCTAAAAACAAGTATGGGCGAAATTCCGCTTTCTATTTTGGGAAACATAATTTGCTTAATATGGAAGGCGCAAAACTTGTTGCCAGCAGCTGGGCATCATGGAAGGAGGAGTTTTATGAAGCGATAGTGAGTTTTCAAAGGTGCTTCTAAGCGATTAGAAAAAGTGGAAAGAAAAGATGGCGGAATTTTGTATAAAGATTTTGCGCATGCGCCATCAAGGTAAAAAGCAACTGTGGCGGCTTTCAAAGGAGCAGTTTAGACAGGACTTACGGATTTTTGAAACTTCATACTTATAGTTCGCTGAATCCCATATTTTTAGAACAATACAAAGGAGCAATGGACGGGCTGGATACAGGGTGATTTTTCTATTCGGAAGAAGCCTTGAAAATCAAACGAGATGGAGCCGATTTCTCCTGAAATGATTAAAGAAAAATTCGGTAATCCAGATCTGAAAGTCTTTACCAATGCCGAAAGTCTTCACGAATACTGGAATACATTAGACAAAACCCAAGGCGCTTATCTGATGATGAGCTCAGGGAATTTCGGAGGATTAGACTTAGTTAATTGGTTTTTCAATGAAATAGGTCGTTTGAGGCTTATTCAAAAATATTATCAATAAAAATGATGGAGTACAACACAAACCACACAAAGTTGCTCATGCCAGAATATGGCAGAAATATCCAGCAGATGGTGAGAGTATTGTAAATCAATACCTTCTAAGGATGAGCAGTAATGAAGTGGCGAAAACCATAGTAGAATTTATGGGACAAAAATCCTCATCTCCGCGATGAGGAAAATTATAAACATAAACTCTGGGATCACTTGCATATTTTAGCAGATTATGATTTGGATGTAGATGCGCCATATCCTTTCCCAACGAAGGAGGAGCTTGACCAGAAGCCTAATAGGATGGATTATCCTTCTTTTGACAATGAATATAAATTCTACGGAAGAGCATTTTACAGCTTATAGATAGGGCTATAGAGCTGGAAGAAGGCGAGGAGAAAAGAGCTCTGATACAGGTAATTGCCAACAATATGAAAAATCCTATAATAGTCTATAACAAAGAACATGTGCGGACGAAGTGATTTTCAGGCATTTGAAGGAACTCTCAGGATAAATTAGACTTGACAGGGAATGAAACTTTGGACAAAAAGTAAAATCTATCATCCTAACAGAAATAAGAGAAATAATCATAAAAAGAAACCATCATACACATAGAAAAAGATGACTGAAGCATTTCAGATAAGAGGAGGACTAAGCGGAGAAATCACACACAAGGAGCTAAAAACGAAGCGCTGCAAATTCTTTTGCGCCGTGCTTTTGACTTCTGAGCCTGTGAGAATCAGTAATATACCAGACATCAAGGATGTCAATCGTTTGATAGAAATCCTGCAAGATTTTGGGGTAAAAGTAATTAAAAACGGAAAAAGGCGATTTTACTTTTCAGGCGGATAATATCATTTTGACTATATTAAGTCAAAGGAATTTAGAAAAGATGGAGCAAAAACTTAGAGCTCTGTGATGCTTTTTAGGGCCGATGCTTACGCGTTTCGGTGAGGCGTATATGCCTACACCGGAGACAAGATAGGAAGAAGAAGGCTGGATACTCATTTTCAGGGGTTTGTGGAGCTGGGAGCAGAATTTAATTTTTAATGAAGAAGAAAGTTTTTACACCCTACAACTAAGAATTAAACGAAGAATTTATTCTCTTGGGAGGAGGCTTCAGTAGCAAGGACGGCCAATATCATCATGGCGGCTGTTTTGGCTAAAGGGACTACTCAAATTTACAATGCAGCCTGTGAGCCATATCTCCAGCAGCTCTGCAAGATGCTCAATAGAATGGGAGCGAAAATAACAGGAATAGGCTCTAACCTGCTGACCATAGAAGGTGTGGAAAGCCTTGGAGGAACGGAGCATGTTCTCCTTCCAGATATGGTGAAGTGGCTCTTGGATTGGGCTGGCAGCGATGACAAAGTCAGAGTACCATCAAGAATGTGAACTGAGAACAGCTCGGCATTATTCCTGATACATTCCGAAAATTAGGGATAAAATTAGAGCGAAAAGGGGATGATATCTACATTCCATCGCAGGAAAATTATAAAATACAAAAGTTCATCGATGGGTCTATTTTGACCGTTTCTGATGCTCCTTAGCCAGGGTTTTACGCCAGATTTACTTTCAGTATTTTAGTGGTGGCTACTCAGGCGAAGGGAAGTGTTCTTGTTCATCAGAAAATGTTCGAAAAGCCGTTTGTTTTTCGTGGATAAACTAATCGATATAGGGGAGCGCAAATCATCCTTTGTGACCCACATAGAGCCACAGTAATGAGCTTAACCACGAGACGCTTTGAGAGGAACTACATTGATTTCTGCCAGACATCAGAGCAGGAAATGCCTTTCTGATAGCGGCTCTTTTCGGCTGAAGGGAAAAGTATAATCCACAATATAGAGCAGATAGACCGAGGCTACGAGACATAGAAGGCAGACTAAAAAGCTATAGGCGCGGATATAGAGCGAATAAAAATTTAATTTAATCTTCAAAAAGCGAGTGATGAAAAGGTTTTTATCAATCAAAATGATTTGTCCGATAAGTTTTGGAATATCGAATATGAAGGAGAGAGCAAATCGTTCATTATGGAAAAATAGGAACTGCTGGGCGAGAAATGACAAAGAAATTCGCGAGTGAAGAGGATGCCATAAAAGGGCGAAAAACTCATCGTTCAAAAGATGAAAAAGGCTATGTAGAAGTTTCTCCAAATAATGAAATTCCTACTAAAAATAGAAATGAGGCGAGGAGAAAAAGCTGAATTTTTGTTTTGGAAGCCATCGAAAAACTATAAATCACTAACAAGAAAAAGTGGGATGCCTACGATGTAGAAGAGCATCTGGAAAAAGCTGACAAGTTATCTGGCGAAGCATGGAAAAAGAGCGTTGTGGTATCTTTTGACTCTGCAAGAAAAACTGATGGAACTCTATACCGCTGAATAGCACTTTACATCATTTTTAAATGTGATTTTGAGAGAGATGATGTTTATAACTTTGAGGAAGAACCATATATTTCTGCCGATGGTTATTTATTTCCGATGCTGGCTTTTGCTGAAAGGGAAAAATTTTTCGAGGATATAACCAAAGACATCAATGCTTTCATCAGTGGAAAAAATATCATTTTGACATCGGGGGACACTTGGGCAGAGGGCTGCTCTATGGCAGGTGATGATGCCTGTGTAGAAACCACGAAAACGAAGATGAATGCGAGATAAGAGACATTGTCTCTGAAAAAGTATCCACATATCAATTATGATAATATAGTAGAAATGAAGGAGAAATTCGCAGTGGGAAAAATTGTTTGAAATATCCAGCTCTTGTATGAAGGAGATTTGTGATTTGAGATAGGATTGGTTTATGAGTATTTGTCAGCAAACCTTTCCTAAAATGGGCAGGTGGAAAAAGCACAACTTATAGAACAAATTAAAAACAATTTACCTGAGATTGTTTTTAAGGAAAAATTGCCCCATAGACCTTTTGTAGGAAGTGGAGCTGTGTTATTTTGGCTGCTGAGTGAATTTCCAAATATGAAAGAGGCGGTTATCAATGATATTAATAAAGGTTGATAGATACCTGTAGGTGATCATAAAAATCCACATGATTTAATTTCTATTCTGTGAAATTTTACAAAACGAGATATCATGAATTGGAAGGAAATCAAGAAGATAAAAACAATATTATATGAAGAAATTTGTTTTAATTCAAGGATCAAGGAAAAATAGAACAATCAGCATTGTTTATGAATCGTACTTGCTTTTAATAAGGCTGTGTATCGTGTGAATAGAAAAATGAATTTAATGTTCCGATAGGAAGTTATAAAAAGCCACTATTTGCATAGAGAAAATATTATGAGTGGTTAGTGATGCTTTTACAAAAAGTGGAGATAATTTGTGGTGATTTTTGAGCAGAACAGTTCAGCATGCAGGAGAAAATACATTGTTTTAGTTTTGATCCACCTGTATAATAACTTTAAATCAAACATCTAGTTTTTAATTCTTACACAAAAATGAGGTTTGATGATAAAGAACAAATTAGATTGCGAGATTTTTGTGATAAATTAGCAAAAAGAGGCATCAATGGTTTTAAAGCAATTCCGGATGTAAAAGGGAAAGAACGAAAACAATCATGATGAGTTATATGCTGATTTTTCATATAGAGAGGTAGTAGCTATATTAATGCTAATCCAGAAAAAAGAGGTATTAAGTGAGTTATTAATAACAAATTACAATCAGTTTAAAAAGTATGAAAGAAGCAATTTAAAACATTCTTATCACAACAGTGAAACCAATGCAACTCTTGATTATTTTACTGATTTTAAAAAGTTATAAGAAAATGTTAGTAAAATAGCCATAAAAACTCAATCAACTAAAGTATCTCATAGGAAAAGAGACTTAGAAAAAGGCTATAAACTATCTTTATGAGGAAAAATCCCAAAAGTATTTGAAGTATTGGATATTTTAATTTGCGGTGCAGTAAGACAAAAAGCACAAGACATTTGACCTAACAATGGTGAAATAGTTTTTCATTAGATAGTTATTTCCTTCTCTAAGAGTTTTTGAGTATATTTATTGAAACAGGATTGGCAAGAGATCTTTAAACATAAGGAGATTACTAATTTAGTAGATTATGTTTTTGGAATAGAGTAGGATTAGATACCAATGCTCGTAAAAATAGAGGGAGATAATATGTCTAGAGCTGTATCGTTACTTTTTGACAAAGAAAGGAATATATTATAAAAAGGAAGTAAATAGTGCTGTTTCTTGATATAGAAAAGTCTTGAGTGTTGATGTAAAAGCGTTTTGATTTCGTTATTAAGACAAAAGACTATTTAATAGAAACTAATTTTTACAATACAGGAGGTTCAAAACTTAATGAAGTTGCAAAGAGCTTATTCAAGAGGTGGCTCTAAAATTAATCAGTACAAAAATTATGAGTTTGTTTGGATAACCGATGGGCAAGGATGGCTTTCTGCAAACAAATTGGAAGAAGCCTACAATACTATTCCCTGAGTGTTTATAACCTATACCACTTTGGCTGAGTTTGTTGAAAAAGTAGAAAACTATTAAAATTTTAAAGAATATATGTACAATGAACAAGAGTAAGTCAATTTCATCAAAATATTCCTACTATATGATATATTAATGATAAAACTTCATTAGAAAATATATCTTAAATATGGATAAATGAAAAACCAAATGAAAAGTATAAGATATTTCAGGTTGAAAAATCTAAATAATGGACAAAAATATATCTTGAAAAGACCTGGTAAGAGTTAAATAAAGGATGTGATTTTATGTATTTATGAAAATCACGTACTTATAAAAACAGTGACAACAAACCTCCTGCTCATGATTTTATCATTAATGAGTTTATCTAATAGTAAAGCTTTCTCCAAAAAGAATGACTTTTCATTACTCAAAGCAATAGAATCAATTTATAATTGTGATCCGTTTAATACATCTTTTATTTTTGTAATAATCTACCTAATATAGGAGAATCTTGTGATCTGATTTTAAAACTTTTGAGATGGTTATTCATAGAACAAGATATTACATATTGGTCTGGAAAAGGAAGAAAAATGTTATATGATGAAGTATTTTAAAATTATAGCAAATGCTTAACTCTATTTCAAATCCCAAGACAAAATCCTTTATCTACTTCATGGAGATACGATGGAAATGTTACCACAGTTTCATCGCAAGTTTGATATGGATATTTGCGGATCCTCCTTATTTTCTATCAAACGGAGGACTTACCGTAAATAAAGGCGAGATTGATGGCGTAAATAAAGGAGATTGGGATAAATCAAAAAGGAATAGCTTTTGTAAAATGATTTTTAATAGACAATGACTTACTTTTGCGTGACAGTAATGAAAAGAAAACGCTACTATTTGGATTAGTGGCACGATGCATAATATTTCTATGGGACAAATATTGAATGAATTAGGATTTAAGATACTTAATAATATTACTTGGAGAAAAGACCAGCCCTCCACCTAATTTTTCTTGCAGATACTTTGCTTATTCTACAGAACAAATTATTTAGGGCAAGGAAAATGACACTCATTATTTCAATTATGAACTAATGAGAGGAACTCAATAAAAATATAAACAAATGAGAAAGATGTGTGGAGATTTCCCGCTGTAGCACCTGGGAAAAACTTGTGAAAACATCAACCCAAAAACTGCTATCTTTGCCTACAAAAGCTTATTTTGACTAACCCTAAACCAGATGCTTGGATATTGAGATCGCTTTACAGGAAGTTCAACTACAGGAATAGCAGCCTAACTTGTTGGGTAGAAAATTTGTAGGAATTGATAAAGTGCAATTTTTAGAATTGAGCAAACAAAGAAAATTAGAAATAGAAAATACAGAAGTTTTTAAAAAATATAAAATAAATTAACAAAAATTAAATACATAGTGAAAACATACTGCAGAATACCAGAAGAAAATGCAACATTAGAAAACTCAAAAAGTAATGCTGGTGACAGTTCCTATGATGGAACTTCTACTTGGGAAAGGAGCGGATAAAAGGGCCTGAACTTTTCTTGGATGCTTCAGAAAATATGGAACTCTATGATATAGAGACTGCTACAGAGCCGTATTTGGAGGAGTTTATTTGGCTGGGGAAGTTACAAGTTCTTCATCCAGAAGCCATGACAGAGGCAGTTTATCAAAAACAAAAGAAATGCTTCAGCATGACAAGCTTTTTACGCTTTTTGGTGGGGAGCATTCTGTGTCCATCAGTTCTATCCGTGCAGTGGGAGAAGTACGAAAAACCTTACGGTGAGCTTCAGCTGGATGCTCATACAGACCTAAGACCAGAGTTTCATGGTTCTACTTCTAATCACGCTTGTGCTGTTTTTGAGGCTAATGAAAAAGCATAATTTGGTTCAGGTGAGAATCCGTTCGATGTGATGTGGAGAAATAGCAGTATGTCCCAAAGGCAGTGTTTCTGGGCACACGAGATTGCTGAAAATCCAAATTGGATAGAAGATGTACTGAGTAAAGTGTCGGGAATGTGTATATTACGATAGATTTGGATGCTTTTGACCCGTCTATTGCGCCATCTACAGAACACTAGAACCAGGAGGATTGACTTGGTATCCAACACAGAGTATTGAGAAAAGTCTTTGAAAAATGTAATGTTGTTGGTTTTGATATTGTAGAGCTAATGGTTCGCCAATGGGCAAAACCTACCGCATTTTAACTAACAAAAGATTATACTATAAAATGTTGGCTTACTATCATTTAGCTGAAAAATAAACCTTTATAAAATCTAATTAATATGAAAAATACTTTTTAATTGTCATGGTGGCAGCTCACTTTGTGGCTTTTGGACAAAAAGAAGAAAAATCTATTCCTCCACCACCTGAAAAATTACCAAAACAAAAAGTGCAAAATCCCTTGCGAAAAGTTTTTGAAAATAATACGATCGCCTAACAATGGAGAATGGAGTAAAAGTTCTATATTATCGCTAATGAAGACAGGATGATTTATAAAATCTATCTTGAATTTCAGTCGGATAAAAGAGGTAAGACCTTATAAAGAGCAACCTGCTATTTCTGCTCTGAAAAGTAATTTACTCTGTGAAAAAGGAGCTAAGTTGGATGAAAAACCTTACCCTCATACGCATTATTTTGGTTAGTGGATTATCCATGGATTTCTGAGATCCGTTAAAATTGTTGGCGATAATGTGAGACTAACAAATGATGAAACGAAGAAAAGCAAATTTTAGGGATTTTCTTGAGATAAGACGAAAGATCAGTAAGCTCCAAGATTCGAAAACAAAGAAGAGTTCTTCCCAACGAAGGATTTTATTATCAGATGTTGAGTATGGGTTTTTAATAGAAAAAGAATGAGCAATGAGTATTTGTATTATTCAGTTTAGTGATAGGGCTTTCTGTAAAGGCTCAAATCACGGTGAGAGGTGTGGTTTCGATGAGTAGAGCGCTAGAAGAACAGAAAATCACCATTTTGGCTCAGTATGTATCTTTTTGAGTTTTTATAAAAATTTGGTTTTCAGCCAATGGGAGCCGTATAATGATGCAGGAGTAAAAACATATCCGAATGGATTCGTTTAGAATTTCTCTTCGGAAAAAGATGGAAACCCTCTTGGTTTATTAGTTTTAATCAATAATTTTAAATAATATTATTATGAAAAGAGTAATCGCTTTAGATATTTTGGCTACTGATGATAAGTGCGGTAAAAATCAGAGTTGTCGAGGGGAGCAAAAACATCATTTCTCAAGAAAAACAACTTTCTGCATATGCAAACAGAATAGAGGTTTTGGGGAGGCTATGATGTTATTTTACGGATGGAGAAGGTCAGCAAGATTAAAATAAAAAGCTCTGACAACATCCTTCCGCTCATACAGACAGAGGTGTCTGATGGACTGCTAAAAATAGGCGCAGAAAAAGGAACAGATATAGAGAGTAAAAACAGCCTATCATCATTTATGTTCCTGTGGAGTTCTCATTTTTGAAACAAGTGGACATCAAAGGGTTCGCGGATATTTCCACCGATCTGAAACAAAAGGTTTTTAAATGTTGGCATATACGGCAGCAGTGATGCGCGTTTGGCGGTGGATGTTTCCTCTCTCGCTTTGGAGGTAGTTGGTGCAGGCGATATCCGAAAGTAAGCGGCGGGGCTAAGTTTAACCATCAATATCAGTGGCAGCGGTGATGTAGATACTTCAAAACTAACCGCCAGAAAGCTGCCATCGAGTATAAGTGGTGCGAGACGATGTTTCCGCCTATGTGACCGAAGATGTGGATGTTTCCGCAGAGTTGCGGGCGATGTTACTGTTAAAAATCACAGAAAGTAAAAGCAAAAATCAACGGCTCCGGCGGGATGAATGTAAAAATAAAGCAAGTAGCAGGAATTTATTTACATTTATTAGTTTAGTATGAAATACATAGAAGCATCCATATTTTGGGGAAACTAAATACAGAAGAGGCTGGATGATTATGATATATTGTGGGAAGAAAATATTCCTTACAAAAACAGAAACTGTAAAGTGTGGGTTTTTGGTTCTGTGGAAAGGATGATTTGTCTTCAGAAAGACTAGATTCATTTGAAAAATTCTAAAAACTTCGATGCAGTGGATGAAAAAGTCCGTAAAGCCCTTAAAAGCCTATTTGGAGGAGGAACCTGAATATATGAATTTTCATGCAGAAGGAGTGGAAAATATCCTGAAAATGTAGATGATTTCATTGCAGAGATGCAGATAGAAACCATCAGGGCATGTGTATTCTGTTTATGAAGGTTCAGCAGGCGAGGTAGTAGTGATTATATGATACGCGCAGAGGAAGCGATGAAATCACTTGCCGTGGTATGACCTAAATGGAGAAATCCGCGCTATTGACTGGGAAAGTTAATTTATAAATAAAAATCTACAAGGAGGCGGTATGAATGGCCTCCTATAAAATGATAGAGCGTATTATGATTTAGACCATCAGTTGTTGATTTTTATCAATCAGAACAGGCAGCACAGGTCGGGATAGTTTTTGGCTGACATTACAGATGCATGGAACTGGATTCCGTTTTGTGCTGATTCTTTTTAGTATTTAGATATTTTTCTAAAAGAGAGGTGAAATGGATTTTGATTTGTTTCTCACTGACCTTTTTGTTCACTGCTCTGATGACCACAGGGACAAAAGGAACTGGTGCGGCAACTAGTCCTTCATAATGAGGGCTGATACCTTATCTCAGAATCATCACTACGGAAAAAGGACTACAGCTTTTCAGGAGCATACCAGCAATAGTTTTGCTATCTGCACTTTTCTTTGTTGGTGCTGAAAGTGTTTTGCGATGGGCGTTTTGGGTTTATCTTTGGGCGGTGCCTTATGCATTTAGCAGGATGTATCTGGCGGTGCATTTCCCACGGATATGGCTATGGGACTGGTAATAGGCGTTACTATGGCTAGTTTTTGGGATATAGATTTTGAGAGGAAAGTTAGTTTTCTCGCATTTAGATAAATAAATATACAAAATAATGAAATTAAGAGGATCATGTAACACAATCTATACATGATAAAATACAGACTCAATAAAGTTAAAAATAGATAGAATTAGAAAAATGAGATTAATATTGAGCATACTCGTGTTGTTATCAGAATATCAAGTGTAATAAAAAGGACTTTTATTGATGATATGAAAACGAGATATCTCTAATGATAAACAGAGATTGATTCTTTATTATTTGCCCAAAATATAGATAAAAGATACATATAATAAAAGTGATCTTTTTTTAGTTGAAAAGAATGGGTAAAATTTATGGACATGAAATTCATAATAAAAACCTTTTATTATTAAAATTAAGAATGATAGTATTTGGTCGGTTGAGGAACTCTTCCTGAGGATTTTTATGGAGGAGTTCCTTATGCTGAAAATTAATACATTTTGAAAATTTCAAATATTACCCATAGGAAATAAAAATTGGTGATGTTCAGATGTGTGGATAGGTTGTTCTTATTGTAGCGGTAAAATCATAAAACACGGCTTTACCAGAAATAAACAAAAATATAAAGGCTTATGAAGATAGTGAAAATACTCATAATTAGTTTTATGTCTATCTTGTAAGAGTGAAGAAAGATAAGATAACATAATATCATCAGAAAATGGGACAAATGGTATGTATCAGAGTTATTTAAAGATAGAAGATATAATCCGTATTCTGTAGAGAATACTTTACGAGATGGAACCAAATATGAATATACTCATTATTTAAAAACAGGAATTAGTAAAGAGAACCGTTTAGATAATAAAAGAAAACCAATGGAAGATAAAAGAATAATATAATTGCACTATATGAAGAAAATTTAGAGAAAATATGAAAGATGGACACAAAAAGTTATTTATTATGTCGAAGAATACAATAATCATGAGAAATCAATATGACAATTTAATAATTTTTCATCAAATATGATAGTAAATATCATAAAAGTAACCAGAAGAGAGCTATTGTGACATAAACAAAGATATGTATGTACCTTCTATCAAACCATCTCGGTAATGTAAAGGGTGGAGTTATGTTAAAATAATAATGGTGCATTAGAGATATTAGAGAGAATAATTAATTAGAATAGAAAAATTATCAAATGATTAGTGAGATGCTTTACAAAAAGGTTTTTCGCCTTACAGGACAAAGATACAGAGATTTCACGCGAAACTTATTCAATGTGGACGAGATCATCAGAATTCGCGTTCCTATTTTACGGAAATTTGCCAAGAATTTTATAAAGATAAACTCGCAGTGGGAGAATTTTTCAGCGCTCTGCCACTCACATTATTATGAAGAAAATCTTCTGCATGGCTTTCTTATTGAGCAGATAAAAAGATTTCCAAAGCGCTGTGGAATACCCGGAGGCTTTTCTTCCATTCGTGGATAACTGGGCGGTCTGCGACATTTCTCTCCAAAAATCTTCCAGAAATATCCCAAGAAAGCCTATGAATATGTCAAAATGGATAAAAGCGATAAAACCTACACGATAAGGTATGCTGTAGGACTACTCCTTTCAATTATCTGGATGAGCATTTTCAAAAGAGAGGTGCTCCAGTTGGTTTCCGAGGTGAAATCCGAGGAATATTATGTAAATATGATGCTTGCTTGGTATTTCGCAGCAGCTCTTGCAGAAGCAATGCAAAGCAGCTATGCCACTGATAGAAGCGCAGACCTTGCCGCCCTCTGTGCCAGAACAAAAACCATTCAAAAAGCAAGGGAAAAGCAGAAGAATTTCTACTGAAACCAAAAGAATATCTGCTGAAATTTAAGGTATAATCTTCACGGAATATCTTACCGCCCACCACGAAACAGAGAGTGCGTTAGTAAATAATCTCGTAGATTTCGCGATACTCGTATCAAATTCTCTGGACTGAAAGTGCCCATCAGGAAAAGAGTTCAGCGCATTTTTGCCCTCTCCGTAGCTGGGCTGGATGTGAGTCTTTTTCAGGATGGAAAAAGCCGCGTTTTCTTTCGTAGAATTTCACTCGCCTTTCCGCGATGGTGTTTTAGTTCCATGAGCTCGGTCTCTAAGATGAGTTCGCCATGCTTTTTGGATAGGTGTGACAAGACTTCGGAACCGAAATTCTGCCCGCGGAACTGACTAAAAATCTCAAATGCTCCTGAAAACAAACTCCGAAAGCTCCCCAAAAGAATAAGGTAGCCGATGTTTTCTTCCTTTACGATGGAAACAATCTGGGCATACTCATTATCAAATAAATCCCAAAACTGAGCTTCTCCGCGCCGTTCGTCTTCGGGAAAGGAGGTGCAGTAGGAGTGGTAGATTTTCAGTGAGCGAGGCTGTCGCCAGCATTGATAATATTAAAATTCATATGGAAAATTTAATGGTTCATATAGGATATTTCGTTTCCTATCTTTCCCAAGTTCCGCCTATGTGTGCGAGCTTTGGGCGATAATAGTTTTCCTTTCCTGGGGAAAGTTTTGTAAAAGATATAGCCTGAGAATCCAAGGCAATTTATTTCAGCTCCAGTGTTTTTCCATTGTTCAATGATGGAATTTTTCTCTGGTTTCATTTCCTTATAAAAAGAAAGGATGGTTTCTCACCATTTCGGGTTGTCTCTATGGTAGGGAATACATGACCGGAAACACGGCGTTGAGGCAGGATGATTTTCGGTAAAAATCGGCAGAGAGTTTTCTTTGTTTTCCTCCGCTTTTTCCCGAAGAAATAATGGCTGTCCCAATAGGCTGAGGCTTTGATGTCCTTGAAAATAGTTTTCAACTCATCTACTTTTATAGCGTTGATGATTTTGGAAAAACAAATTCTGATGTGCGGAATAAAGGGCTGCGAGCTGCGAAAGCCTGATGGTAGGGAAGGAGACAGGCATCACCTTAGCCAGTTTAGCGCTGAAAGCATTTCTTCTCCGAGTTGAAACTTATTTGTTTGACGAAGGAAAAACTCTCTGAGCCAGGTTCTGCATCAGGGATTGTTTTCGTCCAGCAGTCCCGCTCTGCCCATCAGGAGAGCCTCCATTTGGAACAGCTGGCAGGAGAGTTTTTGATGATTTTGAAATCTATGCTCTGGGCGATTTGCAGGAAAACCTCTGCATTTACCTTCAATCCGAAAAGCGTAGGCTATTTTGTGAAACAGAACAGCTTCGTGGTCGTTCTTGGTAGCCTCTTGGAACAGGCAGATTTCCTCATCTTTTTCCTGTAATTTTTCAAGGACTGTTTCTCTGGCAAAATCTTCGCTCAGTTTCTTTATCCCGAAAAGGTCTTCATAATCGGTAAAAATCTTGAAGTTTGATGTCTTTATGCTGTTCTATAAACTGGGCATCCATGTAGTTTTTGAGTTCTATCGTGGGGATGTTTCTGTTTTTAATTCTGTGATTTCGCGGTCGTTTTCAAAAGACTACATGCAGGATGATGGACTGATATTCCTTCTGCTTGTGATGCTGGTGCGAGATACCAGTCGGAGGCTTTCACATGAAATTCAATGTTTCCAAAAGAAAGTCAAACCCTGGGTCATGATTTTTCGCGGAATGAAGTCCGGCCCAGAACTGGTGTTTAGCTGTCCGAAGTCTACAAATCTCCACGCCGTTTCCTTCCGTATCTTTGAACAAAAAGAGGGTTAAAGGCTTTCTTTTGCCAGAGAGCCTGTAAAATTTTTCCTTTATCCGGAATGGCTGTGCATTACACTGTTTCATCTAATGTCTTTATGGAAGGTTGTCTTCGCCCTTCTTGAAAATAGTATCCGTAATTACGGCTGTGCGCAGTCTCCTGTGACATTTCAACCGTTCCGAAGCTGTCCATAGCGATGTAGAGCGAAATCATCAGCGCTTTGGCCTTCTCATCAAATCCCAGCATAGAACCGATAATCCCGATAGCTGCCATAATAGCGCCACCAGGGACTCCAGGCGCAGCCACCATAGCAATGCCAAGCATGAAAATAAATCCCTGTGTAATCTAAGAAATCAATCGGCATCTGCTGTACTACCATCAGGGCAATGGTGCGAGCAACTATCTTCAACGCACTTCCAGATAAATGTATCGTTGCACAAGAGGAATGACCAGTTTCGCTACCTTTTCCGAAACGCCGTTTTTGATAGTTTGTTGTAGGAAACAGGAATGGTAGCGGCTGAAGACTGCGTTCCCAGAGCCGTGATATGAGCGGGTATCATATTTACCAGCATTTTTAAAGGATTTTTCCTTCCGATGATTCCAGCGATGGTAAATAAAAAATATCAAAAACAAAATATGAAGCCCAAAAATAATGGCAATAATTTTAATAAAAATAGAAACAATTGTGAAAAACTTCGCCCGTATGAGCCATTCCTAAAAAGATTCCAAAAATATACAATGGAAGCAGTGGAATAAGAATGCGAGGCAATGACATTTGAGATGATGATTTCAAACTCCTCAAAAACCTGTAACAATGTAGAATTGTGGATTTTAGAAATTCTATTCCTACCATAAAGGCCAAAAACCAGCGCACGTCATCACATCAAAACATAGGAGGAATGTTCAGCGAAAAATAAGGAAGCGATTTCAGTGACTTTTTGAAACATCACTCAGTGACTGACCTTCTAAAAGGCTTGGGAAAGTGCTGATACTCACGCCATAAGATACAAAACCTGCTAAAAGAGTAGATAAATAAGCCAATCCCTGCCGTTACAAGCACTATTTTGCTGGCTGTTCCGCCCAGCTTTCCTATCGATGGGACTATTAGCCCTATGATAATCAAAGGAATACAGAACCCAAGAAACTGACTAAACAGCCCATTGAAGGTGAGAAAAGATTTTTAAAAAAATTTCTTGATTTATAAATTGTCCGAAAAATTATACCTAAAACAATAGCAATCAGGATTTGAAGCAAGAGATTGTTGCTCTTTTTTTCATTTTTATAAAATTTCCCAAATATAAAATTTATTTCTCGTTCAAAAACACTGATTTTTATCAAAAATGTGTATCTTTGTAATTCACTAAATTTTTGAAAATACATGAGCGAAAAACAGTATACAGCGAGTAGTATTCAGGCATTGGAAGGTATAGAGCATGTGCGTCTCAGACCATCGATGTACATTGGAGATGTAGGGGGTTAGAGGCTTCATCACTTGGTTTATGAGGTGGTGGATAACTCTATAGATGAGGCTTTGGCAGGATATTGCGATACTATTTCGGTAACAATTCATGAAGGAAATGGTATTTCTGTAAGAGATAATGGGCGTGGTATTCCTGTGGATTTCCACGAAAAAGAACAAAAATCCGCTCTAGAGGTGGTAATGACCAAAATAGGGGCAGGAGGTAAGTTTGATAAAAGATTCTTACAAAGGTTTCTGGGGGCTTCATGGTGTAGGGGGTTTCGTGTGTGAATGCGCTTTCTACATCGTTGATAGCTACTGTTCAGAGAGATGGCAAAATCTACCAGCAGAAAATATTCACAGGGTAAGGCTCTTGGGAATGTTGAGGAGATTGGTACTTCAGAGATTACTGGGACAGAGGTGTTTTCCAGCCAGATGCATCTATTTTTAATGAATTAGTATATAACTATGACACTTTGGCGGCTCGTCTTCGTGAGTTAGCTTTTTCTTAATAAAGGAATTACCATCACTCTTACAGATGAAAAGAGTAAAAGAGGAAAACGGAGAATTTAAAAGCGAAACTTTCTATTCTGAAGGAGGACTGAAGGAATTTGTAGAGAGTTCATCGATGGGAACAGAGGGGGATAATGGATGTGATCTTCATGGAAGGAGGCGAGATGATATCCCTGTGGAAGTAGCGATGAGATATAATACTTCGTTCAACGAGAACCTGCATTCTTATGTAAATAATATCAACACGCATGAGGGAGGAACTCATTTGGCTGGTTTCAGAAGAGCTTTGACTAGAACGCTCAAAAATATGCTGATGAACTAGGAATTCCACAGAAAGAAAAAGTGGAAGTTACAGGAGATGACTTCCGTGAGGGGCTTACAGCGGTGATTTCCGTGAAGGTAATGGAACCTCAGTTTGAGGGACAGACTAAGACTAAACTTGGGAATTCCAGAAGTTTCTGGTGCTGTGGATAAGATAGTGGGAGAAATGCTCTCTAACTTCCTTGAAGAAAATCCAAACGAAGCCAAGCAGATTGTCCAAAAAAGTAGTTTTAGCAGCGAAAAGCTCGTCAGGCAGCGAAGAAAGCCCGTGAAATGGTGCAGAAAAATCGCCACTGGGGAGGGTCTGGTTTGCCAGGGAAATTAGCCGACTGTTCATCTAAAGACCCATCTATAAGCGAAATTTTTCCTAGTAGAGGGAGACTCTGCAGGAGGAACAGCCAAAGGAGGAAGAGATAGAAATTTCAAGCGATTTTACCGCTGAGAGGTAAGATTCTAAATGTAGAAAAATCTATAGCTTCACAAGGTTTATGATAATGATGAGATTAAAAATATTTATACGGCACTTGGGGTTTCTGTAGGGACAGAGGGAGGACAGTGAGGCACTGAACTTGTCTAAACTGAGATATCATAAAATAGTAATTATGACCGATGCCGATATAGATGGTTCGCATATTTCTACGCTTATTCTTACCTTCTTCTTCCGTTATATGAAAGAGCTTATAGAGAATGGGTATGTATACATCGCATCACCGCCGCTATATCTTCTGAGAGGAAATAAAAAAACTCTACGCATGGAATGACAAGGAGAGAGGAGCTTACCAAAAGAACTTTCTGCGGATGGCAGAGGCGTGGAAATCCAGCGATACAAAGGTCTTGGGGAGATGAATGCAGAGCAGCTTTGGGAAACTACACTTAACCCAGAAAAATAGAATCCTAAAACAGGTGACTATAGAAAACGCAGGAGAAGCAGATAGAATTTTCTCTATGCTGATGGGAGATGAAGTTCCGCCGAGAAGGGGAATTTATAGAAAAGAACGCTGTCTATGCTAATATAGATGCGTAGGGAAAATATAAAAACCATACAAATATACACTTCTAAAAATTTTTTAGGAGTGTTATTTTTATCAAAAATAATGATATTTTCATGATTTAAAATAATACTAATTATAAAAATATGTTACTTTTGTGCGAATTTTTATTTAGTAGCAAAAATATCATTTATGAATAAAAAAAGTATTATTGATTTCAAGTTTTGTTGTTTTCCGCAATGAGCTTATAGCCAGACTATTAAAGGAAAGAATAGTGCAGGAAACACCTTCTGTTTCATCATTGAAAGTATTGGTGAAAAAGGAAGGAAAGGAATTGATTTATCAGTTGATGAAAAAGGTGCGTTTAGTATACTTCTTCCAGAAGGAGGGAATTTATACGCTACAAGTGGTAGAAAAATACGAATATTCTATCGGATAGAAATATAATGATAACGGATAGTGAAACATTAGACCTTGGAGATATCATTATAAATGAAAATAAAGTAGATAGCACACCTAATATAGAAGAGCCTAAACAAGAAATAAAGGAAGAACAATTAGCAGAAAATAATCTGAAAAATAATCCAGAACAGGAAGATCCTACTAATCCTAAGTCAAAAATAATAAAGAAGATGGCTAAAAGAACATGTCCTACAAACAGTAGAGATAGTAGGGTAGAGCTAGAAAAAGACTATAATAGTGATTATTCTTTCTCTTCTTCTAAAAATCGCCCTTAAAAATATGGAAGTGGCGCAGTCAATCTCTACCGTTACTAAGGAGCTTTTGTCTGATAGACAGGTCTTTTATGATAGGGAGATGCGCTTCGAAGAATGTGACAGGGGTGAATGCCACCAGTTATTACAGCCACTATGCGATTAGAGAGGTTACCCAAGGATGGGGAAACAGAGATAATAACTGAGGCTGATCAACGGGATGACGGCTTTTTGTGAGCTACATTTCGCCGCCGATGACTATCAATTTGGAAAGAATAGAAGTTATCAAAGGGCCTGCGAGTATCACTTTTGCGAGTGACTAATGCAGGGAACTATCAACATGGTAACCAAAAACCTTTGAGTGTTGCCAGAAAAAGAGTAGGCCTTACGATGAGAAGCTACGGAACAGTGAGAAGTACTTTGGATTTTACGGGGCCGTTAGAAAAATCAAAAACTTTACTATATCGTTTTGAATTTAGGGTATGAAAACTCACGAAGCTTCAGGGGATTTACAAGGAAGTAAATCCTATATGATAGCGCCTACTATCAGCTATATCCTAATGACAAGGTGAATCTAGAATTGGTATGACTAATACTGATACTAAACTAGACCGAGGACAGCCTATTTTTGGGGTAAAGAAAGGACAAGCGCCAATCTGCACACCACACCTATAAGCTTTGCCATAGGAGCTTCTAATGACTATAATAAAAACCTGAATTTCACGGTGATGAGTAGCCTTTCGCATAAGTTTACAGACAAAATAGGGTCTCAATATGTCCTATATGAAAACATATCTGGGATGAGGATTTATTAGAGCATAGAACAGCTAATCAAATTTGCTCGAAGATATTACAGGGAAGGCTATACCTACTTTGGTAGAAATGCAGGTTTCTCAAAGAAGACAAAAGACATACTCGGATAACTTTAGCGCATATTTTTAATTTTGATTTTTAATATCGGAAACCTGAAAAACAAAATGGTTGCAGGGTATGACCTGAGCGCTTTTTGAAGGTGAGTAGAAATGGAGGATGGAATAGGCGAGAGGATACAGATTGACAAACGGAAAGAGTTGCCAATAAGTTTAATCCAGCGAATGCAGCCAATTATCTGACTGATGCTAATGAGGAACCCAGTGCTAGATATGTACCGCATTTTTGATTTACAAAATCCTAAATACTATGTAGCGAATCTGAATGATTATGTTTTCCAAAGATTAGAAATAACTCCTTTGCATTTTTATGACCAATGGAGCTTATTTAATGAATCAAATGAGTTATGGGAAATTCATCGTTAATTTCAGGTATCAGACAAGAATGGTATTTAGATAAAACGAATTATAAACTTAAAAATGAAGCTGCCACAAAACAGCTACAAACTGCTGAAGAGATTAGGCGTTATCTATGAGGGCGACTAAAAACATGAATGTATATGCATCATATATAGAAGGATTTGAGGTGCAGACCAACTATGTTAGGAACTACAACTTATGGTGGTCCATTCTCGCCGATGACATCTAAAAATGTTCGAAGGAGGACTGAAAAACAGAGTGGCTGGATGGTAAACTGAATGCAAACATTGCTTATTTTAATATTCATCAACAAAAATGTACTAATGGATGATCCTAATGATAATGATGCATTAAAAGATAGAAGGAGGAGATCAGCGCTCTCAAGGGATAGAGATGGAGGTTATCGGTGGGAATTTTACCAAACTGGCAGGTTAATGCTGGATACTCTTTCATCGATGCTCATACGACAGAAAACGGAGAAAGATACAGAAGTGAAACACTCAAAACACAGCTTCAACTTATGGACAAGATATAATTTCGAGGAAGGAGCACTGAAAAATTTCGGTATAGGGATTAGGGAGGAAACTATGTAGGAGATAGAATGGCATGAGGGCAGACAGAACTTTATCCATTCCTTCTTATGTGAGTGGTAGATGCAGCAGTTTATTATAAATTAAACAAAAATGCAGCTGAGCTGTGAATGTAGGAAATGTGTTTAACAAAAACATACTGGGGCGGGGCATTTGACTACACAAGACTATTCCCTGGAACGCCTAGAAATGTGATGTTTAATGTAAAAATATAGTTTCTAATAATTTTTAAAAATATAGTTTTATGACAATTGTTTTGGCTTTGACTGCCATAGCGGTGCTGTCTTGTTCAGAGAAAAAGACGCCGCAGCAAGGCTGATACCAAACAAGAAAATAAAAAGTAGAATATATTTATAAAAGATGCTGATAGGGATGTTCCCGTAGTCATCGACACCGCCTCAGAGAGCAGCGCTGTTTAATCCATATACTACGGAGATTCTTCTCGCACTGGGATTGGAGGACAGAATCATCATAGGAAGCACGGAGGAGAGCTTCTTCCCTGAGTATAGAAGCCTATGAAAAGGTGCCTCAGAAACTGAAAGGTCACGGTTTCAGAATGAATAAAGAGGCTTTCTTACTTGCAAAGCCAGACTTTGCGGCTGGGAATATTAATGAAGAAACAGCGGGTTCGCCAGAGGAGCTGATGAAATTAGGAATAGCACTTATAACCTTAGAAGTTTGGATGATATCCAAAATCCTACGCTGGATGATGTCTATGATGATATTATTCTATTGGGTAAAATTTTTAATGTTTCCAGACAGAGCCGAAGCGCTGGTCACTAAACTGAAAAACAAATATAATGAAGCCCAAAAAGTTTAGTGGTTCCAAAAGATGGCGAAAAGAAGAAGGTTCTGATACTTTTCGTATAAAAGGAGGAGTGGCGGCTTTTAGTGCTTTGGCGACAGACCTTGTCAATAAAGCTCATGGGATAAATATCTATGCAGATTTGGATAAAAGATTTGAGTTCGTGACGCCTGAAAGTGTTTTAGAGCGAAATCCAGATGCTATTTTTCATCATAGACATTCAGTCTCGCCCAGAGCCGATAGAGGGAAAAATCAACTTCTTCAAAAACCGATCCTGTTTTTGAAAAATACCAATGCAGTGAGGAATAATCAGGTATATAAAATGAGATCTGGAAGATGTGACCCCTGGAGTAAGGAATGTGGATTTCATCATCCGATTGAATAAAATTTTTATATCAAAACAAACAATAAATACAAATAAAAACAGCCGTTCATGCGTGAGCGGCTGTTTTTGTATTACTCAGAATCTTTCATATCCTCTTCATTCCAATCTACTTTTTAAAACTTCGGTTTTCAAATCTTCAAAAACAATTCTGCCCTCAAACATTTCATTGAGAGCGTTGTTTTTAGTTTTTACTCTAATTGTTCTAAGCTAATAAACTCTTTCTTATCATCAATAACAATTTTAGCTTCTAAATAATTAGCCATTTTCAATAAAAACCTCTGCTATTTTTTAGTGATTTTTCTAAATGTACAGATATATTATTCTCTGTATTATATGAAATTATACAATCCCAAGAGTTTTTGGAAAGTTCTTTTGTACAATAAACATTAGTTCTGTTTAACTTATACAAATCCCCTTTTTATCCTATCAGAAAATTCATCTATTCTTTCCATTACTTTCTTTTCCATCTTCCGTATCTTCATACCATATAAAAAAATTCTTATGATTTTCTATAAAAATTATCCATTTTTGATAATCAATATTCTCGTCTTCTTTCTGAATTATTATAAAGCTATTTCTACCTATTTTTTTATTTTTCATATACAAAATTATTTTATAAATTCTTCTAATGACTTAATTCCATAAATTATTCTTTTGATAAAAGTTCAACAAATATAAATACAGCCGTTCAGTGTGGTGGCTGTTTTTGTTATTCTAAAACTCTTGGTCGCATTTACAATGAGCTTTCTATCTCAAAGGTAGAATGCTGGATGTTGTGATGTTCCAGCATGGCGGAGTTCTTTTTTTATTTGCTCCATTTTCTTGGAAACTTATTCCCTCATTTACCACCAGATGGACGGTCAGGGCGTTTTTCAGAGCTGCTCATCGCCCATATATGGAGGTGGTGGGTCTGTTCTACGGCAGGAGTTTCTTCTATCAGTTTTTGGATTTCATTGGGATTAATGCCCTCTGGCATGCCGTTTAGGCTGAGTTTAATGCTTTCTGTCAAAAGTCCCCAGTAGAAATCAAAATCACCACAGCGATGATGAAACTAATCACCACATCTGCGAGATTCCAGCCAGTGAAATAGATAATCACCCCAGAGATAATCACGCCGACCGAAACGCATCTACCATCAGGTGCAGAAAAAGCCCCCTTGATGTTGATATCGTGTTTTTGTCCTTTATAAAAAGAAATGCCGAAACAGCATTGATAATCACGCCTATCGCAGCAGTGATGATGATGCCGCTGCTCTCCATTTGTGGCGGCGTATTCAGTCGTTCCACAGCTTCTATGATGATTTTTAAAGACAATGAACACCAGCAGAATAGCATTGATGAGCAGAGCCAATATTGAGGCTTTTTGTAGCCGTAGGTCCAGACTGTGTGTGCTGGCTTTTTGGGCAAGAATGATACCGACCAGCGAAATCCCTAGGCTGGCAACATCGCTCAGATTATAGCTTGCATCAGAGATTAAAAGCCAAAGAATTGATTCTAAAACCGACCGCAAATTCTATCACGGTGTAGAGCAGATTCAGACCGATACCGATATAAAACGCCCTGTTGATATTTTCTAGACTGCTCACGCTATGGTGGTGGCAGTGTCCCTCGTGTGAATGTCCCATGATTTTATGATTTTTATAAAGTAAATAAAAAGACATCGGAAATTTACGAAATTTTTTTGAACTCTATGAAATTAGAAAAGATGGATATTTTAGAAACAAAAATAGCCTGTCCTAAAATTGACAGACTATTTTTACAATAAAAATGAAAAATTTTATCCATTAGTATAGCTCTGGAATGCTTCTTCCAGATTGCTGTATCGCCCTTTGAACTCCTCTATAGAGGTGTCTTGCAGGATCGTTTCCTTTGTGGATGAGGATAACACGAGACATAGCGCCTCTACTTCCTGCATGATGTGCGTGGAAAGGATGATGGTTTTCTCCTCACCGATTTCTTTTTATCACATTTCGGTTTCTATGATTTGGTTAGGGGTCTAGTCCGTTCGTAGGCTCATCCAAGATAAGTAAATCTGGCTGGTGGAGAATCGCCTGTGCCAGCCCAATCTCTGTTTATACCCTTTGGAGAGCTGGGAAATCTTCTTGGATTTTTCAGGAGTGATGCCCACCAGCTCGATGACTTCATCTATTCTTTCGCTTGGTATCTTGTGGATATCAGCCACGAAAATTCAGATATTCAGCTACGAACATCTCTTGGTAAAAGCGGATTGTTTTTCTGGTAGAAAACCGATGTTTTCTTGCTTTCTATCGGATATTGAGTGATATTTTTATCGTTGAACAAAAATCTCGCCCTCATCTATTTTTCACTACACCTGTGATGGATTTCATCAGCGTGGATTTCCCTGCTCCGTTTGGCCCGAGAGTCCCACGATTTCGTTTTTCAATGCTGAGGTTGATATTATTCAGTGCTGTTTGTTCACCGAATTTTTAGTTAGATTAGTAATTTGTAAAGCACATAGTGAATTCAAAAATATTTGGCGAAAATACATAAAATTTTATTGATATAAAAATTCTTATTTTCGCGGAAAAATAATTTTGACCGATGGATTTACGAGACCAGCTGAAAAATCTTTTTCCAGACCATGTAGAGCAGGATTTCCAGATGCCTGAAGAACAGCACCAGCAGCGAGAACCACTCATCTGCAAATACGAGGACGAAACGGGAAGCCTGTTACTCTGATAGAAGGCTTCGAAGGCGGTGAGGAAGAACTGAAAAATATTTCCACTACTCTGGGAATTGGTGGTTCGAGAAGGATGGCGTGATTATCATCCAAGGAGATAACCGCGATAAAATCATGAAAATTCTCTCTGATATGGGCTACAAAACGAAGAGAGTAGGAGGATAGAACCTCGAAATGAACATTATCGGTGAAATCAATAAAATTCCTTACCTTTGGGAAGTTTTAATTTTTAAGTTGAATAAAATAGTAAATTATTATGGTAAATAAATTAGCAGCCTCAGAATTGGTTTTAAATCCAGATGGGAAGTGTATATCATTTAAAACCTTCAGCCAGAAGATATCGCAGATTCTTTTTGGTGGGTGACCCAGACCGTGTTCCAAAGGTTTCCAATACTTTGATAAAAGTAGAAATTAAGAAAAATAAAAGAGAATTTTACACACATACAGGAACGCTCAGAGGAGAGCGAATCACGGTAATGTCTACGGGTATCGGTACGGAAAAATATTGATATCGTGATGAATGAGCTGGATGCTTTGGTGAATATTGATTTGAAAAACAAAGAATTTAAATCTGAGCATAAGGCTTTTGCAGTTGTTCCGTATGGGAACTTGTGGATGTAAAATCCTGATGTAGAGGTAGATAACATGCTGGTTACACAGAATGTGGTAGAGTCTGGATGGACTTCTTCATTTTTACAAAGATTATCAGTTTGAGAATGAATTTAGCAAAATTTCTTGGCGAAATTCCCATACGAAAAGATAAAACCGATGCTTTATTTCTCAGAATGGGCAGAGAGTCAGTATGAATATTTCAAAGATGCGAAATATGTAGGAAATACAGCGACTTTCCCAGGGTTTTATGCGCCGCAGGGAAGACAGCTGAGACTGAGAGCTGTGGATGACCAGTTTTTGGAAGTGCTGAATGATTTAGGAGTTACTAACTTTGAGATGGAAACTTCGGCGATCTATGGAATGTCTAAATTGCTAGGACATAAAGGCGATTACTATTAACAATGTAATTGCAAACAGAAGAAGAGGAGAGTTCGCAGCAGACCACCATAAATCTGAAAAAATGATGATAGAATGGGTGCTGGAGAGAATAATTAAATAAGAAAAATAAAAACCAGAAAAATCAAAGTATGAAATATGGAATTGAGGCGGCAAGTTTTCTATGTGCCGTCGCTCTATTTGAATATCAATGAGTTAGCGGAAAAATAGAGAAATAGATTCGGCTAAGTTAGAAAAAGGTCTTGGGCTTCACAAGATGGCTCTTCCTGATGTGCACGAAGATACGGCAACTTTTCGCCGCGAGGCTCTTCGAAGCTCATAAAAGACTATAATATTCAGCCCAAAGATATTGCAAAAGATTTATTTGGGGAACGGAAAGCGCTTTGGATGCTGCAAAGCCTACTGCTACCTATGCAGTGCAAAATGGTGGAGCAGGTACTGGGCGAAATGTTTCGGGAATTGTGATGTGGTGGATATGACTTTTTGCCTGTATTGGCAGGGGTGGATGCATTGCAGACTTGTTTTGGATTTTGTGAAAGTTAATCCCGATAAAAAGCTGTGGTAATCGCTCCGATTATGCAAAATATGAACTGAAATCAACTGGCGAATATACGCAGGGCGCTGGCGCAGTGGCTTTATTGATTTCAGCGAAACCGAATTTACTGGAAATAGAAGGGAAATGGGGAGTGGCTACGGAGAGCGTTTTTGATTTTTCAAACCAAGAAGAGAAATTGCTAAAAGCTGACCTCAAAAATGCACCAGAAACAGCACCTGACAAAATGGAGATTTTCTCTGATGAACCAGTTTTTTTGATGGGCAGTATTCTAATCAATGCTACCAAAAATAGAATTAGGGGAAGCGTATGAGCATTACAAAGTTCAAAATTCTTTGGTAAAAACCCTATGAAAACTGGCATTATTTGATTTTTTCATCTGCCGTATGCATTCCATGGGAAGAGGGTTTTTCACAGAGTTGTACAGCATAGAAAAACAACCTGCCTTACACGACCGACGAAGAGAAAAAGCCCTTGCCAAGTCCGAAGAATATTTGGATTTTTATAAAAACAAAAAATAGAGCCGTCACAGAAGAGCAGAGCTCCGAGATAGAAACCCTCTATACTGCCTCTGTTTTCATGGCATTGTTGTCCGCTTTTGCAGGTGTCTTTTGATAGAGAAGAGGAACTTTCAGGGAAGGAATTAGGCTTTTTGGCTTATGGAAGTGGTTCTAAATCCAAAGGTTTTTCAGGAAAATAAATGAAAACTGGAAATCCGTTAGTGGAAAAAAATGGCAGCTTTTTGAAACCCTTGGGAATAGAAAAATAGTGGATTTTTCAACTTATGAAAAACTCCATAGAAAAACAACTGAAAACTTCTGTAAATCCCTAATTATAAAAGGCTTTGGATTAGTAGAAATTGGAGAGAAATCCACTTTCTTATGGAGCGAGAAAGTACCAATTCAAGAGCTAAATTTAGATGAAATTTTTATCTTGTTTTTCTGATAGATTTTTCTTTTTCTTGTAAGAAGAAAAGAAATAGAATTTATTCCATCAAAGGTTATAGACAATGTTTATTTTGTGGAAAAACTTACCAGCGAATGATTCTGTTTTTGAAAAGAAAAATAAAAGGGTTTTATAAACAAAAATAGAAAAAAATAAAGGAGGTATTTATTTTTATCGATACACTTCGAATACAAGGTATTTTTAAATCATAAGGAGGAAAGTACCAATATGCTGGATGATTATCCAGAAGATGAATTAGCGTCTTTATCATTACTAGATGTGAAACAGACACCACTAAACTGGTAGGAAATTTTATTTTTATGGCTTGAGAGGAGCAGAAAAAATATTTTTAAAAGCCAAAAAGAGATACTATAATTTATGAATGTAAATAAAGGGTATTGTTTGAAAAACAAAAACTTATGATTAAAAATCCTTCGTATTTATCATTATGCTTTTTGGTTATTTCTTGTAAAGAGATAGAATTTTATCAATCCGAAACAATGAATTTGGTTTTGGTCAAAAATCTACCCAAAAACGATTCTTTGCTGAAAGAAGAATTAAAAATATCTAATAAGCCAAAAATAGAATATACAGAAATTTATGAATATTCATGGGATACAGAATATTTCTTGACCCATGAGGAAGATGATGGAGGACCTACAAAGCTCACATTTTTTTAGATTTACACCAAGAAGAGAGGGGAATTGCATATTTTTATAAGGAAAAATGTAAGAATGATTCTCTTAAAACCATAGGAGTGATAAGATATTACGATAAATATGGGTATTTTTACCACCCAGATACTATTATAGGCAAGTGTAAATAAAACCATATTGTTATGAAATTTATATATTTAATGTTACTTGTTTTGTAATTTTTCTTTTTGGACAGAATAAAAATTTGTTTAGATTATTCTAAAAGAAACAGGAAAAACTGAATTGGTTTTTAATGGTGTAAATTATAGTTATGAGTCTATATATGGGATTAATAGTGATAAGATATCAGAGATAAGAAGAGAAATAGATAAGGAAAAGAGTACATCATCATCAATACAAATAAAAGAATACTTTCCAGATTTTGTTACTTTTGGAGGATATAGCAAAAGATTAAAAAATAAAAATTACTTAGTGCTTGTTGATGATAGGGTGATAATGGGTGCATATAGGACTGTATATATAGATAAAAAGTAATATTAGATATAAAAAGATAGTGAAATTGTTTTCAATAAAAAGACACTGAAAGTTTTATCAATAAAAAAACTACATTAGGTGCTAAAACAGAGATAAATGACATTAAATAATTGTCTCAAACAAATAATTACTTTTGTCAAATGGAAAATTTCATTGTATCAGCAGAAAATATCGTCCGCAGGAGTTTGACTCCGTTGTGGGGCAGTCTCATATTACAGATACACTGGAACATGCCATGAGAATAATCAGCTTGCACAGGCTCTTCTTTTTCTGTGGGCCTCGTGGGGTGGGAAAAACCACTTGTGCAAGGATTTTAGCGAGAAAAATCAATGAAAAAAATCAGGAGCAACTGATGAAGAAGGCTTCGCGTTTAATATTTATGAATTAGATGCCGCGTCTAATAACTCGGTGGATGATATTCGGCATTTGATAGACCAAGTGCGTTTTTGCGCCGCAGGTAGGGCAGTATAAGGTGTATATCATAGATGAGGTGCATATGCTCTCTCAGGCAGCTTTCAATGCTTTTCTGAAAACGCTGGAAGAACCGCCAGCACACGCTATTTTTATTTTAGCGACTACGGAAAAACATAAGATTATCCCAACGATTCTTTCTCGTTGCCAAATCTATGATTTCAAGAGAATTACGATAGAGGATATCCAAAAATCATTTTAAAAGAAAATAGCCGAAAAAGAAGAATGAGCTTACGAAGATGATGCCCTGTTTCTTATCGCCCAAAAGGCGGATGGTGCCTTGCGTGATGCCTTGTCTATTTTTGACAGGCTGACTACTTTTTCGCAGAAGAATATTACCCTTGCAAATGCTGCCGAAATTCTCAATATATTGGATTATGACCAATATCTGAAAGTGGCTGATTTAGCGAAAGAAAAACGATATTCCTGCTATTTTAGCGAAATTCGATGAGATTGTCAAAAAGGTTTTGACCCGCATATCTTTATCGCTGGGCTTGGCAGTCATTTCAGAGATTTGATGCTGGCGCAGAACCCTTCCACTTTGGCTTTAATAGAAATTGGCGAAAAATACTAAAAGCAAAAATACGCTGAGCAGAGCCAAAAATGGACAGCGCAACAGCTCATCAATGCGATAGAAATCTGCAATCATGCAGACATTAACTATAAAAATTCCAAAAATCCACGCCTTACGGTGGAGATTGCCCTCATGCAGCTTGCCTGCCTTACCGCGGTGGATGCAGATAAGTTCTTAATACTCGCTCCGCTACTTCGTAATGGAGAAAAACCACGGGAAACTGCTCCTAAAAAGCCGAAACACCAGCTTCGCAAACTCCCCAAGCAGAGGAAAAACCTAAAACCAGAGGTAAAAAGCTGCCCAGCCGATAGAACAAAAATCATATCCGAATTTTCTATTAAAAATACATAGAAGATAGCAGCAAAAGAAGCCGAGCCGAGCCTCTTTTCCCAAACGGAAGAAGAAAACCTGCCCTGAGCATCATTTCACGGAAACCGATTTACAAACGGAATGGAATAATTTCCTCTTGAATCTTGCCAAGGAAAACAGCTTTGTCTTTAATGCGATAAACTCTTTCAAAGCCGAGAAAAGTAGGGAGAATGAAATAGAAATCGCCTACTCATCGGAAAGTGCCAAGAAAAGAATTTACAGCGGTGGAGGGAGATTTTCTGCATCATTTTCAGCATAAGGTGAATAACTTTAAGGTGGAAATACGCTACGAACCAGATCCGTCTCTGAAAGTGGAAGTCCTTACAGATAAAAAGCGCTACGAGAGACTTGCGGAAATCAATCCCGTGCTGAAAGACCTGCATGACTTGGTGAAATTTGACTTCTCATAGCTGTCGCGCCCCTGTTTTCATCTCGCTTTTCATTATTTTTAGTTCCCTTTCGGGGAGAGCCATCTCACTTTTCCTCTTATCCATTTTATTTTGCTTTAAAATCATCTTGCATAATGGTTTTGCGAGGTTGCAAATTGTATTTGTGAGATAACAATTAACATTTGCGAGATGACAAATTGCATTGCGAGATAACAATTAACAACTGCAATGTGACAAATTATATTTGCAAGATAACAATTAACATTTGCGAAATGACAATTATATTTGCAAGGTTACAATTAACAATTGCAAGATAGATTTTGCTTTAATCTATATAACGGAAGAGCTGAGCGAGACGGCAGGAAAGAAACAACAACAAAAAAATAACCCCTTCTGGTGAAGGAGATTATTTTCAAATAGAAATTATAACTAATTGTTAGTTAAATCTGTAAGTAAGACCAAAGCTTTCCTCCAACAGTAAAAATTCCTCCACCAAATTCAAGATTTACACCAAGGTTTTTTTAGTGAAGAAATATCTACCCCAACTTGTAATTCTAAATTAACACCTGAAGATGCAAAACTACTAGTATAGAGTCTTTCATAATATGGTTTGCAAAGAAGGAGGACCGCTATATGTCTGACTATTACTAATATTAAAATAGCCTAATGTAGCCCCTGCATAGAAATCAAACTCTTTTGGAAGTTTTAGTATTCTATCAAAAATAATAGTTCCCGTTAACACCAAATCCAAAAATTGAATACCTATCTTCAAAGTAACCATTACTCTCTTTTTAGAACTATAAGAAACCTCTGCTCCGATAGTAGAAGTCTCTTGCTATTCCATAATCAAGCCCCAAATACACAGGTATTCCAAGTCCAGAGAGACCTACTCCTCCGTTGATTTGAAATTTGTTTTGTCCTAATCCTTGTTGTGCGGATGCCGTAGCTGTAGCTAAGAACAATCCTAATACTGCTAATGTTTTTCTCATTTTTATAAAATATTTAAAAATTTAAACAAAAAAATAGGAATATTTTTGAGATAACCAAAACTAAGAGAAATTAAATTTATATTTTTTTGCACCACTGAAACTAAAAAGAGACAGATGCCGGAAATCAGTTTAGAAAATATACAGCCTCGGTGGATGGTGGAATATCCCTCGCCCTTTGTGATTGCAGGCCCATGCAGCGCCGAAAGCGAGTCCCAGATGCTGGAAACCGCCGAAAGAATGAAGAAATCCTGCCCGAGCATTCCGGTTTTCCGTGCAGGAATATGGAAAACCGAGAACTCAGCCAAACGCTTTTGAAGGCGTGGGCATCATCGGACTAAAATGGCTGAAGAAAGTAAAAGAAAAACTTTGGCTTTCAGACCGCTACCGAGGTTGCAAATGCTTATCACGCAGAGGCAGCATTGGAAAGCGGGGTGGATATCCTCTGGATTGGGGCGCGTTCTACGGCAAATCCATTCACAGTGCAGGAAATCGCTTCTGCATTGAAGGGAAGTGATAAGATAGTTTTAGTAAAAACCCTACCAACCCAGATTTGGCTCTATGGATAGGGCGCCCTCCAAAGGCTGCAAGGGCAGGGCATTATGAATCTGGGCGTGATACACCGCGGATTTTCTTCGTATCAAAAAACAAAAATATAGAAACCAGCCCAACTGGCAGATTTCCCTGATTTTTAAAAATCAATTCCCTAATATTCCTATGCTGATAGACCCTTCGCACATCTGCGGAAACCGTGCAGGGCTCTATGACATTGCCCAAGAGGCGGTAAATCTTGGCTATCAGGGAGTGATGCTGGAAACCCACTGCCACCCCGATGAAGCATGGAGCGATGCCGACCAGCAGATAACTCCGGAAGACCTTGCAAGCTGCTTTCTCAGTTGAAAAATAAGGAAAAATGGACATCTCCGGCTATGAAAACGAGATGGAAAAACATAGAAAAATTGATTTCAGAGATTGATTTCCAGCTGATAGAACTCCTCTCGAGAGAATGAACCTCGTGAGAAAGATAGGAACACTGAAAAAAGAACATAATATCGCCGTTTTCCAGCCCGACCGCTGGAAAATCATCACCGATTATGCTGCGGCAAAGGCAGCGGAAACGGGTTTGTCTAAGGATTTTATAGAAAAAGTGTTTAAAACCATTCATGAAGAGTCGGTGAAATCCAAAAATAATATAATGATAAAAGTAAATATAGAAAGTTGAAGGGATTAGTGATAAAAATCTACGGGAAGTTGGTATCAGATATTAGAAACAGGGACGAATACCATCTACGAGGCGAGAATAAGAGGGAAAATTTAAACTCCAGAAAACAAGACTTACCAATCCGCTGGCGGTGGGAGATTTTGTGGAATTTGAATTGGAAAGTTCTGATGTCGCGTGGATTACGAAAAATAGAGCCGAGGAAAAATTATCTCATCCGAAAAATCGGTCAATCTTTCCAAGGAAGCCCATATTATCGCTTCTAACATAGACACGGCGTGTTTTTATTTTTTTACGCTAAAAATTCCCTGAAACTTCGCTCGGTTTTTGGATCGTTTTTTGGTGTGCTGTGAGGCTTATAACATTCAGCCTTTGATTTTTATTTAATAAAAATAGATACGCTTAATGCCGAAGAATTGGAACTTTTGGAAGACCTCCAGCAGCTTTTATCAGAATATAGGCTACGAAACCCTGAGAATTTCTTCTGTTTCAGGAGATAATATAGAAACCTTGAAAAACCTTTTGAAAGATAAAGTTTCGGTGTTTTTGGGCACTCAGGAAGTGGAAAAATCTACTCTGGTGAATACGCTGGAACCGACACTTGATTTGAAAACAGGCGAAATATCGGAGGCGCATCTCAAAGGGAAACATACGACTACTTTTTGCGCAGATGCATTTTTGGAGTTTTGGTGGAAGTGTTATTGATACGCCAGGAGTGCGAGAGTTTGCGATGGTGGATATAGAAAAAGAGGAAAATTCAGCATTTTTCCAGAGATATTTGAGGAAGGAAAGAACTGCAAAGTTTTCATAACTGTCTGCATATCAATGAACCAAAATGCTCTGTTATAGCCCAATTAGAGGAAGGGAAATTTTGGAATCGAGATATTTGACCTATTTAAAATTGATGGAAGAAGCGGAAGAAAAATAATTAAATTAAAACTAAAAATGAGATACACAGAAGAAGAATATAAAAGCGAAATTTGAGGAAACTGATTCGGTAGGCTGGGATGCTATAGATGAGGCATTGTTGAAAGTTTATCCTGAGCAGGAGCCTCGCCATTATGGACCTATTATAAAATATATGCTCGGAGGGAAGACCCGCTTGATGGCATTAGTATTTATGATAATGAGGAGCAGGCTTTTCATCGGCATATAGTGTCATATGGGATGAGTGATTTGTATTACTCGCCTGAAAGTGCTGAAAAATGAATTTAGTGGATGGGGCTTTGAGTTTACTTTTCGTGTCATTCCTTTTTGAAGCGGATAAGGATTCGGATGGAGCTAAACATGAGCCCTATTGGGCAATGAATGTGATGCAGAATTTGGCTCGCTATGTTTTTGAAAGTAAAAATGGTTTTGAAGCTTATCATTTTATTCCAGCCAATGGACCTATTCGTTTGGAGTGTGATACTAAATTGGTAGGGATAATCTTTGCGCCAGACCCTCAGCTCGGTACGATAGAAACGCCTAATGGAGAGGTGACATTTTTACAGATGGTGGGCATTACCCAAGAGGAATTGGACTGGCTTTGGGAAGACCCAAAAACCAGCAGAGTAGAGGGAGCTTGTCAATAAAAATGAGAAAAAGACAATCCGATGCTCATCACAGATTTGAAAAGGGAAAAATCATATGTTTGATTTAATTTGTCAGACTAATAATTTTTTTGTTATCTTGGGGCGTTATCTATAAAGTTTTTAATTTTGCACGATAAATAAAAATTTATGAAAAATAGAAGAATTATCCAATATATTACCACAATTACCCATAGAAGAGGCTTTTGGCTTTGTTGGTTGAAAAAATTCCCTAAAAAAAGTAGTTTTTTTCTACGAGTTTTGGGATGGAAGACCAAATAATCACAGATTATATTTTTAAGAATAATCTTCCGATAGATATTTTCACGATAGACACAGGGCGTATGTTCTACGAGACCTATGATACTTGGGTAAATACCAATGAAAAATACAATGTGCTCATTCCAGCTTATTATGCTGATAATCACAGAATAGAGGAGTATGTAAGAAAGCATGGAGTTAATGGATTTTACAAATCTGTAGAGCTGAGAAAAAGAGCATGATTACATAAAAAGTAGAGCCTCTGAAAAAGGGCTTTGGAAGGCTATGATATCTGGATTACAGGAATCAGAGCGGAGCAGTCTCCACACAGACAGCAGATGCCGATGGTGGAATGGGATGAAGGGAATAAAAATCATCAAGTTTCATCCTCTTTTTGCACTGGAAAACAGGAGAGCTTTTACCATTTTTTGAAAGAACATAAAAATCCCATACAATCCGCTCCATGAGCAGGGGCTATGTAAGTATAGGCGACCAGCCGATGACACGCCCAATAAAAAGAAGGCGAAGATATCCGTGCAGGACGCTGGTGGTGGGAGAATGAAGATAAGAAAGAGTGCGGACTTCACTGGAATGAACAGAAGAAATAAGCATTTTATTTATTGATTGTTTAAAATTTAAAAATATACTATGAGTAATCATAAAGACAGGACTTTAGATTATCTTGACCAGTTAGAATCTGAGTCGATTCATATACTTCATGAAGTGGCAGGGCAGTTTGAGAAACCTGCATTATTATTCAGTGGTGGTAAGGACTCTATAGTCTTGGTACATTTGGCTTTGAAGGCTTTTCGTCCGTGCAAATTTCATTTCCGCTAGTGCATATTGATACAGAGCATAATTTCCCTGAGGCGCTAGAATTTCGTGATAATTTAGTAAAGAAATTAGGCGAAAAACTCATTGTCAGAAAAGTAGAAGATACGATAAAAAGCAAAGGGACTTACCGAGCCAAAAGGAAAATTTGCCAGTAGAAATGCATTGCAGAGTTATACGCTTTTGGATACAATAGAGAATTTGAGTTTGATGCTTGTATCGGAGGAGCGCGCCGTGATGAGGAAAAAGCCAGAGCTAAGGGAAAGAATTTTTCTCTGTTCGAGATGATTTCGGAGGCTGGGACCCAAAACTTCAGCGCCCAGAATTATGGCACACCTATAACGGAAAAAAATCCACAAAGGAGAAAAATGTGCGTGTTTTCCCTATCAGTAACTGGACAGAGCTGGATGTTTTGGGAACTACATTCGTCGAGAAAAAAATAGAACTTCCTTCGGTTTATTTCTCTCACGAAAGAGTAATAGACCACCAAGGACAGCTGATAGCAGTTTCTCCATACATCCAAATTGATGAAAAATGATGTGATTCTGAAGAAAAAAGTTCGCTATCGTACCGTGGGAGATATGACTTGTACTGCGGCAGTGGAGTCCGAGGCTTACATCATAGATGATATCATCAATGAAATTACAGCAACTCGTACCAGCGAGAGAGGAGAAACGCGTATCGATGATAAAATATCAGAAGCGGCAATGGAGGACAGAAAGAAAAAAACGGGTATTTTTAACTTTTTGGATTTAATAAAAATGGATATATTAAGATTTTTAACGGCAGGAAGTGTAGATGATGGAAAAAAAGTACCCTCATCGGAAGACTTCTACGACAGCAAAAAAATATACTAGTAGATCAGCTGGAAGCCATCGAAAGAAGCACCAAAAATCGTGAAGACGGAGAGGTGGATTTAGCTCTTTTGACCGATGGACTTCGTGCAGAAAGAGAGCAGGAATCACCATAGATGTGGCGTATAAATGTTCTCACACCGAAGAGAAAATTCATCATCGCTGATGCGCCAGGGGCATATCCAGTACACACGAAACATGGTGACAGGAGCGTCCAATGCAGATTTGATTATCATCTTGGTGGATGCCAGAAATGGCGTGATAGAGCAGACGAAAAAGACACTTCTATCATTGCTTCGCTCTTGAATATTCCACATGTAGTGGTGGCGATAAATAAAATGGACTTGGTGGATTATTCCGAAGAAAAAGTTCAATGAGATTGTAAAAGAATACGAAAAAGTTGCCAATTCATTAGCTTTTAAAGGATGTTAAATTCATTCCTATCAGCGCGAAGGATGGTGACAATGTGGTAGATAAATCCGAAAAAATGCCTTGGTATAAAGGCTCTGCATTGCTGAATCTTTTGGAAACGGTAGAGCTTCAGACATCCCTAAATCATGTGAATGGAAGGTTCCCAGTGCAGCTGGTTCTTCGTCCGCAGGTGGATGAGCTCCATGATTACAGAGGCTATGCAGGGAAAGTAGAAAGTGGAGTTTTTCGCGGTGAATGACAAGGTAAAAAATCTATCCTTCTAACATAGAAACTACCATAAAAACCATAGAAGTCGGCGGTAAGGAAGTTCAGGAATGTTTCGTTCCACAGAGTGCTGTGCTTCATCTGGTGGATGATATAGACATTAGCCGAGGAGATCTGATAGCGAAAGAAGATAATTTATTGAAAACTGGACAAGACATCGAGGCGCTTGTGTGCTGGATGGACGAAAAACCTTTGACTATCGGGACTAAATATCTGCTTCAGCATAACAGCAAAACGGTAATCGCTATGGTGAAGGAAATCCGATACCGACTGGATGTAAAACACCCTTGAAAAGGAGATGAACCCAGCCAATGCAGGGCTGAACGAGGTAGTGGAAGTTCTACTAAAAACCTCTGCGCCGCTGAGCTATGACAGCTATCAAAGCATCCGCGAAAATGGAAGTGCTATCTTGATAGACCAGACTAGTTTTGTGACGGTAGGAGCTGTTTTTGTTTAAATAAAATACTTCAAACCAAATAGAAATAAATCCTCTTCTTTGCGAAGAGGATTGTTTTTCTGGAAGAAAACCATCTTCATGTGGAAGAAGACTATCTTCACTTCAAAAAGAAAAGAAAAAAAGAAGAAGGGCAGGGGATGTTAGTTCGGAATTTCTTTGGGGTTGATTTCCCCAGAGTTGTTGTAGAAAGTATATTCCGTGAAATCATCTTTGGCAACCATTCCATTCGCCGCTATGAAAAATATTCCCATCTTTATCAGAAATAAAAACAGAATCTTTGGTGTACATCTGCCTATGTCCCAATAGATGGATTTCATCACGAAAGTCTGTCCCTCATTATTGGTCACCTTTACGCCGCCTTTTTGCTTCATAGTATTCTTTTTCTATGAATTTGGCGTATTTTGCTTTCAGAGTTCCGGGATTTCGGGCTTTTTCTTGTCAAAAATTCTAGTAAAGACCTTTTTCTCGCCTCGATATAAGGCGTATCAATAAAGCCATACTCCTCTATAAGAGGGGCGGTGAGCTTTACCTTTACAAAACCAGAGTCCTTCTGGATGATATTGGCATTGTAGATTACCCTGAAGGGAAAATTCTTATTGTTTTTATTGGCTTTGGCAAGGTCTTCTTCAGCAGGAGTGAAGCACAAAAATATAGCCACATACAAAACGGCGACTCATATTTTTTTGCGGTATTTTCTCCCTAAAACTCATGAGAAAATATTAATCGTAAAGTTGTTTTTCGAACCATTTGTTCGCAAAATTAATTCCGATAGTAAAGTTAATGAAGTTTTCTCGACTAAATTGTCTTTGAGAGTTCCTCTTTGCCCCAGTTGCAAGCTCCAAATCCAAAGTGCTCAGCCTGTTTGCATTGCTTTTTGGAAAGGGAAAAGAAGCCCCCAGCGCAATACCATACTTGTTGATATTATGTCCGTTGATTTTCAGGTTTCCTTTCTCGTAGAAAGCCCCATATCTGTAAGTAACCCTTGAAAAATAATTCCTGAAATTGTTATAATTCGGCAGATACCACCCGCCGACAACCACTCTGTAGAGTCCTGTACCTCAAAAGGCTCGTTAGAAGCCAGACTGGTAGCTACTCCTTTCTTATAATTAAGCTGAGAGGACACAAACCACTTGCCATCATGCCCATATCCAGCTCCGAGGGTAAATTCCTGCGGAATAGCGTTCTTGGAATTCTTACTTGTGGGAATTTAGAATGCTTTCATTCATCTTATTTCCACCGCTTAGATAATAGGTGCTGTTGGTATATTTAGTTTTGAAATCAGCTGTGTTCCCGAAAGTATAAGTTGCCCCGAAAGTGAGCTTTTTATTCACTTTGAGTTTCTTTTGATAAACAGTTCCTAGTGTGAAATTAAAACTTGTTACTTTGTTAGTAAACTCGTGATTGTTGATAAGAGTAGTGTTTTCATAAGAAATCTCCTCTGTATCGGATAATTTCCCAAAGTGGAAGTTGGTATTCAGCCCCACCGAAAAACTCTGGAGAAATACTATACCCGAAAGCCGCCTGAATGATGTTTTGAAACTCCCTTCACCATAGAAATTATGCGTTCCCAAAGTTCCATCAGGAAGAGTGCTGGTCTTCGTCAGGTTGTAATCTTTGGAGCTGTATGGCTGATAACCGAAACCAAATTTTACTTTTTGGACAAAGGAAGCGCAAAGAATATTCCAGATAAATAAGAGGAATGCTACCGATTTTGGCATTATTGTAATCAGATTTTTAAATACTGATTTTCATTTGTCGCCTGAATTCTGATAGATGTAATTTCTAAATTCTGGTTTTGCCGCAGGGTTTTGAAAAATTAAATTGATTGTTAAAATCCCAAACATAAGCCGCAGAAATCCCTGCCATAGAGGTTGTTTCTATAGAGTTATCATATTTTGTGTCTCCAATTCCGTAAGAAGAGTATGGCGAATTTCCGATAGTTTGTGCATTTAGCCCTCAAACCGCAAACCACAGCAAAAACTGAAATTACTGATTTATTCATTTTTCTATTTTTTTAAAAATATCCTGCAAATATCTTAATTAATAATGAAATTCAAAAATTTATTATGCGTTAAAAATAATAAAAATTGAAGTATTTCTTTCTTTTGCTTAAAAAAATACTATCTTTTGGGCTATGAATTGGACTCAAATAATAGGACAAAAACTGATAGATATTCTTCAAGATTCCATCAACAAAAGACAGAGTAGCTCACGCTCAGTTATTTTGTAGGAGAGGAAGGCTATGGCGGACTTCCTTTGGTTTTTAGCCTATGTGCAGGAGCTTTTTAGAAGAGAAAATGAACATTCTGCTCCAAAGGTGGAAACACTTAACCATGTTGATTTGCACTTTAGTTTTTCCTGTTTTTTTACTAAAAATAATAATTCTCTGAGTAAGAACTTTTTCCATGAATGGCGGGAGATGATTTTGGTTAATCCTTATTCATCTATTCATGAATGGGGAGAGGTTTTGGATGCGAATAAACAATTGCTTATCTCTGTCGATGAAGTGGAGGAATGGGGAAAGATTTTAGCCTAAAAAGTTATGAAGGAGGAACGAAAAATCCTTATCGTATGGGGAATAGATAAAATGAATCCTTCAGCGGCGAATAAGTTTTGAAGTTTTTGGAAGAACCGCCAGAAAAACAAAAATTTTTCTATTAACCAATAGTATAGAAAATATTTTACAGACCATTTTGTCCCGTTGCCAGATAATAGAAGTTCCTAGAATAGAGGACGAAGATATCCAAAATGCACTGCTCAGCCGTTATGAAATCTCCGAAGAACAGGCAAGAGAAATAGCCTATCAGTCGCAGGGGGTAATTTTAATATTGCTCAAAAATAGCTGAGAAAGGCAGGTTAGATGATGATTTTGAGGAGTTATTCATCACTTGGGTGAAAATGCTTTTCAGGCGAAGAAAAACCAGTTGTTCTGCGGGAAATAATCCATTGGGCACAGCAATATCCGAGTGGAGCAGGGACAAACAAAAGGATTTTTTTGAATTATTGTTTGAAAATGTTCCGTCTGGCTCTGATTCAAAATTATGGAGCCGATGAATTGGTTTATAAGAAACTGACTAAAAATACTCTTTAACTGGGATGCCTTTTCTACATACATCCAAAGGCGCAAATATAGAGCTGATTTTAGATGAAATCAATTCAGCAGATTTACATATTCAAAGAAATGCCAATTCTAAAATTGTTTGGACAGATTTAGGAATAAAAATTGATAAGATACATTCATAAGGATATTAAAAACCTCTTTTTAAAAAGAGGGTTTTTATTTTTATCAAAATCAGAAACTAAGCTTCTTCAGATTTAGCTTCTTCTTTTTAGCAGGGAGCTGCAGGAGCATCAGATACTACATCAAATTCATATTCATGCTCTACATCTCTGTGAAGTCTGATTTTAGCAGAGAATTTTCCTAATCTCTTGATAGAGTTACCAGGGATTCTGATATATTTTTATCAACATTTACTCCAGCGTTTGCAAGAGCTTCAGCTAGGGTTGATATTGTTGATAGAACCGAATAATCTATCTCCAGAACCTACTTTAGCAGCGATAGAAACAGTAGTTTTTCAATTGTTCTACGATGCTTTTAGCAGCAGCAGATTAGTTTAGCTTCTTCTTCTTTCTTGCTTCTAATGTAGCAGCAAGTTCTGCTCTGTTTTGAGGTGTTGCCAAAACTGCTAATCCTTGTGAGAATAAGGAAGTTTCTAGCATAACCTGGTTTTTACTGATACTGTATCGAATTCAAGTCCTAAATTCTCTACATCTTTTTAGAATGATTTTCCATTTTGTTGTTGTCCGTTTTGCGTTAGAATTATTTTTAATAAATCAGCAACATAAGGCATTAATGCAAGGTGTCTTGCTCTCTTAATAGCTGCAGAAACTTTTCTTTGGTATTTTTAAAGAAGTTCCTGTGTATCTTCTTGGTAAAATTTTACCTTGTTCGTTTACGAATTGTAGAAGGAAGTTAGTATCCTTGTAATCTACATATTTGATTCCGTATTTTTCTAAATCTACAGTATTTTTATCAGATTTAGTATTGATATCCAGCGGAGTAAGGAATTTTTACTCAGATTCTCCTCCTGCTGCGGCTTGTTGTGCCATTTCATCTATTGCCATTTGAATAAATTTTTAAAGGGTTAATAAATTAAGCTTTTTGAGATTTTTAGTTTAGCTCTTCTTGTAACAGCGTATTCTACTGCGTGTTTGTCAAGTTTAGTAGTAAAGGTAACGGATTACTCTTTTCATCTCTCTTGAAAGCTAATTCTAAGTCAGCTACTACTGCTCCTTCTCCTTTGAATTCTATCAAAGTGTAGAATCCATTTTTCTTTAATTGGATAGGGTAAGCTAATTTTTAAGTCCCCAGTTTTCTTTTTGCTACAATTTCGCAATTGTGCTCCTTTTAAAAAGATCTTCAAATTTTTCTCACTGCTTCCTCCACCTGAGAATCAGATAGAACGGGGAGTTAAAATGAAAACAGTTTCATAATGATTCATAATGTTGAAATATTTATTTAATTAGTTTGCAAAAAGTATTGCTGAATTGTGCAAATTCATCATCAAATTTAATGATAAATAATTATGAATAGATACATTATTAGGTTACTAAACAGCATTCCATTGTAATAAATTCCTGATTAAATTGAATAACCTTTGGAAACAATAGCAAATAAAATAATTTTATTAAAAATAATCTAAATAATTATGAATTTAATAATAAAAAATATGTTATTTATTGTTAATTTACATTGTATTTTAATTCCCGCATATTGTTTTGTTCAAAACTTCACTTGTATTTTAGTTCCCGCAACTTGTTTGGACTAAAATGCAAGTGTATTTTCAATAAAAACACTTCTGTTTATACAAAAATGCACCCAAAAAGAGTGCATTCGATGGTAAAAATTATTGATTACAGTGGACTTACCAGCTCCAAGAACCATTCTTTGACCTCACCTGACAAGTGCGGAGCCAATTTCTCCTCGCAGGTCTTGTGGTAGGCGTTCAGCCATTCTTTTTCTGGCTTGGTAAAGCAGTTCTGCATCTATCACATCTTTGAAAAATGGACAAAGTGTAAGGGTTTCAAAACCATAGAAAGTGCCGTATTACTAGCGGTTCTCAGTTCCTTCACTGCCACTAAATTCTCATGGCGGATTCCGTGTTGATTTTCAACACAAAACCCTGGCTCGTTAGAACATACCATTCCTGCTAAAGCTCCTGTGGAGTTCATATCTTTTCGGATATTCTGAGGGCCTTCATGCACATTCATGAAACTTCCCACTGCCCTGTTCCGTGTGCATAGTCTTTGCCCTCTTTCCAAAGCGGAAGACGAGCGATAGCATCCAGCTGGACACCTCTGGTGCCTTTCGGGAACTGAGCCAAAGAAAGGTTAATCATCCTTTCAGAACCAAGTGCAGTCTTTTACAAACTCCGCCGATACTTTACCCAGCCAGCGTTCTGGTAATGTCGGTAGTTCCTTCTAAATATTGTCCACAGAGTCTACAAGAACACTTCCCTCGTTGGTAACTTCCTTACTTCCTTCGCTTTTTGCGGAATAATGCACGATAGCACCATTTCCTTTATAACCGATGATACTTGAAACTTTCACCCACAAAAATTTTCGCCCTCGGCACGGAATTCTTCAGTTTTTCCCAATGGAATATTCCGTCATAGGGTTCTTTTTCCTACCATTGTTTTCAGCCAATGGAGGAATCTCACCATCACCCTACACCATCACGAACCATCACCGTGTGGAAGCCTTCTAATTCGGTTTCGTTTTTAATAGCTTTCATCAGATTGCCAGGAACAGCCGACACAGAACAAAAAGTGTTTTTATCCTTTAAAGCATTGAAAACCGCTTGGTTACAATTTGGTGAAATTAAAAACTTTTTCATTTTTAATTGACCTAAATAAGAGAAAAATTCATCGTAAGGAACTACGCTTACTTCGACCTCTTGCATTTGTTTTTGGCTTCATCATTGAGTTTTCTACATCTACAAAAGAGCGTAGCTTTTCCATCCTTTGTTACAAGGATATAACCAAGAAATACAGGGTTGCAGTCCACATCGCTTCCTCGTAAATTTAGTGTCCAAGCCACATCATCAAGGCTTGAAATAACATGCAGAAGAAGCACTTTTTCCTGCATTTTCGCACGAATGGCATTTAGCTTTTCTACAACAGACTGCCCAGCCCATTTCAGAGGATGAACAAAGATTTCATTTTTAGAAGGTTCGCTCTATCTGTCCAAATATCCTTTAATAAAGGTTCATTGACAAGTTGGATTTTTGCAGACAATTTTGCTCTAGACTTTCCCAATTTAGATGAGATGTCGCCAGAGCATTTACGGCTACTTTCCATTTTCAGGCGTTTGAGAGATTATCCAGTCTATGTAGTTCGGGAGTGCCCTCTATGCTGTCTTTCATCAGTTCTATTCCTGTGTTTCCAGCTCCTGTGTTGCCTGAACGAAATATCTTCCATCAGTCCAAAGAGCTGCTTTTCATTAGTTACCACCAAAAACCAGCAGAACCTGTAAAGCCTGAAAAGCCAAGTGCGTTCCTGCCATTCTTCAGGGTGAGATATTCACTCATATGTGGGTCTGCAGAGAGACAATAAATGCATTGATACCTTTCTCCTGCATTTTCTGACGAAGTTTTGAAATTTTCTCTATTGTAGTCATTTTATATTGAGGAAGCCAATTTACAAAATATTTATAAAAACCAAAAATCTCAAAAATAGCGGTTGTTTAATATTGTTTTTCGGATTGGAATATTTATAAAAATAATTAATTACTCTATGTTGCATGAACGAGAAGCAGTATGAACGAAAGAGTTTCTAAACCGCCTGAGTGCGGGGGTATTGTGCGAGACAATATGATTTGGATAAGAAGAAAATAGAAAATTTTGTAGATGATTTTTAGGTTTATTTTCTTTTTGGAATATCATAGATGCGACTGCAAGGATAAGATAAAGAACAGCATGGAATCTTTCAGAGCAGAATTTCAGCAGATTATCCATGATGTAGTCAAGATAAAAATGAAAAGAAACAGATTGTTGATTCTTTCTTTGATGAACTCCTAAAATTCATCAATTATTGGAAAAAGATGCTCGGTTTTATTTTTAGACAACGACCCCGCTGCTACAAGCGTAGAGGAGGTTATGATATCTTACCCTGGATTTTACGCTATTGCTGTGTATCGCATGGCTCATTATCTGCATCAGCAAAAGGTGCCGTTGCTTTCCCAGAATATGGACAGAACTGGCTCATAGCCGTACAGGAATAGATATTCACCCTGGCGCAAGAATAGGAGAGTCTTTTTTATAGACCATGGGACGAGGTTGTTGTTGGAGAGACTACCACCATAGGAAATCATGTAAAAATTTATCAAAATGTAACCTTGGGAGCATTGGCAGTTACCAAAGATATTGCTAATACCAAAAGACACCCTACGATAGAAGATAATGTAACCATCTGTGCTGGAGCTACTATCCTTGGTGGGAAAAACGGTGATAGGCAGATATTCTACTATTGGCGGAAATGTCTGGCTTACAGAGAGTAGAGATCCTACAGTTTGGTTTATTATAAAGATAAAACCATTATCCGAAGTAAAGACACTTAGAAGAAGCGATAAATTTTTCTATATAAAAATTTGCAAATGAAGAAAATTTTATTACATTTTGCTTAAAATTTATTACAAAAGTGTTTAGGAAAAATATAAATATGTGTTGTAAGTCTCAGATAAACTCAGTTTTTCTGATGGCTTAGTATTATTTATTGTCATAATATTAAAGAGAGAGACTGAATATTTTTGGTCTCTCTTTTTTCTGTTTCTAGAAAAATAATTTAAAATAAATAAAATGAAGTACGCAAATGTATTAGAAACTATCGGAAAAACGCCCGTAGTGAGATTAAAGCAAGTTATTTCAGACCATAATGTTTGGATTAAATTAGAAAAGTTTAACCCGGGAGGAAGCATTAAAGACAGATTGCTTTGGCGATGATAGAAACTGCTGAAAAAGGAAAACTGAACAAAGAAACACAGATTATAGAGCCCTACATCTGAATACTGGGGTGGGACTGGCTATGGTTGCCGCTGTGAAGGGCTACAAACTGATCTTGGTAATGCCCGAGTATGAGCGTGGAGAGAAGAAAACTAATGTCTGCTTATGGAGCAAAAATAGTGCTTACTCCGAGAAATTAGGGATGAAGGGAGCCATTCAAAAAGCACAGGAACTTGCTGAGAAAATAGAAAACTCATGGATTCGCAGCGGTTTGAAAACACTTTCCAATCACGAAATTCACAGGAATACAACGGCGCAAGAACTTCTGAATGATTTCCCGAAGGCGTTGATTACTTAATTACAGGCGTGGGGACAGAGTGGACATATTACGAGGGATTTCGGAAGTTTTAAAAACAAAATTCCCACAACTAAAAAACCTTGTTGTAGAGCCGGAGCTTTCAGCCTGTTATCAGCGGTGGAAAATCCAGGGCCACATTCTATACAAGGTATCAGCTAGGATTTATTCAAAAATTCTGAATACTAATATTCTAGAAGGAACTATTTTTGGTAAGCAACGAAGATGCATTTAGATTTTCGCAGAGATTGGCTAAAGAAAGAGGGTATTTTAGCTGGAATTTCTACTGGTGCCTCTGTGGCTGCAGTTGCCCAGCGATTAAAAGATTTTCCAAAAAGATGCTGTGATATTAACTAATGGTATGATACGGGCGAGAGATACCTGTCTGTAGATGGTTTGTATCAAGAAAATATTTTAGAAATATAAGTCACCTCCTGATATAGGGTTTTTATTTTATCTTACAATGTTCACCGCTCTTGTTTCGCGGATTACGGTTACTTTTACCTGTCCAGGGTAGGTGAGTTCATTTTGAATCTTCTCCCGATATATCGTATGATGGTTGGTGTGCTTTTCATCATTCACTTCTACACTTTCTACCATTACTCTAAGCTCCCGCCCTGCTTGAATGGCGTATGCGCTGGAAACCCCATCAAAACTCAATGCAGCCAGCTTCTAAGTCTTTCAGTCTTTGGATATAAGACTCTAAAACCTGTCTTCTCGCTCCGGTCTTTGCACCAGAAATAGCATCCGTACTTGAACAATAGGGGGAAAGGAGAGAGGTCATTTTCTATTTCATCGTGGTGGAAAGCACCAATGGCATTTACAACTCCTGGATTTTCCTTAAATTTTTCTGCCCACTGCATTCCTAAAAAGCGCATGAGGAAAGCTCAGATTCTTCTTCAGGAACTTTACCAATGTCGTGGAGAAAGCCCTGCACGCTAGCTAATTTAACAGTAAATCCAAAGCTCTGCTGCCATTGTAGCAGCTATATTTTGCTACTTCGCGGGAATGTTGCATGTGGTTTGCCCATACGAGAACGAATTTCATTCTTCCGACCACTTTTACTAACTCTGGATGAAGCCCGTGGATCCCAAATCTATGATGGTTCTCTTACCCACTTCTATAATTTCTTCTTCTATTTGTTTTCTTGTTTTTCTACCCTTCTTCTATCCTTGCAGGGGTGAATTCGTCCATCGGTAACCAATTTATGAAGGGACAATCTTGCGATTTCTCTCTCTGACAAGGTCAAAAGCAGGACAATAAAACAGCCTCTGATTGTATCATCTACGATAATTTCTACACCAGTAGCAGCTTCCAAAAGCTCTGATATTTTCGTCCTTCTCTACCAACATTCGCCCTTTGACTTCATCAGATTCTATGTTACTGATACAGAATTTTTCTATAGCTTGTTTCCGTTCCGATTCTTTACGAATAGTTTTGGATTACTATCGCCTCATTTTGGCATTCATTTTTGCCTCTTCTATAATATCCTGAACATAAGCTTGAGCTCTGGTTTTTGGCTTCTGCTTTCATGGTTTCTACCAATTCATCTCTGGCTTCTTCGGCAGAATAACTGATATTTTTCTGAAAATCTCAATTTTCTTGAGCAGTAGCTTCGTTTAACTCAGCTTGTGTCAATAATTTCTTGTTTTCGCTCGTAATCCAGCAGTTGTTTATCCAAATCCTTTTCAGTTTAGAGATTTTTGCTCAGTTCATCATTTAGTTTGGATTCTTTGTCTTTTTATCTCAACTTCTCATCTCGCGGGACTGGATATTGGCATCATGTTCAGATTTTAGTTCTAAAACTTTTTCTTTTTGCCTGAACTATTTTTCTTTTTGATGGATTCCCGCTTGAACAATTAGCATTTTTGGATAATGTTTTCTGCATTCTGTTTCGCACTTTTTATAATGAAATTTGCTTTTGGAGTTGGTAGACTTTCTTGGTATGAAATCCCACTCAAAACACCTATCTGCAACGCCGACAGCAGCAATAATAATATAAAATATAGTGTCCATTAAATGTTTATTTATAATTTTTATTCCTTAATTCTAAAAACAAAACCTCACAATAATCCTTTGATTTAGAGTAAAAACTCTAATCAATACTGATTTGGACTGATTTTTATTCTCTGTAATCACGAAATACGGCACTATTGAATAAACTTTTGTCCGGTATAGCGTTGAGTTTACTAATTTTGTTAGAACTATTGTAGGCCAAAAATGCAGAGGTCTTCCTCTAAAATCATCTAATAATTGATTGATTTTTCTCTAATCTTACATTAGAAGATTGTATGTTTTTCTATATTCGCTCCCATTTCTGCATTGCTCCCAGTTTTAAAGCGCACATAGCCAAGGCATCTTGTTTGTCTTTCACGGCCAAATTCGCTTCAAAATCTTTAATCATGCTTTCTATCTGCACTTCCCTCTTTCCTAAAGCATTTCTTCCTCATTTACAGGAACATTGAGGGGATAAGACCTTCCAGCGATGACGATATTTTACTCTCTGCATTTCCATTACAATCCACTATTCGAAGTTCACGCTATACATACATCAATTTCTTTTATTAATCTATTGATGTGGCTTTTCATCAATCTGTTATGATCTGAGTTCCCGATATAGCTAGAAGTCAGCTTCATTTTTCTGCTCTTCTATTAACTCTTCATTCTTCATTACTTCCTCTTCATATTTTGCTTTCAGATGGTTGTTTTTCTAATAATTCAGCATACTTTTGTTTTAAATTCTTGTATTTGTTACCGATGTATCTTGTCCTCAATTTCTGAAAATTATTTTCTAATTCTGTAAGCTTCATCAGAAGATTGTTCTAACTTTTGAGCAAAAACTACAAAAAATAGATTTTTACTAATCTATTTTTAAAATTTAGTTTTATTCAAATTTCAGTATAAACATAAAAGCCCTTGTATTGAGGCGACAGCGACCCAGCCCAATAATCCGGGTGGAAGGATTGTCTCGTACCAATTCATTATTAATTACAAATGTCCCTCGAAAGCCTGGGGTAAGCTTGAATTTGGAGAAATAAAACTGGATACCAAGCTCTGCGAACCATGCCAGATTGTGCGTGGTGGTACGAAAAACACCATTCATGTTATCATCTCTGCTTTTTCTTGAGACTGCAGATTGATAAGCCAATTGACTCCTCCCGCGACATACACTCGGGGAATTAAACCATCTATTTCCGTGGAGATTCCAGTAATATAGTCACATCTACATAGGTAGATTTTTATTTTTCTTGATGTAAAAGACTCTATATCCTGCGGATTGGTAGCCAAAACTCGGCTCTTTTGAAAAATTAATTCTCTTTTCTAAAAACTGCATTCTGGCTCTAATTTCGAGATCCAATGCTCATTAGGTCTCATTCTACCAATGGTCCGCACCAAAAACTGCTGCTGGTTTTAGAAGTTACCATTTTTGGTTTTTGTCAATTTCAGAAAAAGAGTATAATCAAAAATTATTCATATTGGAGATAAAACCCCAGCTGTATTTCTTGACATCTCGTCCATTCTAGTCTGTCAGCTCTGTTTCTGGTATTAAAGTACTGTGCAGAAAACAGTGATGAAATGCATAATAATACTAAATTCGCAAATTTTAATAATTTCTTGTTCATATTTTTCTATTTTGTTGCTCTATAAATAGCAACAATCCCAAAACTTAATATATATTCTACCGAAGAAAATCCTGCATCTAGAAGGATATTCTTCATTTCTTCTCCACAAGGAAAAATACTTACAGAATCAGGAAGATAAGTATAAGCTCTGCTATCCTTTGAAATCAGTTTTCCTATCATGGGCAGAATATTTTTAAAAATAAAATAAATATAAAGGAACCCAAATACCACTGGGTTTGGAAAACTCTAAAATATACACACCTGCAGCCTTTTTCACTACTCTCAAGAGTTCTTTTAGACCTTTTCCCAAGTTTTCAAAATTCCTTACACCAAAAGCAACGCTTACAGCATCAAATTTATTGTCCTCAAAAGGTAAAATTTTCAGCATCTCCTTTTGTAGAGATATTTTGGAAGCCAAGCCTAGTTTTTTAATTTTCTCAAATCCACATTCAGCATCTGCTGAGAAATATCCAATCCTAATACCTGACAATCAGTCATTTTGGATTTTAATCGCCAAATCTCCCACGTTCCTGTCGCCACATCCAAAACAAGAGCAGGATTATCCTTTTTGAGCCATTTTGCCAGTATTTCGCCAAAAAGAATATCAGTCCGCAGAGAAAGAACAGATTCAAAATATCGTATTTAGGCGCGATGTTATCAAACATTTCCTCTGTTTGGGCTTTTTGGTTTTGCGCAGAATTATAAGGGTGACAGCTTTCAAAAATAATTTAATTTTTCACAAATAAAAATTAGATAATTATATAAATTTCGCTAAATTTGTAGCCTAAATTTTGATTATGGATTACCTAAAAAGGAGTTAAATAATGCTCAATATGAAGCTGTGACCACTCTGCAAGGGCCTCTGATGGTGCTTGCTGGAGCAGGGAATGTCAAACTCGTGTTCTTACGATGCGTATAGCACATCTGATAACCAATGGAGCAGATCCTTTTAATATTCTGGCGCTTACCTTTTACCAATAAGGCTGCTCGAGAGATGAAAGAGCGTATCGCAAAGGTGGTGAGGATAGCGATGCGAACAGCCTTTGGATGGGGACTTTTCACTCTGTTTTTGCGCGAATTTTTGAGGGTGAGGCTCATTATCTTGGTTTTCCATCGAATTTTTACTATTTATGATACCCAAAGACTCTCTCGTAATGTGCTGAAAAAGTCCTGAAAGAGATGAATATAGATTCAGATCTGCTACAAACCAAAAAGAAAGTGCAGGGCAGAATTTCTCAGCATAAAACAATCTGATTACAGTAAAAAGCCTATTATAATAATCCAGAGCTGATGGAAGCCGATGAACGAGCGAATATATGAAGCTGATGGGGCAGATTACAGAAATATGTGGAAACTTGTTTCCAAGAACAGGGGCGATGGTTTTGATGATTTATTGTTGAGAACCAATGAGTCTACGAGGTTTCCAGAGGTTTTTAGCGAAATATCAGGATAGATTTCGGTATATTTTGGTGGATGAGTATCAGGATACGAACCATTCTCTGAGCATCTGATAGTGAAGGCTTTTAGCATCTAAATTTGAAAAATATATGCGTGGTAGGGGATGATGCACAGTCTATCTACTCTTTCCGTGGGGCGAGAATATTCAGAATATTTTGAATTTTTAAAAAGGATTATCCCGATGCGAAAAATCGTTTCATTGGGACAGGTACCGTTCTACACAGAATATTGTAAATGCAGCTAATGATTTGATTTCCAAAAATATAAATCAGTTTGAGAAAAATGTGTTCAGTGATAACGAAATCGGAGAAAAGATAAAGTCTACCGCTCTTTATCTGATGCAGATGAGGCGAATTTTGTGGCAGGAAATATCTGAGACAGCATAATTTTAATCAGAAAAAATTTAATGATTTTGCGATTCTATATCGTACAAACTCCCAGACCAGAGCCTTCGAAGATGCACTGAGAAGGAAAAATATTCCTTACCGAGTGTATGGCGGATTATCTTTTTACCAAAGAAAAGAAATAAAGGATTTGCTGGCGTATCTCAGACTTTGGTCAATGAAAAGTGATTCGGAAGCTTTGCTTAGGGGTATCAATTATCCGATGCGTGGGATAGGAGGGGCGACACAGAATAAACTCATTGTTTATGCCGACTCGATAGGGCGAGTCTATTGCTAATAGTGCTGGATGCTCTGCCGTTTCATGCACCGGAATTTAGGGCTAAATAGATTCGGCTTTAACTAAAACTGAATGAGTTTCTGGCAGATGATGAAGGCTTTCCAAGTGATGCTGAAAACAGAAAATGTTTATCAAGTAGCGATGGAAGTAGCCAAAAAGAGTGGTCTGATAAAGTCTTTGAAAGAAGACCAAACGCCAGAAGGCATCTCACGAGTGGAAAATATTCAGGGAATTGATGAACTCCATGCAGGGGTTTATAGATGAACAGCAGCAGCTGGAAGATGGCGACCCGAGTTTGTCTAATTTTTCTAGAAAATATAGCCTATCAGCTGATGCACGCGGAGAATGATGAGGGAAGACGATAAAGCTCTCTCTGATGACAATCCACCTATCCAAAGGGTTGGAATTTCCTATTGTCTACATCGTAGGGCTGGAAGGGGTCTGTTCCCTAGTTTTATGAGTTCTAACTCTCGTGAGGAGCTGGAAGAGGAGCGCAGACTGTTCTATGTAGCCCTTACAAGAGCTGAAAAAAACAGGCGTTTTTCTCTTATGCTGTTCGCGTTTTTCAGTGGGGAAAATCGCAGATTCGGAGCCGAGCCGTTTTCTCAGCAGGTGGACACAGATTATTTGGATTTTATCAATCCTATGGTGAAAACAGGATCAATCGCTCAGGGCTGTCATCTAGTATTTTTGATGATACACCGAGACATGCCGAGAGCTTTCAAAGAAAGAGACCAAGAAAAACTTTCTGCCGATGAACAAAATTACCAGAAGAGCCCATTAAAAGGATTTTGACTCCTGTTTCCTCTGCGAAAATAACATCCTGACAGCAGCTCAGTCCCAAGATATAGAAAGTAGGGGACAGAGTGAGGCATAATCGTTTCCGGGTGGGAGAAGTGCTGTTTTGGATGGAACAGATCCTAATAATGTGAAAGCAAAAATAAAAATTTTGCCACAGAAGGCGAGAAGAACTTGATTTTTGAAATTTGCCAAATTGGAAAAATTATAAAAAGCCTTTCAATAGAAAGGCTTTTTATTTATTTCTTTTCTCCAAAACTTCATCTACCATTCCATTTCTTTTCCTTCAGTAGAAGTCATCCAGTAGTCTCTGTCTGATGCTTTTTCCACCCATTCAGTAAGACTGTCCAGAATGCTCGGAAATAATGTCATAAAGTTCTTTTCAATTTAAGCATTTCTCTCAAATTGATTTCCATATCGCTCACAACTCCTGCGCACCGCCGCTCGGCTGGTGAATCATCACTCTGGAATGTTTCAATGCAGAACGCTTTCCTTTTTCACCTGCAACCAAAAGCACTGCTCCCATAGAAGCCGCCATTCCTGTACAAATCGTAGCTACATCTGGTTTGATAATCTGCATCGTGTCATAAATTCCCAATCCCGCATAAACACTTCCACCAGGCAGGATTGATGTAAATCTGAATATCCTTGCTCGGGTCAGCACTTTCCAAAAACAACAGCTGTGCCGTCACGATATTCGCCACTTGGTCATCAATTCCTGTTCCCAAAGATGATTCTATCCATCATCAGTCTCGAGAAAAGCATCCATCTGCTGCTACATTCAGCCTTCTTTCTTCGGTGATGTATGGTGTAAGGTTGGTGAGGATTGAACATTCCCATATATTGGTCCGTTACCAGCCCATTATTTCCTAAATGTTTTACAGATCTCTAAATTCTTTCTTTATGTCCATATATAAATCTTTTAAGGTTAATTATTTACAAAATAAGCAAATTTTTCATCAAATTTGGTCGGAATAAACTCTATAAATTCATATTCTGCAATTTCATTTTTATAAAATGGGTCTTCTTTCATTATATCGATTACCATTTCTTTATCTTTTCATTTACAAGAATAATCCCCGTTCTTGGGTTTTTCTTCCAGAACAGATGAATTTTTCCGAGCAAATAGTATTTATCCAGAAAATCCACATGTTCTTTCAAATATTTTTCTACTTCACTGATTTCCTTTTTGTAGTTTAATGATACTATAAACATAGTTTTTATCTCCTTTTCTCAAAAATTATTCCAATTCCCAAAGGTAACCAATCTGTCACAAAAATCCGAAAAGTTTTTGGTCTATTTTACTTTTCAGCTGGTTTTAGTCTGACTATTTGTTCATAAATTTCTGCTTTTTCCTCCGTTTCATCCAGACTTTTTTCAAATCTTCTATCATTTTTCAGCTACATATTCTCTTTTTGTGGCGAAGGATAACATCCCTCACAACTTTATCCAGCACTTCATCCTCAGTTCGGAAATAAATATTAAATTTTCTCCAATCCCAGCTGGTCTCGTGGTTTTCCCACCAAAGCATCAGCTATTTTCCTGAAATATCTTCGTCCATCAGCCCAAAAAGAAATTCCCTGAGCGAGATCTCGTTCTGCTCAAGCCCTGCCGAACTTCATCTATAGATTTTTCTATTGGTTTCCGTAAGAATTTCGCAGTCATCTTCCTGAAAATGATGGATAATTTCCTCTATCACAGTAGTCTGATAGGAATTATTTTCAGAGTCTCTTCGGGTCAAAATCCTGTCGCTGTATTTCAGCATCAGCTCACCAATTTTTCTTCCAAAACCCAATAGTCCTGTGGTTTTTATCAGAATCTACAAAAAGCTTTTCCTCTGTTTTGGGACGATTTCCAGTTTTGATTTGGCTGCGATTGTGACTGCCCTTTTTCAAAATCTGTTTCTGAACCTGAAAGTTCATCAAAAGATTTCTTTCCATAGCTCAAATTGAGTCACTATCTGTTTGAGTAAATTTCCTGTTTCAGCCCATTATCCACATGCACACAGATTTTCACAATATCTCTGATGGCTCGGCCTTTTTATTGGATCGTTTTCAGTTTCTTTAAGAGAATTTTCGGCTTTAAAATCGATGAAATCTTTTGAATTTTCTTTAATGAAATTTTTAACAAACTCCCATCGAATTTTCCCTCGCTAAAAGCTGTCTGGGTCGTGTCCCTCTGGAAACAGCAGAATACGGATATTCATACTTTCCGCAAAGACATGTCTATGCCTGGAAACTCACTTTATTCCTGCTGCATCACCATCAAAAAGAATGGTAGCATTCTCGGTCCCAAACTTTTTATCAGCTTTATCTGCTCCGTGGTCAGGAAGTTCCAGAGCTCGCCACCACATTTTTCTATTCAGACTGATGCAGGGCGACCACATCCATGTAACCCTCCACCAAGAAGCATATGTCCGCATAGAAACTGCTTGTTTAGACTGAAAAACAAACCATACAGTACATTGGATTTATGATAAACTCTGTTTCGGGAGAGTTCAGGTATTTCGCGGTTTTAGTATTTGATTTTAAAATTCTGCCATAAAGTCCAGCACACGCCAGAAAACCCATGAATAGGAAAAATCATCCCTTTCACGGAAACGGTCCAGCGCTTCTGGTTGATTTTCTGAAAAAGATGGAAAGTCAGATTTTCTAAAATTTCTGAATAGCCCTTTCCGCGGCATGTTGCGTAAAAGCATTTTTGAGCTCTGGAGAATATCCAAGCCGAAATTTCTTGATGGTTTCTGGCTTCAGTTCGCGTTCTTTGATAAAGAGCCTATATTCCGCCTTCTTCGGTTTCATAAAGTTGGTTCTGAAAAATCATTCGCTTCTTCGTGGTTTTGTACTAGTAAATCCTTGTCGGTCGGTGCCTTTTTCTCTTCTTCGGTGAGGTCTCAGCTCCTCTATTTCTTTCCACTTTTTGCGCAGACATAGCGGAGGCTTCTGGATAGGAAAACCCTTCGATTTCCATCAGAAAAGAATTGCCGTACCACGCCTTTTCCAGAAGAAAATCTTTCCAAATCTGTTTACTCGGAGAAACTATAAAACTCGGCGTTTCTCATCTACAAAAGGGCTGAGAGGCCTTTATAGTTCAGAGCCTGCTCTTTTCAGCTGGACATATTCGCCATGACGATTTCCTCCACACGAATGGCAGATCTTGTCTATGGTTTCTTTTTGTAATCATGGGCGTAAAATTGTAATTTTTATCTTTAACTCAACATCGTTTTTAGGTAACGAAGCACAATGCGGTTTTTCTCCACAAAATTAACTTTCAGTAACATTTAATTCGTTTTTATTATATTTTTAATAAAAAAATAATAGTGATTTAATAAAAGTATTTATACATTAAGGACAAACATTGTTGTTTTCAACTAAATGTATACTTACATTAAGTCAAACAGTTTGTTTTTAATTAAATGTATATTTACGATTAAGCCAAACAAAGTTGTTTTAACTAAATGTATGTTTACATTAAGTCCAAAACAGTTTGATAATTAAAAATACTCTTGTATTTTTGAACAAACAATATGCGGGAACTAAAACACTGAGTAAATCAACAACAAACAATCTGTTTTCATTAAAATCATTAAAAATTTAGGTTTGTTATTATAAATTTAATAAAACAACAATAGAATTTAATCAATTCCACCCAAAGAAAAATCATATTTTTTTGAGATTTTTATTTTTCATCAATTTATTTATTTGACTAAATTTGGCCCATGAAAAGAAAAGTTCTGATTATCTACACAGGCGGCACCATTGGGATGGAAAAAGACTACAATACAGGGAAGTCTCAAGCCCTTTGATTTTTGATTTGATTTTTGACAAACTGCCTAGAAATCAAGCTGCTGGACTGCGATACTTACATTCATTCGTTTTTCGCCGCCACTAGACAGCTCGGACATCGGCCCAGAAAAATGGAGGACGATAGCAGAGTGATAGAGGCGAATTATGAAAATATGATGGCTTTCTCATTCTGCATGGGCTACGAGATACGATGGCTTACACCTCTTCGGCACTGGGTTTTATGCGAAAGGACTGCGCAAACCAGTGATTTTGACAGGTTCTCAGTTGCCGATAGGGAGACCGCGAACAGATGCTAAAGAAACCTGCTGACAAGCCTTTACTATGCGAGTTTGTATAAAGAAAATGAGGCGGTTATTCAGGAGTGAGCTGTATTTGAGCATCAGCTCCTGCGCGGAAATAGAAGTATAAAGTATAGTTCGGAAAACTTTGATGCCTTCCAAAGCCCTAATTATCCTATTTTTGAGTAAATCAGGCGTGTTTTTGAACATTAAAGAAAGTTATCTCTTCCGCCCTCAGCGGGATGAAAAGTTTTCTGTGGATTATCATCTGAGTACCAGCGTGCATTTGTGCAGGATTTTTCCCAGGGGATGAATTTGGAATATTTACTGAAAATAGATGCTGTGAAGGTTTTGATTATCCAAGTTTTTCGGTTCGGGGACGATTTTTCGGAGATACTGGAACGCTGGAAATTTTGCAGAAAAATACACCAAAAAATATAGATATCGTGGTCAGTAAGCCAATGTCCATCGGGCGGTGTGAGTTTAGGAAAGTGTGAAAAACAGTAATGTTTTTCTAAAATCAATGCCATCAGTGGAGGAATATCACCATAGAAAAGTGCTTTGACAAAGGCGATGCATCTGATGACAATCCTAAATATGCAGGAAAGTTTTTCCCAGCAGTTTTCTAAAAATTTGAAAGGGAGATGTCTTGTAATTAAAATGTGCACATAATTAATAGAAAGTGTGCTCGAGTGGTTGAAGAAACCACCCTGGAAAAGGTGGTATACGAAACCGTATCGAGGGTTCGAATCCTTCACTTTCTGCAAAAAGTATTTGTTTTATAGCGTGTTATGAGTTTGTTTTATTTAAAATTTGTCATCAGAAATTTGTCCGCTATGAAATTCCCTACACTACTTTACCCTAAAAGGGTGCAGTACAATTTATCTTAGGCATCGTTTTGAGTTTTCAAGGAAAAGCAAAAGAGAAGAACAAAAAGTATTTCATTTAGAAATACTCTTTAAAATATAAGTTTCACTTAATCCATCTACTTGGTAGTTTACACGCTCGATTTTAGCATCTTTAAGAGGTAGTAAGCACCAACGATTTTGATTTCTCCTTTGTCCTCTTTTTCTTTGATGTATGGACTTCTCTTACGGATTTCCTCGATTGTGTTTTTCACATTGTTTATAGCTACATCATGCACATATTGCTTGTTTTTAGTAGACTTTTTCACCTGTGAAAGTTTTATTTGTCATAGCGACAGCTGGTTTGATTTTTAGTGAGCATTTCAGTGATGTTACCTAATTTCACATCATCGATTGTACTTTTTCACAGCACCACAGCTCTCGTGTCCTAGTACCATAATTACTTTTAGAACCAGATTTTACTGCATATTCCATACTTCCCTAATTGGTCTACATCTACGAAGTTACCAGCTACTCTTCCTACGAATAGGTCACCGATACCTTGGTCTAAAGACATCCTCAACAGGAACTCTACTATCTATACAGCTTAAAAACATATGCTTTTTGGATATTGTCCATCAACAGCTTGTAATACTGCAGTAGAGTGGTCTCTGGCTGTGATTGCTCCTGTTCTAAAACGCTCATTACCAGCAGCTAATTGCTGAAGTACCATATCAGGAGTTAGTTTTTCTGATCTTCTTCTGATAAAACATGGTATTCTGTAATTTCAATACCATTTACTTCTCTTTGTCTTTTCATACTCAGATTTGTGTTTTCTTTCTTTTTGTGATCGGCGTGAGCCTCTTTTTATCTTCTTTCTTACAAGATACTACACTCAAAAATTACTCCTAATACAAGGGCTGATTTTAAAAAATTACTTTTTCATAAATTAAAAATTATTAATGTTTTTATGTTTACAAATATAGCGTGTAAATTATTTTAATGTTTTATTTTTAAAATATAGAATTTTAACTAAAATTTAACAATCATAACTTTTAACAAAAACAATATAAAATTATAAAAAAATATAGGATATTATAGAATAATAACTATATTTGCTGAATTTTAAAAATTAAAAATGAGAAAAAATTGCATTCACATCTCTTGCCTTAGCATCATCTATGGTTTTCGCTCAAGAAAATCAGTCAGCTAAGGATTCTCTGGTAATTTCTAATAAGAAAGAATTAGACTCTCTAAAGCTGGAAATCCAGTCTTTAAAGGAAATGATGGCTGCCAACTCGGCAGATAAAAAAAGGAAGAAAATCTTCCAAATGGTATGATAAAATCTCCTTCGGTGGATATATCCAAGTGAGATATAATGAATTTTTAGAAACAAATCCAGAGTTAGATTGTGAGCAATGTGATCCTTATTGGGGAAAAAGGGTGCTGATGGGATTTCTTTTTAGAAGAGTGAGATTTAAATTTGAAGGTCAGATTTTACCAAGAGTTTATTTTTATTTACAACCCGACTTTACTAAAAGTTGTTGGCTCAGTCAAGATATATTGCAACATTACAGGATGCTTACTTTGATGTTGGATTAAACTCAAAAATGAATATAAAATTCGTTTAGGGACAAAAGTAAATTACCTTTTTGGATATGAAATAATGCAGTCCAGTAGTGAGAGAATTCCTCTAGATAGGAGTGATGCTATCAATAGTTCTGTGAAAGGAGAAAGGGATTTTGGAATGTATTTCATGTGGACTGGTCAAAAGAGGAAAGATATAATGAACGAGATTAAAGATAAGGGATTCAAAACATTCAGGGATTTTTGGAGTTTTTTTGCTTTTGGGTTTTATAATGGGCAAGCAGCCAATAACTACTGATAGTTTCACTGGCTTACAAGAATTTCTTATCCTTTCAGATTAGGACAGCAGATTTTAGAGCCTAGTATACAGGCTTATACAGGAAAGTATGTCATCCTCAAGTAAGTACGGAGCAAAGGTGAATAACAATGGGGAGTATATAGATCAGAGAATAGCAGCATCATTTGTTCTTTATCCTCAGCCTTTCGGTATTCAAATAGAGTACAATATAGGTAAAGGTCCTCAATATAATCATAATACAAATTCTATAGAAGCTAAAAATCTATATGGAGGATACGCAATGTTTTCTTATTATATAAAAGAAATGGAACCAGCTTTTTATTCCTTTTTTATGAGGCTTCAGCATTACAATGGAGCTAAAAACATGAGTTGGATGCTAGGAGTTATAATATGAAACAATTTGAGTTAGGAGTTGAGTGGGCTCCATTCAAAGCTCTTGAAATAACAGCTGTTTACACTTACTCTGATAGAGCTCATAAGGATTTTGTAAATCCAAACTACCACGAAAAAGGAGGTTTGATAAGATTACAAGCACAATTAAAATTCTAACTTTAATATAAAAAGACTTATCACTATGATAAGTCTTTTTGTTAATGATTAAATAACTCCCTAACTCTTTTCCTACTTTTTCAAAAAGCTGTGATGGCTTTGTCTCAGATGTTCTTTTCGTGTGGGCAGCAGAGAGCTGAACTCGTATTCTTGCTTTTTCTTTCGCACCACTGGATAGAAGAAACCTATCACATAGATGCCTTCATCCATTAGTCTTTCAGCCATTTTTGTGAAAGTTTGGCATCATAGAGCATCACTGGGACAATTGCAGCATCACCATCTGGAATATCAAACCCTCTGGCTTTCATTTTAGAACGGAAATACTGAGCATTTTCCATTACTTTGTCTCTCAGGGAAGTGTCTTTGGACAGCATTTCCAGTACTTTTGTCGCTGCTCCTACAATCCCTGGCGCTAGTGAATTAGAGAAAAAGATAAGGGCGGGAACGCTGTCTCAGCATGTCTATAATTTCTTTCTTTCCTGATGTGAAACCACCCATAGCACCGCCGAGCGCCTTCCCAAGGGTAGAAGTAATGATATCCACACGGCTCATCACATCATTAGCTTCGTGGGTGCCTCGCCCTGTTTTTCCGATAAATCCTGTGGCGTGGCTGTCATCCACCATTACTAAAGCATCATATTTTTCAGCTAAATCACACACCCTTTTAGATTAGCCACAATGCCGTCCATAGAGAAAAACGCCGTCTGTTACGATGATTTTGAAGCGGTGATTTTTCTCCGAGCAGCTCAGCTGGGCTTCCAGATCCTCCATATTATTGCTTTTATAGCGGTATCTTGCTGCTTTTACAAAGTCTTACACCATCGATGATAGAAGCGTGGTTCAGCTCATCAGAAATAATGGCATCTTGGTCAGTGAAAAGCGGTTCGAAAAACTCCACCATTCGCATCAAAAGCAGCTGCATAGAGGATAGTGTCTTCCATTCCCTAAAAACTCAGAAATTTTGTTTTTCCAAATTCTTGTGAATATCCTGTGTTCCACAGATGAACCTTACAGAAGACATTCCGTATCCGTGTGTATCCATCGTGCTTTGCGATGCTTTTTATCACCTCTGGATGATTAGAAAGTCCGAGGTAATTATTCGCACAGAAATTCAGTAGTTTTTCCATTGGCTACGATTTCGGCATCTTTGTGAAGAAGTGATGATGCGCTCTCTCTTGTAGAGACCATCATTTTCTATTTGAGTTAATTCATTTTGAAGATGAGATAAAAATTTTGAACTAAGCATATCTATATTTTTTATAAATTACAATGATAAAAAGTTTTGAAGGGTTCGCTGTGCTTCTGCAACATCGTGAACACGCAGGATTTTAGCTCCTTTTTCAGCATTTTTAGATGGAGCTGCTGGGTTTCTTCGTTGATGTCATGAGGCGATTTCAAGAGGTTTATAAATAAAGGATTTCCGCGAAATTCCCACTAAAAATAGGATATTTTCCGAAGGAAATATGTTCTAATTCTTCCACCATTTGGTTTTTGATTTTTCAATAGTTTTCCCAAAAGCCAAAACCAGGGTCAAGGATAATGTCCTTCACACCCAAACCAATAATTCCGCTGTTTTTGGGAAAAAGAACTGATTTAGGGCGAGGATAATATCTTGATAATCTTCCTTTTTCGTGCATGGTTTCGTAGGTGGAATTACCATGGGTCAGGATGTAGGGAGCTGTGTTTTAGCTGCCGTAGGGAACATATTAGGGTCGTATTGTCCGCCAGAAATGTCATTGATGATGTCAATGCCCTCATTGTACCCAAAATAGGCAACTTCGCTATGAAAAGTATCTAGTGAAATCAATGCCTGAGGAAACCTTTTTGATGGATGAAATGATTTTTTCCCAGTCGGCTAATTTCTTCATTTGCAGTGAGAAATGTAGCATTCGGGCGGGTAGATTGTGCGCCTATATCTATGATAGAAGCTCCCTCGGAAAGCATTTTTCGGTTTGTTTCAAAGCCGAAACTTCATCATTAAATTTCCTCCATCAGAGAAGCTGTCTGGTGTCAGATTGAGAATTCCCATGATTTTTGGAATTGTCAACCAGAAGAACTCCACTGCAATTGATAGAAAAACGACTGTAAATTTTTCATACTACAAAAATAATAATTTCTTATCTTTTGAGCGAATATTTTATTAAAATGCAAAACACTATAAATCAATATAATGAAATTTCTGCAGTTTGTAGAAGTCTTTTTGAGAAGAAATTAGTAGATTATGGAGCTGCGTGGCGAGTGCTGCGTCCCAGCTCGGTGACAGATCAAATTTACATCAAAGTTAATAGAATCCGAACTCTGCAAATGACCGACAAAAAGATGATAGATGAAGATGAAGAGGAGGGATTTATAGCGATTGTGAATTATTCCGTTATCGCTCTTATCCAGCTGGGATATGGGGAGTTTCAGAGGTTTTAGGCAAGGAAGATAAAGCCGAAATTATGGCGCTGTATGATGATTTTATCCAAAAAGCAAGAGACCTTGATGGAAAAGAAAAATCACGATTATGGCGAAGTTTGGCGTGATATGAGAATCAGCTCAATGACTGATTTGATTTATCAAAAATACTGAGAACCAAACAGATAGAAGATAATGAAGGCAAAACATTAGTATCCGAAGGTTTGGAGGCCAACTATTTTGATATGCTGAATTACGCAGTTTTCTGCCTTATAAAAATTATCCGAAAAATAGAATCAGCTAAATACGACATAGATTTTTCACCGATATTTAGTCCCATCAGAGGAGCAGCTCCGTTGGTCTTACTGCCTTTGTACATGGCGATTTCCAGCAAGTCAGCCTCATTGAACAAAGCCAATTCTTTCGCTGAGTTTTCCTTTTCCCAATCTGTGATGATATCAGTATGTTTTTGACTATATTTTTCATCGAACATTCCCTGAAATTTTACTGTAAAAATCTTTGGTTTCCCTGAAAGATATTTTTCAAAAATTTCCTTGCTAATATTAGAAACAGCATTTCCCAAAATGGTCGATATAGACTATTTCTCCCGCAATCATTTTTTTCGGCTTCATTATAGTTAGGTTTTGGGAAAACCACTTCTTTTATGATCTGTGATTTGCTTTTTCCTATAAGTTTGGTATCATTTCCTTTGTGTAGATGTACAGCTACGGGTACAAAAATATCTATAGAGTGTGAATATTCTATCATCATCAGATGCATTGTGAGAGATTTCATAAATTTTTTCTAGGTTTTATTTCTGGAAAAAATCAAGCTGAAAAAGCCCATTATCAGGCATTATGAAAATAATGTCCGTTCGCTTCTAAAACTAAAAATTTTTCTATCCTTATGATAAAAACAATCCACTGCAATCATGTGGATGCTCCCTTTCGGAAAATGTGAGATAGGAGTTTCGACAATATATCCAGTCTGTATAATGTCGTGAGGCTCAATATGATGCGTAATATCTACAATAGAAACATTCTTTCTCAAACTGAGAATACTTCCTTTAATGCTTGCAACTTTGTGGTCTTTTCGTCCCTAAATCTGTAGTAAAGTGTAATAATCGACATCGTATTTTTCTATTTTACAAAGATATTGCTTATTTTTGGATATTTAAAAACAATAAATCTTTAATAAAATAAATGTTTTGAATTAAATTACGAAATAAAAGACATTGATACTCAAAACCTTTTATGGATGTTCAAAATCAATATTTTTAACTTGATAAAATCTACATTCCCGACCCTAAAAATTACAGGTCGTGACAGTTATATTTTTGCGGCTGGAAATCAGCAGGCATTGGATATTTTAGAGCAAAAAACTGGATGATATTGTAAAATTTATTCAGAATCATCACACAATAGAGCTGAAAAGATGTGAAAATATTTTTGAGTATAAAAGATGAAACTGAAAAACAGCTGATTTTCGACCAAGACATCATTGTAAAAGGTGTTAATGGAAAAATAATAAAGGCAAAAACGACTAATCTGAAAAATTAGTCAAGGAATCCGAAAAAGGATATGGTTTTTGCCATAGGTCCTGCGGGAACAGGGAAAAACCTACACGAGTGTAGCTTTGGCAGTGAAAAGCCCTTAAAGAAAAATGTAAAACGCATCATTCTCACAAGGCCAGCCGTGGAGGCAGGGAGAGCTTTAGGGTTTCTCCCAGGAGATTTGAAGGAAAAAGCTGGATCCGTATTTACAGCCGTTATATGATGCGCTTCGTGATATGATTCCACATGAAAGATTGGAAAAATTTTATAGAAAAAGAGTAATAGAAGTGGCTCCACTTGCTTTTTATGCGAGGGAGAACCTTGGATGATGCTTTTGTAATTTTAGATGAAGCTCAGAATACGACTCATTCACAGATGAAAATGTTTCTTACGAGAATGGAGATGAATGCTAAATTCATCATTACAGGAGACCCAGAGCCAGATAGATTTGCCTAAAAATCAACAGTCTGGTTTACAAGAAGCTATGAAAATCCTCCGAAATGTGGAAGAAATAGGATTTATACATCTGAAATGAATCTGATGTAGTAAGGACTCCTATCGTGAAAAATAATTTTGGCGTATAACCAAAGTGAAAAAGAAATAAAAAGCCCATGATTTCATGGGCTTTTGAATTATACCTAAGGTCAGATTAGAAACCTCTACCTTTGATTCTTGCTTTTTACCTCTAAGGCTTCTGAGTAGTAGATTCTAGCTCTTCTAACTTTACCTCTCTTATCAACTTCTATTTTTTTGCTAGAGCAGGCATGTTGATAGGGAATACTCTTTCTACACCTACATCACCACTCATTTTTCTGATAGTGAATGTTTTTAGTAGCTCCAGTTCCTCTTAACTGAATAACACTCCTTTGAAGAACTGAGTTCTTGTTTTTCTGTCCTTCTTTGATTTCGTAATAAACAGTGATCGTATCACCAGCTTTAAATTCAGGAAACTCTTTTTTGTAATGTACTTGTCCTGAACATACTTAATTAAGTCCATTTTTATATATAAATAAAAGGTTTAAAGTCAAACAACATACACGGCTCTCGTCAGAGGTTGATTAACGAGGTGCAAATTTAATAAAAAATTATATAGACAAATATTGTAAGCAAAATTTAAGGCTCAAAAAACCCTCAAATTTTCCATTTTCATAAAAGAAAACGATTTTTTTAATACCATTTCCTTTTTCGCTGGGAGTTTCTGTTTCTGGAATACTCTTGTTTTCTGAAATTTCTGGAGGGTTTTTCTACTATATTATATATAGGTTCTGGAATTTCAGTTTTTAGGTTTTTCTTCCTCTTGCTTCATTTCTGTTTCTTGAGGAGGAATAGAAAAAGCCCTGTAATTATAGGTTCATGATCATCATTTAATATACTTTCTTCTAATAAATAGGAAGAAAGGAGTAGAGGCTGTTTCTTCTTCAGAAAAACCATTGTCCCTTTTTCCTTCGATGAGCCATTCCCATTGTATCTCAGGAAATCTATCTTTTATTTTCATGAGAAAATCAAGAGAAGGTTTGTTCCTTCCAGAAAAGAACATGAGAAATATTAGATCGTTGAACTCCTATTTCATCTGCAAATTCAGACAAGGATAATTCAGAATAATTGATAATTTTTGAACTCGACTGTTTTAAATCCATATACAAATGTAAAAATATTTTTACACTTGTAAAAAACATTTGTAAATTATTTGATTTTTGTTTTTAGTTACATTTGTAAATAGATTTTGTAAACAATTCATTTTTAATAAATTATAAACTATTTATTTGTAAAAATATTTTTCTAAAATTATTATGATTTTTTTATCTGGGACTAATAATGATGCAAAAAAATACTTACACTCAAAATTCCCAAAAATTATCATCAAAGAGTGAGATGTAGTGAAGCCCCACTCGTGTAGGTACGAATGTAAAATCATTTTTAGTCCAATAAAAAAACTAATAAAAACGCTAATCCGATTTTTAGATATTTAAACTTATCGATAATTCCAGCCAATAAAAAAAGAACATAGAACGAAGCCCTAGGATGGCAAAAATATTGGAGAAAAATACAATATAAGGATCTTTGGTCACAGAGAAAATCGCAGGAATGGAATCCACGGCAAAGATGAGATCTGTAAATTCTATAATAATCAAAAACAAGAAATAGTGGAGTTATTTTTCACACCCTCTATTGTTACAAAAATTTATTGCCTACGAACTGGTTATGCACCTTTGAAAAATCTATTCGCAAACTTTCACGACAGGGTGGTTTTCAGTATCTATTTTTTTCCTCATCTTCAGGGCATAAACATTTTTATACCAGTGAAAATAAGGAAACCTCCAAAAAATGTACATGATCCAGCTAAACTTGCTAATCAGGGCAGCTCCTATGAAAAATAAACATAAAACGCATCACAATAGCTCCTAAAACACCCCCAAAAATAAAAACTCTGTGATAATTCTCTTTTCTACATTAAAAGCAGTGAATATAAGGACGATAACAAAAATATTATCCACAGAAAGAGCCTTTTTCCACGATGTATCCTGTCATGTATTCAAGGCCTAAATTCATATTATACAGCTGGATACTATGTTCTAGATTATTAGGAATCACATCCACTGGATGAGAGTTCTTATTTATAATGTATTGGAGTTTTTCCATGCTGTCGATGCCGTGGAGTAGGTGACCATAGCTGACCAATGTAAAATAAAAAAACTACAGAAATAAATATCATGAAAAACTCATAATTCCAGCTTGTTTTAAGCTGATGTTTCCTGTTTTTAGCAAAAACACCTAAATCTAATGCTAATATTACACCAATAAATAATAAAAAACTTATTAAAAAAATATAATCTCGTTTGACATTGTTGTAAAGATTATTTCACAAATATATTGAATAAAAATGATTTCAAGATAACAAATGTAAACAGTGGGTTTTAACACAAAAAAGTAAATATGCAGGGTTTTACAAATGTTTTATTCAAAAACCCTGAAAAATAGCAGATTTCTATAATTAAAGTAAAATTAAAAAAACAACATTATATAAAAATCTATAAAAGTCTGATTTTTAATTAATAACAAAAATCCAATTAAATGAAAATGCAATTAACAATTTTATATACTGACAAATTGACAGAAGTGGATTATGATAACACCGTATTCTGATATACATTTGTAAAAGTAAAAATTATTGTATTTTTGCAGAAAATTTTCAAGGTAACAAAATATGCTGTTTAAATATTTTTAAAAAATGTAAACTTTCAAAATCGCTATATTTCTCCCGAAAAATTGTTTTCATACTTAGAAGAGAATTATGGCGGAAATTCAGGAAATAGGAAAATCAACTTTAGGGAAAACCGATTTATCTTTTTCTAAAGGAAAGGAAAAACTTTCTGTGCTGGCTTGGTCACAGATGCACGGAAATGAAAGCAATGCGACTTTAGCGATGCTGGATTTATTGACTTCGCTAGAAAAAAATCCAGTGCCTGATTTTTGGGATAGAAATTCGTTTGGATTTTATTTTTATGCTCAATCCTGATGGCTCAGAGATTTGGACAAGGAGAAATATTTTTAGAAATAGATATCAATAGAGATTTTCTAAAAGAGTCCAGCATAGAGATGAAAATTTGAAAAACAGGCTTTCTAAAAAATATGATTATGCCTCAAACCTGCACGAGCAGAGGACTATTTTTAGTACTGATTTTGAGAATCCTGCCACGCTTTCGTTTCCTTTCGCCTTCGGAGGATGTGGAGAGAAATTTGACAGAAAAATAGAAAGAAAAGTATGGCTGTGATTGCCGAGATTTATCAACAATTAAAAACCTGAAATTCCTAATAATATAGGGCGTTATACGGATACTTTTTATCCCTACATCTTCGGGAGATAATTTTATGAAAGCAGGAATTCCTGTGGTTTTTATTCGAAGGAGGGCATTTTATTGATGATTATAAAAGAGAAAAACGAGAGAATTTTTACACGAAAAGGCTTTTATTTTTGCGTTGCAGGCGATAGGGAATTTGAAGGGAGAAGTGTCATGCTATGAAAGATATTTTGAAATTCCAGAAAATAAAGAATCTCATTATGATATCATCTATAGAAATGTGAGGTTAAATACTGATTTTGAAATGTGTTTTGGATGTTGCTGTCCAGTATAAAGAAATTAAGACCGAGGCAAGTGAAGAGATAGAATTTGTCCCTTATGTAGCGGAAGTGGGAGATCTTGGGAAAGAAGGGCTGGAAGGAGATAGACTGCACGGGCAAGAAATTTGTTTGTGATAAAAAAATATCCTAAAATAGATGCTCCTGTGGAGTTTTCAAGGTTATTTTTAAATTCTCATAGGTATTTTTGCAGACAGGGATGGGTTTTATCTTGTGCTGCGGCTCTATTTAGTCTATCATAAATTTCAAAAACTTTTTGTCTTCCCTGTAAAATCATCGGCGTGGTGGGTGTCACGACAGACATTGCCCATTCCAGTTCTGGGTGTCGCCCAATCTGCTGCTCATCAGTTCGTTCTGTTTCCCAAAAGCCCGTCGGTAGGTGCTGCCCGCTGGATACTCCATCAATATTTAATTCCTTTGCTAAAAGAATAAACTCAGTTTTTGTTCAAATCCCCAATAGGAGAGAGGTCTACGCCGCCATCGCCGTATTTTGTAAAAACCTATTCCAAAATCCTCAATCTTGTTTAGCCTGTTCTGTCACTAATAAATTATAAATTGTCTGAAATAATATAAAGCGTCCATTCTAAGCGCTTGAACGAAGTTCGCCAAGGCCAAAATCTTGCTATAGTAGTATGATTATCGAGCATTTAAACTTTTTCTAAAAATATCAAAAGTCAGTAAGATTATATCCAAATTTTTCTACATTTTGAAAGTGTTTTTCAGGAATGAAATATAAAGTCTCTTTGCTGGTTTATCTGCATTTCCTGCAGTGGATAGGCATTTCACGACCAAGGTTTTCAGCCCTGTTTTAGCACAAAAGAAATGGAAACCACTCACGAATCTATTCTCCGAAATTCCTATGACAAAAACCATTCATTCCTGCTTTTCAGCATAATTTTTCAACCACTGTTATATATTCAATCACTTTTTGTGTCTGCATCGCGTAATATGTCAATTAAATCAGTAAAAATAAATTTTTAAAATGAAAAATATTATTGCGTTTTAAAATCTCGGGATTGGCCATTTTATTTGGAGCTTTACATTATTTTCTTGTAAGGACCTGAAGAACTCTGCAGAAGATAAAAACACTGAAAAATGTGGAACTTATAGATATTTCTGGTGATTTTAACCCAAATGTTAAAATCGAAGAGTTTAAAGGCAAAATACTTGGTTTCAAGGAGGAATACCTGATGCTGATTATGTTTTTAAGGAGAAAAGACACCTGCTGAAGTCAGAATTTACCAAGAAGCCATAAAAATATTGATAAAACAAAACTTAAAATGATTTATCAGAAATGTTTTCAAGAGTGAAAAACTATTTTCCAAATTTCAGACACCTAGGTTTATCTTTTATTCGTCTAGTCTTCTAGGAATTACAGATTCGCCCTATATATAGAACAACGAGAAAAGATGCTTTTTCATGATATTTCTGCATTTGTGGGCGATAAGAATTATAACGGAATTGTGGATAATTACCTACGAAAATCAATGAATCCAGAAAATATACTTCCTCACAGCAGAAATTGTGGCGGAAACCTTTTATGATGGCGGATAATAAGGAGCATAAACTTTATTGATCAACTGGTTGTTTTTTGAAAAATCAAAACTTTGCAAAATGCTTTTCTGCCGAACAACCCAGATTATTTAGAAAATGAATTATACCAAAGAACAAATGCAGTGGAGGAAGCTAATGAAGCAAATATTTGGAATTATTTTGTGGAAAAATGACTTGATTTTTCAGTGATGCACAGCCGCTTGTATGACTGTTTTATTGTGATTGGTCCATTTTCAAAAATTCTATACCGGAAGTGAGATCAAGAGTCTTCTCCGCAAGCAGGAATTTTCATTGGCTGGGAATGCGGCTATTATGCCAAAACCGGATACTAAATTAGCCGATTTTCTGAGAATGAACTTCACAGAGATATTCAATGCAAGTAATATAAACCAAATAATTAATGGAAAAACTCTTAGAAACCTTGAAATTGGCGATAATTCTCATCTACGGACACCATTTTGCAGAATAGGGTTGCGATGCTGACTGATGATGAGGTTTCATGAAAATATTTGAGTTAAAAAGACAGAGACCAAAATAAAACCTCATCGTCTCGGTAGAAAGCGAAAAGACTTCAAGATTTAGTAGAAGTCCCCGCCGTTAAGCTAGATATAATGGACTTGAGTGAAAAACACCAACAATAGTTTATGATGCTCCAAGGCATTTCTAAAAATCTTCTAGCAGAAGATGGCAGTATAGGCATTAGCTTTGTAAAAGATGAATTTTGTAAAAGATTGATTTCTAAGTTAAACAAACCCATAGTTTCTACTTCTGAATTTTAGTGGAGAAAGCCCAAATCTGTATGATATTTCAGAAATTAATAAACGAGGTAGATGCAGCAGCAGAAGACCAAAATAGAGTTTCTAAATGGGAGCTTTCTTCCTATCATCCGTGTTTGGAGGATGGAAGAATAAAAGTGATTAGAGTAGGAAAGCGCCAAATATCTCTAAAAGATATCTTTTGGATGCTTTATTTACAATCCGGATTCCTTCAACTCACTCTTTTATATAATACGCATCTTTAGGGAAGTATTTATTGTTTTTCAAAAAGGTGAGATATCTACGGATAAAAATATCAGCAATAGCCGCACTTTCAAAAACTCCAATAGCCGTAGTATATGTTATTATCACTCTTATGATGGTCATAAAAACTAAAAACCTTTGTGCCTTTGATAAAAATTCTTTATTTAAGAATCGTTCAATCAGAGCAGAAGAGCGTTCTTTTCCATATTCATCATCTGTTTCCTTTGACAGCGTGGCGAAGAGACTCATACGCCCACGGCATATCCATTATCATTTTATAACTTTCCTCTGTTATAGGTGGTCGTTCGGATATTTTGGCTTTAATAATGGTTTCATAGAGCAGGTCTTTTACAGAAAAATCGGTCTAATATTTCTAAAAAGCAGTATATATTTCTGTTTTTCAACATCTAATAAATATCCCAGCGAAAGCATCCAAAGCATCAAATCATAGTCTGAGCCAAAAATAATGATTGTATTTAGTATCTTTTAAATAAGCACGATTGTCCAATACCATCCAGCTCTGGTGCATATATTCTAAAAGCATCGTAATAATCTGTATACAACTCCTCTATAGGGTAACCTGCGGAATATTTAGCAATAAGAGATGTCAGACTATCTCCTGCAATACATATTTCCAACATACTTTCTATCTCTGTCAGCCTATTAATTTTTCAATGCATTAAACGATAACAGATATATTTTCCTCTTTTTGTGTTATTATACTCTTCAAAATATTCTATTATTTTTATTTTTATCTCTTCCCATTTTATATTCAAATAATATTAAAAATATAAGAAACAAAGATACTGCATATTTCTTCAGGGCTGTGAATGTATTTTTAGAAAAAATAAAGTGCAGGAAAAAAAGCAAGAATATCGCTTTGTGAAAAACTTTTAAGACTTAAAATAAAAAGACTTTTGAATTTTTCAAAAGTCCTTGTAATTTAGTTTTAATACTTGCGGAGAGAGGGATTCGAACCCCGGACCTGTTACAGTCAACGGTTTTCAAGACCGCCGCATTCGACCGCTCTGCTATCTCTCCAAAATAAGGAGAAAACCTGATTTATATTTTTAGTAGCGGGACACGACTCGAACGTGCGACCTCGGGTTATGAGCCCGACGAGCTACCCACTGCTCCACCCCTGCGATTTTGTTTTGCTAGTTATGATAGAATTGGCAAAATATTTTCGCATTCAATAAATTTACAAGTTAAATCTTTTATATTGTTTATTCTTAGAGAATTAAATATCACAGAAACTGAGCTGAAACTCATCGCTGCCGCTGCAATCATCGAGCGAAAGTAATATTCGAAGAAAGGGTAGAGGATACCCGTGTAATAGGTACTCCTAAAGCATTATAAATAAAAGCAAAAACAGATTTTCGCGGATGTTTCTCATCATTTTTCACTTAAAATGCTTTTGCAATACCACTGGATATCGCCCTTTAATAGTGAAATTTCGGAACTTTCAATAGCAATGTCTGTTCCTGTTCCCATTGCGATACCTATATCTCGCCTGTGCAAGGGCAGGAGCATCATTTATTCCATCGTTGGTCATTGCTCAATTAATTTCTGTTTTTGTAATTTTTGATTTTGTTTATCTTATCCTGTGGAAGACAAATTAGACTGAAAGTTTTCTAATCCCTACTCGTGAGCCACTATTTTTGGCCGTATTTGCATTATCTCCTGTAAGCATAATGACTTCTATGCCTTTTTCTGTAAATATCGATTGATTGTTTTGCATTGTCCTAATTTATCTGCAAAACATATAAAAACCTATAATACTTCTTTATTTTCAGTTAAGAAAGAAATCGTAAAGGTTTCTGATTTTTCAGTTTATCAAGTTCTTGGAGGATTTCTTCAGAAAAAGGAAATATTCTGCTGTATTAAATAATTTTTAGTTCCTATATTCCTTTCACCATTGATTATTCCAGAAATTCTTTTCCTACTAAATTTTTGAAAATTATCTACTTGAATAGGTTTTATGCTTAGTTCTTCAGCCTTGTCTGAAAACTGTCTTTTGGACAGAGGATGTTCGCTGCTTTTGGTTCAATGAATAGGCTAATGTGAGGATTTCGTTTATATTTCGCCATCAATGCCGAAAATATATTCCAAAGAAGGCTTCCCTTTGGGTAAGTGTTCCCGTTTTATCGGTGATTAGAACATCCATTTTCTCCCATTTTTCGAGAGCTTCAGCGTTTTTAATTAAAAATTCCGCTTTCGTGCCCTTTGCCTATTCCTACCATCACAGACACATGGGTGTTGCCAGCCCCAAAGCACATGGACAGGCGATTACTAAAACAGCTAAAGAGCTTTTACTAAAAGGCATTGAACAACTTCGGTTCATGCCCTAAAACCACCAAACTACAAATGTTATCACAGAAATGAAAATTACCGCAGGAACAAATATTTTAGCAACATTGTCAGTAAGTTTTTGGATAGGCGGTTTGCTTCTGCTTGCTTCATTTACCATGCTAATAATTTGAGATAGGGAGAGTAGCACTGCCTACTTTCTGAGATTCCATTAGAAAGGTTGAATTTCCATTAATCGTTCCAGAAATTATGTGGTTGCCAATGTTTTTCAACAGGGATGGGTTCGCCCTGTAATCATGCTTTCATCCACAGAAGAAGAACCTTCGATGATGATGCCATCTACAGGAATTTTTCTCACCGGGTTTTTACTCGCAAAATATCCCTCAACTTTTTACTTCGCTTAAACTAACTGTTTTTCTGCTCCATCTACTATTACATGGGCTTCAGAAGGGGAGAGGCTCATCAGTTTTCGGATGGCGTCTCCTGTTTTTGTGGGCTTTTGCTTCTAATAATTGTCCTAGTAAAACTAGTGTAATGATTACGCACACGCTTTCAAAATAAATTGAAAAACTATGTTTATGCTCCATCGGATGCGAACAAACTGAGGAAAAAGTAGTGAAATCCAGCTCAGTAATACGCAGCACCAGCGCCTAAACCAATGAGACTGAACATAATTAAGATTCCAAGTCTTGAAAACGAAATATATGCTTTTTAAAGAAAACAAAACCAGCATAAACCACTGGAATAGAAAAAGTTCCTGCAGCCAAACTGAGTTTTACAGGAATTTTTCCAAAGAAATTCCCATCATATCGCCCATAGCCAATATAAAAACAGGAATTGTAAAACCAACGAAAGATAAAATTTTTCTTCGTAAATCCAAATAAGAGGAGTTATCTTCTTCATTACCAGAGGTTATCTGGACTCATCCATTCCGCAAACAGGACAGCCCATATTTTCGGGATAGGTTTTGTCTCCTTCAAAACATAGATAGTAAAATTCCCGATCTTATCGGGTTTGGTTAAAATGTTTGTGTTGGTCATTCTTTTGGTTTTTATGGTTTTCCTGTTCAATCGGCACCAAAAACATGTTGCACACTGGGCATCTTCCTTGTTTGAAATAGAGCTTTTCGCCCTCGCATTTCATCGGACAGAAATAAACACTGCTTGGAGAAATTTTATCCTCAGGTTTTACTATATTTTTTATTCGGATTTTCAGGGTCTTCCAAAAATAATGCCCGATTTGTTTTTAGTTCTTCGTTTAAAAATCATAGTAATTTCTTTTTCAGAAGAAATCGTAACTTTAGAAGCGCATAAATCTATATCAACAGAAATATGAGGCAAAGAGTTTAGTTTTCTCTGTTATCTGACAACCATAGTAACTCATGCCAATTACATTATATATTTTATATTCATTTTAGTTTGATTTAACATAATATAAATTATAGGAATAAATTTAATTAAAAAGTAATTAGCAAATATATATCTATAAAACAATTCTTATTTACTAAAACGATTGAATTTAATATTGCAAAAATTAATTATAATGTTTGGTTAATAAAAACTTATAAATAATAAGATTTTTCTTGAAAAACTTTTACAAAGAAATTTTATAAAATAGTTTTTATAAGAATATAAATTCTCAACTTTGTATTCGTACTTTTTAAACGAAAAATATGCTCAAAATACTATAATCATAGGCTCAGGGTCTTATATTCCAGAAGAGGTAATTGATGGAAATTATTTCTTAGATGCTGTTTTCTATGATGAAAATGGAAAAATTATAGAGCAAACCTAATGAGGAAATTGTCAAAAATATTGTGAAATCACTTTGAAATTGAACGCCGTAGGTATGGCGAATGATGATGAAAACAATTCTGATATTGCGACAAAAGCCTCTGAAACTAGTCTATTCAAGATGCTGGAATAGACGAAGAAACGATAGATTATATTATCTGCACGAGTAATTTTTGGAGAAATCAATGTAGATGGAATAGTAGTTTTATGCCTTCTATGTCTGCAAGAATAAAACACAAACTTGGCATAAAGAGCAGAAAATGTGCAATTAGTGATATGATTTTTGGCTTGCCCTGGCTGGGTAGAATCTATGATTTTAGCGGATTCTCTCACAAAGGCAGGAAAAGCCAAAACTATTCTTGTGGTAGGTTCTGAAAACACTCGAGCCGAGCATTAGACCCATATGACAGAAATAGAAATTATTTTGCGGATGGCGCAGGTGCTGTGGTTGTAAAGGCTACAGATGATGAAACTGTGGGAATGATTTCTTCGGCGACTATTTGTGATAATCAGGAAGAAATTACTTATTTGGATATGGATTGTTCTCTTAACAGAAGACCATGATCCAAAGAAAAATATATCAGAATGGCAGGAAGAAAATTTATGAATATGTTTTGACAGATATGTTCCTCCCGGGTGATTAAAGGAAAACCATCGATGCGGCGGGAATTGGCATAGATGATAGTAGAAAATTCAATCCACCAAGCTAATGCTAAAATGGACTATGCAATCATCCCAAGACTTTATAAACTCTATGGCAAAAAGTGAATATGACCACAATATCACTCCTATGATTATTCAAAGAAATGGGAAACTACTCTGTGGCGAGTATTCCTACGATGTAGGACCTCATTACCAAGGTAAAATGCAGGGACACAGCATGAAAAAGGAGATTATGTAGTGATGTGTCTGTAGGTAGCAGGATGAATATCAACGCATTCGTTTATAAAATGCCTTAACAACAATACTTTTTCATACAAAAACTATAAAACCAAACCATCAGCATAAATCTATGCTGGTGTGTTCTTTGAATAATACTCTATAATCCAACCTGTGAGAAAGCAATTTTTATTTCTCTTCGGAATTAGTTTTAGAAATATATGTTTATCAAGGGAGTTAAGAGTTTGACTCAAAATCCTTTTTATCAGAGGAGGATATATCTGCAGTTAATGCCCTGATTTATGCGGTTATTTTCTATTTTCGCTGTTATTAAGCCAGACTCTTTCCAAAGTTCCTTTTCATGATGAATATTGTAATGATATTCATTGTCCCAAAATTGGTCATGGTTCTTTTTCTTTTGGTGGATGATAGTCTTCGGTTTGCGGGAAGTATTTGGTCTAGACTTTTCTCTGCCAAGGAAGCCACTTTATCCAGAGAGGAGAAAATTCCTTGGTTTGATGGCTTTGGGGTGCTATCTGCTTTCTCTGTTGATGGATGGCATTATTTTCGGGAAATATCGCTATTTTAAGAAAAGTAAATTAAAATTTAAAAATCTTCCAAAAGTTTCAAAGGGTTAGACCATCGTCCCAAATTTCCGATGTTCATAGTGGGGTTTTCTCTGACCCTTCCAAGCTGCAGCACGCTATAGATTTAATCAATGAGCAAAAACCTGATTTAGTGCTGCTTTACAGCAGATATGGTGAATAATTATGCTGATGAGTTTAAGCCTTTTATCTCTTTTATTTTTCTCAAATTAAGGCTAAAGACGGGAAGTTTTCCGTTTTGGGAAATCACGATTATGGACTTTTATGGCAATGGAATACGAGCGAGAGCACAAAAATATCCAAAACTAATTGATTATCAAAAGACAAGCGGGTTTTCGAAATGCTCCGAAATGAGCATAGAGTTTTGAAAGAAATGGCGAAAAATCTATCTTTTAGGGGTGGAAAACAGGAGGCGCCTTTTCCCTCAGTTTGGTGATTTGATAAAGCTGTAAAAGGTGTTCCACGGATGCCGTGAAAGTACTGATGTCACGACCCTCGCATTTTGATGCGGTGGAAAAGACCCATCCTGCTGATATTCAGCTGACTCTGTATCTGGGCATACGCATGGAATGCAGTTTGGTCTTGATTTTGAAAAATGTGAAATGGTCGCCAGTGCAGTATCGCTATAAAAAGATGGATAGGTTTATACGACAGTATGAAAATATCTCTATGTGAATAGAGGTTTCGGGGTTATTGGTTTTCATGGGAGAGTTGCAGTTTATCCAGAAATCACTTTGATAGAGCTAGATTAAAAGCTATGGACAATTGTATGGCTTTATTCATTAATAATCTATGATATTAGTTTTTCATTTTCAGATGGTTTCTGTGGTTTTCCATGAAAAATTCCAGACCCAGAAACTATAATATCCGCTCCAGCCTCTGCAACTTCCTGAATATTATTAAGTTTTATTCCGCTATCACTCTATTTCATATGATTATAGCCTTTTTCCATAATCATTTGTTTAAGTCTTTTATTTTATTTAGTGCATTAGGGATAAAAGGACTGCCTGCCAAACCCTGGGTTCACAGACATTATCAACACCAAATCTACTTTCCATATTTCTATAACGCTTAAACTCGTATGAGGATTTAGAGCCACGCCACTTTTGCAACCCAGACTTCTGAGTATGCTGCAAATGTTCTATGAAGATGGGTACAAGCTCAGCATGAACAGCAGATAGTCTGCTCCCGCCTTTACAAAAATCCTCCACATATCGCTCTGGTTTTTCTATCATAAGATGACATCACAAGGAATAGAAGAATTTTTCTCAATCGCTCCACTACGGGAATCTTATGGTAATATTTGGGACAAATGTCCATCCATCACATCTATATGGAAGATCTGCACCCAGCACATCCTTAGCATATGGATATCTCTCTACTCAGATTACAAAATCTGCAGATAGCAGAGATGGTGATATCTCTTATGGTTTATTTTAGTGATTATTCCTGTGAATTCCCTTTCATGAATCTTATAGAGCCGGATTTAGCGCTGATAACTACACTATTAGTAATAGTTCCGCTTTCATGGAATTTGACTCCGTCCAGATAGCCTCCACTCGTGATTCCTGTCGCAGAAAAGACTGCATTTTCAGACTTTTATCAATGTATCTAAATGTATGAGCTTCACTGATGTCAATATTTTCTTTTTCAAATTGGCTATTTCAGATTCCAGCTGTGGCGCTCTCATTCCCTCGCATATCCGCCGTTAAGGCTTTCACTGCACCGCCACCAAAACGCCCTCAGCGTACCGCCATGTCCCATCAATCACATCCACCCTGTGTCTGGCATTGCTGCCAAAAGCGCCCCCAAAAACATCCCCCATCTGTGTGTAGTGTAATCCTTGCTCCCTGCTTTCTAATTCTTCTATCATAGCTTTTGTGGCGAGGTTTTATCCAAAATATAAACCATCAAATCATTTACTTTTTGCCTTCCGCCCTGCCATTCTATTAAGGTTTTCTGTAACGGATTTGGGTAATGTCTCATCACATTTTTAGCCTCTCTCCTACTACCAGTTTATTCATATAAAAGGAACTCCTGATCCTACATACTTTACTTGGTCAGAAGCTGCAATCGTAGCAATGGCATTGGGTCTTCCAAGAGCAAGAAGATTAGTCCCTCCACCGGATCTCAGCGATATCCACACGAGGTCCATTTCCATTTCCCACCGTTTCGCCGTTGTAGAGCATAGGTGCATCATCTTTTTCTCCTTCACCGATGATGATAGTTCCGTGGACATCTATATACCGAAGAGATTCACGCATCCCATCCACCGCCGCTTTGTCCCTCCGTTCTTGTCTCCTGTTCTTATAAAAGCTGCCGCAGAAAGCGCATGCAGACTCGGTAACTCTCACAAGCTCCATTGCGATGTTATAATCTAGTTTTTGACATTGTTATTAGTTTTGGTGTGTAAAATAAATATCTGGCTGCAAAAAGTTTGCAGTCAGATTTATTATTTTCTTAGGATGAAGCTCAATTTAGCACGATAACTCCACTTATGATGAGTAATATGCCCAGTGTTCGCATGAATGTAAGAGTCATCATTATAAAACACTCATCTCCCACCACGAATGCTCCCACTGCTCCTATGCCTGTCCAAACGCCATAGGCTGTACCCATAGGAATTGTTTTTCTGTGCCACCCAAAAGCAGAGCACTACTCACTCCCATACATACTCACAGCTATGGTCATTCTCTCGCCAGCGGAAAGCTTTTATTTCCGCTAGTTTTAGACCGATAGGCCAGCCGATTTTCGAAAAGTCCTGCTAAAATCACACCCCAAGCCATTATTTCAAGCTTTGTCTTACATACTTCTAACTGATTAGCAGACAATAGTTTATTAGATTTATCTACGATAAAATCAGCATATTCTTTTCACGAACACTTTTTCCTGGAGCTCGAAATCGAACTGCTCTGGTTTTTCTTTTGAAGAATTCTCTGTGAACTCTTTGTCCAAAACCAATCTACCATCAGTATCGATATTTACTTTTGTAACACCCAATTTTCACTAGCTCTTGCGAGATTCGTCAGCAGTTTCACACCTTTGTGCAGATGGGTCCATAGCTACCACCAGCTGCATTGATTCTTTCTACCTCAGCTCTTGGAACAGAACTTGAACCGTGCATTACCAAAGGAAAAACCTGGGAAGCTGTCTTTGGATTTCTTCGATTCTGTCAAAGTGAAGCCCTTGCTTTCCTGAAAACTTGTAAGCTCCATGACTGGTTCTGATAGCAACAGCCAAAGAGTCACACCCTGTAAGCTCTACGAATTTCTTAGCTTCTAGTGGGTCTGTAAGCATCGCGTGTTTTTCATCAACTTGGATATCTTCTTCCACACCTCCTAGCATTCCTAATTCAGACTCTACGCTGATTCCCTTAGCGTGAGCTCTTTCCACTACTCTTTTCGTGATTTACATTTTTCTCAAAAAGACTCGTGAGATGCATCAATCATCACTGAGCTATAAAATCCTGAATCTATACAGTCATGACATGTCTGCTCATCTCCGTGGTCTAAATGCACCGCGAAAAATAAGGTCTGATAGATTTCTTCAGCAGCACGGATGATGCCTTCTATCATTTTAGGATTAGCGTAGTTTCTCGCTCCTTTTGATAACTGAACGATGAATGGCGCCTGTGCTTTTAGCATGTCCTTCGAAAACAGCCTAAAAGCCTGCTCCATGTTGTTAATATTATACGCTCCTACTGCAAATTTCCGTATGCAGCCTTGAATAATTGATCGGTAGTAACTATCATTTCTTTTATTTTTATTGGTTATTTTTTATTTTAATGAATTTACAGCCTCTACGATAGCATCAGTTGTAATTCGAATTCTTATAAAGTGTCTTATATGGCGCTGAAGCTCCGAATCTGTCCAAGCCTATCACTCGCCCTTCTAAAGCTTACATATTTATACCAGCCCAAGGTAACACCTGCCTCTACAGCCACTCTTTTCTAGGAATGTTTTAGGCAAAACCAGATTCTTTGTATTCTTGGTGACTGCTCATCAAAGATATTGGTACTGGCATGAAACTATTCTGCACTTTTTACACCTTGTTCATTAAGTTTTACTGCTTCTGCACAGCCAATTCCACTTCTGAACCTGTAGCAATGATAATCGCCTCAAAATCTTTGTCTTCGCAAGAACATATCCTCCTTTCTGAGCTCTTCAGATTTTGCCCATCCAAGTCCTGCTCTATCATAAACAGGAAGATTTTTGTCTTGTAAGAACTAAACAAGTAGGTCCTTTTTATTCTTAATGCTGATTTCCAAGCTTCGCAGTTTCATTGGCATCCATAGGACGGACTACAGTCATATTTGGAATCATTCTATAAGCCCAAAGATGTGCTTCTGGCTGGTGCGTAGGCCCATCCTCTCCTAATCCGATAGAATCATGAGGTACATACACCACCTGTTGCTCCATAAGAGCCGACATACGCATAGCTGGTCTCATATAATCGGAGAACACGAAGAATGTCCCTGAATAAGGCAGAAACTCCTCCATGAAGAGCCATTCCGTTCATTATCGCTGCCATACCGTGCTCACGCACTCCATTACCTGATGTATCTTCCTTTCAGGTTTTCTGGCGAGAAAAGACTCTCTCCTGCTGGAAGACGTGTTTGTTAGATGGTGTCAAATCCGCTGAACCACCCATCAGCTAGAGGAATATATTTCGCTATATGATTTAGATACCGTTCGAAGCATGAACGAGTGGCGATTGCTTTTCAGAACTGAACTGAGGAATATCAGAGCTTCTTTTGGAATTTCTCCTTTTGATGCTGTTTTCTAATTCTTCAGCTGCCTCTTGGTTTTTATTTTTATAATTTTCCCAAAAGTCTCATTCCATTTGATTTTCAAGTTTGTCCCTTTTTCTTGAGTTTTAGCTCTAAATCAGAAATTTCATCTGGAACGAAGAAAGATTTGTCTTTGGAAGACCTAATTTTCTTTCATCAGCTCGATTTCTTCCGCTGGGAAAAAGGCTCTCCGTGAGCTTTGGAAGTTCCTGCTCTATTCGGCGAACCAAAACCAATGATGGTTTTACAAATGATGATAGACGGCTTAGATTTTTCTTTTGCTTCTCATATAGCAGTGTTATTTGTCATAATCATGCCCATCAATCTCAAGAACCTGCCATCCATACGCCTCAAATCTCTTTCTGGTATCTTCCGTGAAAAGAAATAGTGAGGCCCATCTATCGTGATGTTATTGCTGTCATAAAGCATAATCAGTTTTCCTAATTTATTATGCCCAGCAAAAAGAACACGCCTCGTGGGAAATTCTCTGCAGACAGCCATCACCTGCCACCACATAAGTATAATGGTCTATAATCTCACTGCCTTCTCTATTAGTATCTTGCTGCCAAAAGCCTCTGCCAGAGCAAAACCTACTGCATTGGCTACGCCCTGTCCTAATGGTCCCTGTAGTGGTCTCTCACTCCAGCCGTTACGAAGTTTTCTGGGTGCCCAGGAGTTTACTTCCCATTGTCTAAATGCCTTCAAATCATCCATTGACAAATCATATCCGTAAAGGTGCAACAAGCTGTAAATAAGCATACTACCATGCCCTGCTGATAGGATAAATCTGTCTCTAGTTGAGCCATTTAGGGTTTTTCGGGTTAAAATTCATATGTTCAGACCAGAGAACAGCACACACATCTGCCATCCCAAGCGGCATCCCAGGGTGTCCAGAGTTCGCTGCCACACCATCCACAGAGAGTCCTCTAATAGTGTTCGCAATGATTTTACAAGAGTTCATATATTTAAAATTGGTTTTTATTTATTTTTACATAAAAATAGAGACAATTATCCTTATCTCTCTATTATTTCAGCCAAAAATAACTCCACAACATGCTTTTGCCAAGACCATCTCTTTTTATTGGGTACAAAAACTCATTTTTATTTAAAAAATTACTTTTGGTAAAGGTAAGAAATAAATCAAATACAACCAAATTTTTGGATTTAAAAGTTTTTCGTTCTTTTTAACTTAGCTTTATTTGAAAAATTTATAAACTCTGACTATAAATAAAGAGGAAGATTATTTCTTCCTCTTTATTTTTAATATCCCAATAATTTTAGAACATCTTCTGGTTTCTTTGCTTTTCGCTGAAAAATTTCGTATTCAAATTCTCCATCTTCATTTTTGGTAATCAAAATATGTCTCGGCTGAGGAATTAAGCAATGATGACCCCCTCAAAAACCACTGATGGTTTCTGATAAGCCCCCAATCATTGAAAAATCCAATATACAAAGGTTTGGTATCACTGAATACAGGCAGATAAATAGCATTGGTATGCTGTTCAGAATTATAGTAATCCTCTGAATCACAGGTAAGTCCTCCTAAAAACCCTTTCATGAGTCTTCCCAGCGGTTCAGCGAGCATGATGAAATGTCTGGAAATAGCCCAAGTATCTGGTAAAGTAGTCATAAAACTACTATCTATCATGTCCCATTTTTCTCTGTCGTTCTGTCTTTTCTGACTAATAATCTGGTAAAGATTAGCCCGCTCTCTCCTACCGTAAATGAGCCAAATTCAGTGTAAATGTTAGGTTCTTCTACGCCTTCTCCTCGCAGAATTTCTTGATTTGAGATACAATCTCGTTAATCATATACTCATAATCATAATCAAAATTAAGAGAAGTTTTTATAGAGCAGTCCTCCACCTATGTTTAGGGAATCTCACCTCTGGCGCGATTTTTCTTCAAACGAGCATAAACACGCAGACATTTGAATAATTCGTTCCAGTAATATGCGGTGTCTTTTATTCCTGTATTGATGAAAAATGAAGCATTTTTCAACCTTGCGTTAGGATGCTCGGCTATTTTTGGCTGTAATATGGGATAATGTCCTTATAACCAATTCCTAACCTTGAGGTATAAAAACTCAAATTTAGGCTCTTCCTCCGATGCAATCCGAATTCTATATTAAATGTAGTATCAATGCTTTTCTGTGAGCTTTGTCCAGTTCACGATAATTATCAATAATCGGCATTACATTCTCAAAGCCGTCATTGATGAGATTGGATATTTTTCAAGGTAATCATCTGTCTTGAATCCGTTGCATATTACCTCTATCCTTATTTACACGCCCTTTTTCGTAAAGCTTTTTCACAATATCAACATCAAAAGTAGAGAAGTTTCTATGCTGATATCATTTTTCAAAGCCTCTTCCAGCACAAACGAAAAATGGCTGGATTTCGTCAGTAACAGTACCTGTAGTCCTTTTTGTATTCATCAATAGCTTCTGCAAACCACTTTTTAGCCCGCTGAATATTTTTGTGAAATCTTGGGCAAGTAGCTTATTTTCAATGGAGTGCCAAATTTTTCAACGACATGTCATTAGATTAATCCCATGAAATGAAGTCTATCACTCTCATAATCAAACTCTTCCTGAGGAAAATAAAGAGTCTGGTCTCATCAGCTCTGAGTATTTTATTTTCATTAATGCTAATAAAAATTTTAAAATATTAAATCAAGTATGCAAAGGTCTGATTGATTTATTCATAATTAAATTTTAATATTTTTATTTCTAACTTCCCAACTCGTTGTAAACTTTCATTAAGTCCTTGAAAATCTGCTCATCGGTAAATTCTTGAACAAAAGCAAGTCCTTTTTCTGCTCGGAATCTGCATTCCTCGGGATTATCCCATAACTGTTTGATTTTTAAACCGAATATCCTCCACATCCAGCGGACTGGCATACACACAGAGTGCTCTCCTCCGCCTCTGGAAGACAGCTCGTATTGCTCGTAATGACAGGCGTTTCGAAAACAAAGCTCTATCACAGGAATACCAAAGCCCTCAAATAAACTTGGATAAATGAAAATCTCCGCCAAACGATAAATTCCCGCCAGCTCCTGCATAGAAACATTCTCCAAAACAGGCTTTGACTTTATTTTTGCAAGTTCCTGCTCTATGAAATACTTGGTCTTTTCTTTTCCTACCACAACCAGCGGAATATCAGTCACCTTGCAGAGCCTTTCACCACTGAAAAGCAGATTTTTCCGCTCCTCTATAGTTCTACATTTAGCAGAAATCTGTCTGAAGACCGAATTTTTGTTTTATTTCTTTCAGCTGTTCTTCGGACATTTTCTTAAAAGCCTGATGACAGCCCTGATAAACCACCCTGATTTTTCTTCTGGAATTTTCCAGAAATCGTACAATGTCCCTTTTGGTCTGCCCTGATATTGCGATGACTCAAATCTGCCATTTCTGCCGCTTTTGAACTTCCAAAATGGATTTTCCTGTCAAAAACGAATACAATTCTGGATAGCGCACAAAGAAATTAAATCATGTATGAGTTACGATATCGGTTTTTCGTTCCATTTTAAAGGAAGTTCTCCCGAAAGTCCATGGAAAAATATTTGCTCCCAAATTCTGATCCACGTCCATTTTGTTGCTGTCTAGAGCATTCCCTTTGAGACGGAAGGCATAGGGAAACATTAGGAAGGGACAAAATATCCTTCCCTCTTTGGCTTTGTTTTTCGGCTAAAAGGACAAACTCATCTTCTGGCGAATGTTCCACTAAAATCCTTACCAAATCACGAGAATAATTCCCAAAGCCCAGAAGTATTGTGAAAAACTTTTGGCATCAAATGCTATTTTCATTATTTTTGCTTTCGTTTTGCATTAAATCTCTATAAAGACCCTGTTTCCAACCTTTTTCGTCGATAAATTTGCGCAGTTCATCAGCGCTGTATCATTTCTTCGCCTGAATTTCTGCATCACATAAGCTGGAAAAATTAAATTCCTTTTGGTGCAAATCGGTAAATTCCACGGATGAAAATACAAAGCAGCGTATCTCGTTGATTTTACGCACTTTGCTAATAAAAATTTATAAATCCACCGAAAATTATGAAACGAAAAGCCAAAAAGCGAATTCTAAACCAGCTCACAGCGTTGGTATCTGCCACAAGCCGTTTTTCATTGAAAAATCGTTTGGAAACATGTAGTTTATTATATCTCCCAGGTAAAAGAGTGGGATTTACAGATGAGTTATACTCAAAACCAGCTTTTTCACTTCCTCGGAATCCACTTCTCTAACTCTCGGGCATTCGTAAGCCTTTTATTTCTACATTAAAACTGAGTTTTCAAGAACTTCCTTTGGACATTTTCAAATGTTCGTTCTCAAATTCAGTGATAATAAGTATGAGAAGCCAGCTCATGTCCCTCTGAAATGAGCCTTTCTATAAGGTCTGGAACCTGCTGTGCAAAACAACCGTAAGAAGAAAGTTGCCTTTGCATTATATTTTCAAAAATATCCAAAATGGAAATCAATCTCTTGCGAAAATCGCTATTTGCTCTCTGAAAATCAATATTATAGCCATATTCCTTCGGCATATCAAAATTCTTCTATATCAAAACTTAGGTAAATCATTTTTGTAATTATTAGTTTTCCTCTGTAAGTAGAATAGCCATACGGAACAATGTAATCGGGATATGGTAATGCTGGTATCCTTTATCTCAAAAACTACTTCTATAAAAGGGTAAAGCTTGTTTCCAATCGTTCAAAATAAGGGACAATATGAAAAGTTAGTTTATAGATTCCATTATTATTTTTACGATTCTTCTTTAAAAATTCCTTTAATTCTCCCGTTATTATCCGTGTATTTTTCGTCTATCACTACCCAATTTTTGATTTTTATCTTGCTTGGATAGGCTGATTTTAACATTTGGAGCAGGTTTTCCTTGTGAAATATCCAAAATATGGCTTGACACTGATATTTTTCTTGCGCCTGAATAAATGAGCTGAACAACACCAGCGACATTAAAAATTATGGTTCTCGTTTTTATGTATTTACAAATTCCTCTTCTTGAATAGTATAACTTGGTCTTTCTTTTGGTTTGTTTAAAGATTTTTCCGATATAAATTCCTATAATTCCTAAGATAATGAGTTGCAAACCTCCAAAAATACGATGGTCATTATCAGAGATGCCCAGCCTGATATTTCAGAGCCATTGATAAAAAGCAAAAATCACATAGAATGTACAAAACAGATAAAACATGAGTAGAAAAACACAGCACTGCAAAAATACAAGGGTTTCACACTAAAAGCCATCCTCCATCAAAGCCAAATGAAGCTATTTTTCATCGTATATGTTGGTCTGTCCCGCAAAACGAGCTGTGCTGTGTAAGGCAAAATATATCTGCTGAAAGCCTCACCCAAGGGACTATCCACGCAGGAAAGGTTCATTTTCGTTCATAGAACGGATGACCTTTTACCACCGCTTGGTCCAACAAACGAAAATCTGCCGAACCTTCTTTTTATCTCAATATCGGAAAGTAAATTTAGAATTTTATAAAACTGTTGTGATGTTTACGTTTTTCTTCGAAATTTCAGCAGGATAAGTCCGCAGTGTGGCTACCACTTGGTTGCCTTCTTCCCATTTCTGGATAAGTTCTGGAAGGAGAGCAGGCGGATGCTGTAAATCACAATCCATCGATATAACCGCATCACCGAAAGCGTGGTCTAGCCCTGCTTTACAGCCAGCTGATGTCCAAAAATTCCGTGAAAATGAAATATATTTTTACATTTTCATCCTCGCTGCTTAGTCTTTTTAGAACTTGAAGGGAATTATCCGTACTACCATCATTTTACATAAATCAAAGAATATGAATATTCTGGCAATGTTTTTCAGAAAAACGCCCATAATGGCTTTCATACAGCGGGATAATATTTTTCGCTTTCGTTATAACACGGAACTATGATATCTATTTTCTTCATTTTCTTCAAAAATTTAAAAACACATTTCCCAAATGATACTCAGCCAAATAAGTGCTGGCGGAACAGCCCGCTAAAAGAATACCGAATAATATAGAGTTCTTTCAGCGGTTTGAATATATCCGTCGGAGAAAGTGATGCTAAAATAGCTAAGGATAATAAAATGATTTTCAGGGTTTTTATATATATTTGGAGAGGAAACAAACCAAATTCCTATTCCTACTCAAGCGATGATATAGGTGTATTTTCTGTCCCTGTGCTGAACAAACAGAAAATATACTCACCGAAGCTAATAACAACAATCTGAACTTCATGGGTTTTTATACTGATTTATTCGCAAATAAGGCAGCGCAAATAAAACTAGTCCAATAGCAATCACCACCAAATTATTATTATAAATTCTGTTCGCTGTAAAAATCCTAAAAGGGAAAGATTTTTGCAAATTATAATGTAAAGTGTCTAAGTTTTAGAGCCGTTTTTCTCCGAAAGAGAAATATACCATTCGTGATATTGTGAAATCACATAATCCGTTGAAGAATAAAGCATTGGCAAGCAAACCAACAGCCCAAGCCATAGCAGTCCAGACCACACAAAACGCCATTTGTCTTTGGCAAAAGAAAATGCCAGACCCACAATTCCGTAAAAGTTTCGTTAAAAGCCCAATAACAATGAACAGCGTAGCCCAGTGGCTTTTCCCTTTTTCAATGAAAACAAACGCTCCCAAAAAGCAGCGCTATAATGCTGATATTGAATTGCTGCATCGCTGCTGCAGTATATAAATCGTGAGCAGAGATGAATAAAACGCCTATAACAGCCCATTTCGGGAGAGGAAGCTGGCGAATAGCCCAATACAAAAATGCTGAATTAGCCAAAATCCATAGCGAACAGCCGAGCCAATTAGGCAAAACAGCAAAAAGGCGCTATAATCCCGCTGAAAAATATTCCATAATGATTCATATCAAAATATTCCTCTGGATATGGAACACAAAGCGGAAGTCGACGTATCGTATGCCAGAAAACTTTGAATATGAGATAGTTATTATGTTTTCTGGTCGGAAAAGCCGTCTGGAGAACAGCCACAAAATGACAACCCAAACCACAAAACACCAATAAAACGATAATTTGAAAAGAGCTTTTTATCATTAAATTCATAAAATTTAGCTAAACGGAGCGAAGATAAGAATTTTTAAAAGAGATTCTTCATTATTCAATTTAAAAACTATAAAAATCTATTTTTCCTCTACAAATAATTTTTCACTCTCCATCAATTATAAATTTGACTCACACTTTAAATAACAACTTATCCTCCCTACAGTCTAGTTGTTTTGATAATGTTTATTTGAAAAATTCCAGTCCTTCACCGCTTCCAAAACGAAAAAGCGCCCTAATTAGAGCGCTTTTTACAATATATTATACAGAAACATTATTTTCTTCTAAGAGCATCGTTAAGAGAGGTTTTCTTATCCGTAGATTCCTTTCTTCACCGATAATTAGAGCACATGGCACCTGATATTCCCCCTGCTGGGAATTTCTTAGTGTAGCCCCTTGGTATCACTACCGAACGAGCTGGAACTCTGCCTTTTTAGCTCCACAGGTTCATTCCTGTCACATCTATGATTTTTAGTAGATGCTAAGAACTACATTTGCTCCCAAAACTGCTTCCTTTTCCACACGAACTCCCTCTACTACTATACACCCAGAGACCACACAAAACATCATCTTCTATATAATCACTGGGAGCAGCCTGTAACGGCTCTAAAACTCCACCAATACCTACTTCCACCACTTAGATGCACATTTTGCCAATCTGAGCATTGGTCCACCCACCGCAGCCCATGGACCACCATGGCAGTGCAGCAGCAGCAGCAGGCAGTAGTGCGGCAGTGCGTTATGTAGTTCCGCTATTCGCTACGCTCCGATGTTCACATAGAGAGGCATCAGAATGGCCCCAGAAGCGATAAAGCTCCCTCTCTCGCCACTGCATGAGGAGACAACTCAGAACTCCCTTCTCTGCATAGTCTTTTAATGGAGATTTTGCTCCTTTGGAACTCAAAAGCGCCCTACCTCTATCGTTTTCCATCTGGCTGAATAGGGAACACATTACCACTGCTTTTTCACTGCACTCATTTCACCCGCCATCCATCGAAACAGGCTCTGCCACTCTTATTTTCCTAAATCTAGTTCACGGATTACAGAGCGAACAGCCTCCTGATAATCCAGCTTGTTTTAACAATTCTCTATTTTCCCAAGCCTCTTCTATGTTGTAAACCTCATAGTACTAGTTAGAAATTTATAGATTCCAAAATATCGCATTTTAAAGAACTCTTCTCTTTTGCGAAAAGAGAGAGTGTTTATCCCAATAGGTTTCATCGGTGAAGAAATGAGTACGGCACATAAATGAATTGGCGGATAAGGATTTAATTTCCCCGTCGTTTCGTTTGTGTTGTGGTGGGAGTTAGGAGCCTCCGTACGTCTACGGTGAGGAAGTCGTGGGTATTCTTCATCGATGAGCTGAGACAGGCACTAACTTTCGCGGAAAAGTTCTTTAAATGCGATGTTTTAATTTATGGGGTACAGTGTGTCAAGGTTTACAACAATGAAGAACTTGGGAAAAATAGAGGTGTTAAAACAGCTTCGGTGTCGGGAAGCTGTCGCTCCGTGAACTGGGCCAGGAAAACCAGAGTGAGCCTGTTTCTGACGGATGGTGAATGATGGTGGCGATGATATTTCAGATGGCTGACGGGCGGGCCTTCAATTCATGGTAAAACTGCGAAGAAGGAGTTCGAGATTGTTCGTACGGTAACGGAGGAGCTTTATCGCTTCAGACTGTTCTGATCGCGTGTTGAATATCGGGCGACAATGGCGGGCGGCGGAACGCTCGAGGCCGGATACGTAGACTGCGGTGGTGGTGCTCGGGTGAAAATGTGCGTCTGGTGGAGTGGGCGGTGGTGGTACAGAGCCGTTGAGCTGTCCTGTGTTATGGAAGATATGATCGTTTTATTGGGTTCTGTGGAGGGAGTTCTCGTGGAAAAAAGAGCAGTTTTGAACAAATGTGATTCTTCACAGCGTCTGCAAAATCATGGATGTGGGCTGAGGAGATGAACCTGTGGGCTAAAGGCAGGTTCCAGCTCAGCCAGCAATGATGGGGGAGCTTCGCAGAAATTCCCGGCGAAGGTATCCGGGTGCCATGTTTCTTTCAATTAGCTCATTGAAGAGATCTACGGACAAAACACTCTCTTAACGATGCTCTTGAAAATGTTTCTGTATGGCTATGTTGAAGCGCTCTGATGGGGCAGCACTGGAGCACAAGCGACGGGCAAATTTTCAGGTAAACGATTATCAAGCTTTCAGCAGACACAACAGGGAAGGATGATTGACCATTTAGGGTGTTCAGTCAGAACCTCAATTGATGGAGTAATTGTTGTGGAAGGAAGAATGAATTTTTATGGTTTTAGAGATGAATGATGAAGTCTCTTTGAAATTCTTATCTTCGCTCCGTTCTTCAGTACAGCAATTTAATGATAGCTCTTTCAGGTATGGACACGATGATGTTTTGTTTGAGTTATTATCGGCTGTTCAGACGACTTTCCGACCAGGCGTATTCATGTTCAGGGTTTTCGGCATGATACGGCAGCTTCCGCTTTATCGTCCATGTCGAGGTGTTCGGTATGAACGGTCTTCGGCGGGACCAGCGGCTGTTTTGGTGGCTCGTGTTCATGGTTTGGCTAATTCGCGTTTTTTCGGTGGGCTGTTCGCCAACTCTTGTCAGGCTGGGCGTTTTGATGGTAACCACGTTATGCTGCTGGCGCGATGCGGTAATTCAATATCGGCGTTATAACGCTGCTGGGGCGTTCGTTTCGTTGAAATACTGGTACGCTTTGTTCGTTATTGAACTTTAACGAAACTTTACAAATTATGGTCTGGCTGACCCTATTTTTGCCAGACAAATGACGTTTGTGGTCTCGGACTGTAACGGGCTGTTGATTTAACTATGTCTTTGATAACGACGGATTAATGTTCTGTACGAATATTGTATTTCTCTTTCGAGGAAAGCGGCTCAAACAACGCTTCGTGTTGAAATCGCTGAGATTTTACGGCGAACGGTAATGATTTGATGTTCTTCGTGGACTGGTTTGTTGCGCCTGTTGCGAATAGGCGAGCAAACCTGAAGTTCAGATTGTTGTTAACTGGGTGATATAATTTCGGCACAGGGTTTCGAAAACGCGCCTGTCATCGCTTGTGTAAGGAATGGGAATTTGATTTTCACCAGGCAAAATGAGCCGCAATCATTTTGTCGCCAGCTGTTGCTTTCTCAGGCGGATATTCAGGCCGCTGAAGCTCCCTATGATGACCGGTATTCTTTACGAACTGTTCACTCGGCATGACTGACTGATCATTGAAGATGTGTTTTAATTTTGAAAGAAATAGATATCATGTTCGTGTTATGTGAAGCGAAATATTCAGCTCCGCTGTATCGAAACCGTGAGGCGTTTTCTGGTGCAGAATGTTCATGTTCGTTTAATGATGTTATTACCGGATAATTCACTCGGTTCTAAAAACGAAGCGGCGGAGTTGAAATGAAATATGTTCATTTCGCAGGTCTGGACATCGGCTGACTGTAGCGGGGCTGAACCGCTTTCGACGATAACGATTATCGATGGTTGGCGTTTACGGCGTCGCCGCTCGCTCGGGGAACTTATCCGAAATGGGAAAACGACCAGTAATGACACTGCGAGACTTATCTGCTGATTCGACGGCGGCTGTCACAACAGTTATAGATGCAAATTTACTCCCGTATTGAGACAAAGGGTTCGGCAGACCCTCGCTGATGAACAGCGATGATAAAGGTCATCCGTTCTGTGAACGAAATGAACGCTGCGTGGAATGGTCGCTGGGTGAGCTTCGGCAATGCTTGCCGCAACACAGGCTCGTTTGCGGACAACAAATATACGATGAAAAATGCTTCGTTAACTTTGACGGCACGTCGATTGTGTTGCCGGTCTTTGTTTTGCTCGTGTTTGTGCCATTCATATCGTGATTTTTCTTTGATAACAGTATGTCGGGCGGGCATCTCGATGACCATCGTGAAACACGGGGTTTGCAGCTCTGTCTTCAGAGTTATGGGTTGTATCGGAAAGACAGGCAAACCGAGAAAGACCAGATTATGTCATTCGAAGATTTCAACCAGTAAAGGCATAAAAAATGAGGAACCGCCAGACACAATAAGCTATTCAACTCGTTCGGGCGCAGAAAAAATATCAATTGTCAATGCATATTTACAAGGCCGCTCCAGAAATCGGTGGCCTGTCAACAGACAAAATCGGGAATTGAATGATGACAGACGAAAATACGCGGATGTGGGGAGGAGTGGGGCGAAGAAATCGGGTAAAGCAATAATGAGATATGAAACTAACTTTTCTGTGTCGCCGGCTGAACGATTGAGCAAACTTTGCACAAGTGATTTTGAATAAAGATATCGCTTCATATCCCGACACGTAACTCCGTATAACTGACCACTACGAAGAAACTATCAGTACAAAAATGATTACCCTGAGGACACAGGTATGAAGAATTTGATATGTGAAGGATCTCAACTGTAATGATTTCGAGGCAAACAGACTCGCGGGATGATTTCATTTGAATATTTTTGAGAAAGGTATAATGTAAGCAGCTTTCTTCTGCGGTGTTTGCGGCGATTCCGGGCAACGAAGGCTGGTATTCATGCTTATTATCGCCGGTTGAGAACGACATTGGCGTCGGAAGTTAACGAAAATGGGATTGATGTGAAATAAAGGCTTACGAAATGCCGGCGGTTGAAGTGGATTCCGAAGAAGTGACTTCGGTTTCGTCGCAAATCCCGCTCTTCAGGGGTCGGCAAACACGTGTTTCGAGCGATTTTTCAATGAAAACGACGACTGTGAAACTGGTTGCGCTTTTTGGCTCATTCATAATTTTCCGTTGATGGTTACTCGGGGCTGATGACGAAGTGCGTAACGGATACGCTGGCACTATGATTTTCGTCGTGGTGCCGTTTACGCAAAGGTACGAACCACCGGCGCGTGATGCGGTCGGGCGACGGCGCGATGAACTGCTGGTGAGACGGAAAACAGTGTTTGCTCAAGTTTGATATGAGACGAGCGAGGGTGGAGGCCAGCGTTTGATGTAATTTTTCCTGATATGGACTTCGGGGTGTCGTGATTTGACAGGGACCGGGCGTCGCCGGTTGATCGCGGCGAAACCGAGGCAGGGGTGTTGGTCATCTGTCTTCTCAGATAACTCATGGACGACTTTAAAATGGGCGTGGATGCACGGGGCCCCAGGCAAATGACCTCCGTGGACTCGGGAGGAACCTCATTTAAGGTGGGCTCGATAAAATCGTGACTGCGTGATTTGATTACGTGCGCTATCAGGAATTGTGTTCGTTTTTGACGGGAAAATCCATTTTTAATTCAAAAACCGTGAAATATCGGCGGACTGATCGTCGCAATATCGAGCAGACCAAGGCGTTGTGCTGAGGTATCGGGGTATTGTCATCGGGCGAAAGGCTGTTCCGGTAGCTGAAGAAATAAAACAATTCGATATTTCGAACAATTTCTGCAAATGAACTGAGCGGAAAAGTCTGCTCGTGATGGCTTTCTGCCAGGTATGAATATTCCGCTGATTCAGCTCGACGGGAAAAAGACAATGTTCGAAATGAGCAGGGGAACTGCAAAACTCAAGATCAAAAACCTTGTTTTGGAGGTGTTCTGTGCGGGAGCTGGCGAGACCTCGTTATCAAGGACTGTTGAAGACTTTTGTGTTCTGTGATGGGCTGTTTTCGAGCGCCCGTCGTCTGACGTCGGAAGGCTGAAGGCACTCTCTGTCGATCGCTGGATGTGGAGGATGTCGGTTTGGAATCAGGCCGGATATGGACAATCCCGAGAATGCGAATTCAACGAAGGACTTGCTGTTCAGGGTACCGATGAACTGATTTTCGGACTTCAATGGTTTACAACAGTTGAAAGGAAGTTGAAATAAAAAATGTTAAAGGGCCGGTATGAATAAATGTTTTGAACCTTTCATGCTGGTTAATATTACAAAATTTAACATTAATGAAATAAGGCTCGGAAATGATGAACCGAACTCTTTATTTTTCTCGGAAAGTTGGGTGTGGTGTTCATTTAAATGGGATGTCTAATGCGTATCGTTGAAAAATTGGCGCTCCGATGATGAAGCTGCTGGCAGATTCACAAGGCGTTCGGCGGGCTAAGGAGTTTGAAACTGACCGAAGAATGAATGCAAGGCTACAGTGCTGGTGTTGCGCGAGGCAACCGTTTTTCGTTTGATGAGCACGAAATGGGCTGTCGGCATGAGGCTGCGCACGATGTTGATGATGACTTTGCGAAAGGCGTGTAAACAGGGATATGAAGATACTGACGGTTCAAGACAGATGCCGCAGCCTGTCGGTCATCGGTGACGACTTTAATGTGTGCCGATTGTGATAATTATCGTGGACGGACGTGATACCATTTAACAGAATTCGGTTGCATCGGAGGAAACCCTGGAATTTGATTTTATACTCAGGTTGGGGAGTGATTATGGACAGCCAACCGAGCATCTAACGCGGGTTAATCTTTCATTCATCGTACGAATAAAAGACACCGCTATTACTGAACAGTATTCAAGTAATGCCGTCATTTATGCTCGTTTGATCGCGCCGGTGATTCTGGGCATGGGTGGAGACTGCTATAATTTTCGATTGGAATGTGAGGCCATGGGTGGCGAGATTGTGTCTCAAATCAGAGACTGCGGGCGACAGAAGAGCCTGGCATTACGCTGATTTAACCGTTACGACGGGAAGGCGAACTAATCTTTACCGGGTGACAGTCGAAAGACTGAGACGACTGAAGAAAAATGGGACGTGACAGATGATTTTAGCGAACTGCTGCCGGACGCGGGCTGTTCCAGACGTTTCGTCGTGCTGAACCGCTGGTACTTACCGAGGGTTTTGGGAGGACACCTGTGATTCAGAGGACCTGCTGGTCTGAACGGCATACCAGTGCTGTCTGCCTGTGTTCGGTGGTACAAACCTTTATGTTGGTTTTCAATGCGAGATATCGAGAAGCCATCGATGGTTCGGAAGGGAATCGTTAGATACCATGAAGATGGAAGGTGGTCTGAGGCCGGCGGCGTGAAGATGTTCTAAATGAGGATATTAATAAGAGGAAATAATCTTCCTCTTTGTTGGTCGGGATTTATAGAACTCAAATAAGCAAAGTTGAAGAACAGCTTTAAATCCAAGAACTGATTGTATTCGATTTATTTCTTACGCTACCAAAGTAATTTTTAAATAAAAATGAGTTTTTAACTAGCAATAAAGAGATGATGCTGCTTATGTTAATGGAGATATTTTTAGCTGACTCAGAGAGACAGAATGGTGTCTCTCTGTTTAATAAAAAAATAATAAAAAACCAATTTTAAATATGAACTGTAAAAGCGCGAGCTGCAACCAGGGAACTCTCTGTGAATGGTGGCGCGGCTTCTGGTGCCTGAGATGCCGCGGGATGTTCACCTGATGCTGGTACCTGTAACGAAAACTTATAACTCGGCAGACAGGTGCGGGGCATGTGTCTTGTTACAGCTTGTTACACCTTCGAATATGTTGTCGTGGATGGCTGTCGCTGAACA
>BNJS01002054.1_pt1 | contig 112560 bp, 129 predicted proteins | sample 8540461 | NCBI WGS metagenome assembly BNJS01 (sample SAMD00202454, study PRJDB9452) | human saliva metagenome | isolation source: human saliva | place: Japan | reverse complement strand
CCGGCTTCAACTAAAAGATCAATTTCAGCTAGGATCTGCTCTTGAGATATGTCTTGAAGAGCATCTTCTTCCGCCCCAGCTACAATCAAGAGACACTCTCCTTTAGGCGGATGTTCAGCCGTATAAGCCAACAAGTCTGAAATCAGCCCTCGCTGATACTCCTCGTGAATCTTAGTCAGCTCGCGCACCAAGACGACTTGGCGGTCACCATAAACCGCCAGCATATTTTCCAGCGTCGCCCGAACCCGATGAGGGGATTCGTAGAAAATCTGAGTCTCAGGATAGGATTTTTTGCTAGTGAAAAATTCCTTCTGCTGGCCAGCCTTTCTAGGCAGAAAGCCATAGAAAATATGCGGTTGGGGAGCCAAGCCGCTGGCAATCAAGGCTGTTATTCCAGCACTAGGACCAGGAATCGGTACTACAGTAATGCCAGCTTCTAGCGCTGCCTGAACCAAATCATGTCCAGGATCAGAAATACTGGGCAGACCAGCATCTGAAACCTGGGCTATATCATTTCCGCTTTGAAGCATGTCCAAGAGAACTGGGGATTTTCTCCTTGGCATTGTGCTCGTGAAAACTGATTTGCTTGGTCTCAATCCCAAAATGCTTGAGCAGAAGGCCCGTATTTCTCGTATCTTCAGCCGCAATCCTGTCAACCTCTTTCAAGGTATTGACCATGCGGATGCTCATATCATCCAGATTGCCGATAGGAGTCGCGACCAGATAGAGTTTGCCGTAGGCAGTTTCGCCCTTAAAACTTTTTTGAACCTGCATCACTACTCCCTAAATAACAATTCATCGCAGAACATGCACTCTGCGTCATTCTCCCGGCGCTGACCATAGAAATCCGTACAGACATGAAAGCCGTCATAGTAAAGCTTACGCAGATTATCTCGGTTTTTCTTGGTCTTGGTCGGAGCTTCCTTCTCCACCTCTCCCAAGCGCTCCCTCAACTTGTCATTTTCCAGATGCAGAGCAATATTTTCCTCTACCACACTCTTGAGATTTTTCTTGACAGCTTCCACTTCAGCAAGGGTCACTAAAAGCGTCTGTGAAAAATCATCCAAGGCGTCAAATAAGTCTTTTTTATCCATTTTATACTCCTGTGCTGCCTCTTTTTACTTTCCCTTCAAAGTCATATATTCTAAAGCGTTTTGAAAAGATACATTGGCCCGCCACATCTTCCGAGCCAGCAAAAGCTGCTCCAAGGCCTGTCGACCGTTTTCTGTTGCTATTTCCTTATAAAATAACACTTCCAAGAGCTTGAAGACCTGTTCCTGCTTTTCCTTATCATCAGCCAGCTTTGCCAGACGCGAAACCTGCAGAAATGCCTGACTGGGACGAGTTTGAAAATCCTTGACAAAGCGCTCGCATTCGCTGACTAATTCAAAAAAGGCATTATTATGAGCCAAGCTTTCCGCTTCTGACTGAGTCTGACTATAAGCAGCTAGTAACTCCGCTCGACTTTTAATCAAGCCATCCTGTTCCAAACTGTGCTGCAGATCAGCTGTATTTTTCAAGAAATGATAAACCTGAGTCCGACTCCGAATCGTCGGCAGAATCAGCTGTTCGTCAGCAGTCAAGAGAAAGATATAAATCTCGCTCTGCGGCTCCTCAATGACTTTGAGCAAGGAATTGGCTGCATTGACGTGCATCCGATCCGCATCGCAGATAATGAAAACCTGCCGACTGCCTTCTAAGCCACTTTGAGAGAAGTTTCGGACCAGCTCCCGAACTCGGTCAGTTTTGATAATGTTATTGACTGGTCGCACCACCGTTACATCAGAAAAATCTTCTTCAGCAATCAAACGGCAAGAACGACAGGACTGACAAGGCCAGACGCCTTGCTTATTCTCGCAAAAGAGACTTTGGGACAGGATTTGGGCCATTTCAAAACTGCCAAAAGCTCCGGTAAACAAGTAGGCATGACTAAGCCGCCCCTGTTCCAAAATATGCTGAAACTGCTCAAACAAGCTGGGCTGGCTTTGCTGTACTCTTTTATCTTCATGACGGATTCCCAAATCGTTCCTGAATGATGGCCAAACTATCAGCCACTACCTTATCTAGTGGTTGACTGGCATCCACCTTGACAAAGCGCTCGGACTCCTTGTCAAGAATCGCCAAATAGCCCTGCCGAACCCGCTGGTGCAGGTCTAAACCCTCCAGATCAAGCCGATTCACCTCTCGGCTTTCGCTCTTAGCAATCCGCGCCAGCCCTTCTTCCACATCAATATCAAAATAGAGGGTCAAATCAGGCTTGAGTCCATCTGTTGCAAACTGATTGAGCCATTCAATATCTGCCACATCCAGACCTCGTCCGTAGCCCTGATAGGCAACTGAACTATCTATAAAACGGTCCATCAAGACAAGCTTTCCTTGCGCCAAAGCTGGCAAAACCCGCTCAGTTAAGTGTTGGCGGCGACTGGCAATGTACAGCAAGAGCTCAGTCTTAGCATCCATAGCCGTATGACTAGGTTCCAAAATCACTTCGCGGATAGCCTCAGCAATCTGGACGCCACCTGGCTCCCGCGTCGTAATAAGACCAGTTCCATAATTTTTCAAAAAAGGAAGCAAGGCTTCCAACACACTCGACTTTCCAGCCCCTTCCGGACCTTCCAGCGAAATCAAAATACCATTTTTCATCTTTACCTTGAATCTCTAACTTCTATTTTTTGTTCTTTATAAGAAAATGCACATAAGACTTGCCCTAAAGCTTGATATAAGCCACTGTTGAAGCATGTCCAAACGGCTGAGCAGCCTGATAAGAGCCGACTCCGTCAACTCATTATTTTCATCCTACTCTTTTTTATCTATTGTTTATTTTACCAAAAAAAAAGCTAAAAGCCCATCATAAGAAAAAGACTTTAAAAATTTTTTTCAAAGTGTTTTCACAAAGGCTTAAATTTTTTTGGTAAAAATATATTCAGAATAAATTTCTGGAATTAGATTTAGGAGGATGTTATGTTTAAATTAAAAAACGTACTGGCCATCATTTTTGGGGCTGGAATTTTTTCTTTTGGGATTCATTATTTGGTCATTCCTTTTCATTTATATGAAGGTGGCGCGACAGGTCTAACCTTGATTGCCTACTATCTGTTTAAAATCCCTGTCTCGACGACCAACCTGATTATTAACATTCCTCTCTTTATTATTGCATGGAAGCTACTGGGTTCGAGAACCCTCTACCTCAGTATTCTAGGGACTTTCTCTGTATCTGCTTGGCTCAAAGTTTTTGAAATCTTACCTGCCTCCAAACACCTGCAAGACTATTTTATCTCAGCTCTGGACGGCGATGTCTTACTAGCCTGTCTTGGAACGGGGATTATTATGGGGATTGGACTGGGCACCATCTTTAATGCTGGCGGAACAACTGGCGGTACCGACATTGTAGCTCGCATCTTCAATAAATACACCAGCATTTCCATGGGCAGACTCATGCTGACGGTTGACTTTGTAGTCATTACCTTTGGTTCTCCTAGTCTTCAAAGACTTACGCATGGTATCTTACACCCTCATGTTTGTCTTTATAACCTCCCGCGTCATTGACCTAATTGCAGAAGGAGGTTTTGCTGGCAAGGGATTCCTTATTGTTACCAGTAAGCCCACTGAACTAGCTGAAGCTATCAATGACAAGCTGGATCGTGGAGTGACCTACCTCAAGGGGCAAGGCTTCTATAGCAAGCAGGATCTGCAGATTGTCTACTGTGTTGTTTCCCGTAATGAAATGCAGCAAATGAAGAAAACTCATTAACCAAGTCGATCCATTTGCCTTTACTACTATTACCGAAGCTCATGAGATTTTGGGCGAAGGCTTCACTTTAGATGCCAACAAACAACCTATTGTACGTTAAAAACCTCATCTAACGATGAGGCTTTTTTATGTTATTTATAAAGCTTTTGCAGCAGTATGTGTAATCTCAGCCAGCTCAATAGCATGCTCTTCAAATTTTTTCTTGAGAAGCTCCATGTCTATATCACCAGCTAACTGTACTTCAATGACGACTTTGCCATCCTTGCGTGGTATATTGACTGTATTGGAGATGTTGAGATTTTCTTCCACCAGAAGACGGATAATCTGCTCAAGAACCCCCACCTTATTCTCAGTGACAAAACGCAGACGGACTCCCTCTTCGCCATAGCCAGATACTTCCAAGAAGGCCTTGAAAATATCACGATCAGTGATAACTCCGTAAAGCTGTTCATTGTCCACAACAGGCAGGATGCCAATCTTATTTTTCAGCATCAGATAGGTCGCATCTTCCAGACTGGCAAACTGAGAAATCGTGACCACATCACGAATCATAACATCACCAACCTTGGTTTTGTTGAGAAGATAGTTCATCTCATAAATGGACAGGCTCGTTGCCTTAGATGGACTAGCTTCTGCAATCGTTCCTTCTGTCACTAGTCCCACTAGTTGGTCATTCTCAATCACCGGCAGACGGTGGAGCTTTCTGCTCACGCATCATATCTGCCGCATGAGCAATCGTTGTGTCTGGGCTGATATAAACCACCTTACGCGTCATAAAATCTTTAACTGCCATAAGAGTTCCCCCTTCTTCCTATCCATAATTCTTATACTTATTATACTTTATTTTGCAGCTGATTTCAAACGCTTCCAAGTTCTTTGCCTAAGTTTTCAAAATTTAGAAAAATCCCGCGATTGGCAAAATTAAAGATAGGCAATGGCTAACTAAACTATTTTAAGCATCTAAGATAAGAAAAAGGTCCATTGGACCTTTTCTAAATGTTAAGTTACTACCGTAACTTTCTATCAACAACCTAAAAATGTCTCCCAGACATTTTAAAGAAAACTCGCTCTCGCGAGTTCCTATCTGCAACCTGAAACAATCCACCGGCATCTTGACGAAAACCTTGTTTTCTTTATCTGCAACTTAAAAAGGTCCAATGGACCTTTTCCTAAAATGTTAAGTTACTATCGTAATTTTCTATTAACAACCTAAAAATGTCTCCCAGACATTTTAAAGAAAACTCGCTGCCGCGAGTTCCCATTTGCAACCTGAAACAATCCCCCGGATTGTTTCAGCCACCTAGATATGCTTTGCGGACTTCGTCAGAAGCGAGGAGCTCTTGACCGGTTCCGGAAAGAACGATTTTACCTGTTTCAAGGACATAACCGCGGTCGGCGATAGAGAGAGCCTTGTTTGCATTTTGCTCAATCAAAAGAACTGTCGTTCCCTTGCCGCTGAATATCTTGGATAATATCGAAGATTTCCTGGATAAAGATTGGCGCCAAGCCCATAGAAGGCTCATCCAAGAGCAAAAGCTTAGGCGTAGACATCAGAGCCCGTCCCATAGCCAGCATCTGCTGCTCACCACCTGAAAGGGTTGCAGCATCTTGGTTTTTACGCTCTTCCAAACGTGGAAAACGAGAGAAGACCTTTTTGAGATTGGCTTGATTTTCTTCTCGATTTGTTTTGAGAAAGGCGCCCATTTCCAAATTTTCCAAAACTGTCAAACCTGGAAAGACATGACGGCCTTCTGGCACTTGTGAAAGTCCAGCTGCTACGATTTTTTGAGCAGGAACTTTTTGAATTTCATTGCCGACAAATTCAATTTTACCAGCACTTGGACGAACCAAGCCTGAAATAGTCCGGAGAATAGTCGTTTTCCCTGCACCGTTGGCGCCAATCAGGGAAACGACTTCTCCTTCGTTTACTTCAAAGCTGACATCACGGACAGCCTGAATCATGCCATAATGGACAGAGAGATTCTCAACTTTAAGCATGGACATTAGGCTTCACCTCCTAGATAAGCTTCAATAACGCGTTTGTCATTCTTGATTTCATCAGGTGTTCCGTGCGCAATCAAGCGGCCGTACTCCAACACATAGATTCGCTCAGTGACTTCCATTACCAGACTCATATCATGCTCAATCAGCATGATGGTAATGTTAAATTCGTTTTTAATCCGTCGAATCAATGCAGTCAGCTCAGCTGTCTCCTGAGGGTTCATTCCCGCAGCCGGTTCATCCAAGAAAAGAATCTTAGGCTCCGTTGCCAAGGCCCGAACAATTTCCAAGCGGCGCTGCTGACCATAAGCTAAGTTCTTAGCCAAGGTTTCTGCTTCCTTGTCCAAGTCAAAAATTTTCAGCAACTCCAAAGCCTTAGCTTTGAGTTCTTCTTCGTTTTTGTAGTAGGCTGGCAGGCGGAGAAAAGAAGCCAACACATGAGCCTTATGATGATTACCAAAGGCAATCAGAACATTATCCAAAACACTAAGGTCCTTAAAGAGCCGGATGTTCTGGAAGGTCCGCCCTAGCCCTAAAGCAGCAATCTTGTAAGGAACCTTACCATTTAGCAAATGACCATCTAGTGTCACTGTTCCTTCACTAGGCTCATAAACACCCAGTTAAGAGGTTGAAAAGAGTTGTTTTTCCTGCACCATTAGGGCCAATCAGACCAACCAGCTCGCCCTCGTTGAGTTCCAAGGTCACATCGCTAACAGCAGTCAAGCCACCAAAGTTTTTAGTTAGATTTTTCACATCAAGAAGTGCCATTATTCTTTGACCTCCTTATTCTTTTTGAAGAGCTTAGACAAGCTGAGCTCCCAAGTTCCTAAAAGGTCCCACCTGGGACGGAAAATCATGACCAAGATCAAGGCCAAAGAATAGACAATCATCCGAATGCTGGATACATCCTGCAGCAACATATTGAGAACTCCCAATACTACTGCAGCCACAATGGTTCCAGTCATCGATCCTAGACCACCAAAAACGACAATAATCAAGATATTGATAGTGTTGGTAAAGGAATAGTCCTTAGGAACAACTGATCCAACAAAGCCAGCTTGAAGAGAACCAGCAATAGAAGCCGTGATAGCTCCCAAGACAAAGGCTGTCACTTTGATTCTAGTAGTATTAACACCAACAGACTCAGCAGCAATCTCATCCTCACGGACAGACAGAGTACTGCGTCCAATAGGACTGCGCAGGAAATTCAAGGTCAAAATAGTTGTGATAACAACAAAGACATAGACCATCTGCCAAGAAGTAAAGGGCGGAATGGATAGGATACCAGCTGCGCCATTAGTCAAAGTACCGCCATTAATAATCAGAATACGGATAATCTCTGAGACACCAAGAGTTGCAATCGCGAGATAGTCCCCTTTAAGTCGCAGGGTCGGCAAACCAACTACTAAAGCCACAATACCAGCAATGATAGCTCCAGCCAGCATAGCAATGAAGAAAGCTCCATATGTTGGCGATTTAGAGCCAATAATCGCTACAGCGTAGGCACCGATAGCCATAAAGCCAGCATGGCCAAGAGAGAATTGGCCTGAGAATCCGACGATGAGATTAAGCCCCACAGCCAGAATAATATTAATCCCAATCTGCTCTAAGATTTGAATGTAAAACGCATTGAGAACACCGGCACTAACCAATACTGTCATCAGCAAGTAGCCGATTAAGACAAGGCCAAGCCAGAAAATATTTATCTTTAAATTCTTTTTCATACCTTACACCTTCTCTTTCACATTTTTGCCAAGGATACCAGCTGGACGAATCAGAAGAATAACAATCAAAATCGCATAGACAATGGCATCGCGGAAATCAGATAGTCCAAGCGCTGTCGCAAAAGTTTCCAAAAGACCGATAACAAAGCCACCAAGCGCGGCACCAGGAATGATTCCAATACCACCGAGAACGGCCGCTACAAAGGACTTAATACCTGGAGTCATTCCCATTAAAGGCTCCAATGAATTATAATAAAGGGCAATTAGGACGCCAGCAGCTCCTGCAAGAGCTGATCCCAGAGCAAAGGTGAAGCTGATTGTCCGATTGACATTGATTCCCATCAGCTGAGCAGCATCACTATCTACAGATACAGCGCGCATAGCCTTACCCATCTTTGTCTTCTGCACGATGAACTGCAGAGCCACCATGAGGAAAATCGAAATTCCCAAAATCAGCAACTGAATATTTGAGATAGAAATCGGTCCTAAGTTAAAGCGTACTGTTTTAATAACCTGTGGGAAGGAACGGGTATTGGCACCGACAAAGAAAATCATGCCATACTCAAGAAGAAAAGAGACCCCAATGGCTGTAATCAAAGCCGCAATCCGAGTCGAATTTCGTAGAGGACGATAGGCTAAAAACTCAATAACCACACCGAGAATCGCTGTCCCAATCATCGCTAAAATAAGAGAAAGGAAGAAATTAAACTTCAGGATATTAATCAAGTAATAACCCATAAAGGCACCAATCATATAGATATCGCCATGGGCAAAGTTAATCAGCTTAATAATCCCATAAACCATGGTATAACCCAAAGCCAGAAGCGCATAAACACTACCCAGGATTAGACCGTTGACTAATTGTTGGAGCATTAGACACCACTCTTTCTATAATAAAATAAGGAATGGGACAAAAATCAGCAGACTAGGTCGTGATTTTATCATCCCACTCCCAAATACGAATAATAGTTGATTGAGAAACGAAGAAGAATAGATTATAAAACAATACTCTTTCAAATCCGTAGATTTATAAAGAAAGAAATCATCTACTAACTTGCTCAAGCAACTAGAAATAGAAAACAAGTCAAAGACTGGGATAGCCCCAGCCTCGTAACTATTATTCCGCTTTGACTGTTTCTACAGTATCTACTTGACCGTCTTTCAAGCCAATCATCAGAGCTGTTTTAACTGGATTGTGATCTTTATCAATAGTGATTGAACCGGTCACTCCATCGAAATCTTTAAGCTTAGCCAAGTTGTCTTTGATATCTACAGAAGTTTTAGCACCTTTGGCTGCTTCTGCTGCCATATAAACAGAGTCATATGCCAGAGCTGCAAACATAGATGGCTCTTCTTTGTACTTAGCTTTATATGCTTCAATAAACTTCTTAGCTTTTTCTGACATTTCACCAGAAGTTGTAAAGCCAGATACATAGTAAACATTTGTAGCTGCCGCAGGAGTTGCTTGCTCAACGAACTTAGCATCACCAAAGCCATCAGGACCAACGATTGTTTGGTCAATACCCAAACCACGCGCTTGATTGACAATTTTACCAGCTTCCGTGTAGTAACCTGGAACAACCAGAGCATCAAATTCTTTGCCCTTAATCTTTGTCAAAGCAGCTTGGAAGTCAGTATCCTTGGATTGGAACGTTTCTGTTGCTACAATCTCACCTTTGAATTCCTTCTTGAAAGCATCCGCCATTCCTTTAGCGTAGTCACTAGATTGGTCGTAGTAAAGAACGACTTTCTTAGCTTTCAAGTTGTCAGTGACATACTTAGAAATGATTTTACCTTGGTAGCTATCAATAAAGGTAGCACGGAAAAGATAATCTTGCTTGTTGGTCAGGTCATCCTGTGTCGCACTTGGTGTAATGATTGGTACACCCGCTTTAGCAGCATTTGCAGTAGCTGAAGCTGTAGCTCCAGAAGTCGCAGGGCCAATGATTGCATTTACCTTGCTTTGGGTAACTAAGCTAGTAGTGATGGTAGATGCTTCAGCAGTTTCTGATTTGTTATCCTTATCAGTAACTTCAATCTTCTTGCCATCTACGCCGCCAGCAGCGTTGATTTCATCAACTGCCAACTGAGCACCATGTTGTTCAGCTGTACCGTAGGCTGCTACTTCACCTGATTCTTCAAAGTTAAAACCAAATTTAATCGTATCGCCAATTTCTGTACCAGTTGCTGTTGAGTTGTTGTTAGATACCTCTCCACAAGCTGCGAGAAGAGCCGCACTAGCAAAAGCTACTAAGGATAGTGTAAATTTTTTCTTCATTAGGAAATCTCCTTAAGTGATTTGATTGATGATATAGTAAGAATATATCGAATTATCTGACAATTGTCAACCCCTTATAGAAATTTTATCAAATGATAACGTTTTCTTGCTCTCTATACAGGCTTCCAACAAAGTTTTGATCTAGTTCTTTTATATGAGAAATTCGGACTTGCTTAACATAGCGCTCTTTGGGCAGATTCTCCTGTAGGTTCTGGGCGTCCTCTTGATTGACATAGAGATGCAGATAACGATGCTTCTTAGAATGATAAATAATATCACCGAAGTTCGCCAGTTTTTTGGCATCTCGATTATAGTAAAGATAGACAATCAAGCCCACTCTTTCTTCTCTCTCTATCATAAAACTCCTTTCCGGTCCATGTAGTTCTTAGATGATTATAGCAAAGATAGGGCAAAAAGACTAGCCCTGAAAAGCTTTATGATTAGCTTAAAACACCTGAGCTTGTCAGATTCAAAACAGCAAAAAGGAGCCGCTTTTGGCTCCTCCTATGTTAGTTCAGATTGCTATTTTCCATGATTTCGTCAATAAAGCCGTATTCCAAGGTTTCTTGAGCGCTCATCCAGTAATCGCGTTCTGCATCTTTGTGGATTTGCTCAACGGACTTGCCAGAGTTTTCAGCCAAGATTTTTTCCAAGGTATTCCGAGTTCTAAGCAAATGCTCAGCTACAATGGCCATATCCGTTTGCTGAGTACCACTTCCAGCTCCTCCCATCGGCTGGTGAATCAGATATTCTGCATTTGGCAGCATGAAGCGTTTGCCTTTGGCACCACTGGAAGCAATGATCGTTCCCATGCTAGCAGCTACACCCATAACAATGGTCTGAACATCAGACTTGATGAAGTTCATAGTGTCCACAATAGCTAGACCTGCTGAGACAGATCCACCCGGCGTATTTACATAGAGGTAAATATCTTTAGTATTGTCCTGCGCATCCAAGAAAAGGAGCTGGGCAATGACTGAATTAGCCATATTGTCCTCTACTGGACCAGTCAGCATGATAATGCGGTCTTTTAATAGCCGAGAGTAAATATCATAGGAGCGCTCTCCTCGGCTGGTTTGTTCAATAACTACAGGAATCATAGTTTTCTCTCTTTCTCTTTTTAAAATTTTCTATCAAACTAGGAAATAGAATTTCAAATTACGAGACTATTATATCCTTTTGGTCAAAAAAGGTCAAATAGAAACTTTTACTTGGTCCCGAAAAGACGATCTCCTGCATCTCCTAGTCCTGGTACGATATAGCCATGGTCATTGAGATGGTCATCCAAAGCCGCTGTGAAAATATCAACATCTGGATGAGCTTCCTGCAAGGCTTTTACTCCTTCAGGTGCAGAAACCAAACACACGAATGTAATGTGGCTAGCACCACGTTTCTTGAGAGAATCCACAGCCAAGATAGCAGAACCACCCGTAGCCAACATTGGATCAACAACGAAAATCTGACGTTGGTCAATATCTTCTGGCAGCTTGACCAGATATTCAACCGGCTTCAAGGTTTCCTCATCACGGTACATTCCGATATGGCCGACCTTAGCTGCTGGAACCAGACTCAGAAGTCCATCCACCATGCCAATACCAGCCCGCAAGATTGGAACAATAGCCAATTTTTTCCCTGCGATCTGCTTTTGAACTGTTTTCGTAATCGGTGTTTCAATTTCTACATCTTCAAGTGGTAAATCGCGCAAAACTTCATATCCCATGAGCATTGCGATTTCATCAACTAATTCACGAAAAGCCTTGGTAGAGGTATCTGTACGACGCAAGATAGACAATTTATGCTGAATTAGTGGATGAGCGATAACTTCAAGTTTTCCCATGATTGGATTTCCTTCTTTCAATTTATTCTTCTTATTATATCAAAAAAAGAGTGAAAAGGCTTGCCACAAGCAAGCCTTTTCAAAGATTTTCTTCACCTTACAGCCATTCTCTATAGCGCTTGATATAAAGGTGTTTAACAAGGGTTACACTAACCATATAAAGCGCAATAATCAAGAAAAGGAAAAGGAAATAAGTACCGTTCAGCGGAGCCGTCTTCAGAACTAACGCAAAGAGGCTGTATGGCAAGGAAGTAACAAAGAGGGCTGCTGACATGGTCGTCACAATGACAGACAAAGCAGGACGGCTTTGCACAAATGGCAACTTAGGTGAGCGCAGCATATAGATGACCATGGTCTGGGTCCACATAGACTCAATGAACCAGCCTGTTTGAAAAAGAGTGATAAAGGTCTCTGCCTGTCCACTACCTGCTTGATAGCTACCTCTGTTATCATAGGCACAATAATAAAGTAGAGCACCAGATAGGTCAAAACATCAAAAACGGATGAAATCGGTCCAATCCAAGCCATAAATCGGGTAATGGAACTGGCTGACCAGATATGAGGTCTCTTGAGAAATTCACTATCCACATTATCAAAGGGCAGAGCGATACAGGACAGGTCATAAACCAGATTGAGGACAATCAGATGAACTGGTGCCATAGGTAGAAAAGGCAGAAAAATGCTAGCAAAGAGAAGAGAAAAGATATTCCCAAAATTGGAACTGACCGTCATCTTGATATACTTGGTCATGTTGGCATAGACCTTGCGTCCCTCTACCAACCCCTTCTCCAGAACCATAAGGTCCTTGTCCAGCAGAATGACATCTGCTGTTTCCTTAGCAATATCGACAGCTGTATCAACAGAAATACCCACATCTGCTACTTTCATAGATGGCGCATCATTGATGCCATCGCCCATGTAGCCAACCTTGTGGCCATTGGCCTTGAGCTGGAGAATAATCCTAGCCTTTTGGTCAGGTGAGAGCTTGGCAAAGACCGTTGTGTCCTCCACAGCCTGACTCAATTCCTCATCTGATAAAGCATCTACCTCTACGCCTAGTAAGATATTATCTACATCTAACCCAACCTTTTCACAAACTGCCTGGGTCACCTTATCATTATCACCGGTCAAAATCTTAGTAGCAACGCCGTACTCAGCCAAGGTTGCAATAGCTGGAGCCGCAGATGACTTGGGTGGATCTAGAAAGGCCAGATAGCCCGTCAAAATCATGTCGGACTCATCCTTGACTTCATAGTCGTAATCTTCTTCTAAGTCTGACTTGTAGCTAACACCAAGCACTCGCAGCCCTTGCTCATTGAGTTGAGCCACTTCCGCAAGGATTTCCTGACGAATCTCCTCGGTCAGTTCTGTAATGCGTTTCTTGTATTCTACATGGCTAGAGATAGCCAGCATTTCCTCCAAGGCCCCCTTGGTCACCATGCTAATAACATCTTCATCATCCTTGACAATGACACTCATGCGACGGCGTTCAAAGTCAAAGGGTAGTTCATCAATTTTCTTAAAGGTTTGGTCTAAATTACGGACAATCTCATGCTTTTCTGCTTCTTTCTCCGTCCGATTGATGATAGCCCGATCCATGAGGTTTTTGAGACCAGTTTGATAGTAGGAATTTAGAAAAGCGCGACGAAGCACTGCCAAATCTAAATCACCATGAATATCCAGCGGGTACTCCAAGACAATCTCGTCTTGGGTCAGTGTACCAGTCTTATCCGTACAGAGGATATCAATAGCTCCTAGGTCTTGGATGGCATTCAGCTTCTTAATCACGACCTTTTCCTGAGCCATGATAACAGAACCTTTAGCCAGGCTCGCTGTGATAATCATAGGCAGCATTTCTGGAGTCAGGCCGACCCCAACACTGAGGGCAAAGACACCTGCTTCCAGCCAGTCGCCGTCTGTCAGACCGTTGATGAAGAACACGACCGGAACCATGACAAGCATCAGACGAATCAAGAGCCAGGAGATACTATTCATCTCGCGCTCAAAAGAGGTCGGCTCATCGTAGGTGTTCAGTGTCTGCTCAATGGCTCCCATCATGGTCTCATCACCAACCACCAGCACTAGAGCCGTAGCTCTCCCGGAAATAACATTGGTTCCCATAAAGGCCAGAGACTCTGTTTCTAAAAGGCTATCAACATTTTGTTCATCTGACTTAGCCAAACAGACCTTTTCTACTGCATCACTTTCCCCTGTTAGTCCAGACTGCTGAACAAAGAAATCACGCGAGTCCAGCAGCAACACATCTGCAGGAATCATGTCTCCGGCACTAAGCTTGATGATGTCTCCTACAACAAGCTCATCAATCGGAAGTTCCTGCTCTGCTCCTTCACGGATAACCGTAGCCGTGTTGACAATCAGCCGAGACAGATTGCTAGCAGCGCGGTCGCTCCGCAATTCCTGAACAAAACGAATGCCTCCAGAAATCAGCACCAGAACAACAATGATGATGGAAGTCGTCGGATCTTCCTCACTAGGCTTAGCCAGCCAAACATTGGTCACTAAAGACACGAGGGCAATCACCAATAGATGACTGTAAAGGGGTTAATGATAGACTCGTAAATTTTCTTTAGAATAGAGTCTTCCTGACCCTTTGTGATGATATTTTCACCATAGAGGTCACGATTTTCTTCGACCTGCTCTTCTGTCAGGCCGCGAAAAGAACTCTTGTAAAAAGCCAGAGTTTCTTTTACAGGAAGCTGCAGAGCAGCAACTAATCTTTCTTTTACTGTTTTCATTGGTTTCTCCTTGATGTATGATTGATAATTTTCATACACAGGGACCAATCACTTTATAAGGACAGAACGACACAAATCAGCGATTGGCTGTGTATGTGCGGTTCCGGATAATCGTCAATTTGCATCGCGTGTCTCCTTTCTTCTATGTCTTGATTGGTAGGCAATCAACTATTTACTCTCTTGAAATATTTTCAGCAAAAAAAGAATACCCTGCCAATTCTCAGCAGGGTTGTTTGCATGTCAGGTTATTCGCTTCATTGTTTTAAGCACAGATAAAGCAAGCATTCACCGTTCAAGCTTTAACTCCATAAGGCGATGAAATGAGCTTAGTCTTGACCTTGGCGATCAGGACTGTTAACCAACGAGTAGTGTCTCCACTGCTTTGCGGTAGTCATCCGTATCCTTATGGTAGCCTCACCTACCGATTTTCCACTATTAATATACTCCTCTTTGGAAGGTTTGTCAATCATTTTTCTTGCTTAAGACAAATTTCAAAAAATTTTTGATTTATTTTGGCAATACCTCTGCAATACGGGTGCAGATTTCTTCAACCATCGTCTCTGGAGCAGCAACATTTAAGCGAGCATGACCTTTACCTTCTGGGCCAAAATCACTTCCTCGATTCAGGACGACTTTAGCCTCTTCTCGCAGCAGCTGGAAGAGCTGGTCATCTGTCAGACCATAATCTGAAAAGTCCAGCCAAATCAGATAAGTCCCTTGAGGCTTCATGACCCGCAGGCGCGGTGCTTCCTTGGCAAATAATCAACCACAAAATTCACATTCTTCTCCAGAACTTCCTTGAGCTCCATCAACCAAGACCAACCGTAACGATAGGCTGCTTCTGTCGTTAGAAATCCAAGACCAGGAATTTCATGCTGGTTATTGGCCAGCTGGCGTTTTTTAAACTGATGCCGCAAGTCAGGATTCTCAATCACTGCATAGGAATTTTTAGTCCCAGCAATATTAAAGGTCTTAGTCGCACTGGCTAAAATCAAGCTAAAGTCCTTAAAGTCAGGCGAGACAGTATTGAAAGACTGATGTTCATGGCCAAACAGCGTCAAGTCTTGATGGATTTCGTCTGAGACCAAGAGGACCCCGTACTTTTGGCAGAGGCGACCAATTTTCTCTAACACTTCCCGTTCCCAAACTCGACCTCCGGGATTGTGTGGATTGCAGAGAACATAAATCTTGACTTCATTATCTGCAATGTCACGCTCCAACTGCTCAAAGTCAATCTGAAAAAGGCCGTCCTGCTCTATCAAAGAATTGGTAATAAGTCGCCGATTATTGAGCTTAACACTGCGGGCAAAAGGCGGGTACACTGGAGTGTTGATGAGAACGGCATCGCCTTCCTGAGTAAAGGCTTGAATAGCCGTCGAAATAGCAGGAACAACCCCTTCAATAAATACCAAGGCTTCCCTTTCAAAAGTATAGCCATGCTCATCCCGCTCCCAATCTAGCACGGCATTGATTAGCTCCTCACTAGCATAGGTATAGCCATAGACTAGCTGATTAGCATAGTCATGAACGGCTTGCTGGATTTCAGGCAGGACTTCAAAATCCATATCTGCAATCCAGGCTGGCAGGATTTCCTTGTCCTTCTCCACTTCTTCCATTTATAAGTATGATGCCCTACACGACAGGGGGCTTTGTCAAAATTATATCTTCCCATATTATTCATTCTCCAAGGCTGCGCGTAAATCGTCTACCAAATCTCGACTGTCCTCAATTCCAATCGACAGGCGCAGCAAATCATCAGTCAAGCCATAAGAATGACGCACCTCCACTGGAATGTCTGCGTGAGTCTGGGTCGTCGGATAGGTAATCAGACTCTCTACTCCGCCCAAACTTTCCGCAAAGGTAAAGACTTTCAGATTATTTAAGAGATGAGGAATCTTGCCTTCGTCCACAATTTTAAAGGAAATCATTCCACCCTTACCTGGATAGAGTACCTCTTTTACCGCAGGAGATTTCTTCAGAAAAGCGACTACTTCTTGTGCATTCTGAGTAGAGCGCTCCATACGAAGAGCTAGGGTCTTGAGACCACGCAAAAGCAGATAACTGTCAAAAGGAGACAGAACAGCCCCAGTTGTATTGAGATTATAAAAAAGTTTGTCATAGATAGCAGCATCATTGGTCATGATGGCTCCAGCCAAGACATCATTGTGCCCGCCCAGATACTTGGTCGCAGAGTGCAGAACTATATCAGCTCCATCCTCCAACGGTCTTTGGTAAATAGGACTGTAGAAGGTATTGTCCACAATGACAGCTGCTCCTCGCTCATGAGCCGCTTGGGAAATGCGGGCAATGTCAAACTCTACCATAAGAGGATTGGTCGGTGTCTCGATATAGACAATATCTATATCCTCTGTCAGATTATTCAGTAGTTCTTCTTCTGTATTAGCATAGGTAAAGGCAAAGCGTCCTTCCGCTTCAGCCTGGGCAAACCAGCGGAAAGAGCCGCCATAGAGATCCCGAACAGCCAAAACCTTACTGCCGACTGAAAAAGCACTAAAGGCCAGCACAATAGCCGACATTCCAGAGCTAGTCGCTAGGCATAATTTGCACTTTCGATAGCAGCCAGAGTCTCTTCCAAGCTAACCCGCGTTGGATTCTTGGTCCGAGTATAGTCATAACCGGTTGACTGGCCAAACTCAGGGTGCTGGTAGGTCGTTGAAAAATGCAGAGGTGTTGTTAAGGCACCGGTTGCTTCATCTGTTTTAACCCCAGCCTGAGCCAGTAGTGTATTTAATTTTACGTCCTTACTCATATTAACCTTCCAATCCTTCGCTAATATTTCACCCTCTATTGTAACATCTTTTGAAAACATTTATCTTTTTTCTTTTCAAGAGCTAGTTATAGTTTGAAACTATAATGTTAATGTTTTAGACATAGTAAAGCTAAAAATTAAAAAGCCTAGCGGCTTTTTAAAAGATATGAAAGCGTCGACGGAGACTGGCTGCTTTTGAGCCGATAAAGCGATCCATAAGGCGAACTTTGAGCGCCAGACCACCATAGACAGCAAGGCCAATGCCGCCAATCAGAGCGATATAGACAAAGCTGGAAATCCGTCCGCTAGGATGAAGGAAGAGACCGATAAGAAGCTCTGCTACCAAGACAAAGATGGTCATCAGAACTGTCAGAATCACTGACAGGAGGCTCCGCTTAAAGAGGTTCTTAGGATTCAGACCAGTCACCTGACGGATTTCCTGGTACATGAGCAGGATTGGGATAATCAAACCAACTGTCGTCGCAAGAAGAGGACCATAAGCTTTGAAAATATAAATCAAGGGTACTTGTAGCACCAGCTTGACTCCTACTCCATAGAGGAAGTAGATAATTGCCTTTCGATTTTGGAAGAGGGCTTGAATCATCGGAGCCAACACCGTATATAGACTAAGGATAATGGTCTGCAGCATAGCAAAGATGAAAAGTCCCAGCGCTAAGCCGTCTGGCTTGCCATAGAAAACAGTGTAGAGTGGCTCTGCCACCAAAACAGCACCAATGGTTGCTGGCAAGATAAAGAAAATTAGCATACTAAGATTATCCTGCACCAAGCGGGCAGCCGAGCGAAAATCACCTTTGACATAGTTCTCGGTCAAGAGAGGAATCCCGACACCACCGATAGAAGTCGCCACTGCAATTAAAATCATGGTGATTTTATTAGGATTGGCTGAGAAATAGGCAAACTGAACCAGCAGCTCAGACTTGCTGTACTTGCTGATCCAACCCATGACATGGATAAAGGTAGCTTGGTCAATAATCTGAAAAAGCTGAATGGCAGATCCTGTAATAATGAAAGGAATGGCTTCACGAATGGTATCCCAAAGAAGGGCACGGCCATTGATCTCAGTAGCATTCGATGGCTTATGAAGGATGGAAGTCAGCATCCCTGTCTTCCAGAGATAGAAGGCTAAGACAGCCATGCTGGCCAGCATACCGATAAAGGCTGCAAATGTTGACTGGGTAACCGCTTCTACATAGTTGCCAGAACCGATTTTCATGATGAAAAAGGCTGTCAGCAGCATCCAGATAACCCGAATGACCTGCTCCGCAATCTGACTGATGGCATAAGGCTTGAGATTGTTAAAACCTTGGAAAAAACCTCGGATGACACTCATGGATGGGAAATATCAAAACAGCCAGAGACAGACTCTGCATGACTGGCACCAAGTCTGAACCACCGCCAGACATAGAAGCGAAAACTGGTGAGAGCAGGTACATCATCACTGCAAAGACAGCTCCCAAAAGCAGCATAAACTTGAGAAACTCTCGGATGAGAGTGAAACTGTGCTCTTCCTTGTCAATGGTATTGTACTTAGCTACCTGTTTGGCTACTGCCACTGGCACGCCGGCTGTAGAAATCAGTAAAAACCAGGCATAGATATTGTAGCCCATAGTAAAAAGGCCGTTGGCCTCGGCGCCGTGCTTGCCCATCCAAATATACCAAGGAATGATATAGATGGCCCCCAGAAGACGACTGATAAAATTGCTGGCAGTTAGCCAGGCAGTTCCCCGCAGCATCTGCTGCTGCTGGCTTGTTGTTTCTTGGCTCATAGAAAACCTCTTCTATTTATTCTTCTTTTATTATAAACTTTTCCTTGCCTCTTGTAAAACCCAGCCATAAGGTTTACAATAGATTTATGATTAAAATTGAAACCGTATTAGATATTTTAAAAGAAGACCATAATTTTCGTGATATTGTCAAAGACGGAGAATACTTCTTCTCTTATAGCGGCTTGACTTTCGATAGTATCAGTTATGACAGCAGGGAAGCAGATGCCTCTACCCTCTTTTTTGTCAAGGGTGAGGCTTTTAAGAAAGAATTTCTAGAAAAAGCCGTCACAGCTGGCCTGCGCTTTTATATCAGCGAGACAGACTTTCAAGTGGGCATTCCGGTCCTCTTAGTCAACGATGTCAAGCAGGCCATGAGTCTCTTAGCCATGGAATTTTACGGCCATCCTGAGAAAAAGCTCAAACTGCTGGCCTTTACTGGCACCAAGGGCAAGACAACTACAGCTTATTTTGCCTATCAAATCCTTTCCCAAAGTCATCGCCCTGCCCTGCTCTCGACTATGAACACTACTTTGGATGGCGAGACTTTCTTCAAGTCAACTCTGACAACACCAGAGAGTCTGGATCTTATTAAAATGATGGCCCAAGCCCTTGCTAATGATCGGACTCATCTCATCATGGAAGTTTCCAGTCAGGCTTATCTCAAGAAAAGGGTCTATGGCCTAACCTTTGATGTCGGTGTCTTTCTTAATATCAGCCCAGACCATATCGGCCCTATTGAGCATCCTATTTTGAGGATTATTTCTACAATAAGCGACTATTGATGGACAATAGCCGAGCAGTTATCGTAAATAGCGGCATGGATCATTTCCAAATCGTGAAAGAGCAAGTCGCTTCTATGGAACATGATTTCTATGGAGCAGGCTCTAACAATACTATCACGGATTCTCAGGCTTTCAGCTTTGAAGCTGCTGGTAAGTTAGCTGGCCGCTACGATATCCAGCTCATCGGCCGCTTCAATCAGGAAAATGCAGTAGCGGCTGGTCTTGCCTGTCTGCGTATGGGTGCTAGCCTCGAAGACATCAAAAAAGGAATTGCCGCAACCCGAGTCCCAGGCCGTATGGAAGTCCTGACTCAGAAAAACGGCGCCAAGGTCTTCGTTGACTATGCTCACAATGGTGTCAGCCTAAGCAACCTGCTGTCTGTGGTACAGGAACACCAAAAAGGCAAGATTATTCTCCTTTTGGGTGCTACCGGCAACAAGGGTGAAAGCCGCCGCAAAGACTTCGGTCTCCTACTTAATCAGCATCCTGAGCTAACCGTTATCTTAACCGCGGATGACCCCAACTATGAAGATCCTCTAGCCATTGCGGAGGAAATCGCATCCTACATCTCCTATCCAGTGGAAAAAATAGCCGACCGTGAAGAGGCCATCAAAAAAGCGCTCAGTCTGACAGACCGAGAGGGAGACGCCGTCATTCTGGCCGGTAAAGGAGCAGATGCCTACCAAATCGTAGAAGGAGAAAAAGTAGCCTATCAAGGAGACTATACCCTTGCAGAAAAGTATTTATAAGAAAAAAGGCGTGTATATCGCCTTTTTATTGTCGTTTTGTAAAAATTACCGCCATTCAATCAGTACATACATCAAGCTGGAGCCAAACATATCCGCCAAGGCGTGCATGAGAAAGAAAGGCAGGAGGTTCTTGACCTTGTACTTGTAAAGGAAATAGTAAAAGAGACCATACACCACTCCGATAACCAAGGCCCACAGCATGCCCTGATAGGTGTGGAAAGAAATCCGAATGATAGTAGAGTAGGCCAGCGCCCACCACTTATACTGATCCTTAACAGAGGTCATAAGCCCCAGAAAGAAGAATTCTTCATAAAAGCCATTGAGAAGTCCATAGAGAATAGCCATAGGTGTCAGTTCAGCAAATTTCCGGAAAGATTTCTAGCAAATCTACATAAGACCAAAGAGTTGGATCAAAGTAATTGTACTCGCCGCTCAGTGTCGTCACAATGTCACCAAAGAACCCTACCGCTACAAAAATAAGCGGAGTCCAAAGGAGAACCGACCAGCTCAGACGGATGGGAAGCTGCTTAAAGTCAAAGCGCCGAAGCAATAGATAAAGAATGGTCAAGACCAGCATCAGTAGCTGAAAATTGAAATTGCTAGAAAAAGCCGCTCCTTCGCTGGCTGTATTGGTCACCGTTTCAGTCGCTCCTGTGCTGGCGGCTGGTGCAAAGCTAGCTAGATAAAGCTCCGTTGAGCGGTAAATAAACTGCCCAAACATAAGCAGGGTAATCACAGCAATATCAAACCACCTCAACTCTTTCAAAGGCTCTGAGGGGCGTAGGTGTGTCAATCGTTTCATCATCTTTCCTTTCATGATCTGTAAATTTATATCAACATTTCGGGTGCTTTTTTTATATTTCTATCTTAGCATGAAAAAGCTTAAATTTTTATTATTTACAAATTTATCAAACTTTTTTTATTGCTGCTATTGGAAAACAAAAAGAGTTAAATTTCAACTCTCTTCTCACTATTCTTATTTATCCAAGCTGTTTTTGATACCTTCAACGGCACCTTCTACAGCTTCTTTAGCATCTTCAGCAACTTCTTTGGCTTTAGCAACTGTTTTTTCTACAAAGCCTTCTGCTTCAGTCTTGTTATCGCCTGTAACTTTGCCCACGCCTTCTTTAACAGCGCCTTTAGCTTGATCGAATTTATTTTCTAGTGACATAATTTTGCCTCCATTCTTTTTTACGGTCTCTGATACCGTTTACAGTAGTATAAGTTTTTTCTTTTCAAAGGTCAAATATTCTGCTCATTCTACAGGAACATCAGTCCAGCTGGAAAGTCAATCTCTCCTTATCAAAGCTGGCCTGTAACTCATACTTGCCTGCTTCGTTTTGCCGGATATAGCCCAAGATTACTAGGCTATCGACAAAAATGTCCCGCCGCTTCTGCATGAGCTCATCCTTGCGGACATACTTGAGGAGAAAGGTCGTCATATACTTGAGTGCATATTCAGGATTGACATCGCCCAAGACAGCATAGAGGGGCTTTTGTGTCTCAGACAGCGGATATTGGCGCTGCATCTTGTAAAAATAATTAGCCAAAGTCAGCTTATCCCGCTGAAAATCTGTCTCTTCCAGCAAGAGCGCTGCATTGGTCTGATTGGAAAGCTGGGTCTCAAAGCGCAGCTCCAAGAGTTCCTGATAGAGGGGAGTGTCATCACGGATAAAGACTTCCTGATCCAAAAGCAAGTCCTCCAAACTTTCCACAAAAGGCAGCGTCAGAGAATATCGCTTGTTCTCCCGCCGGATGTAGCCTGCCTTGATATACTCTTCTATCGAGTGGTCAATATTAGCCACGCCTGAAAACTCTCTCTTAATTTCCCGTAGAATCACTGCCTCATGCTGATTCAAATAATCAATCAGCTCCTGAAAAAAAGGCTGGCGCGTCAAACGGCTGGGATTGATGATTTTAATCATGAAGTTCTCCTTTGTAGATGAGTTTTCTTGACTGAGCCAACTGGCTAGGATTCGTCCCAGGCTGACCTATGGGAACCGCCAAGCCCAAATCCCGATAATATTCCTGCCAAAAATCAGAAATCAGATTTTTCTCATCGCCAAACTGCATGGGAATCGTATCAAAAACCGGCAAAATCTCCGCAATATATTCCGAGCAGTAAAAACCATCGGACTGAGGATAAAAGCTGAAATTGTATGGCTTTCCTAGATGTAATTTGGCCCTTTTAAAGACAGCTTCTGCTTCAATAGCTGGATAGCGATACACGTCATAAACATCCTCATCCTGCCAAAAATCAGACAAGTCTTGATTGACAACACCCTTCTCATGGGTTGCATGAAAAATCTCACCATTAAAAAAGATAGCCACGTGGCTATATGAACCCGTTGCTGCTCTGATTGCTGCAGCAATTTCTGAAGACCCGACTGTAAAAATCAAATCTCCGTCTTGTAAATCTTGAATCTTCATTTCTCTCGCCTATCAAAAAAGGAGCCGAAACTCCTTTTTAGTATGAGGGGAATAGCCTCTCATGTAGTAACTAATCTATTCAACTGAGCTCTTTAAGCATTAAAACTTGCTGTCAGTTGAGGCACTACTTGCTTCTTACGAGAAACAGCGCCTGCTAGGAAAGCATGGTTATTCTCAAGAGCAAAATTAAAGGCTGCTTCGACCTTGTCCATATTGCTTCCGATAGCCAGAATCTCTGAGTCTGAGTTGATAATGTCTGTAATCATCAAGACGAAGTCAGAGTAACCATTTTCAGCGTTTGTTTTCTCAATAGCTGCTTCGATTTCTGCCTGACGCTCCAAAACTTCAGCAATATCAACTGTGTTAACTTGTGCTACACGGACATTGTTCCCGTTCAATTCAAAGGTTTTAGCATCAATGTCAATCAATTCTTCAGCAGACTTGCTAGCCAAATTAGTTCCGGCCTTGAGCATAGCCAAACCATACTCTTCCAAGTTGACACCAGCCAGCTCAGCCAATTCTGGTGCAATGACCTTGTCAGTCGGATGAGTTGTTGGTGACTTAAGCAAGAGAGTATCAGAGATCAAACCAGACAGCATCAATCCTGCAATTTCTTTTGGAACTTCTACGCCGTGCTCCTTGAACATGCGGTAAACAATAGAGGAAGCAGATCCCACTGGCTCCAAGCGCATGTAAAGGGGACTAGCTGTTTCAAAGTTAGCAACACGGTGGTGGTCCACCACGCCATAAACTTCAACTTCTGCAATATCTGCCACAGACTGCTGGAATTCATTGTGGTCTGTCAGGATAACTTGCTCAGCTCCCTCTGCCTTTGCAGATGTAATCACGCGCGGTGCAGCCACGCCAAAGTAATCCAAAACAAAGGCTGTTTCTTCATTAGGCTCACCCAGAGCAACAACTTCTGTATCCAAGCCATAAGCTTCACGAGCCAAGTAAGCAAAAGCGTAAGATGAACCAATAGCATCTGAATCAGGATTTTGGTGACCGAAAACTAAAATTTTAGACATGATAAACCTCTTCTTTTATATAATGTTTATTGCATTTATTTTACCACAATTACAGGCATTTCACAAAAGCAGAAGGAGATTTTCTGAAGAAAAATGGACTGGTTAGACCACCAGCCCATGAATTCATACTTAAAATAGATTAGTTACTATGCACCCGATTCATGTACTCTGTATAAGATTCAGTCTGCATGAGTTCCTTGGCATTCTTGACCCGATCAGCTGTCGGAGGCTTAACACCTTCCAGCTTGTAAGGGATGCCCAGCTCCCGCCATTTGAATTCTCCCATGGTATGATAAGGTAAAATTTCAAACTTATCAACATTCTTCAGCGTCTTTACAAATTTACCTAGCTCAATCAGGTCATCATCACGGTCGGTCAATCCTGGCACCAAAACATGGCGGATCCAGACTGGCTTTCCAATGTCAGACAAGTACTTGGCACAAGCCAAGATATTCTTGTTAGTCTGGCTGGTCACAATTTTGTGCTGTTCTTCGTTAATCTCTTTGATATCAAGCAGGACTAGGTCGGTGACTGCCATAAGCTTGTCAAATTTCTTCAGATAGCGAGGCGTATTTCTAAAAGGAAGGGCACAGGTATCCAAGGTACAGTGGATGCCCAGCTCCTTAGCCTTGGTAAAGAGGGCAATCAGAAAATCAATCTGCAGCAAGGCTTCTCCTCCGCTGACAGTGATTCCGCCTTTATTGCCCCAGAAACCCTTGTAACGGAGAGCTTCTTGTAAAACATCATCCACTGTCCGCAGCTGAGATTTGTTGGTCTCCATCTCCCATGTGTCCGGATTATGGCAGTACTGGCAGCGCATGTGGCAGCCCTGCAAAAAAACAATAAAACGGATACCCGGTCCATCAACAGCTCCAAAACTTTCGGTGGAGTGGACCATGCCCGTTACCTTTCCATAATCAACTGCTTCTTCAATTTTCTCTTCAACCATCGCGCAACCTCTTAACTCTGAAAACGTTTTATAACTAACTACATTATAACATGATTAAAGCAAAAATAGACTTAATTTGCCTATTTTTTAGAAAACAAACTGTTTTTCAGTTTCATTTTCAGTGTTTTACAACAGATGAAACTTTAGGGCGAAAGCAGTAGGCAAAAAGAAATCAGGGCCAGAATCTTTATTCCACCCTGATTTCACTTTTTAAATTGATTTTAGTTAATTTCTGCTTCTCTTTTTGAGAGTAAAAGCAAACATCAGCAAGGTCAATCCCAAAACTGTCCAGCCACTGTTATTTTGGCCGGTCTGCGGGAGTCCCTTCTTCTTGCTGCCAGCAGCCTGACCTTGTCCAGTTTGATTGGACGATGGAGAATTGGTCTGAGACGGAGCTCCTTGTTCTACTGCTACAGAAGATTGTCCAGCTGAATGAGATGGTTGGGAACTGTCAGATGTCGAAGCTGCAACATCCTTAGAAAAGTCCAGCTGCACCACTACTGGATCATGGTCTGAAGCTCTGCCATGTTCCTCCATGAAAGAGGCATTGATATGGACAGGCGCAAAGACTGCCTTGCCTGCCAGGTTCTTCGAAATAAAAATGTTGTCCAAGCTTTGGTTGCTGCCGCGGTAGAAATAGGAATAACGGTCAGCCGCATCATGCTCCTGCATAAGATTAATCAGTTCATTACCCGCCAGTGCTTTAGCTGTTTCGGAAAATTCAAAATCATTAAAATCACCAGTCAGTACAAACTTAAGGTTAGGGTTCTGTCTCAGTCCTTCCTGAACAAAGCTATTTAAAATTTTAGCCTGTTCTATCCGGGCTGCCTGCGTATGCTGAACTGCTGGCTGAGAGGAACCGTAAACGGCATCATCCCCGATCTTGGACTTCAAATGATTGGCAATAACGACGATATGCTGTCCCTTAAATTCAAACTCAGCTGCCAAGGATTTACGAACCTTGGTAAAGGCTGGATTGGTCGGTTCGATTCGGGCTGGATTCTTAACCAAATGGCCACCGGAGAAGCTAGCTGCTTCGTCACTCGTACCAGCTTCTTTTTCGACTAACTTCACCCGATTTGGATCGTAGAGAAAGGCCACGCGGATATTAGAGCCAGGCTTGCCGCCATCTTGACCGTCAAGGGGGGCAACTTCGGTGTACTTGTAAGTTTTTCCGCCCAGTTCTTTGATGCGGGCCGCTAGTTTCTCACCGCTTTTGACACCGCTGGTCGTTCCGTCATTAACACTGCCATTCTCATCTTGAACCTCGATGAGCGTGATGATATCTGGACTATGAATTTCATTGATAAAGGAATTGGCGATTTGGTCACTTTTCCTCAGGTGTTTCACCTTTTTTAGCATTAGCCGAAAAATTCTCGATATTGTAGGAAGCAATAGTCAGTTTGTCCTCGCTTGGATAGATAGGAGAGACCTGTCTCTGCAAGCCACCGTCCACCAAATCAGGCAGCTGAGTCGGCTCCAACTTGTAAATCTTCCCACGATAAGTCACGACTCCGACCACATCACCATTGAAATAATCCTTGGCCTTGGCAATAAATTTATTGCCAACATAGACTGGAATGGTTGCTGTATTTTGAGCGTTTGGACGAAGATTGAGACCGCCGATATTGTTTAATGGTAAAGCCTGATAACCTTCTGGCAAGACATAAACATCACCTCGGTACTGAGGTCCCAGAATATGCGGTTTCTTCACCGTCGTCAACATTCCTTCCAAACTTTCCCAGTAGTCCAAAACTTCACTTTGAGGCTGATAATTATTAATATCGTTATCGACCGTATCCTGAGGCATATTAGCCACGATGTCTACTGGATCTGGTAAGTCAGCTTTCCCTTCCTTGGTCACCTTGGAAGCGACCAGCATGGTGACTGTCAAACTATCACTAGGCTTGTTGAAAGTTTGCCCCTGACGAACGCTGAGCTCTTCCATATAGCCTTCTTTGACGCGTCCTTCAAGACTAAGTTTGTCTCCGACATCAACTTTTTCTTTAGAAACAACATAAAGAGCATCAGAAGTCCTGCTATTTCCATCAGGAGTCACGTCTTGAACATAAAAACCATAGCGGTCTGTTTTCGTCACAACTACATTGGAAACTTGAACTTCCTTGTCCTCATAGGGAGAGGCTTGTGATTCTCCCTGAATGGTTCCCACATTGGGCACAATCTCTGGTCCACTAGTCGCAGCTTGTGCTGCACCAGGGGCTTGGTCTGTCTTTTCCCACTGCCTCTTCAGAAGCTGGCCTTGACTCTCCCTGATTCTGCAGATGGACTCTCTACTTGACTGAGCAACCGACGCATCGCTGACGGCCGGATTCTCTGTAGAGCTGCCGCATCTGAAGTCGACGAACTTACTGCTTCTTCTGCTCCGACCGGTTGGACAGAAAAAAGCAGGGACAGAAAAGCAGCTAGCAAGACCACTGTGGGGAAGAGCTGCCTGTAAGAAACTTGTTTTTTCATGAACTTCTCCTTTTCTGTATAAATGTATATTATCCTATTTAATTTTTATTATAAAGAAAAGAATCAAATTTTGCAAAGGCTTTCCTAAAATTCTGTATTAGTTTCTCTCTCTTCAGAAAAATACTTGTCTAGGCTGGCCTAACACATAAAAAAAGAATCTGAAAAAAATTCCAGATTCTTTCGAGACTTTAGTTTTCACCTACTAAGATAGCCAAGGTTTCGTAAGGCTGCAGGGTCATCACATGGTCAATCTGAGTCTTGCCGTAATTGGATAGGAGAACCTGACCATTTTGATAATCCGGCAGGATGTCCACCGTAATCGGATCAGCATAGAAGTTGTTAAGGACTAAAAGTTTTTGTCCTTGCCACTCCCGCTCAAAGGCATAGACCTGAGGACTGTCCTCATAGGCTGGCTGATAGCTGCCCTCTGCGATGATAGGTAGTTCCTTACGCAGGGCAATCAATTTTTGATAAAAGGTAAAGATCGGTCCCTTGATTTCATTTTCCACATTGATAAGAGGATAGGATTTGCCCGCCTTCAGCCATGGAGTTCCTGTTGTAAAACCTGCATTGACTGAATCATCCCACTGCATAGGCGTCCGAGAATTATCACGAGATTTAGCCTTGATAATCTTGAAGGCTGCTTCTGGCGATTGCCCTGCAGCAAGCAAACTCTGGTAAGCATTGAGAGACTCGACATCCACATAATCTTCCATGGAGTCGTAGTCAGGATCCACCATGCCAATCTCCTCACCCATGTAGATATAAGGCGTCCCGCGCGACAGATGAATACTGGCTGCCAGCATGGTCGCTCCTTCATTGCGGAAATTTTCCACATCGACAAAGCGGTTGAGAGCTCGCGGCTGATCATGGTTGTTCCAAAAGAGTGCTGACCAGCCTTCATGATTGCTCATTTCCTTGCCCCAAGTATGGAAGAGGCGTTTTAACTCTTCAAAATCAAAAGCCTTAAGAGTCCACTTCTGTCCAGCTTCATAGTCCACCTTGAGATGATGGAAATTAAAAGCCATGGATAGCTCCTGCCGGTCTGGTGCCGTGTAAAGGATACAGTTTTCAATCGTCGTAGCACTCATTTCGCCAACCGTCATAAAGGAATCGTCCTGACCCAAAAGGTTGCTTCGTTCATCATACGCAGATAGTCATGGACGATAGGCTTATCGGTATAGGCTGGCTTGCCTTCCTGCTCTGGACAGTCCGTCAGCACTTCATCTTTTCCGATGACGTTGATGACATCAAAGCGGAAGCCCTTGACTCCTTTGTCCCGCCAAAAATTCACCACCTTGAAGAGCTCTTGACGAACATTGGGGTTGCGCCAGTTAAGATCAGCTTGAGTCACATCATAGAGATGCAGATAATATTTGCCCGTATCGCCAAATGGCGCCCAGGCACTGCCACCAAACTTGGACAGCCAGTCCGTTGGCTCATCCCGCAGGATAAAGAAGTCCTGATAGTAGGAATCCCCAGCCAGCGCCTTTTGGAACCACTCATGCTCAATCGAGCAATGATTTAGAACCATGTCCAGCATAAAGTCAATACCATGCTGCTGGCCGACCTTGACCATCTCTTCAAAATCTGCCATATCTCCAAAGATAGGGTCTACCGCAGTGTAATCAGAAATATCGTAACCGTTGTCCCGTTGCGGACTCGGATAGAAAGGATTGAGCCAGACCATGTCCACTCCCAGCTCTTTCAGGTAAGGAAGTTTTTCAATAATCCCGCGAAAGTCTCCCAAACCGTTGCCAGTCGTGTCTTTAAAAGATTTTGGATAAATTTGGTAGACAACCTTTGTTTTATCAAGTGTCATATTTTCTCCTTTTTTGAGAAAAGGGACAGGTTTTAAAGCACCGTCCCTTTCTATTGTCATTTCATTTTTCTTTAAAGTGGCTTAGCGTTCATCAACTGACTACCTCGCTCAACTGCCCGAGGAAGTTGTTCAAGCTCCTCCACCTGATAACTGTCTGAGTTTGTAATAATGACTGGTGTTTCCGTTACATAGCCCGCTTTCTTGATCATGTCTATATCAAAGGAAATGAGCTTGTCGCCAACCTTGACCTTATCACCTTGAGACACATAACCTTCAAAGCCTTTGCCTTCCAGATTGACCGTGTCCATTCCGATATGCATCAGGATTTCAACCCCTTCATCTGACAAGATGCCAATTGCATGCTTGGTTGGGAAGAAGACTGTTACTCTACCATTGACTGGTGAAACCAAGTCACCTTGGCTAGGAACAATGACAACTCCGCGCCCCATCAAACCTTGCGCAAAGACAGGATCCGTTGCCTGACTCAATTCTTTGACTTCTCCTGCCAGCGGACTAGTAATCGTTACAGGAGCTGATGAATCAGCTACTTGCACCTCTGGAGATGACTCGGTTTTGGATGGCCCAGCAAATTCTGCCTCTTCCTGAGCTGCAAACTCTGCCTGCAATTCTGGATCTTCCTCTGTCTTCGTTAAGAAGCCTGTCTTGTGGAAAAAGAAAGTCAGGAACATTGGTACAAGAATTGCTACAAGCATAACTCCTGCAAATGGAATCATATATTTTGCTTGGATAGAAAGGATACCTGGTAAACCACCAATACCAATGGCATTTGCTGTTATATTAAAGGTTACAGAAAGCAGACCTGCAATAGACGAACCAATCATTCCCGCAACAAATGGATAAACGTACTTGACATTGACCCCGAAGAGAGCAGGCTCAGTAACACCTAGGTAAGCTGAAATGGTAGCAGGCAGGGAAATTTGCGCTTCCCGCTCATCACGGCGTTTCATAAGGTAATAAGCAAATACAGCTGAACCTTGAGCAATATTAGACAGAGCAATCATTGGCCAAAGACCAGTACCACCGGCATCAGCTACCAACTGAGTATCAATGGCATTAGTCATATGGTGAAGACCTGTGATAACAAATGGAGCATAAAGAGCACCAAATACTGCGCCAAAGAGCCATTTAACTGGACCCAGTTAAACCTGTAAGTACAACTGTTGAAAGCCCCTGACCGATTGTCCAACCGATAGGACCCAAGACAGTATGAGCCAGAATCAGAGCTGGAATCAATGATAAGAATGGAACAAAAATCATAGACACTACTTCTGGAATATGTTTACGCCAAAAGATTTCCAGATAAGATAGAGATAAACCTGCTAAAAGCGCCGGAATAACCTGAGCTTGGTAACCAACACGATTGACAGTGAAGAAACCGAAATCCCAAACCCAATCTTTGGCAATTTCAGCTGCTGGTGTCGATGCTACTGAATAAGCATTGAGCAATTGTGGGGACACCAAACAGATTCCCAAGACAATCCCAAGAATTTGGCTAGTTCCCATTTTACGAGAAACAGACCAAGTGATCCCCGACTGGCAGGAAGTGGAAAGACTGCTTGTGCCGGCAGCCAAAGAAAGTCGTTGACATTGCTCCAGAATTTAGATACATCAACAATTGTATTATAAACGGGCTGACCATTTTTTACTTGTGCAACTCCGTCAACAATCTTTCTCCCCAAAGCTTCAATATGAACGCCTTCAAGGACATTGCGGAAGCCAAGGATTAACCCTCCGACAATCAAGGCTGGAATCAATCGGGTGTAAAAATTTCTGCCAGAGTGGCCATAACCCGCTGAAGGGGATTTTGGTTGCTCTTAGCAGCAGACTTTAGCTGCTTCTTTTGATACTCCTCAATACCTGATACAGCAGTGAAGTCATTGTAAAAGATTGGCACATCATTTCCAATGATGACTTGGAATTGCCCAGCATTTGTGAAAAGTTCCCTTGACCACTGGGATTGCCTCAATAGCCTTGACATTGGCCTTTTTATCGTCGCCAAGCACAAAACGCATCCGCGTTGCGCAGTGGCTAACTGCTGTGACATTCTCTTTGCCGCCGATTGCATCTAGCAGCTCTTTGGCTTCCTTCTCAAATTTTCCCATTTGACTACTGGCTGAATGAGAATCCAGCACTCTCCTTATATTTTTTTACGAGTCGGTTTTTCAACACACTCCTACAAATTATTGTAATCGATTTCAAAGATGTAGGCAAGTTGTTTGTTGAAAAAAGCCCTCATTTTTGATAAAATTTTCTGGGTTGTATGCAAAAAAGAAAACAAGTGGGGTTTATGATGAAGAAATATAAACAATTATTCAAACAGATTGAGAAAGATATTTTAGAGGAATGTTATGCAGTCGGAGACTTTCTTGCCCAGCGAACATCAGCTGACAGAAGACTACCAGGGTTAGCCGCGATACAGTCCGCAAGGCTCTGGCCCTTGCTGCAGGAAGAAGGATTGATTGAAAAAGTCCGCGGACAGGGCTCCAAAGTCATCAAGCATGAACAGTTTGACTTTCCTGTGTCTAAGCTGACCAGCTATCAAGAAGTAGTCAAGCAGAATAATATGCAGTCCAAAACCAATGTTGTCAGCTTGGAAAAGATTACCGTAGATCAGAAACTGTCTGACATCACTGGCTTCCCTCCCTACCGACTGGTTTGGCGAATCGTCCGTCAACGCGTTGTAGACCAAAGTCGCCTCGGTCTTAGATATTGACTATTTAGACAAGAGTATCGTCCCTCATTTGACAAGGGAAATCGCTGAGCAGTCCATTTATGCCTATTTGGAAAATGACTTAAAGCTCAACATCGCCTATGCCAAAAAGGAATTTACCATTGACCATGCCAATGACCGAGACAAGATCCTCATGGATCTCGGCAAGGACCAGCAGGTTGTCTCTGTTAAGTCTCAAGTCTATCTGGCTGATGGCCGCCAGTTTCAATATACCGAGAGCCGCCACAAGCTCGACAAATTTCGCTTTGTGGATTTTGCTAAGCGTCAGAAAGAATGATCTTGAGTTCCACCCAGATCACAAAACCACCCCTGCCTTCCAGCTGGCTGAGGTGGTTTCTTTTCTGAGTAGTCTAAGGCTGTTTTGTTTTGGAGCGACAAAGAGCCTCAAAATTTCTTTATACTTGTTTTAGGAGATTTATATGAAAAAATTAGTTAAGGGTTTCTGCTGCTTTTTAAAATTTACTGATTCTTATTACTTCCTTTCTTACTTTTGCGCCTGAGAAAATGTCAATACTTGCTTATCATATAGAGTTACTTTAGATGTCATTGGACTGTCCTCATTTCTATTTTGATGGTATTAGTATAATCCTAGAAACTTAAGACAGACTTATAAAAAACTTGAAGGAAACTTAAAAGGCTGAGTTTATTTCTCAGCCTTTTCTGCTTCTTCAATAATGTCAGAAATTTCAACTTTCACCTTCGTAACACGGCCATTTTTAACCTTGTCATTGGTCAAAATGAGTTGCTTATTTCTGACTTTCGACTTCGTAGCTAATGCGTTCTTTCGGATCTGGAATAGTCCCTACACAAGTCAAGTAATAACCAGCAATCGTATCCACATCGTCACTTTCGATCTCGACTTCAAAGTATTCATTAAAGTCATTGAGGGTCATGGTTCCTAAGACGATGTAGGTGTTCTCACCGATTTCATGGACTTCGATTTCAGCCTTGTCCGTCTCATCATCAATCTCACCGACGATCTCCTCCAAGAGGTCTTCCAGTGTGACCAAACCAGCCATTCCACCATACTCATCCAAGAGAATTGCCATTTGATTTTGCGTGTTACGCAGCTCCTTAAGCAAATCATCAACAAACATGGTTTCCGGTACAAAGAGCGGCTCCTGCAGGATCTTACGCAGAACGATATTGTCAAAACCATTGACGAATCCTTCATTAAGCAGTCGCTTGGTATGAATCAGACCGATGACATTGTCCTTGTCTCCATCATAGACGGGAATCCGCGAGAAGCTCTGCTTGAGGATGCTTTCGATGATTTCCTTGGTGTCGTCCTGAATGTCTACCATAAAGGCATCCGTCCGTGGCACCATCAGTTCACGCGCCATCAGCTCATCCAGAGAGAAAATCCCCTGCAGCATCTCAATCTCGTCCGCATCCAAGGTCTCTTCGCTCTTAGTCAGCATATACTCAATCTCGTCCCGGGTCATCTTTTCGTCTGCATCATCAAACTTCATCGGCGTTATCCGACTCAGCAGGTTGGTTGATGCTGACAGCAACCAGACGAAGGGACTGACAATCTTACCAAGAAAAATAATGACCGGCGCTGCCCGAACAGCTAGATTGTCTTTCAGGTTCATGGCAATGCGCTTAGGATAAAGCTCACCTAAAACAATAGAAATATAGGTCAATAAGACCAAAGCCAAGAAAGTTCCGATAGCACGTGCGGTTTCGGAATTCCCCATCCAAGAAGAGAAAAGTTTTCCCAGATTATCCGCAAAGCTGGCCCCAGACAGGATATTGATAACCGTAATCCCAACCTGAATAGTTGATAAGAAGTTATTGGGGCTCTCTAAGACAGCTAAGAGCCGGATATACTTGAGGTCGCCCTCCTCAGCCTTTTGCTCCACACGCGCCCGATTGAGCGATACCATTGCCATCTCAGCTGCTGAGAAAAAGGCATTTAACAAGTCAATATAAACAGTAGTAAGGCTTGCCATAACATATTCTGACTGCCAGGGTCTTCCATCGATTCTTTCTCCTCGAAATGTATAAGTAAATCTGATTATATCATATTTTTAAATTTAGTGCACAGGAAATGAAAATAAGACGGAAGCCCCTTCTTCCGTCTTATTTTCTAGTCTCGAGACTCTGGAATCAATCGAATTGCAAATACATCCTTATTTATTAATAATCCCAAATTCTTCGTTCTTCTTCTGCTCTTGAGCTTCCTTATGATTGTCATAGAGGTTGGCCAAGAACTTAACGATTTCTTTGAGGATAGAATAGGTCGGGATTGCCACAATCATCCCCTAAACACGCCATAGATATTGCTGGATAAGAGCAAGAGTACCATGATGGTAATAGGATGGACCTTCATCACACCGCCAACGATACGGGGATAGAGGATATTGCCATCGACCTGCTGGATAATCAGCATGTAAATCAAGGCCGCCACCATCTTCTGAGGATCGGTAAAGGCATAAGTAATGACCATGGGAATCAAGCCGATACTCGGTCCCACATAAGGAATCAGATTAGCCAGACTAGAGAAAATAGCAAAGACCAAAGCGTACTTGAGCCCAATCACGCTATAGCCAATATAGGCCAGGGCGCCAATAATCAGGGCATCGATTGAAATCCCGCTGATATAGCGGGCAACAGTAGCATTGAGATTGGTCAGCAAGCTAGAGATATTGAGCTTATCGCGCTTGAGGACTGTCCGCTCCAACATGGGCAAAAGCTTATGGCCGTCCATGAGGAAATAAACCAAGAAAATCGGCGTCATAATTAAAATCATCAGCGTATTGACAACTGCTGACAGAACACTTCCCAGACTGTTGGTCACACTGTTAAGGATATTTTGCAGAATGTCCACATAAGACAGGTTGAGCTGCTGGATGGTGGACTGGATATTCAGATTTCGAAAGAGCGGATTTTTAGATAATTGATTGACAAAACTTTGAATTTCCCAATAAAGGCCTTGCGTTGAATTAATCAAGCTGCTCAGCTGATTAATCAAAATAGGCAAGAGGTAAATAACGCCCAAAGTAATCAAGCCAAACAAAAGGCTGAGCGTAATCAGAATCCCAATCATTCGGTTGATTTTGAGCTTGTCCTGGAGAAATTTCACCAGCGGATTCGTAATATAGTAAAGAAATCCTCCCACAAGAAAGGGAATCAAGATTGTATTCACAACGCTAACAATCGGGGTTATCATATCACCCATCTGACGCCAGATAAAGAAAATAATCGTTAGCAAAAGGACCTCACTGGTCCAAAACATCAGCTTACTTTTATGAAACATTTGACTCCTCCTATCAGTTATTTTACCATAAATTTTGTTATAATAAAGGAGATTTAACGAAAGAAAGAGTAAAAATGGAAAAGATTATCAAACTGGAAAATGTAAGCTTGAGCTAAACAAGGCCGAACTATCTTAAAAGATCTCAACTGGCAGGTGAAAAAGGGGAGAGCATTGGGCTATTCTCGGTCTCAACGGTTCTGGAAAGTCTACTCTCCTGCGCCTGCTCATGGCTGAACATTGGAAGACCCAGGGTAAGGTAACAGTTCTCGGTACTGAATTTGGTGCCGGCGACATTCCTCAGTTGCGAACTAGGATTGGAGTAGTCGGCTCCTTCATTGCTGAACGCCTGCCCAGCCGTCTCACATCTGAAGAAATCGTCCTGACAGGCAAGTATAAAAGCAGTATTCTCTACGCTCCTTACGGGCAAACTGATCTGAACCAAGCTAGGGAAATGCTGACCTCCATTGGCAGACAAGATTTACTTGGCCGAAGCTACGCCAGTCTGTCTCAAGGGGAAAAGCAGCTCTTGCTGATTGCGCGCAGTCTCATGGAAAAGCCAGAACTGCTTATCTTAGACGAAGCGACCAGTGGTCTGGATCTCTTTGCCCGCGAGCGCCTGCTGGATCAAATTGGTAAGATTACACAGATGAATCAGGCTCCAACCATCCTCTATGTCACCCACCATGTAGAAGAAATCACTGCAGCTATGGATCATGTCCTGCTCCTGAAAGAAGGAGAAATCATCGCCCAAGGTCCTAAAGAAGACATTCTTCAAAAAGAGGTCATGGATCGCTTCTATCCTCAGCCAGTCGAGCTGATTGAGCTAGGGAGAAGACCGCTATTTCGTCAAGGTGGAGGTCAGATCCTCATGAAGCAATTTTCTAATACCATCTTCAATTTGGGCTACTTCCTGATTCTGACCATGACTGCGATTGCCTTGCTCTTTCCTGTCTGGGACAGATTCTGCTATCCCATACTTACATACCTTTGAGAATTGCTGAGGGGGTCCAATTCGTCAGTAATCCTTGGTATTTCTACCCTATCCTTTCTGCTCTTTCTCCTCAGCCTCTTTTTAATCCGGCCCCTGTTGGAAAAGGTTCAGACCAAGCATATTTTTGGGATCTTTGTCCCTCATCTTTATAGCAGCAGCGATTTTTCTGATAACGGCCTACGATGGTCGCATCCGAGCTGACGCCAAGCACGTTTTCAATGCAGCGCTGGCCTTTAATCGAGGAGATTACAGCTCACTGACAACCGTCGGAAGCTACATGTATCGCAATCCCCATCAGCTAGGACTGATGACTCTGGAGCGACTTTATGCTTTTATTTCTCCGACGACTCAGTTTGCCTTTAGCATGAATGTCGTCTGGACTTTACTCAGTCATTTCTTGATTTACAAGATTACAGCTCTTCTCAATGCCAGAGAAATCATTCAGAAATACACGATTCTGCTGACTTTTCTCTTTCTACCACAGCTATTTTTCGTTCTCTTTGTCTACGGTACCATTCCTGGGCTCTTCTTCTGTCTGCTCAGTCTCTACGCTTTTATCAAGCTGGACCAGAAAGGAAACTTACTCTATGCTTTGCTGGGAGCTGCCAGCATCAGTCTGGCCTGCCTCCTGCGCAACAACTACATTATCTTTGCCATTATGCTGATTGGAGTCTGCTTCCTGTCCATCTTTTATAAATGGTCTTGGAAGAAACCCTTAACCATCATCCTGATTTTAGCTGGCATCCTTCTTTCAAACAAGAGTCTGACGGCCTACTATGAGCAGCTAATTGGGGGCAAGATTGGTGTCGGTACCCCCAAAATCGCCTACATCACTATGGGCCTGCGGGATGATCCCAATCGGCAGACCTTGGGAGGCTGGTACGATGCCTACAATACCAAGATTCTCAAGCGCAACAAGTATGATGAAAATTTGGCTACAGAAATGGCCACTCGGGATTTGAAGGACATTTTGATTCACTTCAGCAAGCATCCTGCTTATGCGCTCAAATTCTTCTACGAAAAGGTCAAGTCTACCTGGACTGAGCCGACTTTTCAGTCTATTTGGACCGGGCCGCAGATTGAACGCCAGCAATATATGAAACCAGCTATCCTACGCAGCATTTACGAGGAAAGAAAAGGCTATCAGATTGTTAATTTCCTGCTCTTGACCCTGCTAGCCAGCATCTATCTGCTCTCCTGTTTCTTTATCCTGCATAAATTTTTCGTCGCCGAGGAAAAGGCTGACGCCTTTTGACCTCTATCCCTTTCATCTTTCTCTTGGGGGGCGGCCTCTTTCACTTCTTCTGGGAAACCAAGAGCCAGTATGTCTATATCTATGTCCTCCTTCTCATCCCTTCCGCCGCTCAATCCTTAGTCGACCTGAGCGATTGGTGGAAGAACAAAGGAAAAGGGAAATCAACAGACCAGCTTGAGAAAAGACTTATAAAACTTGAACATTTGATAAGAATTTGTTATAATTTTATAGGAATATTAAGTGAAACAAAGTTGAATTTGTAATTAAAATTTTTTGTATTTTGACGAAAGGGAGAATAGTGATTTATGTTTTCAATATTAGGTGCAGTCTTATTTGGACTTATAGCAATTTTGACAGTTCTTGTTGCTTGTGGTCTGCCTTTGGGCGAATATACAATGGGTGGACAACATAAAATCTTACCTAAGAAATTTAGACTAGCGGCAGTCGTTTCGGTGGCTATTCAAATTTTTGCAATGATTATTATTTTGCAAGCTGGAGGTTTTGTTCCCCTGTGGCTGTCTTTCAAGGTTACTAAATATATTTGTTTCTTCTTTGCCGCTTATCTATCCTTGAATACGATTATGAACATGATTTCAAAAAGTAAGAAAGAAAAATATGTTATGACTCCGATTTCACTTATAGCTGGAATATGTTTTTGGATAACAGCATTTCAGATGTAGAATGTGAAATGAGAATCATCTACAGTGCGTCAAATTAGAATTTGTAGAGGTGAGAAAAATGTAATGGCAACATATTCAACTTAAATCTAAATAATATAAAATTACGAGGAGATTATAAGATGAATAATTATATAAAATTAAATGAAGATAGATGGAATAATGTACAAAAATGACTATACTGAGCCATTGACACATGAAGAATTAGAAGAAGTTAGAAATAATCCAATTTCTGTTGCATTAACTGTTGGGAAAAAAGTTCCAAAAGAATGGTTTGAAAAAGCAAACGGAAAAAAGATATTAGGTTTAGCTTGTGGTGGTGGACAGCAAGGACCAGTTTTTGCTATAAAAGGTTATGATGTAACCATAATGGATTTTTCTAAATCACAATTACAAAGAGATGAGATGGTTGCTAAAAAGAGAAGGCTTAAAAAAATCAATACAGTTCAAGGCGATATGACAAAACCATTTCCATTTGAAGATGAAACTTTTGATATTATTTTTAATCCAGTTTCAAATGTATATATAGAAGATTTAGAAAACATGTATAAAGAAGCCTCTCGAGTATTGAAAAAGGGTGGACTGTTAATGGTCGGATTTATGAACCCTTGGATATACATGTATGATGCTGACATTGTATGGGACAAAACCCTGATGAAGAATTACTTTTAAAGTTTTCAATACCTTTTTAATTCAAAAAGAGCTTGAAGATGAAGGCAAAGATAACCATAAATCCAGAATATGGATATGAATTTAGCCATACCTTAGAAACTCAGATTAGAGGACAACTTAAAAATGGTCTCGCTATGATAGATTTTTATGAATCATGTGACAAAAGACATAGATTATCACGTTATGGAAATGACTATATAGCTACACTCTGCATTAAACTATAATATTATAGAAAAATACTTCAGGGAGAATAGCCCATTTTATTTTCCTTAAGGGCTTAAAAATCTAAAAAAATCCCAGTTTGTATAATTGAATCATAACGATTTTGAGAAACAGTAAATCACAAAAGGTTTTACTGTTTTTTTGCTCATTTTTCCAAAATAAAAAGAGTCAGTCATTTTTTTGAATCAAGAGAAATCGCTATAACTGGAATAAAAGCAACCCTTAACACGCATTTTGAAAAGGCAAGAGTATTGATGAGATGTAGTCAACTTCAAAACCGAAATTCTATATTAAATGGAAAGAGCTAAAAGTGTTAGAAATTGTTTAGAGACACTAGTAAAAGAAAATATAGGACTAACACAGGTTAAGAAGCAAGAGCTAGGGGCTCTAACATTAAGTAAAGTATATGATATAATAGTAAAAATGTTTAGGAAACGAATTAGAATATACAGAGCAAAGGGGATGACAAATGTTGAAGCAGAAAACAAAGACGAGTGCAGTTATATTAGCACTGTTAGCAGCTGGATTTTATGCAATTAACACGCCATTTTCAAAAGTTCTTTTGAATAATGTTACACCAACTTTTATTGCCGCTTTTCTTTATCTTGGTGCTGGTCTTGGCGTTGGAATAATGTATTTATTTCACATAAAAAAAGAGAAAAAATCAGAGAGACTTACAAAGCAGGATTTACCCTATACAATCGGAATGATTGGATTAGATATAGCCGCCCCTATATTTTTAATGATAGGTATAAAAATGGGAACAGCATCTAATGCGTCACTCCTTGGTAATTTTGAAATTGTGGCGACTGCGTTAATGGCGTTACTGTTTTTCAAGGAGAAGGTATCAAGAAAGCTGTGGATTGCCATTGGATTTATTACGCTATCTAGTATTGTTTTGTCATTTGAGGGAAGTGATAGTTTCCAGTTTTCTATAGGTTCTTTTTTTGTGATACTGGCAACCTGTTGCTGGGGACTTGAGAATAACTGTACAAGAAAGATGTCTGATAAAAGCACATATGAGATTGTTTTGCTAAAAGGCATTTTTTCTGGCGGAGGTTCATTTACTATTGCATTGGTACTTGGCGAAAAGATTCCAGAAATGAAATACATTGCCGAAGTTATGCTATTAGGATTTGTAGCATATGGATTAAGTATTTTTCTTTATATAAGAGCGCAAAGAGACTTAGGTGCAGCTAAGACAAGTTCTTTTTATGCTGTAGCACCGTTTGTGGGATCATTTTTAGCCTTTGCAGTAAATGGAGAAAAATTGGCTCTAGAATATTTTATAGGGCTGGCTCTGATGTTGCTAGGAACGGTATTTGTAGTATATGACACTATGGTAAAGCATCATCTTCATGAGCATACGCATACGATTGTTCATACACATAACGGCGTGACTCATACTCATGTAATCACTCATGAACATGAGCATAAGCACTTCGGAAATGAGGAGAGACATAATCACAAACACGAAGATTATATAAATAGCCAGGAACATAAATTGGCTCATGTGAATGGATTATAAATCCCAGTTTGTCTAATTGAATTGAAGAATGTTTAAAACAGTAAATCACAAAGGTTTACTGTTTTTTGCTCATTTTGAGAAATCATAACCACCCGTGAAAACAGGTAACTTGTACACCGGCTATATGCAATTTCCCTCCAGCGACGTCTAAAGACGTTCGCTGAACTTCTTTTAGGTTAATGCTATGATTACTTGACTAATGCCCGTAAAAACAGGCTTTTATCTTAATTCTAAAACTGCCATCTGAGAACTGTTTGACACTTAACTTATCAAAGACAAGGTCATTTTTTCCAAATCACGTATATTAGAAACTATCTTTTCATTTAGGCCAACGATATTCACATAGTCCCCTCTCCCCCAAAACTTTCGATTGTCATAATATAACCCCTCTTGTTTTTCAATCTGAACAGGAGGGGTTGTTTTGAATGGAAATGAATAAGACTTAGTTTTGTGTTATTAGCATTCTTATCACTTCATTTTAATCGTAATCAGCATACCTCCACCAAGCTATTGTTGCGATAAGACCTAGAATACTTACCCCAAATAAACTGACAATGCTCCCAAAATTCAATAGTGCTTTTCCTGCAATACCACTTGCGAGTGCTGGAATCGCCCATGGAATATACTTTCCCAAAGTTAAGAGCAGAACCAAGCTGAGAAAAAATAATAGTAAAAATGATAAATGCCAATGGAGACAAATAGCCCCGGCCTAAACAAGCAAAAAAAGCAACTGGAGTAGAGAGTATGATCGTAAGAGTAGTACAAAAACCAAAAGTAAGTACACCTTTGAAAATCACCGTTAAGCTCCCACCCTCAAGTCCAATCAAATTACCAGCTAATAATCCAAATAAAAGTGCAAAAATTGATAGAATATAGCTCCACAAAGCGATAACGATAAACTTGGATAATACGATTGTATCTCTTCTTATCGGGAGTGCTAATAGGTCTATCATCGTTTCTATCAGAATATTCTCTACCAAAAACCCAAGATGCTGTAAATCCAAAAATGAGCAATCCCCCAACAGAAATGACTTGTGATATGGTCATTAAGTATGACGACCAGTCTGTTATCCTCATCATTTCCATTTTTGCAGAAATCAAACCAAGATTTTTAAAATTCTCTGGATATTTCATCATAGTTGCAAACACCCCAACAATAAAGGGAACTAAACAGATAGAACAAGCAGTTACGATGGAAAGTTTTGATTTTATTAACTTTCTCCATTCAATTAAAATACAGGAACTAAGCTTTTTCATTCGAAACTCCTCCATTATAGTCATTCAGTATTCTTAAGAAATAATGTTCTAAATCTTCTTTCTCAACAGCCAACGATTTGGGTGGATAACCTTCATTAACCAGCAATGTAGCAATTTCTTCCGGATATTCCACAGCTTTTGTATCAATTAGTTCTAAGAAATCGATATTATTTTCTGTGTCTGATTGAATGTTTACCTGATAGCCCATGGTTAGATAATACTTCTTTCATGGCCTTATTATTAGAGCCACTTACTAGTAACTTCTTTTCTAAGTACTGCTCTAATTCATTACTTTCAACTTCTCTTATAAGTCTGCCCTCATGTATAATGACTATTCTAGTAGCAATTTTAGATATTTCTTCCAGATTATGACTTGAAATAAGAACAGTTGTACCTAGATTATTTGCCAATTCCTTTAACAGTTCTCTCACTTCAATAACTCCAAAAGGGTCTAATCCATTTGTTGGCTCATCAAGAATTAGGATTTTAGGTTTATGAATAATCGCTTTTGCAATTCCTAAACGTGCAACATTTCCTAAAGAAAGATGCTTCTCCTGTTTATGTTCATATTGCTTTAGTTTTAATTTCTCAATTACCCAGTCAATATTATCTTTATTAACCCCTCTTAATTTACTAACGATTTCTAAATTTTCTCTCACAGTTAAGTCTGGATAAGAATAAGGTGTCTCGATAATATAACCTATTTCATTTCGAAGTTCTAAATTACTCAGATCTAACTTTTTTCCTTGAATATAACATTCTCCTGATGTAGATTTTATCAATCCTAACATCATTCTCATCGTCGTTGTTTTCCCTGCACCATTCAGTCCTAAAAAACCCTACTATTTCACCACTTTTTATTGATAGATTCAAGTTGTTGACAACATTTTTTGTTCCATATCTTTTAGAAAGGTTTGCGGTTCTAATTGCTTCTTTGCACCATTACCTATCCTCCTTAGTAATTTGCTCAACAATTCCTTGTATGACTAACTTCAATGTAGTATCAAATTGTTCTTCACCGATTTCCTCGATGTGTAATATAGTCATAGCAATCGTTCTAAATAAAGCAGAGACGATTTCTACCGATACATTTTCTCTAATGTTGATTCGGGATACAATTTTTTTAACCATCCTATCATCTATCAGATGATGATTTGTTATCGCCTCTTTTGGCAATTTTCTTATGAGTAATTCCATTTCATGATTTTTAAATATGGTATACATAAATGAATAGCGAAAATCTTGATAAAAATCATAAAGTAACTGTACCAGACGATTTGTATCTATCTTGGTTTCCATACCTAATTGTTCTGTCAGGCGATCCATAACACCTATTTGATATTCTTCTAAGACCGCAAAAAATAACATTTCTTTTGAGGAATAAAAATTATAAAAAGAACCTTTGGAAATATCTACCATTGCTGCCATCTGGTCAACTGTGGTTTTCTTAACCCCATATCTTTGAAGGCATTCCTTTGCAACTTTATGTAATTTCTTTCTAATAACTTCTTTTTCTTCAGCTAGTAAAAAGCAGTAGCCATAACTTCCTCCTAAAAAAACTCTGTGACGTTTTTTTTGATTTTACAGTCATAGATTATCATATAAACTGAAAAAATGTCAAAAGTCTTATATCTTCTATGTAAGAAAAATATAAGATTTTAAATTTACACACACCTCAATTCTCTTCATTTAGACTTAATTATTCGATTTTAACGATTTAAAAAATAAGGATACAGTACTGAAAGCTCCTATTATCTGGCTTTTCTCTCTGTATCCTTATTATATCTCAAGTTCCTTCTCTCAATTTCTCAATCATGACCAAGAAAGGCGGATTGTTAATCTGATTGATGGTCTTGTAGAGGGCAACGGTGAAGTCCTGCTGAGGCAGCTGACTAACGAAGTCTAATACCGCATCTTTTTCAACTTCGCCACCTTCATGCCCATAGTAAATCATGATCGCTGCACGGCCGCCCTTTTCTAAGCCTTGACAGACTTTTTTCAAAGCTTCCAGCGTCGTATCAGGCCGGGTAATAACAGACTTGTCCGCCGAAGGCAGGTAGCCAAGATTAAAAATAGCTGCCTTGAAATGGTCTGTGTATTGGTCCAGAGTCTCATGGCCAGCCAAGATTAGCTGAGCATTGTCCAAGCCAGCTTCTGCCAAGCGCTGGCGGGTCTTTTCCACAGCCTGCTCCTGAATGTCAAAAGCATAGACCTGCTTGGCCAACTTAGCCAGAAAGAGGGTGTCATGTCCGTTGCCCATAGTAGCATCCACCACGATATCTTCCTTGGTCACGACTTCTGCCAAAAAGGCATGGGCCATCTGTAAGGGTCTTAACATACGAATCTCTGCTCCTTTGCTTTACAGCCTTGCTTGCTGCCACGACGACGCATTTCTGCCTCAATGGCATTGAGAACTTCCCATTTATTGAGGCTCCACATAGGGCCAATCAACATATCTCGCGGAGCATCGCCAGTAATACGGTGGATGACGATATGCTCGGGGATAATCTCAAGCTGGTCGCAGATGATGGAGACATACTCCTCCTGACTGAGCAGCTGCAGTCGCCCCTCATGATAATCCCGCTGCATACGGGTATTGGTCATTAAATGAAGCAGGTGGAGCTTGATCCCCTGGATGTCATTGTTTGTCACACAGCGGCGGACATTTTCCAACATCATCTCATGAGTCTCACCCGGCAGACCATTAATCAAGTGAGAAACAATCTCCGCCTTGGGAGCCAGCTTTCGGACTCGCTGGACCGTCTCCACATAGAGCTCATAAGAATGGGCACGATTGATGAGGTCTGAGGTCTCCTCGTAGGTAGTCTGAAGCCCCAGCTCCACAGTCACATGCATACGCTCGGACAAGTCAGCCAAGTAGGCGATGGTCTCATCAGGCAAACAGTCCGGCCGAGTTCCGATATTAAGTCCAACGACACCTGGCTCGTTTATGGCTTGCTCATAACGCTCACGAATCACTTCAAGCTTCTCATGGGTATTGGTAAAGTTCTGGAAATAGACCAGATACTTACGAACATCAGGCCACTTGCGGTGCATGAAGTCAATTTCCTTATAGAACTGCTCGCGAATGGGCGCATCTGCTGCCACAATGGCATCACCAGAACCCGAAACGGTACAGAAAGTGCAGCCTCCATGCGCTACCGTACCATCCCGATTGGGACAGTCAAAGCCCGCATCAATAGGCACCTTAAAAGTCTTTTCTCCAAAAAGTTTTCGATAATAATCATTCAAAGAATTGTAAGATTTCATACCTTTCATTCTACCACAAAAAATACCTTAGAAACAAAAATTCCCTCTTTCACAAAGAAAGAAGGAAATCACCGCTCCCACAAATAGACTTTCAAATCCACACAGCCATTAGCCTTCAAGTCCACTCCCTCCGCCCAGAGCAAGTGTTCTTGGTCTTCCCAGCCCTGTGCGAGGCGTCCTGCCGCATTGACTACCCGATGGCAAGGATGCTTGCCGCCATAAAGCTCAGACTGACTAAGAATCTTCCCCACCAAGCGGGCATTTTTGGGTCGACCAATCAAACGGGCAATCTGGCCATAAGTCGCCACGCGCCCAAAGGGAATGCTATCAACTAATGCCAAAACAGCATCGATAAGTTCTCTATTTAAATTGGACATGCTAGCCTCCTAAACTAGTTTGCTCCTATCATAAAGAAAGAGACTTTCTTTGTCAAGACAAAAAGGCCAGCAAAGCCAGCCTTTCTCATCTCTATTTATTTCTGCTTTCCCTTGAAACGCCATTGAAAGCGTAATTTATCATAAAAGGGAAATTCGATATTGAGAATGGCAAAGCCCATCAAGGCTCCTCCGATTACATCTGTCGGGTAGTGCACGCCCAGATAGACTCTGGATGCCATAATCGTGAAGATAAAGAGCAAGAGCAAAGCTTGCACCAAACGCTTGATTTTTGGTTTTGAATCCGTTGCTGGACAATGATAATCAAGGTCCCAACAACAATGGCTGTCGCCATGGCATGTCCGCTCGGGAAAGAGTAACCACCCTCTTTGACCAAATGCGAAATACTGGGCCGGCTTCTTTGGTAAACGAGTTTAATCAGCTTAATCAAAATCCCATGTAAGACCAGATTTCCCGCTAGCAAGGCAGCCTCCAGTTTCCATTTTTTGTAAAGGAAAAAAAGGACAGGAGCCGAAACCCAGATGATAATTCCCACTGGATCAATCACACTGGTTACTAGTTTGAAAAATGTCGTCAAAGCTGCAGGCAAGTCTCCCCGCAGCCAGGTCTGAATCGGGGTGTCAAAGCTGGTCAGCTGCTCAGGATAAAACTTGACCATGTAGCCTAGCATAACGAAAAGTAAAAGGGCAAAAGAGCCCTTTGTTAGATAAGATTGTTTATTTTTCATAGCGTTTTAGGACGGGCTGTAAGAGTTTGTAAATTAGCCAAAAGACGACAGCCCAGATCACTCCTTCTAATAGGTTAAAAGGGACAATCATAGTCAGCAGATACTTGGAAAGACCAAATGCTTTATTAATATCAAAACCAGCAAACCTCGCATAGAGAGGCACAGCATAAATAACATTTAGAATGATCATAGTAATCGTTAGACCAAGTGTTGCTGCCAAGGAAGCCTTCACATAGCTAGATAAGCTCTTTCTTTTTTTCCACAAGAGGGAAAAAGCACAAACAAAGACTGCTACAGCTAATATATTCATGGGTAGACCGATTAGAGTGCCTACGCCATTATTATTCAAAGCTAGCTTTAAGACAGATCGAATCATGAGCACTGCCAGAGAGCTTTTTAAATCTAAGATTACCAAAGCCAGTAAAATCGGAATGATTGAAAAATCCAACTTTAGAAACTCGGTTATCAAGGGAATCTCATAAAGCATGAGTAGAAATGATAGAGCAGATAAAACTGCTACAATCGCCAACTTACGAGTATTTGTCATCACAGGTTCCTCCAATTTATAAAAATTAGAGAAGCCGGAAAGGCCACTGAAAAAAGCTTGTCAGCTAATGATTATTTAGTATAAGGCTCAGCCCTTAAATAAAGATTAAACGGCAAGAATGCTTCACTGCCTCTCGTCTTCTCCCATCCAGACTATACTGTCGGTTGTGGAATCTCACCACATCAGCTTGCGCTCGCGGACTTGATTTGGCATTGAGAAAAAAACATTTCCAAGCCAAAAGTTACCGCCGGTCGGGAATCTCACCCTGCCCTGAAGACATCATTATCATAACAAAAAAAGCCTGCCAGAGCAAGCAATTTGATTGATGTAATTAAAAATGTTTCAACAATAGTATTCTATCTATTAGGAAAATTAACTGCTTAGATACATTCATTCCGCTACTTCAGCTTGTCCGCTTCATACTCGTGTACCAAATCTAAGCCAGCAAAATTCTGCTGACGCAGGGCTTCATAAACAATCATACAGACTGTGTTTGAAACATTGAGGCTGCGAACATGCTGATCATTCATGGGAATACGCAGCGCCTTCTCTGGATGACGACGCATAAATTCCTCTGGCAATCCCTTGTCCTCACGACCAAACATAAAATAGTGCGAACCTTCTGCTGCAAAATTCTCCTCAGAATAGACCTTCTCCGCAAACTTAGAAATCAGATAAAGCTGGCCATCCATCTGCTCCATAAAATCGTCTAAACTCTCATAATAGGTGATGTCCAGCTTGTCCCAATAGTCCAGCCCCGCCCGTTTCATCTTGCGGTCATCAATGGGAAAACCCATGGGCTTGATGATGTGAAGCGGCGAATTAGTCGCGGCGCAAGTACGGGCAATATTTCCGGTATTCTGCGGAATCTGAGGCTCAAAAAGAACGATATGATTTTTCATAATAAGAATATTTTTCCTAGTATTTTTCTTTAGATAAAAAAATAGCCACACTGCCCGGAGTCAAGCTCAGCAAACAGCGTGGTTAAGGCTTCATTAACTTACATCACAACAGGTTTGAGGTAAACCAATGAAGGTACTCATTTAGTATAACACTTTCAGCCTACAAGTCAATAAAAAATGCTCAAAAAGTTGTACTTTTTTTAAAAAATATCACAGGAAGATACCATTTTGGTAAAAAATATTCGGAATTCTATAAATAAGCAAGCTATTCTGTATTTTATAGATGAAATTTAAATGAAAAAAGAGTATGATAGATACATACTTTGGAGGAATCTAAACTTATGAAAATTATCGTTGTTGGCGGCGGGAAGGTCGGAACGGCCCTCTGTCGCTCCCTAGTGGCTGAAAATCATGATGTTATCCTGATTGAGCAGGATGAGGCTGTTCTAAACCAGATTACCAAGCGCTATGACATTATCGGTATTGCTGGCAATGGAGCTAACTTCAAAATCTTAGAACAAGCGGATGTTAGTCACTGTGACATCTTCATCTCTATGACCGAGCATGATGAGGTCAACATGGTCTCCGCTGTACTGGCCAAACGAATGGGGGCTAAGGAAACCGTCGTTCGGGTGCGTAATCCTGAATATTCCAACCCTTACTTTAAGGAGAAGAACATCCTAGGCTTCTCGCTGGTGGTCAATCCTGAGCTCCTAACTGCTCGCTATATCGCTAATATCATTGACTTCCCTAACGCCCTGTCAGTAGAGCACTTTGCCAATGGCCGGGTGGCACTGATGGAGTTCAAACTCAAGGAAGACAGCAATCTCTGCCAGATGAGTATTTCCCAGTTCCGCAAGAAATTTGGAAATATCATTGTTTGTGCCATTGAAAGAAAAGGGCACTTGGAGATCCCTGATGGTGACTTCACTCTGGATGCCGGCGACAAGATTTATGTCACAGGTAACCGCCTGGACATCGTTCAATTCCACAATATGGTACGTCCTAGAGTTGTTAAGAGCCTGATGATTATCGGGGCAGGCAAGATTGCTTATTACCTGCTCAATATTCTCAAGAATAGCAAAATCGAGCTCAAAGTCATTGAATCTAACCATGAACGGGCAAACTTTTTCAGTCAGGAATTTCCTGATCTCTATGTCGTCCATGGAGACGGTACTGCCAAGGATATCCTACTGGAGGAACGCGCCAATAACTTTGATGCCATTGCTACCCTGACTGGTGTAGATGAAGAAAATATCATTACTTCCATGTTTCTTAATAATCTGGGTGTGCAGAAAAACATCACCAAGGTCAACCGGACTAGTTTGTTGGAAATCATTGATAACCAAGACTTTGCCAGCATCGTGACACCTAAAGGTATTGCCGTTGATACGGTTATGCACTTTATCCGAGGTCGCTACAATGCTCAGTTCTCTAACCTAGAAGCTCTGCACCACGTAGCCAACGGCCAAATCGAGACCCTGCAGTTCCAAATCAAGGAAGAAAACAAGATGACTGGTATTCCTCTATCTCAGCTTCATCTGAAGAAAGATGTCCTGATTGCGGCCATTATCCGTCAAGGTAAAGCTATCTTCCCTACAGGCGATGACAATCTGCAAGTTGGAGATAAAATTGTCGTGACCACTCTGCTGCAAAATATCACGCAGATTTACGATCTGTTAGCGAGGTAGACCCATGAATAGATCTATGATTCGCTACCTGCTGGCAAAATTACTGCTGATTGAGGCGGCACTGCTGATTGTACCCATTATCGTCGCTCTAATCTACGGTGAGCCTTTAAAAGTCTTTCTCTATATCGGCGCGACCATGGCTATCCTGCTAGTTTTAGGTGGCATAGGCTCTTATTTCAAGCCCAAGGACCTGCATATCTACGCCAAGGAAGGGGTGCTGATTGTAGCCCTTTGCTGGATTCTCTGGTCCTTCTTCGGAGCCCTGCCCTTTGTCTTCTCTGGTCAGATACCGGACATCATCGATGCCTTCTTTGAGGTCAGCTCCGGCTTTACAACCACGGGAGCGACTATCCTCAACGATGTCGGCGTTCTCTCCCATTCACTGCTCTTCTGGCGTAGCTTACCCACTTAATCGGAGGGATGGGAGTGCTGGTCTTTGCCCTAGCTATTATGGACAATGCTAAAAATGGCCACTTGGAGGTCATGAAAGCAGAAGTTCCGGGACCAGTCTTTGGCAAGGTTGTGTCCAAGCTCAAGAGTACGGCCCAAATTCTTTACATCATCTATCTGGCTCTCTTTGCTATCTTTGCTCTGCTTTATTTCCTAGCGGGTATGCCTCTCTTTGACAGCCTTGTGATTGCCATGGGAACAGCTGGTACAGGAGGATTCACCGTTTACAATGACGGTATTGCCCATTACAACAGCTCACTGATTACTTATCTGGTCAGCTTTGGGGTCTTGGCTTTCGGGGTCAACTTTAATCTCTACTATTACTTGCTGATTCGCAAGTTTAAGGCCTGCTTTGGTGATGAAGAGCTTAGAGGCTATCTCTGGATTGTCTTTCTTTCCACTGCCTTGATTGCCTTTAATGTCTTCCACCTCTATCAAGGCTTTGCCAAGAGCGTGGAGATTTCCTTCTTCCAGGTTTCCAATATCATCACAACGACTGGATTCGGCTATGGTGATACGGTCAAGTGGCCTCTCTTTTCTCAGGTCATCCTGCTCCTGCTCATGTGTATCGGGGGCTCGGCTGGATCAACAGCTGGGGGATTCAAGGTCATTCGGGGGATTATCATTTCCCGCATTGCTAAAAATCAGATTCTATCTACCCTATCACCTAATCGCGTCCTGACCTTGCATATCAATGGTGCGGTCATCGACAAGGATACTCAGCATAAGGTACTGAAATACTTAGCTGTTTATATCTTGATTATTCTAGCTCTCATTTTCATTGTCAGCTTGGATAATAATAATTTCATGACGGTTGTCAGCGGTGTTGTCTCTTGCTTCAACAATATCGGCCCCATGATTGGGACGACAGATAATTTTTCTATCTTTAGTCCTTTTTCCAAACTGCTGCTAGCCTTTGCTATGATTGGCGGTCGCTTGGAGATCTACCCGATTCTCCTGCTCTTCCTGCCTAAGACTTGGTCTAGAAGATAGGAAATGTTCGGAAAATATAGAGGCTCTATAATTTCTGTAGTTGGTAAAACCACTGTAGGAATTATGGAGCCTCTTTGGTTTTATAAAAAATCCCATATAATGAAAAGCGACCAAACCTTTTATCAGAAAGTAAGTTATGAGACTGATACAAAGCTGGAACCAAGGTAAGTTGACCTCAAGGATAGCTTTTCATCTATACAAAAGAAAGGCTGTGTATGTGCTACCAGCCTCTCTATGTCACATGTTTTTTTAATTATGAAAAGGCTTAGACTCTCTCTTCCCTCTTATTCTTGTGCTTCAAGTTCTTCTTTTTGATCCTCATAAAAAACTACTTTCCCATCTTTGACTTTAAAGGAGTAACTGATCGATTCATATGATTCATCTTTCTCATAGGAATAATAAAAATCATAGGCACCATCCGGAAGAGCTCTGGCATCTAGCCTTGTAGCAGCCTCTTTCAGGTCTTGATCCGTGGTAACTGATGCACTATCATCGATAAAAATAGTCATCCTGATCAACTCTTGATCAATCAAGGTTTGATAAGGAATTTGATAGTAGCCCGCAAAATCTTTTTTCCCCTCTTTGAGATTCTGAGAGGCAAGGTCATTTAGCATTTTCTCCTCTTTACTATTGGATAGAAAGCTAAAGTATTTAATAGGAAGTCCGATTGACTGCTTTTTTAATTTGTTTTCAATTTTTTCCTCAATTTTTTGAATGGATTTCTGTTTCAAAAACACATCCTTATAATCTGGAAGAGAGGGACTATCTGACTCTCTATCATGATAACTGGTATTCTCTTCCAAGGTCACCGTCTGACCATCATAGGTTTTTTCAGAGTAGGTATATTTCACGTTATAGGTAGGCATTTCTAGAGGCGTCCAATCCAAATGATTGATGGTAATGTTACCATGAAGGCCAACCTTCTCACATTCTTTAGTAACTAATTCTTTAGCTCTTTGATAATCGCTCGGCATCATAATCTTGCAACTGGTCAGAAGTACAGCTGATACCAGTAAAACAAGCAAAAGCATAGGCCGATATATTTTATTTTTCATGTTAGTCCCTCCAATCCGATATAATTTAGGAGATAAAATTGATAACAACTAAAAATATACTTTCTGCATTCATATCTTTTTTTGAGGTTTAATAGCATCCAACTATTTCTCTTTCCTATTTTGCTAATATTTACAAGTGAAATCAAAAAATAGAGCTCTATAATTTTGGTAGTAGTTAACAAAGAGCTGTAATCATCTACTGTGACTTTTTTCTTGAATTATTTCTTCTCAGGCTGAAATGGTCTGGTACAGGATCCTCTCCTGGCTGAGACCATGGATGACAGCGGAGAATACGTGCCAAGCCCATTAGGACACCTTTGGCTCCATGCTTCTGGATAGCCTCTATCATATAGTTAGAGCAGGTGGGCCGAAAGCGGCAAGATGGAGGAAAAGCAGGTGAGATAAAACGTTGATAAAAGCGGACAAGAGAAATAAGCATTTTTTTTATCATTTCTTGGTCTTGGTTACAGCCAGTGTATGCAGCTGGCTGACTTCTTTTTTACTGAGCTTGCGATATTCACCAGGTTTGAGGCCCGTCAGGTCCAAATGACCAAAGCGAGTCCGTGACAGCTTATCCACTTGCAGTCCGACCGCCTGGAACATCTTCTTGACCTGATGGTTACGGCCTTCGTGGATGGTCAGCTGAACGACCGAACGATTTTTCGCCGGATCAACCTTGATAATCTCATAAACTGCTGGCTTGGTTTTGCGTCCCCTCTATCTCAATACCGCGAGTCAGAGGACGAAGAACTTCTTTATTGGCCAATCCTTTGACACGCGCCACATAGACCTTATCAATCTCATTGCGGGGATGAATCATCTCGTCGGTAAAGTCTCCGTCATTGGTCAGAATGAGAATGCCAGAAGTATCCCAGTCCAAACGACCGACCGGATAAATCCGCTCCTTGACCTGAGGCAAGAGCTCCACGACTGTCTTACGCCCCTTGTCATCACTGACAGAGGAAATGACCCCGCGCGGCTTATTGAGGAGGTAATAAACCTTCTCTTCGTTGTAGATAGGTTGGCCTTCTACTTCTACACGGTCGCCAGACTTGACGTTCGTCGCCAACTCATGTACCACTTGGCCGTTTATACTGACCTTCCCCTGCCTGATTAGCTCTTCTGCCTTACGGCGGCTGGCTATCCCAGCATGAGCGATGTATTTATTGATTCTCATCGATATCTGTCCTTTCAATAAAGAGCTGGCTTTCTTCAGCAACTAGCTCTGTTTCTTTCGACAATCGGCAGCTCATCTAGGTGATTGATCCCCATATAGTCTAAGAAATAATCCGTTGTCACATAGAGATTTGGCCGGCCAATGACTTCCTTTTTGCCATCCTCTCGAACCAGTTCAAAAGCCAAGAGCTTAGCCAAAGCACCGCTGGAATTAACCCCTCGGATGTCATCGATTTCTACCCTCGTAATCGGCTGCTTATAGGCGATGATAGACAAGGTCTCCAGTGCTGCCCGCGACAGACTTTGATTGATTGGCGCCCGTGAATAGGCCCGCAAAATCTCAGCAAACTCTGGCTTTGTGACCAGCTTGTATGTCTTTGAAGTTTCCAGCAGGGTCAGGCTAGAGTCCGGATTGGCCTCATATTGCTCAGCCAACTTTTCCAAACTCTGAATAACCCCGGTCGGCGGCAAAGAAAGGATTTCTGCCAATTGATGAACCTTTGAGTCCATCTTCTCCCGCCACAAAAAGCAGGGCTTCAATCTCTGCTAACTTACTCATTTCCTCTTCCTACTAAATAAATATTTCCAAAATTTTCTTCCTGAATGACTTGCACTTCCTGCACCTTGACCAATTCCAATGTCGCCAGAAAGAGAGTAATAACTTCATTCATGTCCTTGGTCTCTGCAAAAATCTCCTGCAGAGCCAGACGGCTCTTACCAGCACAGCGCTGACGCACCACATCCATCATGTCCTCAATCTTGTACTCGTCTCGCACAATGGTTGTGTGGCTCTTAGAAAACTCCTCTTGCTTCTTGGCGATAACCTTGGAAAAAGCCAAGAAAAGATCTATCGTTGACTTGTCATGCAGGAGCTCAGCGTCTTCATAAACCAGCTCTAGCTTGGGCTTAGAATAATAAAGCGCTCGGTCATCATGCTGGAGCGACATTTTCTCACCTAAGAGCTTGAACCTGCGGTATTCCTCAATCTGGCTCAAAGAGGTCTTGCTCCAAGTCATCTTCCAACTCAGCATTATCTGCCACCTTAGGCAGGAGCTTGCGGCTCTTAATCAGCATGAGCTGGCTTGCCATGACCATGTACTCCCCCGTCACTTCCAACTTCATGGCCTGCAAAGTAGCCACATAAGCCAGATACTGCTCGATGACCTCCGTAATGGGCACATCATAAATATCCACCTGGTACTTAGATACAAGGTGGAGCAGCAGGTCCAGCGGGCCTTCAAAATCTTTTAGTTTGATATCCATTTTTATCTGTATTTTTCTAGTGTAATCATGGTTTTCAAGCCCAAATCTTGGGCAATATCATAGAGACCAATCCCCTTCTCCCGCTGGCGTAAAATAAACTGCTCACGCAGGCTTTGGGCAGATAGACTGGCTTGTCCCTGCTCAATCAAGAAGGCCTCTAGCTGACGGAAACCCCACTGACGAGAATAGGATTTGCCGTTTTTCTCAAATAAATATGTACCTGTCAGATAGCCTTCCAGCTCACCCGTCAGAGCTCTCAGGAATCTTGATGACCCGCTTCTGACCGGCCTTTTCAATCTTCAAAACCTGAAAGTCCAGATTGACATCTGCCACTCTGACCTGCAGAATCTCGCTGGGCAACAAGCCCATTTCCAAGATAAGAAGAGCCATCAGCCGCCCCCTAGGAACGCTTGATTCCTGCCAAAAAGCAGACAGGTCCAGCAGTTCATTTTCCTGCTCCTTCGATACGGAAACCTTGGGCAGGACCAAGCGGTGAAACTCCTCAATAAGCTGCTGCTGATAAAGGAAGTAGAGAAATTGATTGACTGCTGAGAGCTTCCGCTTCTGAACAGCCGCCTTAAAATCCTTGATAGAGGCCTGATAAATCCGCAGATTGGTCTCAGTAATCCGGCCATGTACTTCCTCGATAAACTGCTCCAAATCATAAGAATAGGCAATTTTAGAATTTTCTGAGATGTTTTTTTGATTTAAAAACGGTCTAATGTATTCTTTCATTTTTTGCGAATTTCGTACTTCTTGCTAAAGCCGTGCAACAAAGAATTGACAGCTTTCAAAATGGACTTTCTAGTAATAATTCCGTAAAAATGCTGATCCTCGCCCACAACCGGCAGGAATGACTCGTCGACCAGCTTATGAAGTACATCTGATACAGTATAATCTGGCCCAACTGTCAAGTCGTCCATTTTAGTCATGTGGACGATGTCTGTCATCATGAATTCCTCTTCTGGCAAATCATGTCGCATACGATAGGACATGATGTCTGTCAGGGAAATCGTGCCAACAAACTTTTTATCTGCCGTCACGACTGGTACACGTGAGTAGGTCATCTGGCTAAGCAATAAGATAGCATGATCCACATTGTGGGTGTCAATCATAACCGCCAGATTTTCCCCAGGCGTCAAAAAAGTTTCTTCATGTTGCAGCAGATAGTCTTCAAATTCCTTAGCAATCATCGGCTAAACTCCTTGGACAAGCTTGGATAAAGTTCATGATTTCGTGTATAGTAATCAACTTTAAAGCGGTCATCATCAATCTCTACCTTAGCGTAGAGACGTTCGTTGATCAGGCCGCGTGGCTGGCTAATGGAGCCCGGATTCAGAAAGAGCGTTTGCCTTCCATTCGAGCATCTGGGATATGCAGGTGACCATAGAGGCAGATGTCTGCATTAACCTCTTGCGCCCACAAATCCAGCTTTTGAAAAGAAAAGTTAATATGGAAGAGATGCCCGTGGGTCTGGGCAATAATGGTCCCCGCCAAATCCGTCACCAAGCGTTCTGGATAGCCGTCGTAAAAGTCCATATTCCCTGCAACAACCTGAATCCCTTGCCATACCTCATCATCAGAAGGAAGCTCAGAGTCTCCGTTATGGAAAATCGCATCTACCTTTCCAATATAATGATTCCTAATTTCTTCTACAATAGCACGGTCGCCATGAGAATCACTCATGACTATAATGGTTTGCTTTGCCATGCTGGAAATACCTCCACTAATTTCTTAACTGCCTGAGCCCGATGGGATTGCGCATTTTTTTCTTCCATCGTCAGCTCAGCAGACGTTTTTCCTGTTTCTCCCACTAAGAACAAGGGATCATAGCCAAAGCCATTTTCCCCTTTTGGCTCATGGGCAATGTAGCCCGGCCAATCCGCTTCAACTACCAGAGACTCCCTATCAGGACTAGCCACCACAAGGGTCGTATGAAAATGGGCCGAGCGGTCCTTGACATCAAAAACCATAGCCAACTCATGCAGGAGCTTGATGTTGTTTTCATCGTCTGTCGCGCCTACTCCAGCGAAGCGAGCCGACCAGACTCCAGGCAAGCCGCCTAAAACATCGACCTGCAGACCTGAGTCGTCAGCTAGCACCATTTTACCGGTCAGCTTACTGATTGTCTCTGCCTTGAGCCGTGCATTTTCCTCAAAGGTGGTTCCAGTCTCTTCCACTTCTGGCAAATCAGGATAATCATTGAGATTTTCAACCTTGTAGCCCAGCTTATCAAAGAGTTTGCGAAACTCTGCTGTCTTTCCTTCGTTACGAGTCGCAATCAAGATGGTATCTCCGACAGCCATCTCTGACTCCTGCCCCTGACCAAAAAAGTCGGTCATTTTAACTCCATCCTTAGACAGGAAGAAGACCTTACGCAGCAAGTCCTTTTCTGTAATCAGAATAGCCCCTTTATGACTGGTCGCTTTAAAATCCCGCTTCTGGCGGTCGTTAATCATATTGAGGACAAACTGGATATAGGACATGGGTGAGCCGTATTTGACCACAACTGTGGTAAAGGCGTTGTATTCTTCATCCAAATCCTGCTCAATCAGCTCACTCAACTCCGCATCAATATGCTCCAAGAGCCTGTATGGGATGTCGTTGAAATGATAGCCAGCCTTGCGAAAGCGGGTCCATTCTCCAATATACCAATTGTTCTCGTCAATGTATTCATAAATTTTATTTGTCATAAGCTTACATGCTCCACATTCACTTTCAGGCCCAGCCAGCTTTCTGCAATTTCCGAAAAGCTCTTGGCATTGGCAGTTGTGTAAAATTGATGATTGAGCTCCTGTTTTTCCCGACTGCGATTGATTTCAAAGTAATTGAGCAGGACAGAAATATCCCGTACGCACTCTGCCCCGCTGTCGATCAGCTTCACATCCGGTCCCATCCTATTTTGAATGATAGGCCGGAGCAAGGGATAGTGGGTACAGCCCAAGACCAGGGTATCTACTCGGCCAGCCAGAGGCTGCAGGGTTTCATAGACCACTTTTTTGGTAAGACTGGAATGAAGTTCATTGGACTCTACCAAAGGTACAAACTTAGGGCAGGCCAAACTTTCCACCTGCATCTCCGGCGAGAGCGCTTCAATCTTCTGACGATAAATATCAGAAGAAACTGTCATTGGCGTTCCAATAACACCGATGCGGCCGCTGGCAGTTGACTTAATAGCTGCACTGGCTCCCGGCAGAATCACGCCCAGTACTGGAATATCCAGCTTTTCCTTCACTTCTTCCCAGACAACGGCAGTCGCAGTATTGCAGGCGATAACAATCATCTTAACATCCTTGGTCAGGAGGAAGTTGACCAACTGCCAGGTATAAGCGCGAATCTGCTCAGCAGGCCTAGGACCGTAAGGAGCCCGCGCTGAATCTCCGATATAAATGACCTCTTCGTGGGGGAGCTGCCGCATGAGCTCACGGACTACAGTCAAACCGCCCACTCCTGAGTCTAAAAAACCGATTGGTCGATTATCCATAAGGTCTTCTTTCTAAAACAAGGGACTGGAAGCCGATTCCAAATCCCCATTTTTTTATAGATTTTCTCTGCTGGCATTAAAAACCAGTCACTAGAAAATTATTTTTTCTTTTTGCTCTTAGCAAGCGCAGCTTTCTGCTGACTGATAATTTGACGATAAACTTGCTGTACTTTCGCTTCATTTGGCCGTTGGCCACTAGCGCTAAGTAAGGTCCGAACTGCTTCTACATTCAAACGCGGATTTTCTGCAAATTCCTTCTCCACTTGCCGACGAAGCAGATGCATACCCAAGAGTACGCCTCCAGCAAATGCTGCCATAATCAAAAATAATCTCTATAAATAAATTCATATCGAGAACTCCTCTATTTCCATTTTTACATTGCTCTTCATTATATCAAATTTTCTCTATTTTTCTCAAAAATCAAAGCCATATAGTGTCGCAAAAATAATCTTCTGGTTTTTCTGCCCGACGAATCATGCGAACATTGCCATCTTGCTCCAAGAGAATTTCGCTGGAGCGGAGCTTGGCATTGTACTGATAACCCATAGAGAAACCATGCGCACCCTGTATCGTGAATCACCAAAGTATCACCGATTTGGCTGACGGGTAGAGGTCGATTAATAGCAAATTTGTCGTTATTCTCGCAGAGGCTGCCGACAACATCCACAATCTCTGTCTCACCCATAGGTCGATCCATATTAGTAATGTGGTGATAAGAACCGTACATGGCAGGACGCAGCAGATTGACCGCAGAGGCGTCCACTCCCAGATAGGTTCGGTAGGTCTGTTTCTTATGGGTAACTTTGGTGACCAGCAGGCCATAAGGTGCCAACATAAAGCGGCCCAGCTCCGTATAAATCTTAACCTGTCCTAGACCAGCAGGTGTCAGAATAGCTTCATAGGCCTGACGAACTCCCTGACCGATGACTGCAATGTCATTTTCCTCGCCTTCAGGCTGATAATTAATGCCGACACCGCCAGATAGATTGATAAAGTCCAACTCAACTCCTGTCTCAGCCACCACTTCTACAGCCAGCTCAAAAAGCTGACGGGCCAGTTCAGGATAGTAGTCATTGCTGACAGTATTTGAGGCCAAGAAGGCATGAATCCCAAATTTCTCAGCTCCCAACTCCTTGAGTTCTTTGAAAGCCTGAATCAGCTGGTCCTTGGTCATACCAAACTTGGCTTCTTCTGGATTATCCATAATGCTGGTTCCCAGCTCAAAGACACCACCAGGGTTGTAACGGCAGGAAATAATCTTTGGAATACCCGCGGCTTCCTTTAGAAAAGCCACATCTTCATAGGCATCCAGATTGATAGTCGCTCCCAAGTCACGCGCAAACTGAAATTCCTCAGCTGGTGTGTTATTGGACGAAAACATAATATCCTGTCCAGCAAAGCCCAGCTTTTGACTCATGAGCAATTCGACATAGCTGGCACAGTCCACCCCACAGCCTTCTTCTTTGAGGATTTTTAAAATAGCAGGATTGGGAGTAGCCTTGACGGCAAAATACTCTTTAAAACCTGGATTCCAAGAAAAGGCCTCATGCAGGGCACGCGCTCTTTCCCGAATTCCTTTCTCATCATAAAGATGGAAAGGGGTTGGAAACTGAGCCGTAATCTCAGCTAGCTTTTCACGACTGACAAAAGGAGTTTTCATACTATTCTCGCTTTCTATTTGCTGGCTTTATTATACCATAAATCCATAGGAGAAACAAAAAGCACTGGAGCAAACGTCCAATGCTTGAGCCTTATTTAGCTTAGTTATTTGTTCCTTCCAAAAATACGCAGCAAGCTGAGGAAGAGATTAATGAAGTCCAGATACAGATGCAGAGCCAGAGAAATTGCCCAGCCATTTCCTGGATTGCCATTGGTCTGCTCATAGACATAGCGGATTTTCTGATTGTCCCAAGCGATAAGTCCTGAGAAAATAAGGACACCAACGATACTGATGATAAAGTCCAAGCCACTGCTTCTCAAGAAGATATTAAGGAAGCTAGCAGCGATAATACCAATCAAGCCAGCCATACAAGCTCTGCCCATTCCAGAAAGATCCTTTTTAGTCACCTTGCCGATGAAGCCCATAGCAAAGAACATAACAGTCGTTGTCAGAAAGGCTAAGAGAACAGTTGACTGAAGATACAGTGCCATGATAATACTTAAGGTAAAACCATTGATGGCTGAATAAGCTAAAAACATAGGCAACGCCGCTAGGCTATTGCTCCGAGCAGTTCCAGATGCTACCAACACAAGGATAAACTCAACTGCAATAGCTGCATAGAAAATCCAAGTGGAGCCTGTCAGAACAGAGATAATAATGTCCTGAAAGAAATTCAGCATCAAGAGAGAGACGATTGCTGAGATTCCAATACCGACTCCAACGATAGAATAAATCTTAGCATAGAAAGAATTAATATCTGATTGATCTTGAATAATAGAATGATTCATAGTTACTCCTTTTATAATTAAACATTTACGGTTTCAGCATCTTTCGATGAAAGAGCTTGCGATTACCGCCCTTGCGTCTCCAAGGTGCCGTCGCTTCTTTGACGGCCCAATACTTGTCCACCATTGTCACAACGAATGACTCTTTGTAGCGAGGCGGTGCCAAGGTCAGGCCCCACATATGCTTGACGATAATGTCCTCTTCGACTTTATTAAGCTTAGTAATCTTACGAGCATTGCGAACTGCCAGCCTCGGATGAACCCAAGCATGACTCTTCTTAAACTTGGTCACACGCCAATCATAGTAGAATAAGTCATGAAGCAGGGCACCGCGTGCCGTGCTGCGAGCATTCCAACCAAATTTTTTGGCAATTCTGTAACTAGTATAACTTACATTGATGGAATGTTCAAGTCTATTGGAATGAATATGATGGGGAATTTCTTTCAGGCGCTGTACACTGGGCTTTTCAATCAAGTGCCCAACATAGGCCATAAATTCCTCGTCCTTTTTGTAAGGCATAGAATCACCTCCCTTGCCAACTATTATATCTCTTTTTCTGATTTTTAGCTTAAATGAAAGATTAAAATACCAGCAGCGACCGCAACATTGAGACTTTCTGCTTGCCCCTTCATGGAAATATGGACCAGAACATCAGCTGCTGCCGTCATTTCTGGACCAATCCCCTGCCCTTCATTGCCCATGACTAGGACAAAGCTATCTTTACTGTCCACCTCTCTGTAATCAATAGATGTTGACGACAAGGTCGAAGCCAGAATTGGCAGACTGGAAGACTGAGCCAGCCTAATAAAATCAGCCGTATCCATCCGATAAACTGGCAGATGAAAATGGCTTCCCTGCATAGAGCGCAGCGTTTTTAAGTTATAGATATCTGCTGACGCGCTAGAGATGAAGACTCCATCAAAGCCAGCTGCATCAGCTGTCCGAATGATGGTACCGACATTACCTGGATCCTGAACGTCCTCCAAGAAAAGATAGCGTCCGCTTAACTCCGCCGGTATCTCTTCCCTTTCAAAAGCCACTTCCGCGACAATCCCCTGTGGCGTCTTACTATCAGCTAAATCTGCTAAAATCTCCGGACTGACAAAGATTACCTGAGAAAAATCGGCTAATCGCTCTGCGTATTCCGCTAAAGCAAAAATCCGAATCAGCTTTGCCCCGCTACTGACAGCTTCCTTAAATAAATGCCAGCCCTCGATCAAATAAGAATCCTTGCGGTGTTTTTTGTGATGAAGTTTTTTAGCTTTTTTTACCACATTATTGGCTTTGAGGTTATAATATTCATAAGAACATTATACCACAATTTAGCAGACTTGCACTCATACTGAGGGCTTAAATCCCCTCGGTCCGCTCACTAAAGGAGGATGCCATGCAGAAAGTAAAAATGATAGCCCAAGGACGAGTACAAGGGGTCGGATTCCGCTGGGGAGTTTATTCTCTAGCGCTGGAAATCGGAGGTATTACCGGCCGGGTCTGGAACAATGATGACGGTACTGTTGGCATTCTGGCTCAGGCTGATGACCCAGCTCTGATGGCCAAATTTATCCAAGAAATCCGTAAGGGGCCGACGCCTTTTTCTAAGGTCAGCTATTTAGACGTGACTATGGCTAATTTTGACTCCTTTCCTGACTTTAAAATTTCAAATTAGGTCTGCAGAACTATTGTATATTTTGCAAAAAAACAGTAGAATAGATAGGTATTATTTTTTAGAAACAAAGGATATGAACTCGTGAAACATTTCAAACGCTTTTTATTCTCCGGTATGGGACTGGCTGCGCTTCTTTTCCTGTCTGGCTGTGTGGGCCGCGACAAGGCTGGCAATCCTTCTGGTCTGATCTGGGACGTGATTGGTCAGCCTATGGCGGATGGTATCCAATTCTTTGCCAAGAATTCAGGTCTGGGTTATGGTCTGGCGATTATCATCGTTACGCTCATCGTGCGGATTATCATTCTGCCGCTGGGAATCTATCAGTCTTGGAAGGCAACGCTTCAGTCTGAAAAGATGAACTACTTCAAGCCGATTTTTGCCCCAATCCAAGAGCGAATCAAAAATGCTGAGACTCAGGAAGAGAAAATGCAGGCTCAGCAAGAACTGATGGCTGCTCAAAAAGAAAATGGACTCAGCATGTTTGGCGGTATAGGCTGTCTGCCTCTGCTCATCCAAATGCCTTTCTTCTCAGCCCTCTTCTTTGCAGCCCAGTATACTCAAGGAGTTGCAGGCAGTTCCTTCCTCTGGATTAAAGACCTAGCCAAAAGCGACTTGGCTTTGACTGCCATTGTCGGTATCCTCTACTATATCCAGTCGGTGCTCTCTCTGCATGGTATTGAAGATGAAACTCAAAGAAACAGCATGAAACAGGCTTCTTATATGAGTCCTATCATGATTGTCGGTTTCTCTTTCTTCTCCCCTGCTGCAGTTACTCTCTACTGGGTAGTCGGTGGATTTATCCAAATCATCCAGCAATTTATCATCAACTACATCATTCGACCTCGCCTGAGAAAACAGGTGGCAGAGGAATTTGAAAAAAATCCTCCTAAAGGCTTGAAAAAAGCGAGTCGAGCTAAAGATGTTACTCCAAAAGCTCAGCAGGCTATTGAGCAAAAGAACAAAAAGAAAAAGAACCGCAATGCTGGTAAGCAACGGTCAAGATAAAGAAAAATTCTTCTAGCTAATACTAGAAGAATTTTTTTTAATCTCAAGTAAGAATCGGCGTAACCGATACAAAAAGCTCAGCAAACAAAGCAATAACTGATTAACGAGGTGACGCTATCATAGTAAAACGGTAAAGCCAATCAAGCCTTTCTTATATGAAACCCAAATCCTGCCCTTAAAAATCCGCACCAGACTTTCTGCCATGGATAGGCCAATCCCGTAGCCAGGCTGCTTCTGATTGTGCGATTCATCTTCGCGATAGAAACGATCAAAGAAACGGCTGTAATCGACATTTTTACCGTCCGCGTAACTATTAGCTACCGTCAGACGAGCTCGTTTCCCACGCTTAGCCTTGGTCAGGGTGACAAAAATTTGCCCATCTTCGTCACAATACTTGCAGGCATTGTCAATCAGGATACTAACCAATTCATAGAGTTCATCTTCAGTTGCCTTGACATGGATGTCTTCCTGCAGCTTGATCTCGTACTTCTTGCCTGCCTTCTCGATGACAGACTTGAAGTTTCCTGCTACTTTTTTAACAACTTCTGAAAAATTCACATCTACCAAAGTAACATCTGGCTGCTCTTCCAGACGGGCCAGAACGACCATTTGATTGATTAGATTACTGAGACGCTTGACCTGGTCCTTGGTGCTTTCTGTCCATTCATTTTCGCCAGTCATCAGCTCTTGCAGCTCCGTATTGGCTGAGATGATGGCCAATGGCGTCTTCAATTCATGCCCCGCATTAGTGATGAAACGTTTTTGGTTTTCATAGTTTTTGATATAGGGACGGATGGCAAAGTTGGAAAATCCAGACACGACCAAGACAAAGAAAATAAAGCTATAGAAACACAACTGGATAGACAGCCAGAAGAAGTCATTGCGGCTTTCGAGGTAATTGGTCGAATCTAAGACCACCAATAAATAGCGCTTGGTCTTGGAATCCTGCGTTATCTGGTAGGAATAAAATTGACTGCCTACCTTAAAAACCCCACTGCTGCGGCTGTTCTTAATCACTTTATTAGCATAGCTGAGCGCCTGTTCCTTAGATAGATTGGAAAGATGATCCAAGTTGGTGGAGTAAAGTGTTTTGTCTTCGTTATAGACCACGCTGAAATAGCGGTATTGGTAGATGGTATCAATGGTGATACGGTCGTTTTGCAAGCTCTCTGCCGTTTCTTCTACACTGGGAAAATCTCCATTATTGGCAGATAGAATATTGAGAACAGCTTGGATTTCTCCGTTGGTCTGCAGAAAGCGAACGGAGTTTAAGACAGCAATCATGGTCAGCAAAATACAGACAATAGCCGCCGAAGCCAGCAGAATGAACCGAATTTTAAGCTTCCGAAACATGGCTATCTCCTTCCAGCGGCACCAGAGTGAAACTGCCGCCTTCCTCACCCAAGATAGCAAGGTCAGCATGAATAGCCTTCAGCTTCTGACGCAAATAGGATATATAAATCCAGACGAAGCCTTCGTCCAAATCCTCATCCTCGTCATTAGCCCAAACATGACGGAAGATTTCCTGAGTAGAAAGACTCTTCTGGGCATTAAGCATGAGAAATTCCATCATTTTAGATTCCTTACCGGCTAGTCGAATAGAGTTGGAGCTAATGAGTTCATGCTCTCCGACATTGAGACTGGTTTGGCCAATCTGCAGCAAATTGGGGGTGAACGTCGCTACCCGTCTGGACATGGACCGCAGGCGAGCCAGAAGCTCTTTCAGAGAAAAGGGCTTGGTCAGATAATCATCTGCACCGGCATCCAGCCCTGTGACCTTGTCATCCAACTCCGACATAGCTGTCAGCATGATGACATGGGTCGTATTGCCGGTTTGGCGGATTTCTTTCAAGGCTTCAATACCTGTCTTAACCGGCATCATGATATCCAGAATCATCAAGTCATAAGCATTTTCCTTGGACAAGTCCACAACTTCTTGCCCATCAAAGGCTGTATCAACCTGATAGCCCTCATGGGTCATCGCCGTTTCCAGGACACGGGACAGCTGCTGCTCATCTTCAGCTAATAAAATCTTCATCATCTCACTCACTTTCTCGAATCAAATTGCGGATGGTCTGCATGGTCACATCACAGGAAGCCAGCTCATCTGCACAGCGTTTCAGCTCACGGACAATCCGCTTGCTGTCTTTAATCTCATGCTTGTACTTCATCTGATGCTCTAAGCTGGCCCAAGAATCCATAGCAATGGTCCGAAGCTGGATTTCTACAAAATAGCGACCAGGGGATTTTGACCATGACAGTCCTCATAAGGAGTCTCCACCTCTAATATCAAGTGGTAGGAGCGATACCCATTAGGCTTGGCAGCTCGGATATAGTCCTTTTCCAGAACAATCTCACAGCCCTCCAGCTGACGAAGCACCTCAATGGTCTGATAGATGTCCTCGATAAAACCGCAAACAATCCGAATCCCAATCGCATCACGAATTTCTTTCAGGGCTGACTCTGGCACCCCTAGGCAGATTCTTGCGTTGACATTTCTCTTCCATACTGGCTGCCTGCTTGACTCGTGCATTAAAATGCTCAAAAAGCTTCTGCCCTGTTTCCTGCTTGACTCGATCATTTGCCTCTTGAATACGCTGACTAAGATCCTCTAAAATCTTGGGCAGGTAGACGCCGTATTTCCCATAAATATCTTGCTCTTGCATACAGTTCTCCTACTTTTCTAGCTTATTCTCATTATAGCATAACCATCTGTCTTTTCTCTATTTTTCCCCTGCTCTTCTTATCTAGCCTACACTCTCTGTCTTAAAAGAAACGAAAAAAGAACCAGTCTTCGAGCCAGTTCCTTTTGGTATTTATTAAACGGTTTTTTCAACCTTGAGAATTTTAACGTCGTAGCTGCCAACCGGTGTTTCAACTGTTGCAGTATCACCTGTTTTCTTACCAATCAAAGCTTGTCCAATCGGGCTTTCATTGGATACCTTGCCTGCGAAAGCATCTGCACCAGCAGAACCAACGATAATGTAGACTTCCTCTTCGCTTTCACCTACTTCTTGAATGGTAACTGTTTTGCCGATAGCTACCTCGTCCTTGGCTACAGCGTCACTGTTTACAATCTCAGCGTAGCGGATCTTGGTTTCCAGACTAGAAATCTGTCCTTCCACAAAAGCCTGTTCGTCCTTTGCAGCTTCGTATTCACTGTTTTCTGACAAATCGCCGTATGAGCGGGCAATCTTGATACGTTCTACCACTTCTGGACGACGCACCAATTTCAATTCTTCTAATTCTTTTTCTAGTTTTTCCTTTTCCTCTAGGGTCATAGGATAAGTTTTTTCAGCCATTTTTTCTCTTTTCTTTTATTTTCTTTTATTTTTAAAACTAAAACAAGAGGCTGAGACAAGTCTGTATCAGTCCCTTTTTTATATAGCAGGACCGAGAAAGCTAGAACTAAATGCACTAGCTTTCTCTCGTCTGCAATGATAGCAGTCTAATTAGAACTGCTGCTGGATTGAGTGAGCTTGCTGTTGACATGCTCCTCAACATTTTTAGCGTGTTCCTCATAAGTATTGGCGAAGTAAACAGCGCCTGTTTCAACATTTGCCACAAAGTAGAGGTAGTCCGTCTTACTTGGGTTAATGGTAGCTTCCAGAGCTGATAGGCTCGGACTATCAACTGGTCCAGGCATAAGCCCTTCTTTTTTATAGACATTGAAAGGCGAGTCGATATTGGTATCAATCTCAGCGTCCTCTTTCAGAGTCGTTTTCTTTCCTAGCTTGCCTTGAGCATAAAGGATAGCAATATTACTCTGAAGCGGCATCGCTTGATTGAGACGATTGTAAAAGACGCTGGCAATATCTTTGCGATCCTGATCTGTCGAACCTTCTTTTTCCACCAGAGAAGCAAGTGTCAAAACTTCATTAACCGTTAGGTTCTTCGCTTCTATGGTAGAGTAATAAGAAGACAGATTGGTATTCATTGCGCCCAACATCTGATCAATCAAGCTTTCCAAATCCGCATCCTCGCCATAGTTATAAGTGGCAGGGAAGAGATAACCTTCTAAGCGGTACTTGACCCCGCTGTCCTTGCTTGGCAAAGTACCCAGCAACTGTGGATATTTAGCCACCATCTTGGAAATGAAAGCTTCATCCTGCACCTTAGCTAGGAAATCGTCCTTACTAAAAGGTGTCTTACTAGTCTTCTTAGAAGTTGCAGCTGCATTAACCGTCACAGCCTCTGCAATCTGCTCCAGCGTATAGCCTTCAGGAATAGTAACCTTACCAACAACTGGTGGTTGTGGCGTATCCGTTCCACCTTCCTGAAGCTGACGAGCAATGGTATCTAAGTCCATGCTCTTCTGGAGATTGTAATAGCCGGACTGGTAATTATTAAAGCTTTTAATCTTGGAATACAGACTAAAAACTTGGGCATTTTTAATCAGCCCCTTTTTCTCAAGGATTTCTCCAATCTGCTTAGAGCTAGAGCCTTCTGGCACTTCAACCGTCACATATTCTGTTGCGTTTGCATCAACAGGTTTAAGAGCTGAAGATACATAAGTGTAGCCAACAACTCCTGTGACCACAAGTCCCAGCAGGACAATCAGCAGAACCGTTGTCATAATCCTGCGGGCTAAGGTGTTTTGACGTTTTTTCTTGACCGTGTTGTTGGCCCGATTAGCCCGAGATAGAACCTCATTGGGCTTCTTATCTTCCTCATCCACTCGGCCATAGACCTGAGGGTGAGCCTTTTCATTCTCTGCAACCTTGTAGGAAACATCTACTGAAGCCGGTCTAGCTTCAAAGTCCTCCGCAGCTGCTGTTTCTTCTGCAGAAGCAGAGTCCGCTTCTGATTGGCTAGTTGAAGAGGGAGTTTGTTCTTCCTTTTCTCCAGCTAAGTCTTTCAAAATCTGCTCTTTAAAGCTCAGATTCTTCTCTTTGTCTTGTGATTTTTCAGTCAAAAATTTGACCTCCTTCATCATAATCCCTAACATTATATCTTAAAAGTCAGATAAATGCAATAAGAGTAGGATTTTCTAGCTTATTATTGGTTTTTTTCAGTTTAAGACTAGGATTTTCCCAGACCATATCAAACCAAGTAGCACCTGCATAAGTTGATTGTGACAAACCTTCATTTACAAAGGCATGCTTCTCGTAGTAAGCGGTGAGGTAGTCGTGGCAGGTCAGATTGATGCCGTGGCGTTCATCTGCTATAGCAATTTCTTTCATAGCTTCCAGTAGCTTGCGACCGACTCCCATCCCCTGAGCCTCCTTCAAGATAGAAAGGCTGGTCAGTGAGATAAAGCCACCCTCCAGATGACCATAATCTTCAATCTCCTCTGTAAAGGAAATATCCTTTAAATAACGTTCTGGACGGACAGGTCCCTCCAGATATCCCAAAATCTTACCGTCCTTTTCTGCCACCAAAAAAGTCGAAGATAGGGTTTGGATATGTTCTGCTAGACTTTCGCGGCTAACAGCCTCCTCTGGACTGAAATTTTCCAATTCGATAGCATAAATGGCATCTAAGTCAGCCATTTGAGCTTGACGGATAATCATCACTTCTCCTTAAAATTGGGATTTTCCCACACCATATCAGACCAGACAGCTCCACCATGAGTTGAGTCAGAAATCCCTTCGTGGACGAAACCATTCATCTCATAATAAGGTATCAGCTCATCATGACAAGTTAGGCTAATGCCCTGTCGATTTTGCTGAACAGCTGTCTCCTTGAAAGCTGCAAGCAACAAGGTTCCGACTCCCTGCTTCTGAAAATCCGGATGGACGGACAGACTTTGGACAGCAATGAAGCCACCTTCTGGAGGATTAGCCCCCACCTTGCTAAAGAGATCATCTGTCAGATATCGCGTCTGAATAGCTGGTCCAACAATATAGCCCGCCAGCTGACCATGCAGCTCTGCTAGCAAAAAAGTATCTGGAATCTTCTCAATCCGCTCTTTGAGAACTTCTGAACTGGCTGCTTCTGCTGCTGGAAAATTCAGATGCTCGATTGCAAGAATTTCCTCCCAGTCGCTCAAGTCAGCCTGTCTGATTCGAATCGGTGCTTCCATCAAGTCTCCTCCTACTGAACGTTGCTGGTTAGATTGGACAGGAGACGTTCAAAGGAATATTCATAGGTCTGGATGTCACCAGCTCCCATAAAGACATAAACGGCATTATCGTGGTCAAGAAGCGGAGAAACATTATCAACGTCAATGACCTTGGCCCGCTTCACAATCTTTTCAGCCAAATCTTCGACCTTGACATCGCCCTTGTCCACCTCACGTGCAGATCCGTAAATCTGAGCTAAATAGACTGAGTCAGCCTGATTGAGGGCTTCCGCAAATTCGTCCAAGAGAGCAATGGTCCGAGTGAAGGTATGCGGCTGGAAGATCGCCACGATTTCCTTGCTTGGATACTTCTGACGAGCTGCATCCAGAGTCGCGATAATTTCCGTTGGATGGTGAGCAAAGTCATCAATAATAACTGTTTCGTTAACAATCTTTTCAGTAAAGCGGCGCTTAACCCCGCCAAAGGTCTTGAGGTGCTCCCGAACTAGATTCAAATCAAGACCTGCAGTGTACAAGAGGCCAATTACTGCTGTCGCATTCATAATGTTGTGGCGGCCAAAGCTTGGAATCTGGAACTCACCCAGTTCTTTCCCGCGGAAAGAAACTTTAAAGCCTGAACCGCTGGTAGATCGCAAGAGATCGTGAGCGACAAAGTCATTGCCCTCTTCCTTGAAGCCATAGTAGTAAATTGGAGCCTTGGACGTAATCTGGCGCAGCTGCTCATCTTCTCCATAAATGAAAAGCCCTTTGGTAATCTGCTTGGCATAGTCATTGAAAGCGTTAAAGACATCTTCCAGGCTCGTGAAATAATCCGGATGGTCAAAGTCGATATTGGTAATGATTGAATATTCCGGATGATAGGGCATGAAATGACGCTCGTACTCGTCTGACTCAAAGACAAAATACTTGGCATTGGCAGAACCACGGCCTGTACCATCTCCCAATCAGATAGCTAGTATCCGTGATATTGGAGAGAACATGGGAGAGAATACCCGTTGTAGAAGTCTTCCCATGGGCACCAGCCACTCCCAAGCTAACAAAGTCACGCATGAAGCTGCCTAAAAACTCATGGTAGCGTTTATAGCTGATACCGTTTGCGTCTGCATAGGCAATTTCTACATTGTTATCTGGACGAAAGGCATTGCCGGCAATGATTTCGAAGTCAGGCTGGATATTCTTTTCATCAAAAGGCAGGATGGAAATGCCAGCCTGCTCCAGACCGCGCTGAGTGAAATAATATTTATCAACATCACTGCCCTGAACCTTATGGCCCATCTGGTGCAGCATCAAAGCCAAAGCGCTCATACCAGAGCCCTTAATCCCGATAAAATGATAGGTTTTCGTCATGATTACTCCTTAAGATGATATAAGGCCATGAAAGCAAGTCAAAAGAGGAAAATCTCCTCAGACCCTAATCAGCCCGCAAGGATTTCCTTTAATTACAAACTTTTAGGCACCACCAAAACACCAAAGAAGCCGGACCAATCAGTAAGTCCCAGCTTCTGGCATCGGTCTTCTTCAACCGATGACGGATGTTATATGCAGATAGATTTTACATTTACATAATCAACTAGCAATTTCCTTTATACATCAGAAAACTGCAGGCAGAAAAGGACTCGAGCAAGCCAGCTTTAATTCGCTGTCCAAGCCTGTCAAATTCAGCTCTTGAGCCTTGGAATGCTTCAGCTGCTTCTCCTTAGCCCTATCCTGATTATAGATCTGACTGGTTTTTAAAAAATCATAATTGTTCTTCTTAGGCTTTTCTTCCGGCTCCTGTGGCTGAGGGCTATACTCAGGCTGAATATCTGCCAAAATATAGTTATCCTGCTGAAGCCTATCGCCAAACTTCGTAAATTCGCCCGATGTATTCTTCTGAAAAGGGGCTGTTGGCTTCGGTCTTTCCGCATTAGAAGCTGTTGGAAGCTTTCTGCTGCGGACCTTAGTCGGAAGGTCGCTGGTCAGATAAGACGCTGAACGCTTCTTTTTCAAATCTGCCCGAGCCTCCTCGCGTGCCTGCTCAGCATAACGGATAGCTGGATCTTTCTTATCAATCGGCTTTTTAAAATCCTTGAAAGCAGACTGCTTTTGCAGCGGTCTTCTGATAGCCTGACTGGCAGCGATGGGAGCATGCCTGTTGGAGTCCACAATCGGCATCCATTCCAAATAATTACGGTCTGTATAGTCTCCGGTAATGTTGCTAATGAGATCCAGTTCATCATAAAGATTCATATGCGGCATTTCCGTCAGCATGATTTCATCATCTGACACCAGAGGAAATTGTTTATCAGTCATATCTTTTTCCTTTCAACCCTTCATTATTATAAACTATTCAGGCTATTTTTCAAGCTATTCTGCTGAAATTCCCAGAATTTCTCGAATTTCCTCCACAGAGAGACTGGATTTGGCTTCTGCTCCGTCAAGAATAGTCGAAACCAGATTGCGCTTGCTCTCCTGAAGCTCCTGTATCTTCTCCTCAATCGTACCCCGTGTAATCATCCGATAGACTTCGACATTGCGCTCCTGGCCGATACGGTGGGCACGGCCGATGGCTTGAGCCTCAACCGCTGGATTCCACCAGAGATCGACCAAGATAACTGTGTCTGCACCAGTCAGATTGAGACCGACACCTCCAGCCTTGAGGGAGATTAGAAAGGCTGAACGCTGGCCGTCATTGAAGGCTGTTGTCATGTCCTGACGCTCCTTGGCTGGAGTAGAGCCTGTAATCTTAAAGGACTCCATGCCCATCTTGTCCAACTCACTCTCGATAATATCCAGCATACCACGAAATTGTGAAAATATGAGGACACGACGATTACCATCTTGTATCTGTTCAAGTAATTCCCGCAAACTTTCCAGCTTACCGCTCTCGCCCTCGTAATCTTCCATAAACAACTTCGGGGTGTCACAGATCTGACGGAGACGCATAAGACCTGACAGAATCTCTATCTTGCTGCGGTTGATTTCATCTTCTGTCGCATGGATGATTCTGTCCTGCATTTGTTTGAGCATAGCCAGATAAATGGTCTTCTGGCTATCTGCCAATTCATTGCGATAGGCAACTTCAATCAAATCAGGCAATTCCTGCAGCACATCTTCTTTTTTGCGCCGCATGACAAATGGTTTGATATAGCGAGCGACTTTCTCAGCCGGCAGTTTTAAAAATTCCTTTTTGCTTGGCAAAAGTCCTGGCATGACAATCTGGAAAATAGACCAAAGTTCTCCCAGATTATTCTCAATCGGCGTCCCAGAAAGAGCAAAAGTATGCTCCACTTCAAAATCCCGCAAATACTGGGCAATCTTGGTCTGGTCATTCTTCATCACCTGAGCCTCATCCAAAATCAGATACTGGAAGTGGTTATCCTTGTATTCTTCCACATCCTGCCTGAAAGAAGCATAGCTGGTAATGGTAATCTGATGCTTCTCCGCAATCAGCTCATCACGAACATTTTTTAGACCATACACCACCGCCACATCCAAATGCGGAGCAAATTTAGCAAACTCATCGCTCCAGTTGTAAATCAGGCTGGATGGCGCCAAGATTAAGACTTTCTTAGAATCATCTATACGCGAACTCAGAAAAGAAATCGTCTGCAGGGTCTTTCCTAGTCCCCATATCGTCAGCCAAGATGCCACCGAAGCCATACTTTATCAAGCATGGATAGCCACTTGACACCCGTCTCTTGGTAATCCCGAAGGTCAGCCTTGACTTGCAGCTGGGGAAGAGGGAATTGCCTCAGGGTGAGTCAGGTCAAAGGCCAGCTGCTGCACATCTTTTGAAAACTGTACCCTATCCTTGCCCTTAAAAAACTCTGCCAGTTGATAAGCTGCCAGACTGCTGGTCTGAATGAAGCCATTTTTAGTCCGCTTACTCCGCAGCTGCTGCAAAGTCCGACTCATCTCCTTGGTCTCTTCATCGAAAATCAAGACTTGCCCAGACTTACTGATAAAGAAGTCCTGCTCCTTAAAGAGCGAATCAAGAACTGCGTCAATCTCTGACTGCGCAATGCCAGCAAAATCGAAACCAACATCTAAGAGGCCGCCCTTCATCTTGACAGAGATCCTTGGACTTTCTGTCTGTGCCAGTGCCTCTAACTCTTCTGTCATGCTAACACGGCCCAAAGCCTCAAAATTGGGAATGACTTCTGAGAAGAAATGATAAATTTCTTCCGGCTTCAGAGGCGGTCGCTGACTGTAAAAATCTGCCACAAAACCTGCCTGCAGCATTTGCTTAAATACCTGCTGCTCATGCTCAAAATTACCTGCAAAAGGCAGACGTTCCAAATCTTTGCGAGTCGTCACTTTCCTGTCTCCATAGTCAAAGACAGTGTCCAAAATCAGACGCTTGTCAGGACCGATGTCAAAGTCAAACTTGGCTGTAAAGTCATGAATCATCATACTTTCAGGTGCTTCTACCCGACCAACCTTTTTAAACTCAGACAAACTGGAAGCCAGCTTCGTTCTCTCCGACAAGTCGAATTGCAGGCGCTTCAACCGATCATGCTCTATAGGCAGCTCCCGTAAAGCCTTAATCAGTCTAATCTGCTGAGGATTTAGCTGGTAGAAAGGTATCTCCATAAAAAATAAACTGGCCATCATAAAGCATCTTATAATTCTTCTCAGCAATGACTAGCTCAAAATGCTCTTCATACTCTTCCACTTGGAAAGTATAAACTTCTGCCTCTTCATGTAAATCTTGGAAAAAGACTTCACTGTAGTCATAAAGGCTGTACTCTAAGCGGAAAGAAGACAGATTCATCAGGAAGATAACTCCCTCTTCAAAGATACTAGCCGGGAAGAAAAGATTGCGCCCAACATTTGGGAAAATCAAAGAAGAATCTTGCCCCTGATAGTCAGACACTAGTCCTTGCAGAAAAACGAGCAAATCTTGACTGGCTTCATCAAAATCCTCCAAATGAATAGCCTCATAGTAACTCTTACCAATCTGATAATGTCCGCCCTTTTCCAAGGTCCGAAGGAAGGAAAGAACGTCTCGGACAACATAAGAGCGCTCGTCCGGCAAGCGACTGATCCGGAGACTCCAGAGAAACTGCCCTGTATAAGAATCCTCCTGACCAGTAGCTGAAAGCTCATAACGAACCTGTTGATTGGATTTATCCGGCAAGACCTTATCCAAGAACAAGCTTCCAAAAGAAACCAGCTCTTGGGTCTCCTGACTGGTCAACTCCTCTTCTTCCATACTCTTTAGCACATCTTTTCCAGATGGAGCATTTTTCAGATAATACTCCAAGGCTGCCAGATGGGCACAGTATTTTTTCTTCTGGAAAAAGTCGCAATAACAAAAGATGACATCATCATCCAAGCTATAGCGCAGATTACACTCGTCCACACGAGCATATAAAAGAGAATCACTGACCTCAAGGATTACTACCTTATTGTTTTCAACCAGGGCAATTCCTTCTGTCCGAATCTTACCAGGAATTAATTTTGCCATAATTACCACCTTACATTTATCTCACCATTATACCATACTTTCGACATAAAAAAAGAAAAGCAAGCTCTTATGCTTACTTTCATTTTTACATATAAACGTATGTTTGTCAAATTGCTGTTTTACAACTCTACTTCCGCTTCCTTGCAATCAAGTGAATTGGGGTCCCCTCAAAGACAAAAGCCTTGCGGATTTGATTTTCCAAGAAACGCAGGTAAGAGAAGTGCATGAGTTCTTCTTCGTTGACAAAGATGACAAAGGTTGGAGGTTTGGTTGCTACCTGAGTCGCATAGAAAATCTTAAGACGCTTGCCCTTGTCAGTCGGTGTCGGATTAATCGCGATAGCATCCATGATGACATCATTAAGCACTGCTGATGGAATACGGGTATTCTGACTCTGACTGATTTGCTTAATCATGTCCGGCAGCTTATGGAGACGCTGCTTGGTCAGGGCAGAGACAAAGATAATCGGCGCATAAGACAGGTATTGGAACTGGTCTCGGATATCCTCTTCCCAGTCTTTCATGGTATGGTTGTCTTTTTCCAGTGTGTCCCACTTATTGACGACGATGACAATACCTTTTCCAGCTTCATGGGCAAAGCCGGCGATTCGCTTGTCGTACTCACGAATTCCTTCTTCGGCATTAAGCACCATCAGAACGACATCTGAGCGATCAATGGCCCGCATGGCCCGCATGACAGAGTATTTCTCTGTATTTTCATAGACCTTGCCTGACTTGCGCATACCAGCCGTGTCGATCATGGTAAATTCCTGACCTTCACTGTCCGTAAAGACCGTATCAATAGCGTCACGCGTAGTACCAGCAACAGGACTGGCAATAACCCGCTCCTCACCCAAGATGGCATTGATCAAGCTCGACTTACCGACATTAGGACGGCCAATCAAGCTAAACTTAATCATATCAGGATTTTCAGCGACTTCTTCATTTGGAAGATTTTCAACGATGGCATCAAGAACATCTCCAGTACCAATCCCGTGGACTGAAGAAACCGGGAATGGATCGCCCAAGCCCAGCGCATAGAAATCAAAAATCTCATTGCGCATTTCAGGATTGTCCACCTTATTGACCGCTAAAATAATCGGCTTATGAGTCTTATAGAGCATGCGAGCCACATACTCGTCCGCATCTGTAATACCTTCCTTGCCAGACACGACAAAAACGATAACATCTGCTTCGTCCATGGCGATCTCAGCCTGGTGTTTGATTTGCTCCATAAAAGGCGCGTCAACATCGTCAATTCCGCCCGTATCAATAATACTAAACTTGCGGTTGAGCCAGTTTGCCGTCGCATAGATTCGGTCGCGGGTCACCCCTTCAACATCTTCCACAATAGAAATTCGCTCACCGGCAATCCGATTAAAGAGCGTTGACTTGCCGACATTGGGCCGGCCGACAATGGCAATAGTTGGTAAGGCCATGTTTTTCCTCTTTCATTCTTTAGGACAGAGCCAAACTCCGTCCTATTTTTCTAATTTCTTTTCTTTGAATAGTTGGTCAATAGCCTGATTTGGCTCCTGACCAAATTGAGCAGCTAGGCGCTGACTCCAAGTTTCCTTAGCTCGCTCACCTGCATATTCAGACTGTACGCGGTCATAAGCTTGGATACTTGAACGATCCTGTTCACGATATTCTTCCTCAAAGACCACTGCTTCATAAGGCAGACGTGGCTTGACTGCATGGTTCTGGTTGGGATTTCCCAGAGCAATCCCAAAGACTGGATAAGTGTAGTCTGGCAGCTTGAAAAGCTCTGCTATCTGACTGGAAGCATAACGAACCAGTCCAATGATTACTCCACCATAACCCAAACTTTCAGCTGCTAACAGGGTATTTTGTCCAGCTAAAGCAGCATCTACTGAGCTGATCAGGAGATTCTCCGACCCCTCAGGATAAAAGTCTTCCGTATGCATGTGAACGCCCTTTTGAGCTCGATTGAGGTCACCGACAAAAAGCAGGAAGGCCGAAGACTGCCGAATGGCTTCTTGGGGCACCAAGTCAAAGAGGGCTTCTTTTTTCTCTTTGCTTCGCACCACAATGATCGAATAGGACTGGAAATTCTTCCAGCTGGACGCAGCCCGCCCAGCATCAATGATGGCACGTAATTCCTTATCCGAAATCTGCTCCTCCGTAAAGCGGCGAACAGACGTGTGAGCATTCATCAAGTTAATTGTTTCATTCATCGGCGGTTCTCTCCTTCTAGGCGTACCTCCTGAGCCAAAAACTTAATTCGCTCCATAACCCGCTTGGCCTGCCAAGTCTCATCGCCATTCTTAGAGCTGGCAAAGTGACGCTCTAAATCCGCAAAACTAAAGTTAGAAGTAAAGAAAGTTGGCATATTTTCCTGCATACGGTGCTGGAGAATGACCTGCAAAATCTCATCGCGCATCCAGGGGCTAGACTGCTCTGCACCGATATCGTCCAAAATCAGCACTTGAGCCGTCTTGACCTGGTCAATCTTCTCCTTGACCAAGCCGGAACTGATCGCATTCTTAACATCCAAAACAAAGCTTGGATAGTGAAGCAGTGTCGTTGAAACACTGCGTTTTTCTGACAAATCATGCGCCAGAGCAGCCATCATGTAGCTTTTTCCGACACCAAAATCGCCGTAGAGATAAACAGCCTTCTGATAATTCGGAAACTCAGCAACGAAGTTGGTCAACAGTTCAAAAGCCTTGTAGCGACCAACATCGTCCAGATCCACCTGTGCCAGACTAGCCTCCTTGAGACTGGCTGGTAGGCTAATAAGATTGAGACGGCTTCTAATGGCCTCCTGCCTCTCCTGCTCAATCAACTCTGGCGTCTCTTCATAGGCAACATCCGCATAGCCTTCATTTTTTACCAAGATTGGCTTATAGCCCTTAGCAATATAGGTCTCATCCCCCAGCAAAAAGCGGTTGCGCTCCGTAATATACTGGTTAAACTTGGAGACACTACGCTGAATCTCAGCTTGGGTCAGCTTTTCCTGCTGGATAAAGGCTGCCACATCTGGATCGGCCATAATCTGCTTGACCAGCTCCTGATAGTCAAACTGCCACACCCTATTCATATGAGGCATATTCTGTCCTATTTTCTCCATTTATTCGCCTCCTCCTTCAAGTTTGGCTAAGAGCCGACGTTTCTGCTCTTCTAGCTCAGCCTGCCTCTCTGCGCTCGTTTCATTTTTATAATCCGGCTGACTCCAGTCAGGTACATTGCTCTTTCGTAGAGCCTTGTCCAGATTTAGCTGGACGGTTCTGGGGCTGCTGGTTGCGCTCACGGATTTTCAAGACTGCTTCCTCAGCTGTCGTCACCTTTTGATAAGAAAAATCATTAGCTACCTTGAGGGCATACTTTTCATTGAGATTGGCTGAATCCACCTTATTAAAGGTCAAGAGCAAGATTACGTTGATAACCTCGTCCAAAAGGCCTAATTCAGCTAAATCCAGCAAAAGCTTTCTCTCCGTCCGCGTAATAGCAGCCTGACGAGTTTTCTTAATTTCTGCCAGAAATACCATTGGTGATGTTCGCTTCGCTTCTTGGATAATAGATTGCTCCTGCTTAGAAAACTGACCTTCTGCTGGCTTCTGAGCTAGCTTTTGCTTCATCCGCTTGGTAGAAATGACCTGAGAAACAGCAGTTTCTCTAGCCAAAACGTAGGTCTCATACCAAGTCCACTTTTTCTGCTCAGCAATTGCAAACAATTCTAGCACATCTTCCTTTTCATTGGCAAAACGAAGATTGTCCTGAGCCATCCGTTGCTTGAAATACTCCAAGCCAAAATCATTGGCTTTTCGCACTGCCCTTGCTTGCTCATCTTCCATACCAAACACCTGCATAAAAGGCTTGATCAATTTATCTCCGCTAGGATTTTCTGGTCGCAGGGCATCTGCAGCAGCTTCGCCGATTTTCTTTTCCAAGAGCCGACTGTACACATTATGGCTGAAAAATTCCTCCGCAGTTAAGGTTGGGTGGAGTTGAATCAGATAATGGTCATCTGTTTGATAAAGATCCACTAGCTTAATCGCCGCCAAACGCTCAAAACTTTCTTCTAAAATATTAAGTCCAAAATTCTAAATGATTGAGAATCTGACTGAAGAGGTGCTGCTTTTGCCCATTATCCCCAAAAGACAGCAGATAAAGATAAAGTGTGACCGCTTCTCTCCCCAAAATCGGCAGATAGAGCTTGGTCAAGATAGCAATATCTGGGCTGACTGCATTATTGCGCAAGAAAGAAAACTGATGGTTTGGTTTCATTTATTTGTCCTTTTTCTTCTTGGACCCCTTGGTAATCTGCTTGAGCAGGCTTTCCAGCTCTCCCACATCCTTGAAACTCCGGTAAACACTGGCGAAAACGAACGTAGGTGATTTCATCCAGCTCTGCCAGTTCATCCATGACTAAGGATCCAATATACTCACTATTGATTTCATTATCGCTCTGACTGCGGACCTTTTGCTCGATTCGGTTGACAATCTCCTCTATTTCGTCACTAGATACTGGCCGCTTTTGAGCCGAGCGAATAATACCGTTAAAAATCTTATCTCGAGAAAATTGCTCACGTGTCCCGTCCTTTTTGACAACCACTAGGGTTCTCTCTTCGACGCGCTCGTAGGTCGTGAAAGCGATGCTGACATTCCTCACACTCACGGCGGCGGCGGATTGTATTCCCATCTTCTGCCTGTCTGCTATCAACTACACTTGATTTATTTCCACCACATTTCGGACAACGCATACCATTTCCTCCTAGAATCCTAATACTTCATTATAACACGTTTTCAAGAATAACAAAAGACAGCCGTTTGGGGTGTAAAATTTCGCCAATTTCTCCTAAATATATGTTTATCAAAAAGAAAAAGAGAGGCAATCTGTTGTATTCACAGTCTTGCCTCATCTTTTTACTACTATAATGCCACTTGCACTTCTAAACCAAAATGGTCACTGACTACAGGGGTTTCTTTCCCGTCAAAAACGACAGCGGAGCGCTCAACGTCCATCCCTTGACTAGTGAAAACATAGTCTATCTTCAGAGCATGCTTATTATCATCCCAGCCTGCGATAGTCCCTTCTACTGTCGACTCTCCGATAGCTTCTCTCGCAGCAGCATGACTATCCTGCAGCTTCAGCGGACTGGCTAAGATGGTCTGGTAGCCTTGTTGACCGACTGGATTGTTGAAATCACCCATCAGGACCAGAGGAGTTTCTGCTTTTAGCAGCTCTTCTTCAAGCTTAGCCCATTCTCCCTGAAAACCTTTGTCCCACCAAGACAGATGGCAGGAGGCAATTGTCAGCAATTGCCCATCTACCTCAGTCTCGGCTAGCAAGACCTTACGGGTATGGTAATCTCTAGGATCATTAGCCTCTGATACCAGGACTTCTCTAGGAGTCAGTGGTTTTCTGGATAGAATTGCCACTCCTTCGTTGTAAATATCAAATCCAATATGATTATAGGCCCAGGACCAATGATAGTCCAGTCCTGCCTCAGCCAACTTTTCTACCAGACATAGAGCAAAGTTGTCTTGATGAATCGCAATCGCTCCTTCAACCGCCTGATAGAAAGGAGCCTGAACAACCTGTTCAGACTCCGTTAATTGATTGACTTCCTGCAGGCAAATGACATCATATTTTTCTTGAAGAATGCGTTCTGCAAGCTGATTAAGCTTGGTTTCTTGCTCTTCTTCCATCCAACTATGAGTATTTAATGTCAGGAATTTTGCCATGATTTCTCTTTTCTATTTTACAATTCAACCTTAGCAACAACTGTCTTAGCAGATGCTTGACCAAGTTTTTCTACTGTTACAGACTTGATGGCTGCTGCATTGGTGAAGACTACGATTGTTGAAGTTTCACGTCCTGCTTCCTTGATTGCTTCCAAGTCAGCCGTGACTAGAAGATCTCCAGCTGCAACTTTTTGACCTTCTGAAACATGAACTTCGAAAGGTTTACCTTCAAGGCTAACAGTTTCCAAACCAATATGTACCAAGACTTCCAGACCGTTATCTGTCACAAGACCGATAGCGTGCTTGCTAGGGAAGACGCTAGTTACTGTACCAGCAACTGGTGAATAAATCTTACCGTTTTCAGGCTCAACTGCAAATCCATCACCCATCATTTTTTGTGAGAAAACTGGATCTTTAACATCTGCTAAGTCAATGACTTGACCGTCCGCAACAGTTTCAACTTCCTCAGTCACACCTTTGTAAGAAACTTCGGCAGCAGCTGATTCTACTGTTTGGCTAGGAAGTGTTTCAGGAATCACTTCACCAGAATCCAACAAGTCTTGAATATCAGATTTAAGAACGTCGGCTTTTGGTCCGTAGATAGCTTGAACACCTTGGCCTTTCATAACCAAGCCCATAGCGCCTTCAGCTTTCCACTGTTCTTCTGTTCCAACTTTTTCAGCATCTTTGACAGTCACACGCAGACGAGTCATACATGCATCTACATCTACGATGTTAGCACGACCACCCAGAAGGTTGATAACATTTACTGCTTGAGAAGCTTCAGCAACTTTACCACCAGTTGACTCTGATGAAGAAGCTTCATCTGAACCATCTGCTGTTTCATAGTTGCCGTTACGTCCTGGAGTTGCATAGTTGAACTTCTTAATCATGAAGTTAGAAATGAGGTACATCACAACACCAAAGAGAATCGTTACCCAAATGAAGTTGATGATATCCATTCCCAAGCCAGCATTGATGGCCATTGGAGTACGGGTCAAGAATTCGATAGAACCGAATGAGTGTACACGAAGGTTGACGATATCAGCCATTGCGAAAAGCAGCACCCTGAACAACTGAGTAAATCAGGTAAAGAGGTGTTGCTACAAACATGAAACATGTACTCGATTGGCTCAGTAACCCCTGTCAAGAAGGTCGCCAAAGCAGTCGCAATCATCATACCTTTGTATTTGTGTTTCTTGTCAGCATCCACATTGTGATAGATAGCCGCTGCTACCCCCATAAGGATACCGAATGAACCAATCATCTGACCAACTTTGAAGCGAGCTGGGTGAACAGTATCAAGCAAGTGTTGGTAAGTAGAAGGGTCAGCTGATTTCGTACCAACCAAGTCAGTTACCCAAGCCAACCAAAGTGGATCTTGACCAGCTACAGTTGTTCCCGCACCAGAACCAGTAATAACGTGATAAACACCACCTAGTTCTGTGTAGTTCATCGGGATGGTCAACATGTGGTGCAAACCAAATGGAAGCAAGAGACGTTCCAAAGTACCATAGATGAATGGTGCCAAAACTGGTGCAGTATCTTGTGAGTTAGCAATCCAAACACCAAAGCTGTTGATACCTGATTGAACAACTGGCCATACGAATGACAAAACAATTGCTACGATTGCTGAGCGCAAGATAACAACGAAAGGTACAAAACGCTTACCATTGAAGAATGACAAGGCATCTGGCAATTTACGGAAGTTATAGTATTTGTTGTAAGCTGTTGCTCCGACAAAACCAGCGATGATTCCGACAAAGACACCCATATTCAGAGCTGGTGACTCCAAAACACTGATGAAATAGTCAGAAACCTTAATAGAAGCACCAAACATGGTTTTAACTACAGCTGTCTTATCAGCTAACATATCACCAGTAACGCCAAACATAACACCAGTAATACGGTTAATCAGGATAAAGGACAGACCAGCTGCAAAGGCACCGCCAGCTCGCTCTTTAGCCCAGCTTCCACCGATAGCCAAAGCAAAGAGGATATGCAGGTTACCAATAACCCCCCAACCAATCTGCTCTAAAACACCACCGGTAGTGACTAAAACACCTAGATTTGGATTAATCATCGGAATCGATTTACCGATACTAATCATCAGTCCTGCTGCCGGCATAACAGCAACGACCACCATCAAAGCTTTACCGAATTTTTGCCAAAATTCAAAGCTAAAAATGTTCTTGAATGAATCTTTCATCATTCAGACCTCCTTATATTTTTTGCAAACCACTCCTTTTTGTGAAATCGTTTGCATTTAGATACATCTATTATAGCACGATTTTTTATTTTGTAAAGGCTTTTATAAAAATATTTTCTCTTTTTTTGCATCCCAAAGGCTAAAATTTCTCTTTACCAGCCATATTCTTGCTGTATTTTAACGAAAACGATTGCATAAAACAACCAGAAAGTCCGCATTATTTCTCCTATCAATACTGTAACAAGCGCAAAAAAACTCCGTCTCCTAAGGAGAACAGAGTCTTTAATTTTCTATTCCTGCATGGCATAACCAACACCGCGAACGGTTTTGATATAACTTGGCTGCCCCTCCACATCAATTTTACTGCGCAGATAACGAATATAAACATCTACAACGTTGGTCTCTGTTGCACTCTCGTACTTCCAGACACGCTCCAGCAGTTGCTCACGGCTCATGACCTTATTGCTGCCCATCAGGGTTACCAGCAGATCGTACTCCCGCCGCGTCAGCGCAATGACTTCCTCACCGCGGTAAACCGTATGATTTAATATCCACTCGCAGATTGCGGTAAGAGGTCGGAATTTTCAAGAGGCTGCAGTGCTGGTCAATAAAGTCGCGCCCGCGGAAAATGATGGAGACACGCTCCACTAAGTCACTGATAATGAAAGGCTTGACCACGTAGGAAACGGCAAAATGCTGGATTGCTTCCTGCTGCTCTGCAATCTCTTCACGACTAGCCAGAACGATAATGACGGACGCTGGCTTAATCAAGCTCAGCTGCTTAGCAAAATCGCTGGCAGTCATATCTTGAAGATCATAGTTGAGCAAGAGCAAGTCATAATCCACATCTTTAGCCAGAGTCAGTCCCTCTTGACCAGTCTCAGCTAAATCTACAAGAAAGCTTTCCTTTTGCAGTTCCAAACTCACAAATCGTGCAAGATTTTTTTCATTTTCTACTAGTAAAATTCGCTTTGCCATAGGCCTATCCTATTTTTCGTCGTACCAAGAATAGTGGTAGGTACCTTCTTTGTCTTTACGGTTGTATGTATGAGCACCAAAGTAATCACGCTGCGCCTGAATCAGGTTTGCTGGCAGATTTTCCGCACGGTAGCTATCAAAGTAAGCAATGGCGCTGGAGAAGGTTGGCACTGGTACTCCTGCTTGCACAGCCAAGCTGACAACATCACGAACTGCCTGCTGATACTTAGCTGTAATATCCATGAAGTATTCATCTAAGAGTAGGTTTGCAAGGTCAGCATCACGGCCATAAGCATCTGTAATCTTTCTGCAGGAAGCGAGCACGGATGATACAGCCAGCACGCCAGATAGAAGCAATCTCACCAAACGGCAGATTCCAGTTGTTTTCCTTAGAAGCTACACGCAATTGAGCAAATCCTTGAGCATAAGACATGATTTTTGAGAAGTAAAGGGCCTGGCGGATCTTTTCAATCAACTCTGCCTTGTCTCCTTCAAAGGTGAAAGCAGCTGGTTTTGGCAATACCTTGCTGGCAGCCACACGCTCATCTTTGTAGGTAGAAATGTAACGCGCAAAGACTGACTCTGTAATCAATGGCAGCGGCACACCTAAATCCAGAGAAGATTGACTAGTCCACTTACCAGTTCCCTTATTGCCAGCCGCATCCAGAATGTAGTCAACGATTGGGCCATCTTGACCTTCATCGTCCTTGCGTGTCAAGATATCCGCTGTAATCTCAATCAGATAGCTGTCCAGCTCGCCTTTGTTCCACTCTGTGAAGATGTCAGCCATTTCACTAGCTGAAAGGCCCAGCAAGTGCTGCATAAGGTCATAACTCTCAGCGATCAGCTGCATATCTCCCATATTCAATCCCGTTATGGACCATTTTTACATAGTGACCAGCGCCATCAGGACCGATATAGGTCACACATGGTGCACCGTCTTCAGGAGCTTTAGCAGAGATTTCTTCCAAGACATCCGCTACCAACTCATAAGCTTCTTTTTGACCACCTGGCATGATAGATGGCCCTTCCAATGCGCCCTTTTCACCACCGGAAACACCTGTACCGATGAAGTTGATACCAGAGTTAGCCAACTCTTCATTGCGGCGAATAGTATCTTTGTAGAAAGTATTCCCACCGTCAATCAGGATATCACCCTTATCCAAGTGAGGAAGCAAGGCCTGAATAGTCGCATCTGTACCAGGGACCAGCTTGAACCATCAGCATAATCCGACGTGGCTTTTCGATAGAGTTTCACAAAAGACTCCACATCATAGCTTGGTACAAAGTTTTTCTCAGGATGAGAGGCAATGACGTCCTCTGTCTTGTTTGCTGAGCGGTTATAGATGGCAACTGTATAGCCACGAGATTCGATATTTAGGGCAAGGTTACGGCCCATAACAGCCATACCAACAACACCAAAATTTGCTTTAGTCATTATGTTCTCCTATAGTTTGTTTGTCTTATTTTATCATTTTTAAGGCTTAAAAGAAAGTATTAAGTCGGAGACAGATTGTGAGGGCGGATGGATAGAAAAACCAAGCTCAGGTGAAACTGAACTTGGTTGTGGGAGTTTACAATGAAGTAGAGACTTTCATAATAACCTCCAAATACCTAGTTGGAAATGCCTTCTTGCTGAACATCATGGATATCGTGACTATAAAGATATTCTTATTCTTATTCTTATTCTTATCTTACTAAGCAAAGTATTACCTGTATCAGCAAATAAATTGACAAGCTTCCATAAATTTCACCTTGTAAAATTAAATCAATGAATTTTGACTTTATGCTAACAGTATCACCAATAAAATATTGACTAACTTTATCTCTAATACATTCTTCATTTTTCTGGAGATGGCTCTTGTTTAATCACCGTTCTACTTAAGAAATTTATAATTTTTTTCGAATATCTTTTTCCTTAGAAAATCCCAAATGCTTAACATAGTTATCAAATGAGTTTTTAATCTCTGAAGATGTATTGACTTGATAATCAATAAAAGACTGAGCATTATCATTAGTCTTAGCTCTATAAATTAAATCAGAAAAGTTTGTAAACGGAAGTGGACTAACTAATGAAACTTTTGTTGTCAAGTCTCTGCTTAGATACAATTTCCAACTTTTCAAAATTCCACGACTATTTAAATCTGACAAAGTCCAATAATCTTTACTAGCATTTCTTCCTTTACATTGTTGAGCTTCTGTTATTCCATTAGAGTATCTAACCCAAACGTCCACCCCCTCTTCTTCACCTATAGCTTCTATTTTAATAGCCTCAATTTTTTCGGGAACAATATCAATTAATTTAAAAACAATCCAATTTAGTTCATAATTATTCCCTAATTTCCCCGCTCTTCCACCTGATTCGTAAGGCATACGACACCTCTTTATTAATGATATATTCACCTACATTATATCAAAAAACAAGCCTAACTTTGCAGTTAGACTTGCTTATAAGATTATATAAATCAGTTAATCCATTTTTTTCTTTAAAAATAAATACAGCAGAGAACCAACCATCCTGTTATAAAAATTCATTATTTATAACGATATTTCCGTTTTGGCTTTAATTCAACCCATTTGCTCTGATAATGTAAAAATATCATTCAGATTTAGGAGAATTTGTCCTTTCTGTAGAATTGAAATATTATTTATTCCAGAAATTTTCTTAGCAATTGACTCTACGTATTCTTCAACAGTTTTATTCAATGAATTTAGTTGTGATTCTAAATGATATTTAAAAACCATCTATAAACTCTCTATCTTGATATAAATCATGATAAAAAAATTATCAATAATTTTAACAATGTAAAATTCTAATATCCCATCTCCACCAGACCAATAATAACGACTATTAGAAGTCATCGTATCAAAAAAATGTTCTACTAGTGTAGTTAGACTCCCTAGTATATTGATAATAGTTCCATCTTAAAATCCATTCCAAGCGAAAATAAACTGACTACAGATATATTATCTATGACATCTGATAAATTCACTTTACCACTATGCAAAAGATATTCAACTGATATTTGTACATTATTTTGTTTATGAGAATAAGATTCTTTTGTAAAAAAATAGTCGTTAATTGATCTGTTAATAATAAATAGTCTCGGCAAAAAAACAACTAATCCTTTCTTTTTTTATATCTAATTCTCCAATTCAAATCTTTAACTAAAAATCTTCCGATTTTCTTTTCCTTTTATTTTTCCAACAAGTGATTTGCATACTTTAATAGGAAATTCCCTTTCAATATTAAATCTACTCTCCGAACGGGGGTATTCTTTTCTTGTTAACAACCATTGGACGTACAAAAATTTTTAAAATCTGACATTAAATGTTGTTCACCAAATTGGTCAAACCAAGAAAAAAATCTTTAATCATATTATCTCTCGTATCCCATAGCTTTTTTTAAGAAACTTTCAGTAATACGATGATTAATATCTGTCTCAGAAATAATAATCTTTTTCGCTTGATTAAATAAATAATAGTGATATTGTTCATCATAACTCATTATTTGTGTGATTCCTATATCATAAAAATCCAAGATTACCATCCCACTGAGTATGATCTGTATAGAATAGTTGATATAACATAAAAAGCTAATCGGTATTCTTCATTCATACTTAAGATTAAATTTTTAATTTTTTTGTTTTCTCAATTCAACGTTACCTGATTTTTTTCAATTTTACTTTGATTAAAAATCTTCAATTCTTCCTCTATCTAAGTAGTTGAAACAAATTTTTAGAATAAAAGCATACTGTTTTTCATAATCATTTCGTTGACCATTTTGAAACACATTGTAATCGGACAGTCTTTTTAAATTCTGGTAAACTTATGTTTACATCTACATTTTCATGCTTATCTAGAATTGTTACTAATCTAAATTTTAAAAAAATCATATGTATATCTGTAAAAATGATCGGTCTTATTTTTCTTTATAATTTTGTATTTCCTGTTTTACATCTTCAAAAAGACCATCTAAATTTATATCTTCTTTGTTAATTAATACTTTAAACAAAAAAACTCTCTAACGTTATTGTTCTCATCTCTATGAAATCGTACAAATCTAGTCTCTCCTTTTTCTGGATACTCAATTTTTTTAAAGACTCTAATGTTGGATCATTTGTTACAATCCTATCAATGATTTTTAAATCTTCTAAGATTAGATTTTTCCAATTTTCAACAGAAAAATTATCTCTATACTGTTTTAAAAAAATTTTCCATTTCCCAAAAATAAATGTTCTAAAGTACTTATAAAAAAACTTTTCCACTCCTGTCCTAAGTCATACTCGTTCTTATCTTGATAAGTTTCCAACCATGATCTATCATCAAGTAAAAGCTTATTACGAAACTTCTGAGTTCTCGTTAATTCAAACCCTCTCTCTGTTTTCTTTAAAATGGTCCAGTATAAATTCCTAGTATCAAAATAATCCAAATCAAAAAAATATTTGTCACAAATTCTTCGTATTCATTTTCATCTAATTTAGCAAAATCTCTTGTTAACTTATTTTTAAGAAAATCATTCACATATACACTTCTATTGCGATAAATCAACCAAAAGGTTTCTGTATAATCTTCCTGAATCTGTTTCCTCATGTTGTATTTTAGATTTTCATCATCCTTAGTTTTCATCAGTAAAGCAACTCGGATAATATATAGACTCATGCTTAGTAAAAAAATATAAATAACTAACAATAGCATATAAGAAGTCTGCCACAGTATGGTAAGCTCCTTTATAAAAAGCTGTATTTAATTTTACTGTTACTGGAATAATTATTGCAGCTAGTAACATCAAAAATAAATATTTTTTTGATTGTGTTACATGATACCAAAAATGATTGTCCAATAAGATAATTAACTTTACTTTTCCCTAGATAGGTATCTGATTTTACGTCACCAGCTAGATACTGCAAGAAACCAATATAGATTCCATACATACCAAAAATGCTTACAATAAAAACCTAGTAATTCCACATTACTTTTATTAACCAAGCTTATAGTTGGAGTAGCGTAGTTGATTTGGATATACATAAGTCCAATTAAAAACTATAGCTAGCAAGAATTCTGAAACATCTTCTAATTTCTCTTTAAATAGATATCTTTTTATCTTATCAAATCTTTCAATAGATTTATTTCCAACTCTCAATTGGCTTATGAAATATCTCAATCCTCGGAAAAAGTCCTTATAAATTGAAATAACAAAAAAAGAAAAAAATACTACAAAAACCAATAAAATTAAATCCTTGAACATTATCTGGCAGTATAACGACCAAAAAAATAAATATATAAAATATAAAAAAATGGAAACCAATCTTGAAAGGTTGTACGAATTTCATTCCATCTCAACTTACCAAATAACCACGCAAAGAAAAAATAAACCATAATACTATTTTTTTACTAAACTAAACACTAATCAACCTCCCGTTTTTTTATTATTATACCAAAAAAACATAGTCTTTCAACTGTGCTTATAAAAAGTTGCTAACCAAGTAACTTTCTAAGAGATTCCTCTGAAATTCTTTTATTAAATCTCTGCAAATCTATCCTCATGAGATTGATTAGTTTTAAATATTCCAAATATTTTTGTTCATTATTTTTAGTAAAATTTATAGGTTCGATTTTTCCCCGCTAATTCTACAATTTCTTCAGGAGCAAAGAGAACTAATTCTTGTTTTGAAAGGATGTGTTTTTGTTGTAATTGAATTTCCCTTTGCTTTTTCTGGTGATAAAGTTGACAATGCAACTACTGCAAGATAGTTTTTTTATAAACTCGCAGTTTTTCATCAAACCTTTTTGCCAAAAATATTGTAAAAATTCCAAAAAAATAAAGTAAATAATCCCAGTAAGATTGTTATCATCTCAACTAAATTTTTCATTTAGCCACTACCCCAACTTTTTCCATCTCTTTAATCCGTTCCACTGTCGCGTCGTATTTAGCTTGGTAGTCGGCTTGTTTGTCGCGTTCTTTTTGGACGACTTCTGGTTTGGCGTTGGCTACGAAAGCGCTCGTTAGAGAGTTTCTTGCCGACCATATCCAGTTCTTTCTGCCACTTGGCTAGTTCTTTTTCGAGGCGAACCAGCTCTTCCTCGATATTGAGGAGGTCTGCCAGCGGCAGGTAGATTTCTGCTCCTGTGATGATGCTAGACATGACCAGCTCAGGCACAGCAAGCTCTGCTGCGATTTCCAGATGCTCAGGATTGGTGAAGCGCTTGATGTAGTTGACATTATCCTTGAAGAAGGTTTCCAGCGCTCTGTCTGTCGTCTTAATCAAGATGGTAATCGGCTTGCTTGGCGCCACATTGACCTCAGCTCTGCTATTGCGCACCGAACGAATCAGATCCTTGAGGGCTTCCACGCCAGCTGCTGCCTCGGCATTTTCAAACTCTGGACGAACCACTGGATAAGCCGCTGTCACAATGGTGCCTTCTGAGATTTGACCAAAGATTTCTTCAGTCACGAAAGGCATGATTGGGTGAAGCAGGCGCAGGATTTGGTCCAGCGTGTAAAGGAGGACAGAGCGAGTGATGACTTTCTCGTCTTCATTGTCGCTGTACAGAACTTCCTTAGTCAGCTCCACATACCAGTCGGCAAATTCATCCCAGATGAAAGTTGTAGAGGATATGGCCAGCCACACCAAACTCAAACTTGTCGAAAGTTCTCAGTGACCTTGCCAATGGTTTCGTTGAGGTTGTGGAGAATCCAGCGGTCGGTGACATTGCCTGCCTGACCAGCCGCCACCTGAGCAACATTTTCACGCGCCGCATCCAGCGTCAAACCTTCATTGTTCATGAGGATATAGCGGGAAATGTTCCAGATTTTGTTAATGAAGTTCCAAGAAGCATCCATCTTTTCATAGCTGAAGCGGACGTCTTGTCCAGGGGCAGAGCCGTTTGACAGGAACCAACGCAGGGCATCCGCACCGTATTTATCAATGACATCCATCGGGTCAATCCCGTTCCCAAGTGACTTGGACATCTTGCGACCTTCCTCATCCCGAATCAAACCGTGAATCAGAACGTTTTGGAATGGCAGACGGTCAGTGAACTCCAAGGATTGGAAGATCATCCGAGACACCCAGAAGAAGATAATATCATAACCAGTTACCAAGGTTGAGGTTGGGAAGTAACGCTTGAAGTCTTCTGAGTCAACATCCGGCCAGCCCATGGTTGAGAAGGGCCAAAGGGCAGAACTGAACCAAGTATCAAGTACATCTTCGTCCTGAGTCCAACCATCTCCTTCCGGTGCTTCCTCACCAACGTATATTTCACCCTCAGCATTGTACCAAGCAGGGATTTGGTGTCCCCACCAGAGCTGACGAGAGATGACCCAGTCGTGGACATTTTCCATCCATTGGAGGAAGGTATCGTTGAAGCGTGGCGGGTAAAATTCTACCTTGTCATCTGTAGCTTGGTTGGCAATGGCATTCTTAGCCAATTGGTCCATCTTAACAAACCACTGGGTAGACAGACGTGGCTCAACCATAACGCCAGTCCGCTCTGAGTGACCAACGCTGTGGACACGTTTTTCGATTTTAGCAAGAGCGCCGATTTCTTCCAGTTTCTTGACAACCGCTTTGCGAGCTTCAAATCGGTCCATGCCTGCAAATTCGAAGGCCAAGTCATTCATGGTTCCGTCGTCGTTCATAACGTTAACTTGTGGCAAGTTATGGCGTTGGCCAACCAAGAAGTCGTTTGGATCGTGGGCAGGCGTGATTTTCACGACACCCGTACCAAACTCAGGATCCGCATGTTCGTCCGCCACGATTGGGATTAGTTTATTAGCGATTGGCAGGATAACGTTTTGGCCAATCAAGTCCTTGTAGCGTGATCTTCTGGATTGACCGCAACCGCAACATCCCCAAACATAGTCTCAGGACGAGTGGTCGCTACTTCAAGGGCGCGTGAGCCGTCTTCCAGCATGTAGTTCATGTGGTAGAAGGCGCCTTCGACATCCTTGTGAATCACCTCGATATCAGAAAGGGCTGTGCGAGCTGCTGGGTCCCAGTTGATGATAAACTCACCACGGTAGATCCAGCCTTTCTTGTAAAGCTCGACAAAGACCTTACGAACGGCTTTTGACAAACCTTCGTCAAGAGTGAAACGCTCACGAGAATAGTCCACAGAGAGGCCCATCTTGCCCCATTGTTCCTTGATGGTAGTAGCATATTCGTCTTTCCATTCCCAGACTTTATCTAGAAATTTCTCACGACCGAGGTCATAGCGGGAAATGCCTTGCTCACGCAAGCGCTCCTCGACCTTAGCCTGAGTCGCGATACCCGCGTGGTCCATCCCTGGAAGCCAAAGCGTATCAAAGCCTTGCATGCGCTTCTGACGGATAATGATATCCTGCAAAGTTGTATCCCAAGCGTGACCTAGGTGAAGCTTACCAGTTACGTTTGGTGGTGGAATCACAATCGAATAAGGCTTAGCCTTTTGATCTCCTGAAGGCTTGAAAACATCAGCATCAAGCCATTTTTGATAACGACCAGCTTCAACCTCGGCTGGATTGTATTTAGGTGAAAGTTCTTTAGACATGTGTTTGTCCTTTCTCTATTGTATTCATTTTATTTTGAATCTGCTTGGCAACTTCGGCTGCAGACAGATTCGTATTATTTATTTTAAGGTAGTGGTGCAATTCATTCGGTTGGTTTTGAGAATTTAATTGAAGTGTTTCAGTGGTCTCTAAAATTTCTCTTTCAGATATCTCAATATACCGTTTCAAGGGCTTGTGCTTTAACCGGTTCTCCGTTCGATTTCGATGTAAGCGCTCCTCAAGTGTCGTTTCCAACTCAACAAACAGAATCTCTTGATGAAAGTTATCCAATAAATCCTGAATTTGCTTCAAATACATCAGCTGGTAATCATTTGAAAAATCAATTACGTCTGTTAAAATCATCGACCTATGATTCCGAGCGCTTGTTTCAAGAAAAGAAAAGGTAATCCCTCGAACAAACTCCCACATTTCCTCTGTAAAGTCCTGATAGATTTCTAGTGCAAAATCTATGGATTTATGGTTATAAAAGAGGGTAGCATCTGTCAGTCGAGATAACTCTTGACCAATCGTCATTTTCCCAGAAGCCGGAGCCCCAATGATGAAAATGTGCATCAAACCACCTCCCACTCACTCCTCAGCAAGCCATATATCAAACTGTCACAGCGATTGCCTTTAACATCTTTGCGGTCTCGGATGCGAGCTTCGAGGGTGAAGCCAAGTTTTTCTGCAACTCGTTGACTTTGAATGTTATAACCAAAGCAAGTCAATTCAATTTTATGTAGATTCAATTCTTTAAAAGCTAGGTCAATCAAGGCTCGCGCTGCTTCTGGTACATAACCTCGACCCCCAATAGTCTGGGATGCAAGGTATAGCCGATCTCAAGCACATCATCTTCGTGGCGATGGTTGAAATCAACAGAACCGATGACTTTTATCCGTCCCCTTTGACGACAATCCCATAACCTGCTGGGAGATTCTCCTTTTGATTACGCTCAGGAAGGATATGCTCTAGATAATAAATTTCATCTTCCAAGGTCTTGACGGGTGGAAAGCCTGCTGGATAGGCAACCTCTGGCAGACTAGCGTAGGCATGGATATCCTCGGCATCCGCCACGGTGCGGACTCGCAATACTAGCCGTTCCGTTTCTAATCGATCTGGTAACTCAGCTCTTATCATCTTCCTACCTCGCTTTCTATAAAAAATCGCCCCTGCCATATCCATGACAGGGACGAATGTGCTTATCCGCGGTACCACCCAATTTCGGGCAAATGCCCGCAACTTTGTTTATTTCAATTTATCATCTCATCAGCAACCAGTCTTGACACATTTGTGGACTTCTCAGCACCGCCACTTTCTGTAAAATGTTTGACTCAAAACACCTCTGATGAACTTATTCTAACACCTTTCCGGTGAAAAATCAATAATTTCTCTCACCCAAAAGTCCATCTGGCAGGTCATGAAATCCCTTGCCCGCCTGATAGTTGGCGAATTTCCCTAAAAGGAACTGGTAGGCGTCTAAACGGCTCTCATAGCGAATGGCCGCTTCCTTTGCCCGCTCGTCTTGGTCCGCCTCGTAGACTGCCTGACTCTCCTTGAGGGCCATCTCATTAATCATGACCTGAGTCTTGACCCAAGCTTCAAACTCCTGTAAAAATTCCTGTTCGTAACTCATTTTTCTCACTTTCTAACTGCAAATAGCTAGTCCAAATCTCGGTAAAAATCACTATCAATATCACGGAAAGGCTGAACGTCCTGCACATACTCCAGCACCCCCTGAAACTCACCAGCCTCATCCCGCACCGCCGCATAGGTCACATGGACAAACTTGCCTCGCGATTCCGACTTGAACCACATCTCAAACTTGTCCCGCTCTCCCTCACGCAGAGCCTTAAAAATCCGCCGCACCTTGTCCAAAAATTTGGGCGGGTGGCAGAGCTCGACATTGCGTCCTATCTGGGACGGCGTCCGCTTAAAAATCATCTCGTCTACCGGCACACTGTCATTGTAATACTGGAAAATATCGTCCTTATTGACAAAAGTAATCTCCATGGGCAGATGGTCCAAAATCAGATTGGCCTCCGCCACCGACAGATAGCCATGACCAAAAGGCTGCTGGGAATCCCGATTGAAGACTTGCTCTTTCTTTTCCTTAGGCTTAAAGGAAATGGTGACCTGACCATCAGGCGTATCAATGACCTGCTCAAATCTGCCATCACTAGTCTGTTCTGTGCTGGCTGGCGCTTCGCTTCCTTCATCAGCAGCATCCCCAGCTTCCTCCTCCGAGAATGAGTGACGCGCAGGAATCCATTTCTCTGTCGGCTTGATGATGGCATAGCCATAAGCATCACTCTCCTCAGCAATCTTAAGCCAGTCATCCTGAGTAAAGGACTCGAGGAGTATCATGAGAAGGATGGACTCTTCCTTGAAAATCATAGCTTCAAACTCAGCAGCAAAAGTCTCAAACTTGTCCTTGACTTCTTCAATCGAAGTATCCGGCAGCTGCTCTGCAGCAGTCTTAGCCTCTTGGAAAAGGTCTCGAATCTGGTCATCTACCCCCCACATGACCTTGGGCGGCGAATCGTGGCCGTAGCTCTCCATGATAGGAAACATGAGCTCTTCCTTACGCTGATAGTGGATATCAAACTGCCCCACCAAACCCAGCTGGCGCTGGAGTCCCTTGCGGATTTCAGGAAGAAGCTCCTCATCTTCTGTGCTTTCATAGGTAGATAGGAGCCTGCGAACCCGCATAAGGGCAGCACGCAAGGCTAAATTTTCTTGCTTGAAGATCTGAACCGGATGGCATGGATGGTCGGTATCAGCCACTTCCACATTCTGAATGGCTCCTTTAAAGAGGTTGGCATGGACGTTACAGAGGGACATGACATCTTCGAAGGTCACTCCCGTATCTGAGTTCATTAGCTCATGCTCCATCAGGCTGATTTCAATAGCGGATACACCTGCAAAATGCTCGTTGAAAAGCTCCTGGACGGACTCTGCCGAAGCTCCGTTATGTAAATCCAGCAAGATAGACTTGAGGACTTCAATGCGTTCAGTAGCCATGCCTAAATCCCCACCACTTCATAGCCGTTTAATTCCAGAGTTTGCTTGATTTTATTCAGGTCAATGCCATTCATGCTGGCTCCTTTTTTGATCGAAACCACGCGCCCGACAGTATTTCGCATGACAGGATTGGCCAGAGGCGTAAAGCCTAATTCTACCAGAACATCCAAAACCTCAGGCTGCTTCTCAATCACTTCTGCCACTGGGATAGACAAATCAATCACATTATCCATAGCTGCTCCCTCGTCGTCATTTTTCTACAATTATACCATAAAAAAGCGATCAGACTCAAAGCAAAGAAGAATTGGATTCTACTCCTCTTACGCCCGTTCAAAAGAAATAGAATAGCGAATTAAGATAGACAGGATGACAGACTTCTGCCTTCCATTATTGCCTCAGGCAACGATAAGAAAATATAAAGCACTTTGCTTCGTCTTTTTTCCCTTTTGTGATAAGCTAAGATTAGTGAATTGAGAGGGTTTTCGTATGTATCTTGCAGACTTAATGGAAAAGAGTGAAGCGGGGCAGTTTGTTGTCCTGTCTTATTTACAGCAGCATTCTACATCCAATTTGAAAGCTGTCATGTCAGAAACCGGCTTCTCGAAAGCAACCTTGACCAAGTACATTAGCCTGATTAATGACAAGGCTGTAGATCATCATGCAGCCTTATCCATCCAGCTTCAGGACGAAACGCTCAGTCTGTCCATCGGATCTGATACCAAGGGACGGGATATTCGCAGGCTATTTTTGGGCAATGCTGTCAAATACCAGATTTTAAACTACCTGCTCTATCATCAGCAGTTTTTAGCCCATCAATTAGCTCAGGAGCTGATGATAAGTGAAGCAACACTCGGCCGTCACATATCCGGTCTAAATCAGATTTTATCAGAGTTTGAGCTATCTATCCAAAATGGCCGCTTAAAAGGGTCTGAGCACCAGATCCGCTATTTTTATTTCTGCCTCTTTCGCAAGGTCTGGTCCAGCCAAGATTGGGAAAAAGAACTTCAAAAATCAGAAAGAAGGCAGGAAGTTGCCGTCTTAGAAGAACTCTGCGGAGCCCAACTCTCTCAAGGGCAGCGATTGGACTTGGCTCTTTGGGCACATATCACCCAACAGCGCCTAAGAGTCAATGCCTGTCAATTTCAAAATATTGAGCAGAAAATGCAGGGCTATTTTGAAAACATCTTCTACCAACGCTTGCATCGCCGGACAAATGATTTCTTTGCCGGTCAGCACATCACCCTGAGCCAGGAAGACGGGGAAATGATGATTTTCTTTTCATTTCTGCTTTCGCATCGGATTTTACCCCTGCACACCATGGAGTATATACTGGGCTTTGGAGGTGAAATTGCCAGTCTGATTACGCAACTGATTCAAGAGATGAAGGGCCAGGACTTGCTAGGTGACTATATCGAGGACCAGGTGACCTACGAACTCAGTCAGCTCTGTGCCCGTGTCTTTCTTTTTCGAGGCTATCTCTTGCAAGACAAATACAAGCATGATCTGGAATTGCGCCATCCTTACTTATGTAGCGAATACGATTATCGACAAGTGGCAGACACTATTTTTAGTAAACTGCCTATTTTCCAGCAGGGAACATCTCTGGATAAAAAGGTTTTGTGGGAATGGCTCCAGCTGATGGAGTACATTGCTGAAAACGACGGTCAAGTCATCAAGATAGGCATGGACTTGATAGATAGCTTTATCGTTGTTTCCAGGATGACAGCCATTTTAAGGCGGTACTTAGAGTACAATCGCTTTATTACGATTGAATCCTACGACCTTACCAGAAATTATGACCTCATCATCACCAACAATCCTATTCATCAGGCCCAGCAGGTTCCTATCTATTATTTAAAAAATGACTTGGATTTGGAAGATTTAGCACAAATCCGTCACATGATATTTCATTAAGAAACTTGGAGAAATCCAGGTTTCTTTGTGATTTTCGCACAATCTCCTCAGATTTTTTTAAAATTTAAAAAAAGTTGATAAAAAAGAAAGCGTTTTATTTTATATACTAGTTACTGTAGAGGAAACATCCTCAAGATTTTTACTAGGAGGACAGTTCATGTCACAAGAAAAATACATCATGGCCATCGACCAAGGAACAACAAGTTCCCGCGCCATCATCTTTAACAAAAAAGGAGAAAAAGTTAGCTCCAGTCAAAAAGAATTTACTCAGATTTTCCCTCAAGCTGGATGGGTTGAGCATAATGCCAATGAAATTTGGAACTCTGTGCAGTCTGTTATCGCTGGTGCCTTCATCGAAAGTGGAGTCAAACCTAACCAAATCGAAGCTATCGGAATCACCAACCAGCGTGAAACAACTGTCGTCTGGGATAAGAATACAGGTCTTCTATCTACAATGCTATCGTTTGGCAATCTCGCCAGACTGCTCCTCTGGCTGAACAGCTTAAAAGCCAAGGCTATGTGGAAAAATTCCATGAAAAGACTGGTTTGATTATTGACGCTTACTTCTCTGCTACCAAGGTGCGCTGGATTTTAGATCATGTAGAGGGAGCACAAGAAAGAGCTGAAAAGGGCGAATTGCTCTTTGGTACCATTGATACCTGGCTGGTCTGGAAATTGACTGACGGCGCAGCTCACGTGACCGACTACTCAAACGCAGCCCGTACTATGCTCTATAACATCAAGGAACTCAAATGGGACGACGAGATTTTGGAAATCCTTAACATTCCAAAGGCTATGCTTCCAGAAGTTCGATCTAACTCAGAAATTTATGGTAAGACTGCTCCATTCCATTTCTACGGTGGAGAAGTACCAATCTCTGGCATGGCTGGTGACCAACAGGCGGCTCTCTTTGGACAGTTAGCTTTTGAGCCTGGTATGGTCAAGAATACTTATGGAACTGGTTCCTTTATCATCATGAACACTGGTGAAGAGATGCAGCTGTCTGAAAACAACCTCTTAACAACCATTGGCTACGGTATCAACAGCAAAGTTTACTATGCTTTAGAAGGTTCTATCTTCATTGCCGGAAGTGCTATTCAATGGCTGCGCGACGGTCTTCGGATGGTTGAAAATTCACCAGAATCTGAAAAATATGCTCTCAATTCTCACAACAATGACGAAGTCTATGTCGTACCTGCCTTTACAGGTCTAGGCGCTCCCTACTGGGATCAAAATGCACGCGGATCTGTCTTTGGCTTGACCCGCGGAACCAGCAAGGAAGACTTTATCAAGGCAACCCTGCAATCCATCGCTTACCAAGTACGCGACATCATTGATACCATGCAGGTGGATGCCAAGACTGCTATTCAAGTCCTCAAAGTCGACGGCGGTGCTGCTATGAACAACTTCCTCATGCAGTTCCAGGCTGACATTTTGGGAATCGATATTGCCCGTGCTAAAAACTTAGAAACAACTGCTCTTGGTGCAGCCTTCTTGGCAGGACTGTCAGTAGGCTACTGGAAAGACTTAGACGAACTCCGCACTCTCAACGAAACTGGAGAACTCTTTGAACCATCTATGAATGAATCCCGCAAGGAACAACTCTACAAAGGATGGAAAAAAGCCGTTAAGGCAACTCAAGCCTTTGCAGAAATCGACGACTGATACTGATTCTTATTTTGATAATCAAGTCAGTAGAAGCATGAAACGACTAAGTTAGAAAGTGTGCAATTATGGAATTTTCAAAGAAAACACGTGAATTATCGATTAAAAAAATGCAGGAACGAACCTTGGACCTCCTGATTATTGGTGGTGGGATTACCGGTGCTGGAGTAGCCTTGCAAGCCGCTGCTAGTGGCCTAGATACAGGTCTGATTGAAATGCAGGACTTTGCAGAAGGGACTTCTAGCCGTTCTACGAAATTGGTTCACGGCGGCCTTCGTTACCTCAAGCAATTCGACGTAGAGGTGGTCTCAGATACAGTTTCTGAGCGTGCTGTGGTACAGCAAATTGCCCCCCATATTCCAAAACCAGATCCTATGCTGCTTCCTGTCTACGAAGAAGATGGCGCTACTTTCAGCCTCTTCCGTCTCAAAGTAGCTATGGACCTCTATGACCTCTTGGCTGGTGTTAACAACACTCCTGCTGCCAACAAGATCTTGAGCAAGGAAGAAGTCTTAGAACGGGAACCTGAACTCAAGAAGGAAAGCCTGGTCGGCGGCGGTGTCTATCTTGACTTCCGCAACAACGACGCTCGCCTCGTGATTGAAAATATCAAACGCGCCAACCAAGACGGCGCCCTGATTGCCAACCATGTCAAGGCAGAAGGCTTCCTCTTTGACGAAGCTGGAAAGATTACAGGCGTTGTTGCGCGTGACCTCTTGACAGATGAAGTCTTTGAAATCAAGGCTCGCCTAGTTATCAACACAACTGGACCTTGGAGCGACAAGGTACGCAATCTGTCAAATGCCGGTGAGCAATACTCACAAATGCGTCCAACCAAGGGTGTTCACTTGGTAGTTGACTCTAGCAAGATCAAGGTTTCTCAGCCAGTCTACTTTGACACAGGCTTGGGAGACGGCCGGATGGTCTTTGTCCTTCCACGTGAAAATAAGACCTACTTTGGTACGACTGACACTGACTACACTGGCGACCTTGAACATCCAAAAAGTAACACAAGAAGATGTGGATTACCTCTTGGGCATTGTCAATAATCGCTTCCCAGAAGCAAACATCACGATTGACGATATCGAAAGCAGCTGGGCAGGTCTGCGTCCTCTGATTGCAGGAAACAGCGCTTCTGACTACAACGGCGGAAACAACGGTACCATTAGCGATGAAAGCTTTAATACACTGATTGCGACTGTTGAAAGCTACCTAGCCAAAGAAAAATCTCGTGAGGATGTTGAAGCAGCTGTTACTCAACTCGAAAGCAGCACTTCTGAAAAACACTTGGATCCATCTGCCGTGTCTCGCGGTTCCAGCCTGGAACGTGATAACAATGGCCTCTTGACTCTTGCTGGCGGTAAGATTACGGACTATCGTAAGATGGCTGAAGGCGCTATGGAGCGCGTGGTTGAAATCTTAAAAGCAGAATTCGACCGCAGCTTCAAGCTTATCAACTCTAAGACCTACCCTGTTTCAGGCGGAGAGCTCAATCCAGCAAATGTGGATTCCGAAATCGAAGCCTTTGCTCAACTTGGTGTCTCACGTGGTTTAGATGGTAAAGAAGCCTTCTATCTTGCAAACCTTTACGGCTCCAATGCTCCGAAAGTCTTTGCCCTCGCTCACAGTATCGAACAAGCACCAGGTCTTAGCCTAGCGGATACCTTGTCGCTGCATTATGCTATGCGTAATGAATTAGCACTCAGCCCAGTTGACTTCTTGCTTCGCCGGACAAATCACATGCTCTTTATGCGGGATAGCTTAGATACTATTGTAGAGCCTGTTCTGGATGAAATGGGACGGTTCTACGACTGGACAGAAGAAGAAAAAGCAGCTTATCGAAAAGACGTTCAAGCTGCCCTTGCAAATAACGATTTAGAAGAATTAAAAAAATAGAAAATACGAGAAGAGGCGGTAGACAAAACAACTGTCTGCCACCCTTCTTTTAAATGGAGTAACATAAATGATGAAAGAAATATTTGGCGAATTTTTAGGAACACTGCTCTTGCTCCTTCTGGGAAATGGAGTGGTCGCTGGTGTGGTTCTTCCCAAAACCAAGAGTCACAATTCAGGTTGGATTGTGATTACCATGGGATGGGGGATTGCCGTTGCCATCGCTGCTTTTGTATCCGGCAACCTTGGACCAGCCCATCTGAATCCTGCCCTAACTATCGGAGTAGCTCTGAAAGGTGACTTGCCTTGGGCATCTGTTCTTCCTTACATCCTTGCTCAGTTTGCAGGCGCTATGGTTGGACAGTTCCTTGTCTTCCTACAGTTCAAGCCTCACTATTTGGCAGAAGAAAATCCAGCTAATGTTTTGGGTACATTCAGCACAGGACCAGCTATCAAAGATACCTTCTCTAACCTGATTAGTGAGATTCTTGGAACTTTTGTCCTTGTGCTGACTATCTTCGCTCTTGGACTTTATAAGCTGCAAGCAGGCATTGGCACTTTTGCAGTCGGAACATTGATTGTCGGGATTGGTCTTTCTCTTGGCGGAACAACTGGCTATGCCCTCAACCCAGCTCGTGACTTAGGACCTCGCATCATGCACAGTCTTCTTCCTATTCCAAACAAAGGTGATGGTGATTGGAGCTATGCTTGGATTCCGGTTGTCGGACCAATCATTGGTGCCGTCCTTGCAGTCCTAGTCTTTGGCTTATTCTAATATAACCGATTACCATTGGAGAACACTTGACGAGTGTTCTCTTTTTGTGACTAATTGATTAGGTGGAGACTAACCTTCCTAGCTTATGCTTAAGATAAAACCATTGCAATCTTGACAAAAGAAAAGGCTTAGCCCTGTATTACAGAAAACCAAGTCCTTTTTAGAATGATTTTATCAACTCTAGCGAGCTGTTTCGATTAACTCAAACGAGAGCTATCTCTCTTGGACAATTTCACCACTGCCTCTGTCCGAGCGGTATGCGGAAACATATCAACCGACTGGATGTAGTGGACATCGTAAACCCGGCAGAGCTTGACCAAATCGCGAGCCAGAGTTGAGACATTGCAGGAAACGTAGACCATCTTCTCAGGTGCATAGCGGACAATTGTCTCCAGCAGCTTATCATCCAAACCAGTTCGCGGTGGATCGACAATCAAGGCATCCGCCCGATAGCCTTCAGCATACCAGCGAGGAATAACCTCTTCTGCCGTCCCAGCCTCGTAGAGCGTATTTGCAAAGCCCATCCGTTTCGCATTGCGCTTGGCGTCTTCAATGGCCTCAGGGATGATGTCCATGCCCACGCAGAGACTTGACCCTTTTAGCGAAAGGCAAAGCCGATGGTCCCCACTCCGCAATAAGCATCAATCAAATGGTCTTCTGTCGTCACATCCAGTGCCTTGACTGCCTCCCCATAGAGCACCTCTGTCTGCTCAGGATTGAGCTGATAGAAAGCTCGAGGCGATAGGGAGAACTCATAGTCCAGCACTCCTTCTTGGATAGCCTCCTGGCCCCAGATAATCTCTGTCTTATCCCCATAAATCTCACTGGACTTGCTTGTATGATAATTGACCGCCACTGTCTCCAGCTCTGAAAATTCAGCCACTAGGTCTTGAACTACTAGAGAGAAGTCTAGCTTGCGCCCTGTCACAAAAATCATCTGCACCTGACCCGTCTTTCTAGCCCTGCGAATCATGACAGTTCTCACTCCAGTAGTCTTTCGTTCATCATAAATAGGAAGCCTGTATTTACCTAAAAGCCGAGCCACCTTATTTATGATCTGTTGCGTCACCTTGTCCTGAACCAGACAGTTTTTCAGCGAGACCAGATAGTGGGAATTCTGGGCATAGAGCCCCACCTTGACCTCATCCTTAAACTTCCGAGTCTGAAACTGCAGCTTGGCTCGATAATAGAGCGGCTCCTGCATACCAATGGTCGGACGAATCTCATAGTTTTCGTAACCAGCTGGCGCAAACTTTTTTTCAAGGCCTGACGCAGCAAATCTTCCTTAAACTCCAACTGCTTATCATAGTGGAGGTGCATGATTTGACAACCCCCGCAGCTATCATAAATCTCACAAGGCGCCTCCACCCGAAATTTCGACCGCTTGTTGATGGTCAAGAGCTTGGCCTCGATGAAATTACGCTGAACTCTGAGTCACCTGACAGTAGACTTCCTCACCCTTCAAAGCCCCTGGCACAAAGACCAGTGTTTTCTTATAAAATCCAATCCCTTCCCCATTAATCCCCATTTTCTTAATTTTCAAAGGGATTCTTTGCTTCACTTTCACATTCATGCTTCTATTATACCACGCTGCCTCGCATTAGTTGAGAATATGGTACAATAAAAGTATGAAATCAGAAAAAATATCTCTTCCACTAGCCCAGTTTCCTGAGCAAATACGAACTTATCTAGAGGGAGCTAATTTTTACGACAGCTCCTCACATTCCGGAGCCAGCATTTTCTATGTTGATACGGGCTATTATTTGAAAATCGACCAAAAAGACCAGTTAGCCCAAGAAGCCACACTTGCCAAATGGTTTGAAGAGCAAGGACTCGGTGTACCTGTCATTCACTACCTGACAGCAGATAAAGACTACCTGCTGACTAAAGAAGCCGAGGGCAAGGACGCCCTAGCCTTTCTCCAACAGCCAGAAGAACTTTGCCAAACGATGGCTGCCGCGCTCAGAAAACTTCACAGCCTCCAACTCCAGCATTTCCCAATCCAGCATCGCCTCCAACACTATAAAGAGCAAGCAGAGCATAATTATCGGAAAGGTTGCTTTTATCAAAAAGCCTTGCTGCCTCAATTTTATATCCAAAGTCGAGAGGAAGCTTACCAGCTTATCCAAGAGCAGGGACACCTACTGACGTCAGACTCCTTGATTCATGGAGATGCCTGCTTGCCTAATTTCATTCTGAAAGACGCAGCAACCTTCTCCTGCTTTATTGACCTTGGCCTCGCTGGCCTTAGTGATCGCCACATTGATCTTTACTGGGCAACCTGGTCTCTTACTTATAATTTATCTGAACCCAAATATGCAGAGCTCTTTCTTGACTACTATGGCAGGAAAGATGTTGATACAGACAAACTGCGCTTGATTGCTGCCTTTGAAGCATTTGGCTAAAAGAAAGGATTCTACCAAAATCTCTTATGAAAATCACAAAAATTGAAAAGAAAAAAAGACTCTACCTCTTGGAGTTGGACGATAGTGAAAAGCTCTATATCACAGAAGACACCATCGTTCGCTTCATGCTGTCCAAAGGAATGGAAATCACAAAGCAGGAGCTATCAGAAATTCAGCACTATGCCCAATTTTCCTACGGAAAAAATCTAGCCCTCTACCATCTCTCCTTCAAGCAAAGAACTGCTAAGGAAGTCAAAGACTACTTAACGCAGCACGACATTCAACCAGAAATCATCAGTCAGGTCTTGGACAATCTAAAAAAGGATAATTGGATTAATGATAGAAAATATGCTCATTCTTTTATCCAATCCAACCTTCTCACTGGTGACAAAGGCGCTTTTGTTCTCAAGCAAAAGCTCAGTCAAAAAGGGATTTCTAGCACTATCATAGAGGAAGAATTGAGCCAGTTTGATTTTACTGAACTAACAGACAAGGTTGCCGAAAAGCTGCTCAAAAAACACCAAGGAAAACTGCCCAGCAAGGCCTTACAAGATAAAATACTTCAATCCTTGATAAACAAAGGTTTTTCATACAGTCAAGCCAAAACCGCCTATCAGCATTTGGAAATCGAAGAAGACCAAGAAAATCAGCAAGAACTGCTCTATAAAGAGCTAGACAAGCAATACCGCAAGTACTCAAAAAAATACGACGGCTATGACTTAAAACAGCGTCTGACCCAAGCTCTAGCACGCAAAGGCTATGATTTCTCCGACATCGCTAGCGCCCTGAGAGAATATCTTTAAGATTTCCAATGAAAACTTATGCATTTCTATGAAAATATGTTACAATATAGAAGATGAACTTATAAATTGTAGAAAGTTGGTAAGTTATGAAACTTCCAAAAGAAGGCGACTTTATTACAATTCAAAGTTATAAGCATGATGGGAATCTTCACCGCACCTGGCGAGATACCATGGTACTAAAGACAACAGAAAACGCCATTATTGGCGTTAATGACCACACACTGGTAACAGAAAGTGATGGCCGACGTTGGGTAACACGTGAACCAGCCATTGTCTATTTTCATAAAAAATACTGGTTTAATATCATTGCCATGATTCGCGACAATGGAACTTCATACTACTGCAACCTAGCCAGCCCTTACTATCTGGATAATGAAGCTCTAAAATACATTGACTATGATTTAGACGTCAAAGTCTTTGCTGATGGTGAAAAACGCCTCTTGGATGTAGAAGAATATGAACGCCACAAAAAACAGATGCACTATTCTGATGATTTGGATTTCATTCTCAAAGAAAATGTCAAAATCCTAGTTGATTGGATTAACAACGGAAGAGGTCCATTTTCAGATGCCTATGTCAATATTTGGTACAAACGTTATGTTGAACTAAAGAATCGATAAAGTTGTCAAAGAGCGTAAGCTCTTTTTCTTTTGTCCAATTCGGCCTCACCAGAGGTCAAATTCTTGCAATCTCAAGCATTTTCGGGTATCATATAAGAAAATCCAGACTGTAAGAAAGGAGTCTCCCATGGCATTTACAAATACTCTCGGACGATATGCCAGCTTTGGCATCATGACGAGCCTCCCTGAAGAAATTGTCGATTCATTCTGGTACATCATTGATAACAATCTCAAAGGAGTCTTCGAACTTCGCCCAGTCCTCAAGTTCGAAATCATCAATAGCCAAGGAAGAGTATCTCTTCGCTTCTCACAAAAGAACTTCAACACCATTATTTCATTTGACTTTAAACTATCAATTTGACCCTTTCTTTCCCAGAAAAGTCTACATCGTTGATAACAAGGGTAAAGAAACCATTATGCTATCTGACGAATACTCTTTGATGTAGTAAATCAAACTCAGCACATATAAAAACCTCTGAAAGCAACAAACACTGCTATCAGAGGTTTTTATCTTTAATATTACTCATCTCAAACGGAAAGTACATTTCGAGCAGAATGATAGATGCCAAAAACTCCCGAAACACTAGTCTTTAAAAATCAAACTAAAGACTAGTTAAATAATCAAAATCTCTTGCTTTCCCTAATAGGACTAAACACAAAAACACAGTAGTTCTAAAAAGATTGAATCTCTAATTAAAACCGAACTATAACTAAGAAAGTCTTAATATCAGACATATGTTAGCTAAGTTTATGGATACTGAACACAAAGTTTTCTTAAAAAGAAGAAAGATAGATCAGTATGTCTATCTTTCTATGTTATCTAGTCGGGAAGACAGGATTCGAACCTGCGACACCTTGGTCCCAAACCAAGTACTCTACCAAGCTGAGCTACTTCCCGGTGCTTAAACAATCTAAAAACGGAGCCCTAAGACTTCGCTTCCAAATGCACCCTAGAGGAGTCGAACCTCTAACCGCCTGATTCGTAGTCAGGTACTCTATCCAGTTGAGCTAAGGGTGCTCACTATTCATATTAAATTCATTATAGCAAAACTTAAGAAAAAATCAAACATTTAATGCACCCTAGAGGAGTCGAACCTCTAACCGCCTGATTCGTAGTCAGGTACTCTATCCAGTTGAGCTAAGGGTGCTCATCTTCTTCTACTGCCTCTTACAAGTCTATGCCGAGGACCGGAATCGAACCGGTACGATCGTTACCAATCGCAGGATTTTAAGTCCTGTGCGTCTGCCAGTTCCGCCACCCCGGCCGCCTCAAGCGAACGACGGGATTCGAACCCGCGACCCCCACCTTGGCAAGGTGATGTTCTACCACTGAACTACGTTCGCATCCTATTCAAAAATGCCGGCTACATGACTTGAACACGCGACCCTCTGATTACAAATCAGATGCTCTACCAACTGAGCTAAGCCGGCTCATTATTATCTTATATGCGGGTTAAGGGACTTGAACCCCCACGCCCTAAAGCGCCAGATCCTAAATCTGGTGCGTCTGCCAATTCCGCCAAACCCGCTCTTATGACCCGTACTGGGCTCGAACCAGTGACCCTTTGATTAAAAGTCAAATGCTCTACCAACTGAGCTAACGAGTCTCTTACTTTTATTGAAATCTTCTCGACTTCAACGGTCCCGACGGGAATCGAACCCGCGATCTTCGCCGTGACAGGGCGACGTGATAACCGCTACACTACGGGACCTATTCTTTTCAGAATATGGGAGTTAACGGGATCGAACCGCTGACCCTCTGCTTGTAAGGCAGATGCTCTCCCAGCTGAGCTAAACTCCCAAAGGGTGGAGTCTAGCTCAGCCAACGGTGAGAAACTTCGTTTCTCTCATCCGCTGATTGTAATTTCGATTTCCTCTCAATTACAACTAAGCTAAACTCCCTTCGCTAAGCGACTACCATATCTCACAGGGGGCAACCCCCAACTACTTCCGGCGTTCTAGGGCTTAACTGCTGTGTTCGGCATGGGTACAGGTGTATCTCCTAGGCTATCGTCACTTAACTATTGAATTAACTGTCCTGTCCTCTCAGACAAGCCTTGTCAACTCAAAATTGAATACAATATCAAATCTCACATTTCTCTAAACCATTCGCTGCACTCTGATGAAGTTTCTTATTCTAGGATAAGTCCTCGAGCGATTAGTATTAGTCCGCTCCATGTGCTCACACAACTTCCACTCCCTAACCCTATCAACCTGATCTTCTCTCAGGGCTCTTACTAACTTGCGTTATGGGAAATCTCATCTTGAGGTGGGTTTCACACTTAGATGCTTTCAGCGTTTATCCCTTCCCCTACATAGCTACCCAGCGATGCTCTTGGCAGAACAACTGGTACACCAGCGGTAAGTCCACTCTGGTCCTCTCGTACTAGGAGCAGATCCTCTCAAATTTCCTACGCCCGCGACGGATAGGGACCGAACTGTCTCACGACGTTCTGAACCCAGCTCGCGTGCCGCTTTAATGGGCGAACAGCCCAACCCTTGGGACCGACTACAGCCCCAGGATGCGACGAGCCGACATCGAGGTGCCAAACCTCCCCGTCGATGTGAACTCTTGGGGGAGATAAGCCTGTTATCCCCAGGGTAGCTTTTATCCGTTGAGCGATGGCCCTTCCATGCGGAACCACCGGATCACTAAGCCCGACTTTTCGTCCCTGCTCGAGTTGTAGCTCTCGCAGTCAAGCTCCCTTATACCTTTACACTCTGCGACTGATTTCCAACCAGTCTGAGGGAACCTTTGGGCGCCTCCGTTACCTTTTTAGGAGGCGACCGCCCCAGTCAAACTGCCCGTCAGACACTGTCTCCGTAGATGATAAACCTACCGGGTTAGAGTGGCCATAACACAAGGGTAGTATCCCAACAACGCCTCCATCGAAACTGGCGTCCCGATCTCGTAGGCTCCTACCTATCCTGTACATGTGGCACAGACACTCAATATCAAACTGCAGTAAAGCTCCATGGGGTCTTTCCGTCCTGTCGCGGGTAACCTGCATCTTCACAGGTACTAAAAATTTCACCGAGTCTCTCGTTGAGACAGTGCCCAAATCATTACGCCTTTTCGTGCGGGTCGGAACTTACCCGACAAGGAATTTCGCTACCTTAGGACCGTTATAGTTACGGCCGCCGTTTACTGGGGCTTCAATTCATACCTTCGCGTTACCGCTAAGCACTCCTCTTAACCTTCCAGCACCGGGCAGGCGTCACCCCCTATACATCATCTTACGATTTAGCAGAGAGCTGTGTTTTTGATAAACAGTTGCTTGGGCCTATTCACTGCGGCTGACCTAAAGTCAGCACCCCTTCTCCCGAAGTTACGGGGTCATTTTGCCGAGTTCCTTAACGAGAGTTCTCTCGCTCACCTGAGGCTACTCGCCTCGACTACCTGTGTCGGTTTGCGGTACGGGTAGAGTATGATACAACGCTAGAAGCTTTTCTTGGCAGTGTGACATCACTCACTCGCTACTAAACTTCGCTCCCCATCACAGCTCAACGTTACAGGTATAAGCATTTGACTCATACCACGCCTCACTGCTTAGACGTACATCCATTCGTACGCACGAGTTAGCCTACTGCGTCCCTCCATCACTTCATACTCTAGTACAGGAATCTCAACCTGTTGGCCATCGGATACACCTTTCGGTCTCTCCTTAGGTCCCGACTAACCCAGGGCGGACGAGCCTTCCCCTGGAAACCTTAGTCTTACGGTGGACAGGATTCTCACCTGTCTTGCGCTACTCATACCGGCATTCTCACTTCTATGCGTTCCAGCGCTCCTCACGGTACACCTTCTCCACACATAGAACGCTCTCCTACCATACCTATAAAAGGTATCCACAGCTTCGGTAAATTGTTTTAGCCCCGGTACATTTTCGGCGCAGGGTCACTCGACTAGTGAGCTATTACGCACTCTTTGAATGAATAGCTGCTTCTAAGCTAACATCCTAGTTGTCTGTGCAACCCCACATCCTTTTCCACTTAACAATTATTTTGGGACCTTAGCTGGTGGTCTGGGCTGTTTCCCTTTCGACTACGGATCTTAGCACTCGCAGTCTGACTGCCGACCATAATTCATTGGCATTCGGAGTTTATCTGAGATTGGTAATCCGGGATGGACCCCTCACCCAAACAGTGCTCTACCTCCAAGAATCTTAATATCGACGCTAGCCCTAAAGCTATTTCGGAGAGAACCAGCTATCTCCAAGTTCGTTTGGAATTTCTCCGCTACCCACAAGTCATCCAAGCACTTTTCAACGTGCCCTGGTTCGGTCCTCCAGTGCGTTTTACCGCACCTTCAACCTGCTCATGGGTAGGTCACATGGTTTCGGGTCTACATCATGATACTAAAAGCGCCCTATTCAGACTCGGTTTCCCTGCGGCTCCGTCTCTTCAACTTAACCTCGCATCATAACGTAACTCGCCGGTTCATTCTACAAAAGGCACGCTCTCACCCATGAACGGGCTCGAACTTGTTGTAGGCACACGGTTTCAGGTTCTATTTCACTCCCCTCCCGGGGTGCTTTTCACCTTTCCCTCACGGTACTGGTTCACTATCGGTCACTAGGGAGTATTTAGGGTTGGGAGATGGTCCTCCCAGATTCCGACGGGATTTCACGTGTCCCGCCGTACTCAGGATACTGCTAGGTACAGAATCTATTTAAAATACGAGGCTCTTACTCTCTTTGGCTGACTTTCCCAAGTCATTCTTCTATAAATTCTGAGTCCACATTGCAGTCCTACAACCCCGAAGAGTAAACTCTTCGGTTTGCCCTCCTGCCTCTTCGCTCGCCGCTACTAAGGCAATCGCTTTTGCTTTCTCTTCCTGCAGCTACTTAGATGTTTCAGTTCACTGCGTCTTCCTCCTCATTCCCTTAACAGAAATGGGTAACAGGCATCAACCTGTTGGGTTCCCCCATTCGGACACCCCCGGATCGAAGCTTACTTACAGCTCCCCGAGGCATTTCGTCGTTTGTCACGTCCTTCTTCGGCTCCTAGTGCCAAGGCATCCACCGTGCGCCCTTATTAACTTAACCTTATTTTTGACCTTTCAGTCTTAAACTCATTAATATTCACAGCGTTTTCGGTTTATTTTCTTGTTACTATTTGATATCAGTATTCAATTTTCAATGGACAAGTTCTTTATCTAGTCAAACTAGATAATGGAGCCTAGCGGGATCGAACCGCTGACCTCCTGCGTGCAAAAGCAGGCGCTCTCCCAGCTGAGCTAAGGCCCCACATAGCCCTCTCAAAACTAAACAAGACCCAAGTGCATTCCGTGTGTCCTTACGGACTCCTTAGAAAGGAGGTGATCCAGCCGCACCTTCCGATACGGCTACCTTGTTACGACTTCACCCCAATCATCTATCCCACCTTAGGCGGCTGGCTCCTTACGGTTACCTCACCGACTTCGGGTGTTACAAACTCTCGTGGTGTGACGGGCGGTGTGTACAAGGCCCGGGAACGTATTCACCGCGGCGTGCTGATCCGCGATTACTAGCGATTCCGACTTCATGTAGGCGAGTTGCAGCCTACAATCCGAACTGAGACTGGCTTTCAGAGATTAGCTTGCCGTCACCGGCTTGCGACTCGTTGTACCAGCCATTGTAGCACGTGTGTAGCCCAGGTCATAAGGGGCATGATGATTTGACGTCATCCCCACCTTCCTCCGGTTTATTACCGGCAGTCTCGCTAGAGTGCCCAACTCAATGATGGCAACTAACAATAGGGGTTGCGCTCGTTGCGGGACTTAACCCAACATCTCACGACACGAGCTGACGACAACCATGCACCACCTGTCACCTCTGTCCCGAAGGAAAACTCTATCTCTAGAGCGGTCAGAGGGATGTCAAGACCTGGTAAGGTTCTTCGCGTTGCTTCGAATTAAACCACATGCTCCACCGCTTGTGCGGGCCCCCCGTCAATTCCTTTGAGTTTCAACCTTGCGGTCGTACTCCCCAGGCGGAGTGCTTAATGCGTTAGCTGCGGCACTAAGCCCCGGAAAGGGCCTAACACCTAGCACTCATCGTTTACGGCGTGGACTACCAGGGTATCTAATCCTGTTTGCTCCCCACGCTTTCGAGCCTCAGCGTCAGTTACAGACCAGAGAGCCGCTTTCGCCACCGGTGTTCCTCCATATATCTACGCATTTCACCGCTACACATGGAATTCCACTCTCCCCTCTTGCACTCAAGTTAAACAGTTTCCAAAGCGTACTATGGTTAAGCCACAGCCTTTAACTTCAGACTTATCTAACCGCCTGCGCTCGCTTTACGCCCAATAAATCCGGACAACGCTCGGGACCTACGTATTACCGCGGCTGCTGGCACGTAGTTAGCCGTCCCTTTCTGGTAAGATACCGTCACAGTGTGAACTTTCCACTCTCACACCCGTTCTTCTCTTACAACAGAGCTTTACGATCCGAAAACCTTCTTCACTCACGCGGCGTTGCTCGGTCAGGGTTCCCCCCATTGCCGAAGATTCCCTACTGCTGCCTCCCGTAGGAGTCTGGGCCGTGTCTCAGTCCCAGTGTGGCCGATCACCCTCTCAGGTCGGCTATGTATCGTCGCCTTGGTGAGCCGTTACCTCACCAACTAGCTAATACAACGCAGGTCCATCTGGTAGTGATGCAATTGCATCTTTCAATTAATTATCATGCGATAATCAATGTCATGCGGTATTAGCTATCGTTTCCAATAGTTATCCCCCGCTACCAGGCAGGTTACCTACGCGTTACTCACCCGTTCGCAACTCATCCAAGAAGAGCAAGCTCCTCTCTTCAGCGTTCTACTTGCATGTATTAGGCACGCCGCCAGCGTTCGTCCTGAGCCAGGATCAAACTCTCATTAAAAAGTTTGAGTTCGCACTCATTACTGTCCACTGACAGATTTATTCTCGTTTTTTGACAGGTTACATATCTCTATGTCACCCTGCACTTGGTTCGTCTTGTTCAGTTTTCAAAGGGCTTTGTCTTTCGCGACAACTATATTAGTATATCACCTATACCCACACCCTGTCAATACCTTTTTTTCTAAATTTTATTTTTTTTTAAAAAGTTTATTTTTTTCAACTATAAGTATAAAGTTAATTTCTTTGTGAGTAGGGAAGCTTGATCTATGTCATCTGACAGTATAAGTTTCTATAAAATAAAAAGGTTGAGAAACTTGCTCTCAACCCTCTTTTCTTATTTATTTGACTTCTAACAGTCCAATATCTCCATCCTCACGACGGTATATAACATTTGTGCTGCTGTCCTCTGCATCGGAATAGATAAAGAAATCATGCCCCAGTAAATCCATCTGAAGAATCGCTTCTTCCAAGTCCATCGGCTTCAAATCTATATGTTTTGAACGGACAACTTTTGACGGAACTTCTTCTGATTCTTCAGCAAAGGAATCTGTGAAAAGCTGACTTGTAGCAACTTTATTGCGATTCTTTCTTTCAATCTTGGTCTTATTTTTGCGGATTTGGCGCTCAATCTTATCTGTGACCAAATCAATTGATCCATACATGTCCTGAGAGATATCTTCTGCACGAAGAGTGATGGAGCCTAGCGGAATTGTCACTTCCACTTTCGCAGTCTTTTCACGGTAAACCTTGAGGTTCACACGCGCATCAAGTTCTTGCTCTGCTTGGAAATACTTCTCAATCTTCTCAAGTTTAGAAACTACGTAGTCACGGAGAGCATCTGTTACTTCTAGGTTTTCACCACGGATACTATAT
>BNJS01001850.1_pt1 | contig 112673 bp, 144 predicted proteins | sample 8540461 | NCBI WGS metagenome assembly BNJS01 (sample SAMD00202454, study PRJDB9452) | human saliva metagenome | isolation source: human saliva | place: Japan | reverse complement strand
ATAATAACAGACCTTGGATTATAGGATTTAGTGGAGGTAAGGACCCTGGTTGGACAGGACTCTATAAATATCGTTGGAGAGGAGAGCGCTTAGATACTTTTGGAGTATATTTATCCAGACCCCACCACTAAGGGACGTACTTTTATCAAAAATGCATACCTCAACTGACCTTTCTCGTTACAGGGATGATATAAAAAGGGTACACGCCTCCCATCACTCCCCTGAGGAATACAAAACAGTAGAAGACTTAGACTGGTTTCTCCTTTATGGAGAGGGGACATTTGACACTGATTTTTGATTTATACTTGATAATTATACATGGCTTTTATATGAAAAACCTATTTTTACCTTTTTATTTTTTTGCTATCACTTTCTTTAGTAGGACAAACCAAGGATGCACAAAAAGCGCTTGTACTATAATCCTATGGAGGGAGATCCTGCTCTATGCTGTGGGCAAGTATGAGCTGAAGTTACAGAGCTTCGAAGAGTCTTTTGATGTACTTGTAACCAAGCAGAATATGGTGAATTTTGCCAAGAAAAAAATCACTTCTCAGATACTATTCCCAAGCAGAATCCTAAGCTAAAAAAATACCTCATTATTACCTTACTTATTATAAAAGAATGGAGAAAATCATTGGCAAAATACAATGATTTACTTTCTTGGAAAAGAAAATGGATGAGAAAGATGTATTACTGATCGCTACGATTAGTTCAGTCTCCGAGACGCCCTCTGAGGAGATTGATACAGAGATGCTCCAGCTGGTATTGGATAGAAAAGTTCCTAAAGAAAACTATATGGGAGGGCGTTCCTTTGATTTTCTTGGAAGAAAAGTACCACTGATGGACGAATGTTGTGGACAGGGGTCAATATTGTACGTTGCCCCACCAAAGGGGAAAATGAATTGGAGCTTACATTCTTCGTTAGCCGAGGCACAGCAGGCTATTACTCTACAAAAGAGATGGGCGATGATGATTCCTGCGCCAGAGAATCATACAATGAGCCTTCTGATGGAGCAGGGATATCACTCTCCTCTTTGAAGGGAAGGAAACACGCGCTACAGAAATTATCTATAACGAACACTATCAACATCCTATCCTAAAGAGTCATCATAAGGGATTACAAACTCATTGTCTATTATATAGCCACAGAGGTCAGAGGGCAGGCGATTGCTTGTGTGATTAGCTATTATGATTATAATGAGCGGCTTGCTGATACAGGTTTGCCCGAATTTGTCTCTCAGTTTGTACGATTGCCCAAATCCTCACGTTAGCTTATTGTAAGATACGTAGCATCGTTTGTGCTTTGTTTTTCGGTTTCCTGCCATTCGCTCTCCTCTTGGGAGCCACTATTTACCCCACCTCCTACATATACAAATACCTCTTTGTCTGTAAGCTGGGCACATCGCAGATTGACAAAATAGGTCTAAAGAATTTTTATGTTTGAAATCCACAAGGCCACAATATCCCGCATAGAACTCCCTTGGGTATCCTTCATTTTCTAAAAAGAAACTGACGCGCCTTTTTCGGTAGGGAAGCCACATACGGCAGGGGGTAGGGTGCAGATTGTCTACAATTTGTTGTATTTTTGTATGAGGGGCTATTTTAGCCATGATTTCTGTACAGAGATGCCAGAGCCTGCCGGCGCGTACCTCGTGAATTTTTTTCCAGTAGATAAATCGGTTGTATAAGGGGATAGTACCTTGATAATAGTATCGGTGACTACTTGTTGTTCTCTATACTCTTTTCTGTCCATAAAGGTTTTTCTCCTTCGATAAAAGGTTTGGTACCTGCTAGCGACATCGTGCGAAGTTGGTTATCTTCTATTTTTGACCAATGTCTCAGGGGTTTGCCGCTACCCATTTGCCTATTTTTTAGAGTGAGAAAAAAGCATAGCAAAAAGCCGTAGGATAAGCCTGTATGAGGTCTTGAAAATAAGTGAGAAGAGGCTTTGGAGCTTTGGTGTAGGCAATTCTTCGGGAGAGCACCACCTTTGTCAATTCTCCTTTGTCAATAGCCATTAGGGCTTTGCCAAATAATGCTTGATACTCCGCTCTTGCTGAGGGGAGAGGATAGGAGAGGGAGGGTATCCTTTTTCTTCACTGACAAAAAGCCGTAGAAAAAGATTGTCTTGTCTTAGTAGAAAAAGAATGTATCCCCTCAAAAGAGTGCAAGACAAACCCTTTCTCGGTAAAAGTCTTTTTACCTTGTATAGATTCTTATCATCTTGAGAAATAAGATGGATTTGAGTATCGTTGGGATATTTGAACAATACAAAAAGGTAGACCTTCAGTAGCTACTTCTTTAGCTTTTTGTAAGAAATCTTCAGGAGAAAGCATCATCTTTTCTTTACAATTATAGTTGTGTGCTTGCCGTAGGAAATGAGTTTGTTATCCTCATCAGTGATTTTGATATCCCAATGTTGTAGGGTACTTCCCTTATGGATTAGGGTAGCCTTGGCAAAAACTGTTTTCCCCAGAGCTGCAGGGCGGATGTGATTCATTGTGATATCGGTACCTAAGACCAATTGTTTGTCAGGATTGGCCAAGAGTACCGAGGCCATACTCCCCACCGTTTCGGCTAAGGCTGCAGAGGCACCGCCGTGTAGGATACCATTGATCTGGCAATTTTTCTCAGTAACAGGCATCTGCGCAATAAGGTAATCCTTGCCTACCTCAATAAAGGAAATCTCAAAGTTCTCTAGTAAGGTATTTTTCCAATGGCATTGGCCTGTTCTAATAAGTCTTCTTGCATAGTCGCTGAAAATTTAGTGCAAAAATACGAAAATAATCATAAATAACTAACACTCATCACTTACAGTACTATCCTCAACATCTGCTTGTGTAATCCCTTGGCAGGGAAAAGACTTTATGGAAAAATAATTCCTTCATAATGGTAAAAAAGAAGTATTCTATTTTCTTATACATTGAAAAACCATTCTAAGAAAGTATTAAAATCTTTCCATTGAGGATTGAGTTTATTGTTTTGGAAATCAGAGAGCATTTGTCCTAACTGAAGGTGTAGCACTTCTCCTGTATTGCGATTATAGAAAAAGCCACTTTCTGCTTCAAAAACTGTCCAAAGGAAGATATTCTTCAGGCAAAAGGAATATCTTTGATGCGTTTTCTATAGCATAATCTAAATCTTCGGAATAGAGTTTGAACCAACAGACATTATACAATTCGTACCTCTCTCAGCGAAAAGTCGGGCCTATAGCAGAAAGATTGAATGCTGCAAAAGTACTGTTTAAAGGAATACCTAAACTTATTAGTACTTTGGTATAGTTTTTCCTTTTCTTCTTCGGTTAGAGGCAAATAACCTCTTTGCTCAAATAGATGTGTTATTTTATGAGATAACATATTGTAATGTTATAATTTTTGATAGTTTCTTATTATCAGAGGCTATTTACTGCCTATAGTCTAAAAATTGTCTCATTCCCCAAAAGCATGCTGTTAGTCCCAGTCCTACACTGCCTACTACGTAAAGAATTGTTTTTAGATATTCGTTTTGTTGTAATAACTGTATGGTTTCAAGAGAGAAAGTAGAGAAGGTGGTAAATCCTCCCAAAAACGCCTGTCATCAGTAGTAAAGGGCAATACAGAGGCTGTAGTAGCTTTTATGCTTGAAGCAGCTATACAGTAGCCCTATCAGAAAAACAACCCAACACATTTACTACCATGACACCTATGGGGAATGCCCACTCACGCCCTACCTTACTAAAGGCTACCGAAAGTACATAGCGCAAAGCTCCCCCTACAAAACTCCCTAATCCTACGATTAATATTTCTTTTATCATTTTTTTGATTTTTATAAAAACTCACAGATATGAGTTAGCCACTCGTGCCCTTATCAATTAGGGCTTTGTCTTTTATATTGCACTACTTGTCAGGTTGAGAGGGTGAAGAGCATTACTAAAACACCACTCCATAATAGAATGATATATCTCATGTTCATAACTTTCAGATACCTCTTGAAATATATCAATCATTCCGTTTATAGCTGAATCTTTATCAGTTTTGTATAACGCTACTAATTTCAAGTATTGCTTTTCTATATCTGTCATAATTATTCTATTATAGTTGTGAGCTCAATGTAAAAATGAAATATATAGTTAAACATTTATTAATCAAACAAATAAACAGCCACTTTTTAGATCTCGCATAAAGCCAGCGAGGACTCACTGCTGGATTTTATACTACCATTATCACATTCTCTTCCTACTTTCTTCACAAATGGCTCTTGCAAAAAGCAAATTGTTTATTGTGATCTTCTTTTTGGGCTTTTACTATTGGTGAATCTGCTAAAAATAGTGAAATAGCAACTATTTCGCCCTCTCTGCTATAGGGATTATTCTTGAGCATATACTTTTATTAGGTTCTCACAGTTTTTGATGGTGTTATTATACGATTTATGCCAGTATTGGGATTCAGACAATTCTGCTAATTTTCAGAGCAGGAGAAAAGCATAAGCTACAAGGAATGTACAGCGGAGAGACCAGTATCATTTTATTGGATAGTAGATCACAACTTTTTCGTCCCGACAGATAGAAAATAGTATCGTTCTTTTTCTTTTATATAACCAATGTATTTTTTTCTGTAGAATATATAGTATCAATATCAAAGCTATTTAATAGGGCTGGATCTTCTTTAAGTTCTGATAATGTATATCTTAAAAAGCCATTTGCCTTATTCCAAGAAATCTCTTTTAATTTTCCTTCCTTATCATAGTGCGAAATGGTTTTTGATAAGCAACTTCCCGTAATTGTTTTTATAAAACCATCGGGGTTATATCGATAAGTGTCGGCTACTTTCTCTGTGTGAAGCACTTCAAAATCTCTTTTTGAGTCATTACAGCTTATGAGTAAAAAGCTGATAATGATACTTAGATGAGTCAAGGGGTTGTTTGTTTTCTTATCAAAGGGTGGTGTTTTCTGTTTTTTCTTTTTCTGAAAATAATTCAACCCTATATAAAAAGCGAAAATGCAGATACTGCAGGGGATGATAGAGCCATATATTACCACAGGGTTAATCTCCTCTTTCAAAAAGGTAGACCAACAAGCCTCCTGTGTAAAAACTCAACCCTATTGACATATAGCCAAAAAACTAAAACGATCAAGAGCAATATATACTTGGCGATAGATGATTCAAGAGGCTTGAAAATCAGGCTATAGATAAGAACTATGCAGAATTGGATAGGCATATCATAAAAAATAGCTGTAATGATATCACTTTTCCCATCGATACAAGAATAGCCATCAGGCAAAAATAATATCATCTGAATAGCTCCTATAATTACAGATAAGATGCTTATTTTTATACTTTCTTTCATCTCTATTAAGTTTGTAAGTGTAGTAATACATTTAGGGATGAGCTATCTATTCTAGTATAGTACGTATGTTATGAGTTCACATCAGCGGCTAAAGAGAGCCCCATCTTTTTAGCTTTTTCAATCATAAAAGGATAGGCATCGTCATAGGAATTGCTGATAATTCCTCAAGTATCGCTTCTTTGATTGCTTCCTTGAGCTGTCCCACCTGCGGGAGGACTTAGTCCCAAAGAGCCTCATGATATCCTCTCCAGAGATAGGTGGTTGGAAGTTGCGGATATGGTCTTTTTCTTCCACTTCTATACCTTTTTGACGGACGATTTGGAAGTTCTGATGGTATTTTTGTATCGTTGAGGGTTTTTGGTTGTGATATCCGCCTCACAAAAGGGTCATTAGTGCCTCGAAGTCGTCGCCAGCATCGAAGAGCAAGCGCCTTACTGCCGAATCGGTGACGATATCCCTGTGCTATAATGATAGGGCGGGAGCTCATAGTAACCATTTTTGGACGAACTTCATCTTTTTCATTCTGAGGAGGCGCAAGCGCTGGAATATCTTTACTACCATTTTCCCTCCGAGGAACTCCGTGTCCGTGGAAAGTCCACCTCTATTTTCTTATCAAATCGCTTGGTAGGCGCTTTGCCTATGTCATGCAAAAGGGCTGCCCAGCGGAGCCAAAGGTCATCGGTATGTTTGGAGATATTGTCCACCACCTCCAGCGTATGCCAAAAAGTTGTCCTTATGTCGCTGTCCCTCTTTTTCATCGACCCCTTGTAGGGCAACCAATTCGGGAAGGATTAGGGAGAGTAAGCCCGTCTGGAAAAGAAGTTTAAAGCCTACAGAAGGAGTAGGGGAGGCGAGGATTTTGTTGAGTTCCTCCGCGATACGCTCGTTGGAGATAATCTTAAGGCGCTCCTTGTTATCCGCAATAGCTTGTAGGATTTTTCCTCAATGACAAAATTCAGTTGAGCCGCAAAACGAATAGCCCTAAGCATACGCAAGGGGTCATCGGAGTAGGTAATATTAGGTTCTAAAGGTGTGCGAATCAGTCCATTTTGCAGGTCATCGACCCCATGGAAAGGGTCTATAAGCTCCCCAAAAGAGTCCTTAGAGAGAGAGAGAGCCAAGGCATTGATAGTGAAGTCACGACGGTTTTTGGTCATCCGAGAGAGAACCATTCTCAACGATAGGTTTTACGCGAGTCCTCACGATAGCTTTCCTTACGAGCTCCGACAAATTCGATATCGATATTCTCAGTCTTGATCATAGCAGTACCGAAATTCTTGAAGACTGAGATTTTAGGATTGTTAGGAAGCTCAGCGGCGACTTTTTCAGCCAGAGAGATACCACTGCCTAAGGTAACAATATCAATATCCTTGGCCTGACCACGACTAAGGAGTAGATCCTGACGAAGCCCCCAACGACAAAACACTCTTGGTTGTTTTTCGTGGGCGATTTGGGAGATAAGATGAAAGATAGGATCGGAGAGCGCAACAGCGTAATTCATGATGATAGGTTCGGAGGACAAAAAAATATAAAATAATAAAAATAGTAGTTAGAGACTTAGTCCCAGCTACTTTTTGTAAGAGAGGGCGTACTTTCCGCCACCAGTGAGGCAAAGCGTAATAGCCCCCCCAATGAAGAGGGCAAGGTTCTCAATAGCCCAAGCTCCCGTAGTAGGATCGATCACGAAGGCCTCACTACGGTGTACCAAGAAGATAGCCGTAAGGCAATTGATAGCAATAAGCATAGAGAAGAAGCGAGTTCTGTAGCCCAGAATTACCAAAATGGGCGCTAAGAGCTCTCCCAGATAGATGCCATACGCCCAGATGGTAGGTAACCCATTGTTGGTTAGCTGTATTTTTACAAAGCTGATATCATGTAGCTTAGAGAATCCATGGAAGAGGAGAATACCCCCTATGACAATTCTCAGGAGGAGCACCCCCGCATATGTATTTTTTTTAGGCTCTTTGTTGGTATTTTGATAGAACATTTGGAAACGATTTAAAGCAAGCCGTACTCTCTTGAAAAAAAGAACCACTTTAGGGAAAGGCATGTCAGTAAATATAAGTATTCACACTCACCTTAATTCTGAAGCGGTCATATAGTAAAGTTTTGAATTTCAGAGCGATATTCACATCGGAAAAGATCATAGCGCGGCTAATACTTGAAGTAAAGACAACTTCACCAATCAAGTATTCTACCAAATAAGTTCCCTCTTGGGTCATAAGCACATAACTTATATTGAGCGCTATATCCACAGGCTTGGAAATTTTTGCAAAATACAAAAACAAAAATAAATATCAACAATTTTTGAATATAAATGAGTTGGGATTTTTAAATAAAAGAATATTTTTAAATAGTTAAAAATCAAATAATTATAAAAAAAGATGTTCGGGAGGATGAATCGGCAAGAAACACGCTGGTAGGGGAGGGTACAAACTCGAGTCGGAGCGGTATGGGCTGCAAATTCTCGCCAGCGTCGGAGCTATAAGTTCGCACCAACACACTGCAAGAAATGTACTATTGGAATTTAACATTTTTATAAAAGAAGAAGTGTGATAAAAAGTTGTATTTTTGCATAACTAAAGAAAAAAGATATGCGAAAGCGTACTACTGTTTTTCCTTGCCACCGCCTATGGTGTGGGGGCAACAACAGGACACAATCGCTAAGAGGGATAGTATAGTTCCAACAGAGACGGTGTATGATCTGGAGGAAGTGCTTTTGGGAGTCAGCCTGTGTTCAGGAATGAAGAAGATCGGAAGAAATATGAGCTATTGCGCTACAGAGTCAGCAGAGTGTACCCCTATGCTAAGTTGGCAGCAGATAAGCTCTACCGAATAGAGAAAGTATTGGATTCGCTGCCGAATAACCGCCAGCGGAAGAAATATACCAAGCGAGTACAGGAAGATGCTGAGGCGCGCTTTACCGAAGAGCTAAAGAAACTTTCCCGTTCGCAGGGACGGATACTTATCAAGCTTATCTATAGGCAGACAGGAGAGTCGGCTGTACAACTTGGTGAAGAATCTCAGGAGTGGGTGGCGTGCTTTTTGGTATAATAATACTGCTTGGTTTTATGATTTGTCCCTCAAGAGTACCTATAATCCGGAGGAAGTAGAAGAAGATTTTTGGATAGAAGATATTCTACTAAGAGCCTTTTCCTCAAACGAATTGGAGATGCAGCCTCCTGCAATCCATATAGACTACCAAGCGATAGAGCGGAAATGGCGTAGAAATAAGAGCAAGAAGATAAAAAGGGCGAATACTATTCGCCCCTTATCATTAGAAAAGAAATTTTTTTACACCGAAATTGACTCCTAAAGAAGAATAAGAGGCTTTTTCAGTAAGTTTTTTAGCGGAATTGTTGGCAAGCTCTTCCTTGGTAGCTTCTTCGACATAGTCGGTGTGCTGGTTGTATACTTGACCTCGAAGGACATCATTATAAGAGCCATTAGTAAAACCATCCAAGGTCTTGAGCGGTACCTCTACATTTCTGTTTTGTCCAGTTACACTGATAGTAGCTTTGAGGGTTTTAGTTAAACTCTCTCAGCTCAGAATAGTCACGCTTTACAGCGATATTCATATATTCCAATTCGGCAAAGATAGCGAGCTTTTCAGTCACATTGTACTTATACCCGAAAGCGGCGATAGTACCAAAAAGGCATTTTTCCTTTTGTAATCTTCAGTGTAAGAAGTCTCAATGGTAGCACCTTGCTTGATCACAGCAGAGGTAGGTAGTCCAGAGAGTCCAGAGAGAAAGACCCAAGCGAGCCAGAGCAGCAACAGGGATGTCCTGATTGGTAGTGGTGTAGGAGTGGGCAATGGCCTCAGTCTTTCCACCGATTTTGGTAAGGAGACCAAAACGTCCGTAGAAGTTGTCTGTAAAGTTGTAGATTACCGAAAGAGCCGCCCCGAAGGCACGTCCACGCCCCTTTACCTCTCCATCAATAGTGGCCGTAAGAGGGGTATTGGCAATGTTCTTTTGGCTTATCTCACGTTTTACAAGTTGGTCTTCTCCATAGAGATACCCAGCGCTGATATCGATTCCCCAAGTTTTGTTGGAAGAAATAGCCGACTCTGAGCTGGCTATTGATTCCTTCTCCAAAAGTACCAAAGCGTACACTTTCCTTGCCATTGATACTTTCTTCGCCAATTTTGGTGGAGGGTACTCCCCAGGCGTATCCTCCAGTGGCAGATACATATACCTGAGCGGAGGCACTATAGCTTCTAGCCAGTAGTAGGCCTGCTAATAGAAAAATTCTCTTCATATGAAATTAATTAAAAGAATGATTTTTATTATTGTTTTTCTGTAGTTTGAGCCATTCTTGCGCCACGCTTAGGGGGCGAGCAATGATGGCCTTATCCCTGGATGAGGATAGGACGCTCTATGAGCTTAGGATATTGGTGCAGTAGCTCAATGATTTGTGTATCAGTGAGGGAATCACTACCTACTCCTTCCAGATAGCTTCTTTCTTGCGCACCAAATCGATAGGAGGGATACCTAATTTGTAATAATTCTTTTATCTGAGCTACAGAAGGAGGATTTTTGAGATAGTCAATGATCTCAATAGGTTGTTCATCTTCTTCTTTTTAAGAAAGCCAAGCATTCTCGACTTTTTGCTGCAATGAGGGTTGTGATAAATGATCAATTTTTAATGATTAATGATTTCAAATGACAAAAATAAGATTTTTATTTTTTTAATTGAAATAGTTGATTTGCGCTTCTACTAAAAAAACTCTAATTTGCCATTGTAACGTACTTCTTTTTGTATCCAATTTCCTTTTTATCATACTGATAGGAAAGTTCAGAATAAGCGGGAGGGTTCCATTGGCGGACATAGATTGTTGGTAAGGTAATTTGCCATCTTTATAGAAATAAATCACCTTCATATTGTCTAGAATAATAATGATATATTTGAGACTTATCATCAGTAAAAACAATAAATAAGGAGGGAGCTTATATAAGGTCACTGAGGTTTTTGACAGCGACATAGCGTTCGACATTGAAGCCTTCGGCGTATTCCTTATTGATAAGTCTGCCCAAATCCTGAGCGCGGTAGGGTGATGCTATCACGGGAAGTTTTGGCTGTTGATAAGAGTTTGTGGTTCCTTGGTATCCTCATCCAAGAACTGAGGAACGATAAGCGAGGACAGCCTCTAACTTTTTTGCCTAAGAAACCAGTGATATCGACCACGAAATCGGGGCGTAAGTCCTTCCACTGGATATAATGATAGACCACCTTAGGGCGCCAAGCCTGTTGGCAGAGCCATCCTCATCAGTGGTTTCGATACGGCGCAAGCCACTGAGGAAAACAAGCATCACTGACGAGCTTTCCTCCTTGCCATGGTCTATATGTCTATCATCGAAAGGGTTACAGATGACAATTTTCGGGGCGGTACTGGATTTTCTTAATCACCTCTATCTGGTGCTCTTTGTCATTGACAAAGAAACCATCGGCGAAGCATAGGGTTTTCACGCACTTTGACCTCAAGTAGTCGAGCAGCCTCCTGAGCTTCTTGGCGGCGGAGTTCAGCACTACCACGAGTACCAAGTTCCCCTTGGGTAAGGTCGATAATACCAACAGTTTTTCCTAAACTAATTTCTTTGGCGAGAGTGCCTGCACAGCCAGAGTTCTACATCGTCAGGGATGTGCTCCAAATGCTAAAATATCTAATTTCATGTCTTTTTAGGTAATAGAGGTCAGTGAACAGAGGTCAGTGACGCGCATATACTAAAAACTTTTTCCAAGAACAAGACTTTGAAAAAGTTTTTGCTGAAAAAAATACTGAACAGACTAAAAATATACTTATTTTTCTTAGCGATGTAAGTAAGATTAATTTTTACACGGAAGGCTTTTTCCTGAGGGTAATAGGGCTACTTCATCCAATTCTTCCTCGATGCGGAGCAATTGGTTTGTGCTAGGCCATACGGTCAGAACGAGAAGCCGAACCTGTTTTTGATCTGGCGTGTATTGAGGGGCTACAGCGAGGTCGGCAATGGTGTTGTCCCTCAGTTTCGCCTGAGCGGTGAGACATAATAGAGGTATATCCAGCACGGTGTGCCATATCCACAGCGGCGATGGTTTCCGGTAAGGGTACCTATCTGGTTGACCTTGATAAGGATGAGTTGGCTACTCCTGAGCGATACCTCTTTCCAAACGTTCTACATTGGTTACGAAGAGGTCGTCCCCTCACGAGGCTGTACACGATCGCCGATGGCTTCGGTAAGAGTTTCCAACCATCCCAGTCATTTTTCATCCATACCATCTTCGATGGAAATAATAGGATACTTGATGACCATTCTGTAAGGTAAAGCCACCTGCTCAGCAGAGGTACATTTTTACCCTCAGCCCCTTCGAACTTGGTATAGTCATATACTCCATTGTCGTAGAACTCAGAGGAAGCTGCAGTCAAGAGCGATTTTCACCTCTTCACCGAACTTGTATCCAGCTTTTTCTACAGCTTTTTGATGGTTTCGATGGCATCTTCAGTACCTTCGAAGGTAGAGCAGATCCTCCTTCGTCCCCAACGAGCAGTGCTAAGTCCGCGATCGTGGAGTACTTTTGAGGTTGTGGAGATTTCAGAGCCCATCTGTAAGCGCTTGGAGGAGAAAGATTCTGCTTTGATAGGCATAATCATGAACTCTGGAAAGCGATAGGCGCATCCGAGTGAGAGCCACCGTTGATAATATTCATCATAGGGACAGGGAGTGTATTGGCACTTACCCGCCGACATAGCGATAGAGAGGAAGCCCTAAAGACTCAGCGGCCGCTTTGGCTACGTCAGAGAGATACCCCAAGGATCGCATTGGCTCCCAAGCGAGATTTGTTGGGAGTACCATCGAGATCAATGAGCACCTTGTCGATGAGATTTTGGTCGAAAACATTCATACCAATAATTTCCTCAGCGATGATGTCATTGACATTTTTCTACAGCTTTGAGGACTCCTTTACCTAAATACTCTTGCCTCCATCACGAAGTTCTACGGCCTCATATTCGCCAGTGGAGAGCGCCAGAAGGCACTGCAGCACGGCCACGAGCACCGCTATCGGTGATTACATCTACCTCGATGGTAGGATTACCTCTTGAGTCGAGGATTTGTCTTGCATGTACGTCTCAAGATAATATTCATATCGTTTGCTATTTAAAAATGGTTTGTTATTCGTTCTAAAAGATATAGCAAAAAGGTCAGTAGTCAGTGGGAGACTGACAGCTGTACCTTAAGGTTATTTCTTTTTATTTTGAGCATTGCGTTGAGCTTCAGCCTGATTCCATCATCTCTCGCATTTTGCGTGGAACTTGCTTTCTTACGCGGTTTGTTTGTTCTCCTGAATCTTGGCATGGATGCGTTTTCATCGATAATCCAATACTTGATTGCCAACATAATAAATATGGTAATGAGGGTTGGATATAAAAGTAATACAAGCTCAAACGCTGCTGGCATAATTGTGAAGAAGAACAGCATCATAATAGGAGAGAGGTGCATCATGTGAACCTCATATCTGGTATACCCTCCTGCTTGGTTTGCTGCATTTGTCCTGTAGTCATGAGCATGTGAGATTAGCATAGTCACAGAAGCTAATATAGGAAACAAGCTCACGTGATTTCCATAGAAAGGAATAGAAAGGTAGCTGAGCCACAGCATCGTAAGGAGAGGTCTTCAGCCCACTAAAAGATTTTTGTCGGAGCATGAAAGCTGTAGGGAAAAAGCTAAAAGAGTGCAAAAGACCGGCATCTGGGTAGGGGCAGGAGATACAGCCACTGAGAGGATTGACACCCGCCTTGCACAGAGTGCCATGAGTCTCACTGTTGGCGCTTCGTAGCATTCTCAGATCCCTTATATTTGTTATTAATTTCCTCAATCTCAGGACGAAGCCTTTCATTTTTTAGCTTGAGGAGATAGGACTTATACTGAATAGGAGAGAGGAGGATGTACGATAATAGTTAGCACGATGATTGCTACTCCAACAGCCATAGGAGGAGAGCAGGTCAAAGACAGGAATTACGAACCATTTGTTAGATCAGCCAAAGATACCTCCCATCCTAAAGGAATAGCCTTGCAGTAAGTCCATACTCTTTGTCATATTTTTAAAGATATGATAATCAGAAGAGCCCGTAGAAGAGTGAAGCGATTCGCTGAGCTCTCAGAGGTAAAAACCAATGGGGAACTCCTGCAGCAGCTTTGGTAGCTTGTACATTGCTCCCTTGGAGGTTGCTAAGTTTTTGGAAGGAAAATCTCTCCAGAGGCCAAAGGCTTATCGGAGATCAGGAAAGAGCTGAAGGGTGTTGTTTGAAATCGACCCATTTGATACTCTGAACTCCTCAGAATCTTCCCCCTGCACTAAAGCTTATCATCGCGATTGTCCTCATACTGCACTACTGCTTGTACATATCTGTCCTCATAGGTTACACTCTTTTCCATACGGCGAGCCTTGAGTTTCCACAAGAGCTGAGGGTAACTCAGTATTGAATACCTGAGAGAGCCCTACACTACGAGATAGAGAAATCCACCATATACTCATCAGGCCGGAGGTGTATACATATTCAAATATTGATTATCAGATACGTGCAGCTTCATGGAGCGTGTTTCCGGAGAGAGTAGGAGAGAAGAGATCCTTAGTCTCGAGTGTACGATTATCATTGGTGGTAAACTTTAGAGAAAGAAAGCATTCCCATCCTTAATCAGTTCAACAGGTTTGCCATTGTAGGTTTTCTGATTTTTGACCAAAAGATTGGTAATCTGTCCTCCTTTGTTGCTTACCTGAAGCTTGATAAGATTGTTTTCGATTTCAGTAAAGGCTCCTTCTTTGGCAGAAGGGAGCGCGGCAGAGAAGCCAAAAAGCCCTCAAAGTCTCCTTATACTTACTTAGCCCTAAGGAATCGGTAGGTAGAGGTAGTGGATGCAGGAGTAGCCACCTGCTGAGAGGAGGACTGTTGGGTAGTGTTATTGTTGATTCAGTAGTTTGCTGAGGTGGTTTCTGGTTGTACATGTAGTATATCAGTACAACAAACATCAGCCTATGAATCCGATAAGAGAAAAAGTATTAGTGCGTTTTTCTTCCATAAATTAATTTTCTGAAATTTGTATATTTATAATTTGGCAAAAGGTACAAAATAAAAATTGTTATAGAAAAACTTCTTTTACTATAAATGATTATTTTTCTTGTGTACAATATTTATAGTCAATCCCATATCTTAAGAAAGAGGAGGGTGATTTTGGAGGCGGATCCCTCATATACTCAGCCATACCAGCCTGCTGACTTTTGCCCTCAGGCTATGTCAATTTTTGCGAACTATTTTTGATTGACTAAAGATTTCTGTTTGGGTATCAAACTATTTTTCTAATTTGTATTGTAAAGCTGCTTGTACAAAGGCTACAAAGAGCGGATGAGGGGTGAGCGACAGTGCTCTTGTATTCAGGATGGTACTGTACCCCTACAAACCAGCGATGTGAGGAACTTCGACTACTTCCACTAAGCCTGTCTCAGGTTGGTACCCGAGCAGAGCAGTCCAGCTTCTTCCAGGGCTTGCGGTGATTCGCTATTGAACTCATAACGGTGGCGGTGGCGCTCGCTGATGTGCTTACTTTTGTAAGCCTCATATGCACGGCTGCCCTCAAGGCTCACAATCCCAAGCCCCGGGGCGCATGGTGCCCCCTTCTGAGTGATGTGTTTTGTGCCTCCATCAGGTCGATAACCTTGTAGATAGCCTTGGGATTGACCTCGGCTGTATGTGCATTCTCGAGAGCCAGCCACATGGCGTGCAAACTCAATAACCGCCATCTGCATACAAGCAAATCCCTAAGAAAGGAATATTATGCTCACGGACATACTGGATAGCCTTGATCTTCCTTCAGGTCCACGTTCGCTCAAAACCAGGAGCTACCAAGACCCCATCAAGAGAGCTGAGCTTATCAACTAAGTTGGTTTCGTCCAGATATTCAGAGTGAATCATGATCACTCCACCTTGACCTCATTCTCAGCCCCTGCATGGATAAAAGCCTCAAGATAGACTTATAGGCATCGGGCAGTTCCACATACTTGCCCACGAGGCCCTATACGCACCCTGTGTTTTGGATTCTTATGTCGTTGGAGGAAAGTATTCCATTGGGTCAGCTCAGGAGCTTGACTATCAGGGAGGGCTAACTTTTTGAGAACCACCTTATCAAGCCCTTCTAAAAGCATAAGATTGGGGACACTCATAGATTGTAGGCACATCGATGGACTGGATGACAACCTCCTTTTTCACATTGCAGAAAAGGGCAAAGCTTTTTGTCTGAGATCGTCCGGTAAGTCCCTATCAGTACAGCACACTAGTACATCGGCTTTCAGACCACTCTCCATGAGTGTTTTGACACTGTGCTGAGTAGGCTTGGTCTTGAGCTCTCCAGCGGCAGCCAGATAAGGTACGAGGGTTAGGTGAACCACAATCGCATTGTTGTCCCCCAGTTCCCACTGGAGTTGGCGTACAGCCTCGATATACAGAAGCGATTCGATATCCCCTACAGTTCCTCCTATTTCAGTGATGACAATATCATATTGCCACTCTTGCCAAGAAGTTGTATACGGTCCTTGATTTCGTTGGTAATATGAGGGATAACTTGTACTGTTTTGCCAAGGAACTCCCCACGGCGTTCTTTTTCGATAACACTTTGGTAGATACGACCAGTGGTCACATTGTTAGCCTGAGAGGTGAAGACATTGAGGAAACGTTCGTAATGACCCTAAGTCAAGATCCGTTTTCGGCACCATCTTCAGTGACTAACACTCCCATGTTCGTAAGGATTGAGTGTGCCAGGGTCAATATTGATATAAAGGGTCCAACTTTTGAATAGTTACTCTATAGCCTTTAGCTTGTAAGAGTTTGGCCAGAGAAGCAGCGATGATCCTTGCCTAGGGAAGAGGTCACGCCCCCAGTTACAAAAGATGTATTTGGTATTGTTCATGTGGCTTTTACTAATATAGGGCAAAAAGTAAGGATAATTTTGCGAATAAAACAATTTCTTTTTGAAATGATTTTTAGTAGGAAGAAAGAGGGGTAGTAATAAAGACCCCCAAAAGAGCAAATGTCCTTTGGGGTAGAGGAAAGTCTATCTAATAAAGTCTATCTAATTAAGATGTATTTTTATGGGGCAAAGATAAACATAAAAATAAACTACCAAATATAAAAGAAGAGGAGAAAAGCTGTTAAAAACAAAAATATTTGATAAAAACCACTATTCCATAAAAAGTTGTATATTTGCCCTAAATATTTAGAGAAGATGAAAAAGCTTTATTTACTATTTTTTTAATGGGAGGATTTTTGGGTAGTTTCCAAGGAGTTGCCCAACAGCTAAAAAGATCAATCAGAGTCAGACAAATCAAAGATCTTATGGAGGTAAAAAGAGTTCAGCCGCCAGGAGAAGACCTATCAGATACAGGTGTATAACGGAAATGTGACAGAGGCCAATGAACATGTCAAACGTGCTACCTCTAAGTTTCCCTATCCAAGTTTCTTAGTATTTGAAAACTCCGAACTACAAAGTTCGTATGGGGCTATTTCGCACCCGCTTGGAAGCAGAAAAGCACTAACCAAAGTAAAGAATACCTATCCAGCTGCATTTGTCGTGGCACCTTATTAGGGAGCAGTGAAGCGGAGAATGGTGAATTAAGGAGAAAAGTATTTTGACTCTTGATTTGCATTAATTAATTCAACTTACTAGTTGAAAAAGTTTAAAAATAAAAAGCAAAGCAAAAGATTTGTATATTTGTAATTTGCATAAAAACAACTCCAATGCTTTGCAAAGACAAGAATACATCAATTTTTGTATTATCGATGATATTTTTAAAAGAAATTAATCATTCTGAAGATATTCGTGAGAGAAAGTATCTGATAGTGAGATTATTACAACAGCATTTATAGCTGCTACAAATTTCTATGGGAACCATCGTTCCAGCTATCAAATTTGTTAAACAATACAATTTGTTCCCCAATATGTTAGAAGAAAGTAGGTTTAATAGACGCTTACATAATCTAGAAATCTACTTTATGAATTATTTCATTTAGTAGCCTCTTTTTTTATAAAGAGATTACTTGTGAAATGAACTATATCATAGATTCGTTTCCTGTCCCTATTTGTCAAAACATTCGTATGTAATAGATGTGAAAATTGCAAAGGCAAACAATATAGAGGCTATACAGCAAGTATGCGGTCTTATTTTATGGGATTAAAGTTCAGTTAGTTACAACAGGAGAAGGCATCCCAATTGCTTTTCATTTTACAGTAGGAAAAACAGCAGATGTGAAAGTCTTAGATAAGATTACAGAATTTTTCCACCAGAGGCAAAACTTTATGGGGATAGTGCTTATACAGATTATCAAGCAGAGGATTATCTGTTAGAAAACAAGAATGTTGAGTTAAGAACACAACGGAAAAAGCAATAGCAAAAAGACCTCGATACAGAAAAAAACAGAGCAAGCTAAAATTAAAGATGAGAAAACGTATGAAGTAGCTATAAGCGATATTAAAAAGCTGTTTCCCTAGGACGATACATTCTGTTACTTTAAAAGGTTTTTAATAAAGATAACAATGTATATTTTTGGATTACAGCTGTTTAAAATAATTAGTGACTAGCAAGTTGAATTAATTAGGTAATAAAGTAACAAATAATAGATAAAAGCCAGAGGGACACACAGCTGGGGAACTCTTAAAAAGTAAAAACTTAAAAAATAAAATGTTTTATAAACCACACAAAAGAAGGTGTAAAGAAATTATCTTAGGGAGTACAGCTATGGTAGCTTTATTCCTTATACTTATAGATCAATTTGTCACAATAGAGTGGCTTAGGGTAACACTAATGCTGGTTGTCTTGGCCTTCTATATACTAATTTTACAATTTTCAGGAATCCTAAGCGAGACACCTATCAATCCTAACCATATCATCTCCTCGGTAGATGGGAAGGTGGTAAGTAATAGAAAAGTAGAAGAAAATGAGATACTTCAAGGACAAGCGTAGGGATGGTTTCCCGTATTCATGTCGCCCCTGAATGTACATGTAACCCGCTATCCGATGAGTGGAGGGTAGTCTATAGTAAAGTATCACCCAGGAAATACTTAGTAGCATGGCACCTCAGCCTCTGAAGAGAACAGAGCGCACTACAGTAGTGGTAGAAAATACCCAATTCGGTAAGGTACTCTATCGACAGATAGCAGGTGCTTTGGCTAAGCGCATAGTCAACTATGCCAAAGAAGGAGATCAAGCAGTACAAGGAGAAGATGCTGGTTTTATCAAGTTTGGCTCCCGAGTAGACATCTACCTACCCCTATCGGCGAAAAATCAAGGTTACTCTTGGTCAGAAAGTCAAAGGAGGGATAGACATCATAGCAGAGGTATAGTTCTCCTTGATGAAAGAACAAACAACTGAAATAGCAGCACTTCTGCTCACTTGGTATGCTGCCCATAAGCGAGAGTTGCCCTGGAGAGGGGCAGGTAACCCCTATTACGTATGGCTGTCGGAAGTCATACTACAACAGACCCGAGTAGCTCAGGGATTGCCCTACTACCAAAGGTTTGTAGAGCAGTTCCCCACCGTAAAGCCCTTGCTCAAACCCTGAAGCTCAAGTGCTGGAAGGTGTGGCAGAGCTTGGGATATATTCAGAGCTAAGAACCTACAGTGCAGCAGCCCAGTATATAACAGAAGAGCTACAGGAGTCTTTCCCAGTACCTATGAAAACCCTACTCAAACTCAAGGGAGTAGGAGAATATGCAACAAGCGCTATAGCCTCTATGCTACTATAATAGACCCAAGGCCGTGGTAGATGGTAATGTGTATAGAGTACTCAGCCGAATATTCGATATAGATACTCCTATTAATACCACTGAAGGAGCAAAATATTTTAAAGAACTGGCGCAAGAGCTTCTGGACAAAAGAGCGAGCAGGAGAGTACAATCAAGCCATTATGGACTTTGGAGCCCTACAATGCAAGCCCCAATCTCCTGATTGTGAGAGCTGTATTCTTAGTGCCAAGTGCTTGGCCTATCAAAGAAAGAAAGTAACACAGCGACCGGTAAAGATAGCTAAGATAAAACCTATTCATAGGTATTTTCACTATTGTGTCCTAAAAGATTCCAAGGCAATACCCAACTGCACAAGCGAGAGGCGAAAGATATATGGCAAGGACTCTATGGGTTTCCCCTTATAGAAGTAAAGAGAATACGACAGAGGCTCAAGTGATAGAAACCATAAGAGCACAATACCCTCACGACATATATAAAGAAATATGCCACAGAGTTTCTACACAAGCTCACACATCAGCACTACACACCTGTTTTGGGAGGTGAGTGTAGAAGTATTGTCGGACGGTCTTTCTATAAGAGAGCTTGTACACTATCCCTATGCCAGCACTACTGATAAAAATTCTTAAAAAAAGAGAAGATTTGAGAAATAAAACGTACCTTTGAAGAAAAATATTAGGATATGAACGGAACACTTAATAAAGTAATGCTAATAGGTAGGTTGGGCAGTGATGTAAAACTCACCTATTTTTGACAAAGATTCATGTACAGGTCAGGTATCCTTGGCTACGGATGAATCCTATACAGATAAGACCACTCAACAAAGGTAGAGAATACCCAATGGCACAATGTAGTATTCTATAATAAGATGGCCGAGCGAGTGGAGAAGTACGCCAAGAAGGGCGATCTACTCTATGTAGAAGGGCGCTTGCGTACCCGCCAGTACCAAGGGCAGGATGGTATCACCCGTTATGTTACCGAGGTAGTAGCTTTGGATATTAACTTTCTCTCCCAAAGAGAGTACAGAAGGACAAACCTCTCCTACTACAGCCACGGCAGCTCAGGCAGAGCCTGCTACAGCAGAGAGGCAGCTCCTACGGAGACAGGAGGCGTTCCCTTCTAAAAATAAGAGGACAAGGAAAGTCCTTATTGTATAACTAAATTTATTATTTTGGATACAGACTCGTCGATAAGTCAATTATTAGCTTCGCCCACAACAGATTTGATCATTAGGGCATTTATATTTTATCTTTTTATTAGGCTGTTCTGCCCTTATATCAGGATCAGAGACAGCACTTTTCTCCTTGTCCAATACAGAACTGGAAGAAGAAGAAGGAAAAGGGCAAAAGACCATGGTGCAGTTGCTGAGAAAACCTCAAAAGCTGTTAGCTACTATACTGATTGCGAATAACTTAGTAAATATATCCATAGTACTTGTCTTTTGCTCCCTTGGGAGAATTTCTCTTTGGAGGGATGAACGAATGGGTCAGAGCCATCTTCGAGGTAGGGATACTTACCTTTGTCATACTGCTATGTGGTGAGATTTTTGCCTAAGATCTATGCCAATCGCAACAATAGGATTTTTGCCCGTAAGGTAGCCCCTATCATCAAAGTTTTGGATACCCTCTTTACCCCATCAGTGGTATCATGACCTATTCACTACCTTTGTCAATAATCGCTTACATAAGAGCTCCTCCATTTCGGTAGGGCAACTCTCACAGGCCTTGGAACTTACCTCACAGGAGGACACCACCCAAAGAGAGCATAAAATACTCTCAGGGATTGTTTCCTTTGGGAATACCGATATACGAGCGGTGATGACCCACGTATAGATATTTCAGCGATAGAAGAATCAATGACCTACAGAGAGGTGCTGACCTTTATCAAGAGAATGGATATTCACGAGTGCCAGTATATCAAGAAAATATAGATAAAATCACGGGAATTATCTACGTCAGGACTTGCTACCATATCTGGATGAAGAGATTTCGATTGGAGAAAAATCAAGCGAAAAAGCTTCTTTGTGCCAGAAGAATAAGAAATTGGACGACCTATTGACTGAGTTTCAGCAGAGAAAAATCCACTAGCTATAGTGGTAGATGAGTATGGAGGAACCTTAGGAGTTGTGACACTTGAGGATATCATAGAAGAAATTGTAGGGAGATCAGTGATGAGTACGATATGGAAGACACCTTCTATACCAAGATAGAACGATCGCAATTTTCCTCTTTGACAGGAAGACCTCTTTGAAAGATTTCTATAGAGTGCTTTCGGTGAAGAGGCCGATCAAGAAGACTTTGAGAAGGTCAGGGGAGAGATCGAAACCATAGCCGGATTCCTACTGGAACTGATAGAATCTTTTCTAGAGAAAAAGCAAGAAATCCCATACAAGCATTATATTTTCACCATAGAAGATAGATAAAAAGCAAATCAAACAACTAAAGTTACCATCAGATGATATGAGGATACTGATAAGCAGTGTGTGTGCTACTTTTGATAAGTTGTTCAGGCGATATACAGCCCAAGCCAAAAGCCTTTCTTCGCTTGGAGTACCCCGAACCTACTTATGACACTATAAAAGAGTCTTGTCCTTTTTCTTTTGAGAAGAACCATCTTTCCTCCCTTAATCTTCAGAAAGGGTGCAGTATGAATCTGGACTATCCCCAGATGAAAAGCCACCATATATATCACCTATAAGCCAGTGAAGGACAACCTTACCAAACTGCTCAAAGGATGCCCAGAACATCACCTATGAACATACGATCAAGGCAACAAATATCATGAGAACAGCCCTACTTGAACGAAAAAGACAAGGTATACGGTATGTTCTATGGGGTGAATGTCAATGCTGCCTCCCAATCTCAGTTCTATATTACTGATAGTGTGAATCACTTTATCACAGGAGTCTATCCTACTTAGGTGCGCCCCAACTATGACTCGATCTATCGGCGGCACTCTATCTCAAGAGAGATATACGACGTATCATGGAAACAACCCATTGGAAATAAATATTATGCAAAAGAAAAATACTCCCAATACTTTTTGCTGCTCACCTTTCTTTTGGTGAAGTTGTAGGAAAGAAGATCGTCAGCGCAATCCCTACCGCAGAGCTAGTTCTCCCGAACTATCAACCTTCGCTTGGCAGAATACAACCGTCTTAGAATCCCAGGAACTGCTGTATTGGTGAGACAATGTAGGGGCTCAGAGGCATAGTAGTGGCCAATGTAGGCAACAACTACTTAGCATGGGACGAGCCTGTCCCTCCCAAAGCCAGCCGAATGTAGTCAGATGACCCTTCAGAGTGACAACCTCTTTATGCTATGCCCTGTACAGGGGTGAAGTACAACCTGCTAGCGGATATCCACAGAAGAAGACAAGCTCAGATAGCAGAAAAAATACCAACTACCTATGCTGAACTATCAGGTGAGTGGTACGAGGAGATTTGCTAACGATATCGAGACTCGTGCTATACAACCTACTCAATACCACCAAGACTGCACGCTTCTTTGCCATATATGGTATGGGAGTATTGCAACTATTGCTCTGTCGCTATGGGATACTTTCCCTTGAGATCAAGCCCTACACCCTATTAGAAACCTTACTTATGAGCTTCCTCCTACTGGTAGATCTTTCCACAATCAACCTTTTGGTAAGGAAAGAACCAGCTCAGTGAAAGGAATCTTCTAGTGACCTTTTTGTGGATATTGCTTATCTTCTTTTCCCAAAAATATACCAAGACAGCACAGTGATGATGGCTAATACTTGTATATTGCTCTTGTCTTCTTTTTATTATATACCTGAGGAACAATACCGATGGAAGGAAATCTTCTTCAACTCATCCGTGCTTATTTTTGTAGGGGAGCTACTTTTTCTTCCCAGCCTTCTTTGAGTTACTTTTGCTGTGGGCGCATATCATATCTATCCCAGTAAAAGGCTAGAAACATGCTGATACCTGTAGTTACTTTTTGCACTATTGAGTATTTTGTCCTTAGCTATAGCCCTACCTATCGGAAAAGTAGCGGCACTTGTAGAACGTTATTACTTTATCCCCGATTTTTCCTATGAAGCCTTTGTACACCCATCCCTATCTTCCTCTGTATACCATATAATACTGAATCTTACCCTTACTTCATGGATATTTTGGGGGTTCCTATAAGCGCTATATCTCTAGATTTTTTTGTAGGAGTGGTACTGGTGGGGCTCTTAGGAATAATCCTTTTTCCTAATAAAAAATGCAGTAGAATGGTATATCTGACCTTTCCTACTGCACTTTCACTGATGGTGCTTATAGAGCGTATGCGCCGAGTGTGGCTCAAAGAACTATTGTTGTGAGCTGTTACTGATAGCCTCCTTTGGATTATTCTCTCAACCTCTCGCTGAGGGATTGTTTCCCGCCAGTGAGCCAACGATAGATATCATTTCCATTGGCATAGAATAAGCAAAGCAAAAACGATAATAATTCCCTACCATCTGGGCATATTCTAATACTTTCTCGCTGGGCTTGCGGCCTGTGACCATTTCATAAAGAAGGAAGACAATATGGCCTCCGTCAGAGAGCAGGAATAGGGAGTATATTCATGAAAGCCAAGATAATGGAAACAAGGCTGTGATTTTCCCAGAAATGCAACCAATCCACTGAGGGTGAGAAAAGTCCTGCATGGATCCCAATCCGCCTACTTAGAAGCTCCCTTCTTGGTAAGATATACTTGAACTGGTGATGTGGTCCCTGAGCGTCCAGTAGCCAGCTCACCCCCTCGGATATAGCTTCAGAGAAAGAATAGCTCCTGTGAGTGCTTCCTGTATCATAGAAATGGGCTGCAAAGACCCCTAAGATACCTTTGTCAGGAGTGATGGAGACTTTGTGTCTGTCCTGCTCAGAGCACCTCAATAGCATTTTCCCCTTCGGTGAGATGTCCTTTTTACTTGGTCGAAGAATTTTATTGGATGTCCGTTGATACTCACTAGCGATCTCCCTTGAGACCCGCCGCTTTTGGGCAGCAGACCCAGCCATAACTGAATCAATCTCAGTAGTACGGCGCTTGTAGAAAGGAATAGGTGAGCGGTCATTGCGGAATATCTGCATGCCTAAAGCTATCAGGTACGGCAATGGTAACCACGTGTCCATCAGGTTTTGCACGGTGATATTCTCCACATGGCGGGTGAGAATCATTTTTATTGATAGCAAAAGTATTTTTCCAAGTCTTTTCCATTGACTTTCAGAGGGATATCCCCGTCGGTAAAGCCATAAGACTTCAGGGGTTTCGCTTACCTCATATCCATGAGGGACATCTTTGAGATAAAGATATCCTTGCCCCATACGCTGAAAATCATAGAATAGATGAAGAATCCTACAAAAGTAAGTTTACCACAACCCCTCCGATCATGATAATCAGGCGCTGCCAAGCAGGTTTGCTACAGAATTTCCCAAGGTTGGGCTGGCTGTGCCATCTGTTTCCTTATCCCATACTTTCATCAATCATCACCACGCGATTTTGACATATCCCCTAAAGGAGCCAACCTATTCCATAAACAGTTTCGCCTATCTTTTTCTTGAGATAGAGCAAACGATATCGAAGAACAAGAAAAAAACTTCTCACCTTGGTCTTGAATAACTTGGCAGGGGATAAGTGACCTAACTCATGCAGTATCACTAAGATAGATAAACTTAGCACCAGCTGTCCTGCCTTGATTAAAATAGTTTCCATTATAATAATTTTTAGTGTGCAAAATAGACTTTTTGATATTAGAGGCCAGCCTGTTAATTTCAATACTTGATGATTAACGATTGACGATCAATGATTAGGTGAGGTGTTAAGTTATTGTTTTCGATTAGAGTGTAAAATATTGTTAAAAACATATTTTATTCTTAATAAAGGGACTAAAATTTTGAAATGAGAGGAAAGAAAAATATCTTTGCACCGAATTAAAATAAGAAAGATTAATTATGAAGAAAATAGCATTTATTCTACTGATTACTGCAAGTTCTTTTGCTTCAGCACAGGTGATAGACACCCTAAGACTAATGTCAGCAATGAACAAGCAATAAATGAGATGAAGACAAACTTGGAAGACACAGCTTTGGAAGCAAAAGGTTTGCCATTAAACAGAAGAAGCTAATCGAAAAATTGGCAGAAGAGGCTAAAAACTCAAGAAGACAACAAAAAGAGCCGAGAGACAACAGAAACAAGCTGAAAAACAGCAGAAAGAGGCTGAAAAGTTGCAGAAAAAGCAACAGAAACAATTAGAAAAAGAACAGAAACTCAAAGAAAAAGCAGCTCAAACAAGCAGAAAAAGATGCTAAAAGCCGCTCAAAAACGAGAGACAAAAAGCTAAAGGTACAAGACAAATTGGCTAAAGGCTCAAATAAAGAAAAAAACAAAAGCGCAAACGAACTATGATAAGCAAGACCTGAAGCTAAAAACAGAACTTTCCAGAGAAACCTCTCTGCAGAGAAAGAACTGAAGTTGCGTACCAAACTGCTAAGAAACAAGTCTAAAGCTCATCGATGCAGAATCAATGTAAAGAGTTTGGAAATAGAGACTCCAAAAGATTAAAATAGCAGTAAGTTTTTAGTCATAAATTTAATTTTTAAAATTGAAAAAGGCGCTCCTTGTGAAGTGCCTTTTTATTTTAGGTAAGTATTGATAATAATCTCAAAGTACTCAGGGTCATAGAGTGTTCGCATGGTATAGAGGCCTCTTTTCTCTTTTTGTACTCCGTAGGAAGGAACAAGATGGAGGTCATGGTCGAGAATTTGGTAGATAAAGCTCACTACAATGAGTTTGGAAGGCTCATCGATGGTGCCGATATGATCAAAAGGTATCTTTAGAAAGATAATGACTTAGCTCGACTAACAATCTCTTTTCCCTGCTCAGGAGTAATCTTTTTAGGGCGTACCACCAATAACTTTTCAGGCATGGAGTGTCTTAGGAAATCGTGTAGAGACTGGGATTGCATGCCATCGATAGGGACTTACGTCCGAAGAGGTGAATGAGATCACCCGCCATTTGTTGTTTTCCCGATAGAGAATAGCTGAATGAGTGACATCAAAAGAGAATCATTCAGTTTTGGGAGATAATATCACTAGAAGAATCCATAGCCGCGGCGCAGATAATATCCTTCTTCAAGCAGAGCAGAGCTGCTCAGGGGGTAAGGCGTATAATAGAGCTATTGCGAGACCTGTTTTTCTCTTGTAGGGTATCCACCCAGAAGAAAAAGCGAAATCCTCCCCAAAGGAGAAAAATAAAATCCAGGAAAAATAGGCGTATTCTTCGATTCATTTTGGGATTTTTAAATCAATTAAAAATAGAATTTTTACATAGCAGGGATGGAATCTGAGCAGAGCTCGCCCTCATGTTCGTGAGGTTTCATCACCCATATCAGCATCATCCGGATGAGTGTGGTCATCGCCTTCTTCTCCAGGACCCCATGCTCTTTATGTGCCCTGTTCATATTGATGAAACAAAGCCATTTGCCATCTACTTTTGGAGTCAAGAGATTCCTCCTTATCAGAACCTTCGGACTTGTGGTATACCTTAGCCTTGTCACCATCTTCCTCTACTTTAGTAATGGTAAAAGGATTTGATATCTTCGAGGTTTTACTTTTTCTCCTTTGGAGAATCCTTCAAAACCCCGATAAACTCAACAGTTTCTTTATCACAATACTTTTTAGCCTCTTTGAAATCAGCTTTATTAATTGCTTTTAAGAATTTTTCGCAACTACTTTGGGAGAATTTCCAGAACAAGAGGCCAAAGAAGGCACACGAGTAGGGAAAAAGTAAAAGGTTTTTTTCATAAGATAAAAATTACAAGATTATACAATTATACAAGCGATATACATCACGAGCTATCTGAATTTCTTCATTGGTAGCTACGATAACGATTTTTCACTTTGCTATCAGGGGCTTGAATTTCCACGATATCACTTGGGTGAGTTAAAGTTTGTTCTTTTCAGCATCGATTTTTCACACTAAGTATTCCAAATCTTCGCAAACCAACTGGCCGAATGATGAGGCATTTTCTCCTAATCCAGCAGTAAAGATAAGTGTATCTATCCCCCATTGAGTGCAGCTATGAGCACCAATATATATACACGGTGAGGCATACATATCCAAAGCAGAGGATACCATTGGATCTCCTTTTTCAGCTAAAACCTGCCTCGACATCGCGGGCATCAGAGCTGCCAGTGATTCCCTTCATACCACTTTCGTGATTGAAGATTTTGGCAATCTCGTCATTGGAGGAGTCCTTTTTGCCTAAGAAGAATACTACAACGCTATCGATATCTCCACAGCGGCTTCCCATAGAGGTCCTTCGTTGGGTCCGAATCCCATGAAAGTATCGATACAATGTCCTATGAGCATCGACAGCTGCCATACTTGCCCCATTTCCTAAGTGAAGTGTAATGTTCTTCAGATGAGGGTTGTTGAAGTGGCGTCGGGTGCGCTCGTCCACATGCTTATGGCTGATTCCATGGAAGCCATAGCGACGGATTTTGTCCTCGGTATAGAAGTGGTTAGGGATGGCATAGCGGAAAGCCTTTTCGGGCACAGTCTGGTGGAAAGCCGTATCGAAGACCACAAAGTTTTCAGTTTCCTTGAGGGAAGATCTTTTTGAGCCGCTTCGATTCCTATGATACTACAGGGTTATGCAGAGGAGCCAAAGGAATCACCTTGCAGTTCCTCCATAACCTGAGGGTTACACGCTCAGGGCTGTGAATTTTTCCTCCGTGAACGACCCTGTGTCCTATATACTTTACCTCACTGATGGACTGGATTACCCCGATCATCAGTAAGATAAACGACCATTTCCTTGAAAAGCTACTTCGTGATTGTCGAAGTGCATTTCCTTGCTCACCTTATTTTTGACCATTTTTCCCAATATTCATGAGAGATTTTTACCTTGTTCTAAGCCGATACGTTCAGCAGAGACCCATAGCTAATACAGTTTCGGTATCCATCTCAATAAGCTGATACTTAAGGAAGAGCTACCGCCGTTGATAACAGTACTTTCATTCGTTCTATAATATCAATTGATTTAGTAAAAAGATTTAGAAAAGGCAGTCCATCGTCCTCAGTCATTTTCAGAAGGTGCTACTGCGGGTTGAGGGGCAAAAAGTAGTTTCCTCCTTGAGGTGCTTGGGCAGGAGGTGGTGGGGAGGTCGCCTGGTAGAAGCCTGAACAGGTGCTTGAGCTGAGCTTCTACATTAACAATACGCCAAGCTACTAAGGGGTTGAAGTATTTTGTTTCCCCTGAGGGTTTTGTCCATTCATGACCGCACATCGAAAGTAACCTTGACTACTTGTCCAGGCTGAGTAGCCATTGAGCAATTCGCAATTGCCTTGAGTAAACTCAAGGGAAATAGTCTGCGGATATTGTTCCTCGAGTTACGATAATAAGTTCTCTTTTACGGAACCCATTTGCTCCATATTCCTGAATGGGAGTAATGGGTTTTATACGACCTTGTAATTCCATAGGGATATGATTTGTATATAATTAAATTAAAAATAAAGTTGCGACAAAGTTACTAGCGAGATAAAGAGGGTAGTTTCGAGGAAAAATATTTTTATATGGTAAGAGGTTATTTTTATCTATTAATTCATTACATAATGATAGTTTATAGAATAAATATGGGTATGATGTAGTAGTTTTTCATTATTAATAGAAGGTGCCCTTGTCTCAGGCAATAGTTTCTTTGACACAGACAAGGGCGCTTTTTCTAACAATGAAACCCTTTAGGAATAGCGATTTTTCTAATGATGAGTTTTTCTCTCTCGCTTATAGATACGCTTGATTTTTCTTGTAATAAACTTATTGAGATCTTTGTCCTTGACTGTGTAAGTGTTGAGCAGGAGTACCAGGCGATCACCCGAAGGCTAAGCCTAAGGTGATAAAGCCTGTCTGGAGGGCAAGCTTGATCGTTTCGAAGATGGTTTCAAAGGTTTGGTTATGCTCATGTGTGATAGTTACAATCTTGATCAGTCCCATCATGAATTCATATCCCGTTTTTCCCAGGAATCATATTGATTACAGCAGGAATGGTAAAGACCATAGGGAGGTGTGTACCTATGAGCAAAGTACATTCCCAAAGCCCACTACACAAGCTCCTACAAAAGAGGCAATGACCACCTGATCAGGATCAAGGTTTTTGATAAGCAAAAAGACTTAGTGCTCCATCGATAGCTAATAGTGCTGTTGCCCACAGTGCACGGCGTGGTGTGTTGAACAAAAGCGCAAAAACCAATAGAGACCCACATAGACCAAAAATACGTTCAGCTAGTAGGGCTGAAAGCATCAAAAGTTCATAACCAAAAGATAAATAAAGAGATAAAGACCCGATAGAAATCATAAAGATAAGCATCATCGCATAAGCGAGCTTGGCTATACCCGCCACTACATAGCCGGTGAGTAGATCTATAAAGCCATTGATCAGAGGCACGCCGAGGATCAGCCATAACACACAGGCAGCCAGTGCATTTTTGTATTCTTCGACCCCCTAATAGGCGGAATCCATTTATTACAGAGACAGAGATAAAAAGCCACTCAAAGCCCAACAGATAAAAATATTGAACTTTCTCAGCTGTAAGATTCTTCTGCCAGCCAATCCCAATAGGGGTAGCCAAGAAGGACATACCAAATTCAAATAGCTATTGTGATGATCCTCCGAAGATGTATGCCAGGAACCTCCTGCCAAGGAGACGAAGAACCCCACATCAGGTACATATTGTGGTGTGATTTTCCCTTGATATAGCTACTTCACGCTCTATGACATTGATAGGAAGCTTCTTCTCCAGGATACGCCAGAGAGAATACTGATATCCGAAAATCGCATTGAAATTATTCATGGTGAGGATACTCTTAACGACGGTTTCCTTTTCTCCTGTAGTATTGTTATACAGAGTAAGAATGATAGCCGAAAAAGAGTAGAAGATATCACAGCGATAGTTTAGAGCCCCAACGATTCGATTCACATTCCTAAAGAACTCTACGTGTATTTGCCCTCCAGTGATCAATACAAAATTGATATCGGCTAATAGCTGAGCCACGTTCTATTTCTTTCATGGTTACTATTGAATGATTTTTGTGTTTTACTGGTTTTGTTTACGATGATAAAGAAATAATTCTTTTTACCTCGCTTTGAAGAAGGATAAAAGCGCTGGTTAGCAAATCCTTTTTCCCTGAGGCAGTAGCCTTCAGTCACTTTTCTTTGTTCACCGAGATAGAGTTTTCCCCAGTGCACGTCGGGCTTCAGAATTACTTTTGATAAATCCTGTTTTTGCAGAGAGAGCGGCGATCATATCCAAGCCATTTTTAAGGTCATCGAGGCTATTTCAGCCTGAGGTACTCCATCGAACACCTCAAGGAAAGTCTTAGCATCGAGCTTCTTGAGGATCCTCGAGGTAGGGGTTGCAAAGAATCCCAGAGGCCTGTACGGCCTTTTCCCATTCCTCTTTTCCATGTACCAAAAGGGTAAGTTCTTCTGCCAATTTGTTTTGCAAGATTCTCAGGTGAGGTGCTTGGAGGTGCTCAGCGAGTGAAAGTCTCTATTTCCTCCTTAGCAAGCATGGTGAAAATCTTGATATAGCGCTGGGCATCAGCATCGGAATATTGATCCAGTATTGGTAGAGACTTGTGAGACGTTTTTCTCAGGGGTCGAGCCATACTTGCCCCCTTCTGACTTACCGAGACTTGGTACCATCGGCCTTGGTGATCAGAGGGCAAGTAAGGGGCATAAGCCTTTCAGAAGCCTTGCGGCGGATTAGCTCCATGCCGTGGTAATATTTCCCCATTGGTCAGAGCCCCATCTGGAAGTTACCCTTTTTCTTGGTATAAATGGAAATCAGAAGCCTTGTAGGGTTGGTAGAAAAATTCAGTAAAGGACATACCCTCAGTATTTTCGATTGAGGTCAAAGCGTTTTTACGGAATCTTTAGCCATCATATAATTCACGTAATATACTACCGATATCACGGATAAAGGAGAAGAAAAATCCCTTCATCAGTCATAGTTGTTTACCAATTCAGCACAGTTGGGAAGCGGTACTTTCAAAATCAAAATTTGGCTAGGTGTTTTTGATACCCGCTATATTGTGAGCTAAAAGCCTCCTCAGTGAGTAAGTTTCGTTCTGTAGATTTCCCAGAAGGGTCTCCAATCATACCTGTAGCCCGCCTACTAAGGCATAAGGCTTGTGACCACAGTTTTGGAAGTGGCGGAGCATCATCACCCCCACCAGGTGTCCTATATGGAGAGAGTCCGCTGTAGGGTCTATTCCCACGCAAGCGGCGCGAAGCCCTTCTAATAAGTGTTGTTCAGTCTCAGGCATGATATCCTGAATCATGCCACGCCAGCATAATTCTTCTACAAAGTTTCTCATTTTTCTTCAAGGAATTAATAAGTGGCAAAGTTACGAAAAATAATGATTCATTTCTTAATAATATTTGATTAATTTTAAAAAGAAGACATTCTGCTACTTGTATCTAATTTCTGAAAAATAAATGTGTTTTAGAGATTGTATTTATTTAAATAAAAACGTATCTTTGCAATATAATAATTAGAAAAAGCTAAATATGGGAGCTATGCAATAGGGATTGTGGTTTGTGTTACTTGATTGTAGCTTGTCATCATCAAAAGAGAAAATAATAACTTTGCAAAGAGGGCTGAAGGGTGTCTTAGGAATCCATCCAGTGAGATGAAAGAAGCAAAAAATATTTGGTTTTTGAAAAAATAAGTGAAAAATGAACTCTATTAAATTTTACCTATGGAAGAGATTATAGACCGTTTTATCCGCTATGTGAAGGTCGATTCACAATCAGATCCAGAGGACAGAAACCCTCAGTACCCAGAAACAATGGGACATTGTACACCTTTTAGTAGAAGAGCTCAAAGAGATAGGCTTTTCAGAAGTAGAGGTTGATCAGTATGGCTATATCATGGCTACCTTGCCTTCTAATGTATCGCATACAGTGCCTACTATGAAACTGTTGCTCACTACTGACACCTCACCAGACTTCTCTGGAGCGAGATGTAAATCCACAGTTTGTACATAACTACGATGGTGGAGATATAGTGCTCAATGCAAAAGAAAACATAGTACTTTCCTCCTCTTACTTCCCAGACTTAAAGAAAATACACAGACCCAGACAATTATCACTACCGATGGGCTTTCTCTCTTAGGAGCCGATGACAAGGCAGGGGTGGCGAGATCGTATCAGCATGGGTATCTTTTGGCCATCCTGAGATAAAAGCATGGAAAATCCGAATAACCTTACTCTGATGAGGAGATCAGGAAGGGACCACATAAGTTTGATGTGCAAAAATTCGGTGCAGAGTGGGCATACACACTATGGATGGTAGCCATATAGGGAGAGCTTAGTGTAGAGGCTTCAATGCTGCAGGGGCTGAGATCCATATCAAAGGAAAGAGTGTGCACCCAGGAACTGCCAAAGGGCGTATGGTCAATGCTGTACTTCTGGCCAGTAAGCTTATAGAAGCACTTCCAGAGAATGAAATCCCAGAACATTACAGAAGGTGAGAGGATTCTTCCACGTGATGAATATCAAAGGAGATGTAGAGAATGTGTATATCAACACTGATTATCCGTGACCATGATCGCTAATAAGTTCAATGCCCGTAAAGGAACTCATAAAGCACAATCGTGAAAGACTTCCAACAGAAGCACAAAGATGCTGTCTTTGAGTTAAGTAGAAGATCAGTACTACAACATGCGTGAGAGATGGAGCCTGTAATGCATATAGTAGAGTAGCAGAGCAAGCGATGAAGGATGCAGGGGTGACACCAGTGATCCAAAGCCATTCGTGGAGGCACCGATGGAGCGCAGTTGAGCTTCAAAGGGCTTGCCATGTCCTAATATCTTTGCTGGAAGGTGAACTTCCTGGTAAGTATGAATACCTACCTGTTCGAGACTTATTCAAGGCCATAGACAGTGATCTTAAAGATAGTAGAACTCACCGCTAAGAGGGTGAGACAGTAAGCAGTGAGGGTGAACAGTGAACGGTGAGCAGTTGTTGTGCTCATTAATCATTAAAAAGAGGTTACTCAAGAGGTAACCTCTTTTTATAGAATGATATAACTAAAATCATCTTGTCAATTAGTTGATTTTAGGGGTCTTTCATACCCTGTTCGATCATGTTGTAGAACTGGTCGAGCTTAGGAAATACCACGATACGAGTACGGCGGTTTGAGTGCACGCCCGTCAGCAGAAGCATTGGAAGTTACAGGGACATATTCCCCACGACCAGCAGCAGTCATACGGCTGGCAGTTACCCCGAAATCATTTGAAGGATACGCACTACGGCAGTAGCTCTAAGTACGCTCAAGTCCCAATTGTCTTTGATACAAGTATTTTTGATAGGGTACATTATCAGTATGTCCTTCTACCATGAACTCGAAATCAGGCTTGTTGTTCACTACCTTAGCGACCTTACAGTACCTCACGAGCGCGAGGAGTTACATTGTAGCTACCACTGCTAAAGAGCATTTTGTCGGAGATAGATACATATACCACCCCTTGTCCCTTGTACAGTGATGTCCTCATCGTCCAAGTTGCCCTCAAAACTCCTTTAAGGCTCTGAACAAGAGCTAAGTTGATAGAAGTCACGACAGGGTAACAGCATCTCGCAAGTTTTTGATAGTAGAGGTCTTTTCTTTGAGACTTTCAAAGAGCGTTCCAGAGTTGTCAGCTCCTTTTTGAGTAAGCATGGTCATGTACCAGGGTTAGTCATCAATCCTTCATTGTTTTTTGGCCAACATTTCATTTTAGACTGGAGTAGTTCCTTGTCATGAGGCAGCTATTGAGCTTTATAGTAGCTGTATTAAGCAAGTCTTCAGTTGTTTTTAGTTGTTCTTGTACTGCACGGAACTTTTTAGTTTGGAGACACAAGAGGTCATCACCAATCCGCCTAACAAGAAAAGTACCATTTTTCATACGTAATTCTTTTTAAAATTTTTGTGGACGCAAAGGTACGATTTCTTATGGAATAAAACCCTATAGAAAAGGATATTTAAAAGTTAAAATCTCTTTAAAACTTTTGAGGGTGCTCTTAATTAATTTCCTGTGTTAAAACAGAAGAATCGATATTTTATTTTTGTAAATGATATTACTATAATATGTTTTATGAAACATATTGTAATGTAAACTTTTGAAATATAGGGAATATTGATCATAAATAAGATAAAAGATGAATTTATTTTTGGTGAATAGCAAAAATATTAATTTTGTTGCTCCAAATTTTTTACGTGTGTTGAAAAGAAATTTATTTTTAGGAATCTCGGCAATAGCCACTTCACTGACAGGGAATGCTGGGACTATCAGTGGAAAGAGGCTCAGAGTGGAGGGTATACATATCGTTATGTAACAGACAGCCCTACCAATGCCCGTTTTACACCCTCAAGAACAGCCTTACGGTCATTCTCAGTCCTACTAATAAGGAGCCACGTGTACAGTGCTATGTAGCTGTGAGAGCAGGGAGCAAGACCGATCCGGCGACCAGCTACAGGATTAGCTCACTACTTAGAACATTTGCTTTTTAAAGGTACCGACAAATATGGTTCTTTAGATTGGGCAAAAGAAAGTAGAAAGCTTGATAAGATAGATGCGCTCTATGAGAAGTACAATAAGACCAAAGATCCTGCCCGAAAAGAAATCTATAAGAAATAGACAGAGTCTCTGGAATCGCCAGTAAGTATGCTGTGCCAATGCAAATATGACAAGATGATGTCACTCATGAGGGGCCCAAGGGAACTAACGCCTTCACCTCCTTCGAGCAGACGGTCTATACCGATGATGTACCAGCCAATGCCCGATAAGTAGCATAGCTGTACAAGCGGGCATTTCCGCAACCCTGTGTTGCGAATCTTCCATACCGAATTGGAGGCTGTTTATGAGGACCGTTCGCTGGACAATGATGGAAGGTTGGTACTGGAAACACTCCTTGCCAATCTTTTCAAAAAGCACAACTATGGGCAACAGACTACCATAGGTGCAGTAGAACACCTGAAAAACCCTTCTCTCATAGAGATACGCAAGTATTTCAATACTTACTATGTGCCTAATAATATGCGGTGATTCTTTCCGGAGATTTTCAGTCCAGACCATGCTATCGCCAAGATCGATAAGGCTTTTTCTTATATGAAGAAAAAGCCTGTACCTGAAATACACCTTCGCTCCAGGGATGCACCATTACCTCTCCTGCAGATCAAAGGGGTAGTAGGACCTGATGCCGAGTGTAACCAGTGCTTTCCGCTTGCCCTAGCAACCAAGACAAGGATGCCGCTTTGGCCAACTTGGTGGGTTCTATCCTCACTAATGGGAAGGCTGGACTTATTGACTTGAACTTGGTGAGAAGCAGAAACTATCTTAAAAGCAAGTGCTACTCTTATCTACTGGTAGACCATGGACTATAGTATATCTCAGCTTCTCCTTCGGAGGACAGTCTTTGGAGGATGTTAAGAAATTGGTACTTAACGAAATCGAAAACCTCAAAAGAAAATTTCGATGATCTCATTCCTTCGATAGTAAATGACATCAAAAAACACAGATACAACAGACAGAATCTTACGGGGATAGAACATCATATGCTATGGATGCTTTTGCAGGAAAACTCAATTGGCGCGATCAAGTGGCCTATGTGAATGACCTTTCGAAGGTGACTAAGAAAGATATCATGGATTTTTGCTAACAAATATTTTGGTAACAACTCATGTAGCTGTGCTAAAACACAAAGGAGAACGCACTGATATAGAAAAATAGAAAAAGCCTACCATCACCTGTAGAGACCAATGCGGATAAACAATCTGCTTTTTGTTAAGATGATTAACCAGATGCCAAGTGCTCCTGTAGCACCTGTATTCTTGGATTACAACAAAGATCTACAGAGATCAAATTGGGTAAAAGGCAGAGGTATATTATGTACAAAAACAAAGAAAATCAGCTATACCGATTGAACTTCCGCTACAAAATAGATTTACCCTCAATGATCTAAAGATGGGACTTGCAGCGCAGTATATACAATTCTTAGGAACAGATAAAGAAATCCGCAGAGCAAATATCTAAGAATTCTACAAAATCGCTTCAGCTTCAGAGTACATACTGCTGATGAATACACCTTTGTTACTATAGGAGGTTGCAAGAAAACTTTGAAGCAGTGACCCTCTATGAGAATCTGATACAAAAACCTAAAGGCTGATGAGCAAGCTCTTGAAGCCCTTAAAGGCAGAATCCAGAAATATCGTTCAGATGTCAAGGCCAATAGAGAACCAAATCATGCAAGCCCTTACCAGCTATGCGCGCTCTATGGACCTAAGAACAAGTATAATCATGCCCTTTCTAACGCAGAGATAGCAGGGTACTACAGCAGGAGAACTTGTTGATAGGCTCAAAACTCAATGATGTAGAACAAATGAGTTATCTACTATGGACCTGCTACCATGGAGAGCTTACCTCTAGCTATCTTCCCTACACAAGGTGCCTGCCACCTTCAGCTAAAAGTAGCTCCTGCCAAGGTATTCAAACAAGTAGAGCAAACTAAGAATCAGGTGCTCTTCACCGATTATGAGATGGTACAAGCCGAGACACGCTGGATTCGCAATACTGTTCCTTACAATCCAGCAGAAAGTACAGTAATCAAAAGTATTCAACAACTATTTTGGTGGCAGTATGGGGTCTTTTAGTATTCAGACCATTCGTGAAAGTAAAGCTTTAGCTTATAGTACTTATGGTATGTATAGAGTACCAAGGAAGAAAAGATGAAAAATACTATATGTTGAGCATGTGGGAGCTCAAACAGATAAACTCAAAGAAGCCGTATCCACTATGGATGAACTTCTGACAACTATGCTAGAGCTACCAGCCAACTTAGACTTAGCTAAGGCACAACTGAAGAAAGATATCCAAACAGAGCGTATCAGCCAAGATGATATCATCTATAATTATCTCAATGCAAAAAGAATTGAGGGCTTACTAAAAGATATCAGAAAGGAAATCTATCAGAATTTGGATAAGATTACTATGAGTCAAGTGAAAGCATTCCATGACAAATATCTTTCCAAAAGCCTTATACCTATGTAATATTGGCTCTGAAAAGAAACTTTCCAAAGAAGAACTCCAGAAAGATAGGAGTTCAAGAAACTTACTTTGGAAGAACTCTTTGGATATTAGTTCTGTGCAGTAAGCAGTGAATGAGGTAACAAGTAGAACTACTTGTTGCCTAATAAGTCTATTCTCTCATTTTTACTTTTTGAGATTGGGTAGGAAATAGGCAATTAAGCCCATCAGAGGAGAAAAGAACAGACTTTGTAGACAAAGGTGATACTTGTCATATCAATAAGTTTGCCTAATATAGCCGAGCCTAAAGCGCTCTACTGAAGCAAATCCATAGAAAACACCTGAAAATCATTCCTATTTTCTTACGGGGGAAGCTCTTGGGCATAGAGCCAAGATAGAGGCAAAAGGCCGAGGAGATGATAAAGCCAATAAGCACTATTAGAATAGCTGTAGTCTGGGCATCAGCATAGAGCCATAGAGCAAAGGAGCAGCTCCCAAAATGGAGAGACCAAATAATGAACTTGCCCTACCCGATCACCCGAAGAACCCGCCAATGAGGCAGTACCTGCTGCAGCAGCACCTAAGTAGTAGAAGAGGTAGAGTTGTGCTTGCGAGTATCACTAAAACCAAAAGTCTTGATCGTGTAGAACTGTAGTAGTTATTGATGCTTGAAGTATAGAAATTCTTTGAAAAAGACCAAGAACATGAGGGATAATCATCAATTGCGAACCTGTGCATGAGTAAGGTCAGGGTAGGGGAGTATCTCTTTCTTTTTGACAGTTTGTGACTGCTTGAGAAGTTTCTTGCGCCAAGAGCCTATAAAGAATAGTATTACAATGGCAAAGCATAGGAAGAGAACAAACCATAGTAGGCGTTCTAAGTGGCTCTCCTCTACAAGCTTTCCTTCGACTACTTTTTAGAAAAATAATCCATATCACCAGCAGAGAGCCAATGCTGCCTGCATTGCCACGCAATTAGACTGCTTGTGCAAAAGAGCTCCTTTGGAGGCTAGAAAGAGATGCAGGAAGCCTCGGGATGGAGATGAAGAACCTATTCCACAAAGAGACTACCGAACACAATACAAAGGGTATGGCTATCTGCCCAAGAAGCAACCCAATCTGCAGGCGCTGAAAGCCATCCCTACTACACTGTGCGTGAGGCTTGGGATGCTTATCCGTATAAGCCCCCACCAGAGGCTGGAGGATAGAAGCCGCTATCTGATAGCAAAAAGTGATCAGCCCTCATCTGCACGCCATGAGAGGGCAAACTTACTCTGAAGAGCAGGATATATAGAAGGAAGCACCCCCTGCAATAAGTCGTTTAGACAATAGAGAGGAGATGAGGATAATGATAAGATACTGTGTACGTTGTTTTTGTCTCCATGCTACATACATATTTTTGAGGCAAAAAGTACGAAAATATCTGTCTCTTTTTCGGGAAAGATTTTATAAACTACTGTTTATTATTGATATTATATCGTTATCTTTTGCCACTTGTGAAAGCCAATTAGCATGAGATTTTTAGTATTCCTCTTTTTGGATAGTCCCTTTTTGGGGGTTACCACAGCACAAGAAAGCAATGTACGTATAGGAGCAGGCAGGGACTTTTTCCGCTCTCAACTCTTTTCCAGAGGCTTCTTCTATCAACAGAATGATTTTTCCTATGTATCGAGCTTCTATGTAGGAGACCCAGTGCTGGGAGACGTACCGATAGAAACATTAGTGGGAAGTTAGAGCTGATGTATTCGGGGCAAGGTTCACACTACAAAGATTCTTACAATGCACAATATGGAGGGCGCTATTCCTTAGGCTGCACTTTCTATGGGATATATCATCCATTTTCGTTTGCTCAATTTTTATACTTAGATGCAGGACTGACTACAGACCTATTGGTAAAGAAGGATAGCAAGATACCTTCTCCAAGAACCTTCGATGTGGCAGGGGCTTGTGGGGGTGGAGGCACCTGCATACTCCTCATTAAGCCTTGAGGGCAAGGGTCAAGTCAGGACAAGGAAATATCAATAATTATACTAATTATTACGGTGGTCAGGCTCCCTTCAATACAGATCTGAAGAACTTAGTCGTACAAATGGGAGTTATCTATTATTTTTGATAGAAAATGAAGGTTGAAAAGAAAAAGAATAACTATTTACAAGGATTAACAACTAAAAACATGGATAAAGTACTTATTTTAGATTTTGGCTCTCAATATACACAGCTTATAGCCCGTAGGTACGTGAGCTGAATGCTGTATTGTGAGATACACCCTACCACAACCATTTTGCCAGAGGTGTAGAGGATTTTTCGAGCGGTGGTGCTCTCAGGTTCTCCGTATTCGGTCAGAGCCAGTGATGCTCCCCATCCTGATTTGTCTCTCTCAGAGGCAAGAAACCCCTCTTAGCGGTTTGCTATGGAGCACAATACTTAGCTCATGGAGGAGAGGTAGCACCCTCCGATGTACGCGAATATGGGCGTGCTCACTTGAGTCTATCCTCAAGGATAATGAGCCCTTTCTCTCAAGAATTCCTGCCAATAGCCAAGTGTGGATGAGCCATGGTGATGCTATCAAGCTGATTACCTACAGGCGCAGTACAGCTTAGCCAGTACCCCCGATGTGGAGAATGCAGCCTATCGTATAGAAGGGGAGGATACCTATGCCATTCAGTTTCACCCAGAGTGTATCACTCCACCGATGGAAAGCACTCTGGCGAACTTCCTCTTTAAGATAGCTAGCTGACCCCTTCGTGGACTCCAGACAACTTTATCGAAACGACTGTGGCGGCACTTAGAGAACAAGTGAGGCAAGGAGAAAGTTGTTTTAGGGCTTTCAGGAGGAGTGGACTCCACTGTGGCAGCAGTACTACTCAATAGAGCTATCGGAGACCAACTACACCGTATCTTTGTCAATAATGGACTGTTGCGCAAAGGAGAGTTTCAGAGTGTCTTGGCACAATACCAGGGATGGGGCTTAATATCAAAAGGAGTAGATGCTTCAGGAGAATTTCTCTCCGCCTTAGCAGGGATTACCGATCCCGGAGGCTAAGCGCAAGACTATAGGACAGTATTCATAGAAGTATTTGACAAGGGAAGCTCACCAGATAACGGATGTTACCTATCTGGCACAGGGGACTACTCTATCCAGATGTGATGAGTCTGTTTCAGTGAAGGGCCTTCGGCGACCATTAAGAGTCACCACAATGTGGGAGGCTTGCCCGACTATATGAAACTTAAGATTGTAGAGCCCTTGCGAACCCTTTTTCAAGGATGAGGTACGCCGAGTAGGGAGCTTCTCTGGGGATTCCAGCAGAACTTTTAGGGGCGACATCCTTTCCCTGGACCTGGGCTGGCTATTCGTATCTTAGGGCGATATTACCCCAGAGAAAGTCGCCACTCTTCCAGCAGGTAGATGCTATCTTTATCAACTCCCTGAGGACAACGGTTTGTATGATAAAAAGTATGGCAAGCAGGTGCTATCCTTTTTGCCTATCAATAGTGTAGGGTGATGGGGGACGAACGCACTTATGAAAAGTGTGTTGCCCTAAGAGCGGTAGAGAGCACCGATGGTATGACAGCCGACTGGGTACACCTCCCTTATGAGTTCTTGCAAAAGTCTCCAATGAGATTATTAATAAAGTGAGAAAGGGTGAACCGAGTAGTCTATGATATCAGCTCAAAACCACCTGCAACGATAGAGTGGAATAATAGATAATGGGAATTGTTAGTGGCTCCAAAACTGCCAACCACTATAAAAAGATAACAATTAACAATTGATAATTAACAATTAGAAAAATATGGATATAAAAAACTACATTGAAAAACAAAGAACGCTTTTTAAGCGAGTTGTTTGCCCTATTGCGAATACCCTCAGTGAGTGCGGATTCATCCTATAAAGCCTTCTATAGAAGCAACAGCACAATGGATTAAAGAAGCTCTTCTTGCGGCTGGTTGTGATAAAAGCAGAAGTATGTGAGACCCCAGGAAATCCCGTGGTGTATGGAGAAACATGTGAGGAGATAACCTACCTACCGTACTGGTATATGGGTCACTATGATGTACAACCAGCCGATCCTGTAGCACTATGGGATACCGATCCTTTTGAACCTGTGATTAAGAAAACAGAACTACATCCCTGAAGGTGCTGTTTTTGCTCGTGGAGCTTGTGATGATAAGGGGCAGATGTTCATGCGTGTAAAAAGCCCTTGAATACATGGTTAGGAGAGGTAAACTCCCATGTAATATCAAGTTCATGATTGAGGAGAAAGAAGAAGTAGGTTCCAAGAACTTAGGCTGGTTTGTTGAAAGAAACAAAGAAAAACTCAAAAATGATATTATTCTTATCTCTGATACGGAATCATAGCAAAGATACTCCTTCTATTACGACAAGTCTTCGTGGAGCAGCTATATGGAGGTAGAAGTAACAGGTCCCTAACAAAAGATCTGCATTCAGGCAGTGTATGGAGGTGCGGTTGCCAATCCAGTGAATGTGCTTTCTAAGATGATTGCCCAGCTCCATGATGAGAACAACCATATTACTATTCCTCATTTCTATGACAAGGTGAAGGAGATCCCAGCAGAAGAAAGAGCCCTTTTTGCAGAAATACCTTTTTCCTTAGAGGAATATAAGAAAGACCTTGGGGTAGCCGATGTACAAGTAGAAAAAGGTTATTCAGTGATAGAAAGTGCCGCGACTCGTCCTTCGCTGGATGTGAATGGAATCTGGGGAGGTTATATAGGAGAGGGAGCTAAGACAATTATTCCAAGCAAGGCATCAGCTAAAATTTTCTATGCGCTTAGTACCAGATCAAGAACCAAAAAGAAATAGAAGCTCTCTTCACAGAATACTTTACTCAAATAGCTCCAGAGGGGTTTACTGTAAGTAACCTCCTTGGGCGGAGAGACCTCTACTGCGATGACTATACACAATGATGGCTACCGAGCTGCTGAAAAAGCTATGGAAAAGACCTTCGGCAAGCGCCCTATCCCTACTCCAGAGAGGTAGTATCCCCATTGTAGCTCTTTTTGAAAAAGAATTGGGAACTAAATCCGTATTGATGGGATTTGGGTATGATTCGATCTTATCCATTCGCCCAATGAGCATTACGGACTCTTTAACTTCTTCAAGGGGATAGAGACCATACCGTATTTCTATGAGTATTTTGTGAGATACATAAGAAATAATAATGATTTTTTTCCCTGAAAAACTTTGACAAAGAAACCTCTTGTCAAAGTTTTTTGTTTGATCTCTATGGCCTGTTTTTATCCAACGATTTAGGAGAAGATATCTTTTAAATCATTTAACTTTTCATTTAGATTTATGTGCTGAAAAACACTAACTTTGCTATTTAAAAACGCAAACTAACAGTGATGGATTTAGAAATTTCACTTAGTTACCCGATTGGCCTATCAAGCAGCACATTATAAAGATCGAGAGGCTATTCGCTATTGGGAGGAAGGGCAGTGGCGCCCTATGTCTTGGACAGTATTTTACGATAAAATCCAAGAACTAGCCAAAGCACTACTACATCATAAAGTAGAGTGCAGGAAAAAGTGGGGATTTTGCTCCCAACTCTCCCCAATGGACTATGGTGGACATGGCAGCAGCACATCTGAGAGCCTGTGCAGTACCTATCTATGCTACCAATACGGCTGACCAAGCCGCATATATCATCAACAATGCAGGAATCAGAATCCTTTTTTGTAGGGAGAAAAAGAACAATATGAAAAGGTAGCGCAAATAAAAAGAACAATGTCCTGGATTGCAGTATGTTATACTTTTTAATGAGACACTTTTAAATAAGGAAGATACCTTTTGTATTGCCTTTTATCTCAATTTCTCAGAACAGGACAAGGGGAAGAATACGACCAGTTACTCAAGGAACGTGTTGCCCAGCGCAATATGCAAGATATCTATACGATTGTTATACCTCAGGAACCACAGGCAATCCCTAAGGGAGTTCTTATTGATTATGAGAATGTAGCCTATCAGTTTCATCAACCATGATGATCGCTTGGCAGTAGTAGAAGGAATGTCTCCCTATCCTTCTTACCCCTATCCCATGTGTATGAGCGTATGTGGGTCGCCTATGTGCTTCACAAGGGGTGATCAACTGCTACTAGATGATACCAACCGCGTAGCTGAAGTGCTCAAGGAGGTACGCCCCCACTATATGTGTGTGGTACCGCGCTTATTGGAGAAAATCTATACTAAAATCTATGAAAATGTAGAGAAGCAATCTATCCTTAAAAGACTTGTTTTTGCTACAACAACCAGAATAGCTAAGATACAATTGGGCAGAAGAAAAAAAGGTAAAAACCTTCTTTCCTCTTGCAGAAAGCCTATAATATAGCTGATAAAGTTGTTTTCCAAAAAGCTAAAAGGCTGCTTTTAGGGAGAATATCCAGATGATTCCTTGTGGAGGAGCTCTTTTGGAACCTTCTATAGGGCGCTTTTTCCGAGCGATAGGTGTCAATGTCACCTTGGGATATGGGATGACAGAGACTACCGCGACGGTATCTTGTTGGGATGATCATAAGTTCAAGCTCAAGTCAGTAGGAACACTTGTTCCTAATATGCAGGTCAAAAATAGGAGAAAATAATGAAATACTCCTCAAGGGAGGTTCCATTACCAAAGGGTACTATAATAACCCAGAGGAAAATGCCAAAGCCTTTACCGAAGATGGTTTCTTGCGCACAGGGGATGCTGGTTATATAGATAAAGAAGGGAATCTCTTCATCACCGAGCGAATCAAGGAACTGATGAAGACCTCCAATGGCAAATATATAGCTCCCCAACAGATAGAAGGAAAAGTAGGTAAGGATAGCTTCATAGAACAAATAGCCATCATAGCCGATGCACGTAAGTATGTCTCTGCTCTGATAGTGCCTAACTATGATGCGCTGGCTGAATATGCTAAGTCGCTGAACCTGAAGTATAAAAAACTATGCAGAGCTGATAAAGAACAGTCAGATAGTGGAGTTCTTTCAGAAGAGGTTACAGAACCTACAGCAAGAGTTGGCTTCTTACGAACAAATAAAGAAATTCACCCTGCTTACCACCCCCTTTTTCTATTAATAATGATGAGCTTACTCCCTACACTGAAGCTCAAAAGGAAAAATATTTACAAGAACTATTTCCGAGAAATAGAGGCAATGTATGCATAATTAGAACAAACATGGCAAAAACCAGTAGTAGAACTTAAGGATGTTTCTATCTTTCAGAGGAAAAACCTTATCTTACATGATATTAACCTCACTATAGAACGAGGGCGAATTTGTCTATCTTATAGGTAAGACAGGAAGCGGGAAGAGTTCCTTGCTCAAGATACTCTATGGAGACCTCCCACTGAAGAAAGGCAGTGGTATGGCGGTGAGTTTCGACTTAGCTACCCTAAAGGAGAGCAGAGATTCCCTATCTGGAGAAGAAAGATAGGAGTTGTATTCCAGGACTTTAAGTTGCTTCCGGATAGAACTGTATTTGGCAATTTTGGAGTTTGTCTTACGAGCTACAGGCTGGCAAGATGCTCACAAGATAGAGACACGTATCAATAGTGTGCTTACCAAGGTAAAGATGCAGACCAAAGTGCAGAAGCACCCTCATGAACTCTCAGGAGGAGAGCAGCAACGTGTAGCCATAGCAAGAGCCCTGCTCAATGATCCAGATCTGATATTGGCTGATGAGCCTACGAGAAACCTTGACCCAGAGACCAGTGTGGAGATCATGAAGGTAATGCGAGAGATCAATGACTCCGGACGCTCTATTCTGATGGCCACACATGACTATGCCCTGATACTGAAGTTTCCTTCCAAGACTATCAAGTGTGATGCAGGGAAACTCTTCGAGGTAGTACAGCGTACGGTATAGTTAAAACTCGAATTTCAGCTGAATATCAATAAGTTGAAATGTTTTTCGATGATATTCTGCAAGCCCCATACTCAAGGATAGCCTCACGATGTTCGCGTGTAGGGTATCCTTTGTTTTATCCCAATGGTACTAGGATATTGCTCGTGAAGGGTTTCCATATACGCATCACGGTAGGTTTTTGGCCAGCACAGAAGCGGCAGCAATACGCATAAAAGCGTCCGTCACCTTTCACTTGGCAGGAGTAGGGGAATCTCCTTGTAGGGCTTAAAACGATTGCCGTCCACTCACGACAAACTCGGGGGTGAGGGTCAGCTTATCCAAAGCCTGATGCATAGCTTCGATAGAAGCGTTGAGGATATTAATCTGGTCAATTCGCTCAGGGACAGATGCACTACAGCATAGCTCAGCGCCTGCTCCTCAATGATAGGGCGTAGCAGGTTTCGCTGCTTTTTCGGTCATCTGCTCAGAATCATTCAGTAGCGGGTGGTAGAAGTCCTCGGGGAGTATCACTGCGGCGGCGGTGACAGGCCCCTGCCAAAGCAGCCCGCCCTGCTTCATCGGTTCCCGCTTCCTGCGGGGAGAAAAACCATTTTTCCATAGGGTTAATTTTTGTAAAACTAAGAGATTACAACCGCGAATATCCGCCGCATCGAAGCGACCTAATACTTCAAAAAGAGCCATCAGGGTAAGCCTTGCCCAAGTCCTGAGTGGCGATAAAGCTACAGGAGTAGTAGTTGGCAAGGTCTATCACATTAATCCCCGATTTTTGCCATAGGGGTAGGGGAGAGAGCGCATCTTCGCTGTCTCGGATTAGGATCTTCATCCAAGGTACCGGATAGAAAAAGGCCATTCCCTTGGCTATATGCTTGAGAGAGTAGTTCAGTCATCCCATATTCGGAGTGAATGACCTCTGTACCAAACCCCTGCAAAGTATGCTGTGTAATTCCTCACGAATCAGCTCTTTGCGTCGACCTTTCATGCCGCCAGTCTCCATGACAATTGTGTTTTTAAGGAAAACTGGTATTGTTCTACCAAGTCCAACAGCGCAAAGAGACCCCCATAAGGAAAATCTTTCGTCCTTGTGTATCCCACACTCTAAGCTTCTGGGCGAGTTCCTCCTGATTGTAGAGGTAGAAACCACTTTCCTTCTGAGCATGCCCTATCAGGTCCTCTGCCATATAGATGAGAGAAGAACCCTTGCGCTCAAGGTAAGAAGGAAGCAGTGCTAAAAATATACTCTTCAACCTCTCCATAGAAGTGAGCAAACCCTTTCGGAAACTCTCTGTAAAGGGCAAGAGAGCTTACCAAGTGCCGAGACGTTTTGGCTACCAGTGGTGCCACTACTGGTGAAGACCTCCTCAAAAGGAGTAGTAGCGGCATAGACTTCCTTGCTTTTGAAAAATTCTATAGGCAAGAAAGGAATCTCCCAGAGGGTATGCACCGACTGGGGAGTTTTTCCAAAATAATTGCAAAACTCCTGATATACTGCATTGTTTTTGGTATTGAAAAGCAAATACAGCTAAAGCCTGTGCCTGCAAATTGTTCAGAGGTATAATCGTGAAAGAGGTTATTCATGTAGAAACTAATAGGAGCTTTTTAAATTGTGTCACCGTCAGTGACATAATTTTTAATAATTGATTACCAATGCAAAAACCTTTTTGAAAAATAGGGGATATTATCCCTTGTAATAAAAATGTTTTTAATACAAGGCAAAAGGTACTATTTTATTTTTAAGATAACAAAGTGTTGGGAGCAATGAAAAATTATGTATATTTGCCGATAAATATGAAAACTCATTTTATCAAAAATTTAGAAATTCACCTTGCTCTTATATCCTCAGTATTTGGAGCTTATGGATGGTCTGCTATAGAGAATCCTAAACAGGCAGGAGAAAAATCTTGTTGGAAAAAGTAAAAATCTTTACACAGGTAGAATATCTTATCAGAGAAGAAGAGGAGAAAAACAATGGAGGAGAAAACGAGAAATTACTTACTATTGAGGTTCTTACAAACGGTAGTATTTTATTTTTAGTTCGGCTATAAAACTATAAAAAAATTTGTTTATCTCCTTATAAAAACCTAATTTTTGCACTCAAATATAAAAAGGAGTATAATATACTTTAGGGAGATATAGAAAAATAAAAACTATGGATGAGCTCAAATATATAGAAATCAATAACTTTACTACACTTTCAGGAAAGTGTACCCTAAGATAAAACTTACTTATCAGCTTTTTGGGCAACCCTTGGGAGAGGCTCCTGTGATTGTGGTCAATCATGCACTAACGGGCAACTCACAGGTGATTGGTAAGGAGGGTGGTGGAACCAAACCGTAGGGGAGGGGCAACCCTTTAATACGCTGACTCATACGGTGATCTGTTTCAATATTCCAGGGAATGGCTATCGCAAGGGGAACTCCTTACGGACTACAAGGCATGGACAGCCCGCGATGTAGCGCGTATCTTCCTTTTAGGCCTGGAATTATTGGGAGTGGAGCATGTGGATATTCTTTCGAGGGAGCTCCTTAGGCGGGGGTATTGCTTGGGAGATGTTGGCACTTGCCCCCAATATGTTACCCACTTTTTCGCCGTGGCTACCGACTGGAAGACTACCGACTGGGTTATCGCCAACTGCCTGATCCAAGAACGCCTTTTGGAAGGGAACAATCCCCTACATGATGCCCGTATGCACGCTATGCTTTGTTACCGTACTCCAGCTTCGCTCAAGGAAAAGTTCGACCGCAGTATCAATATAGAGCGCAACCTCTTCAATACTGAGACATGGCTACTCCATCATGGGGAAAAAACTCCAAAACCGCTTTACATTGGAGGCTTATAAGCTTATGAATCAGTTGGTTAAAAACTATTGATATTTGCAAGGACAGAGGGAATTTGCTCAGGGTTATGGCGCCTATTACCACTCAAATACACATTATAGCTACCGATACCGATTTGTACTTTGTCCCAGAGGAAAACCGATTGACCTATGAGGCACTAAAACAAATGGGCAAGAAGACCACCTATCATGAGATTCACTCCATACATGGGCATGATGCTTTCCTGATTGAGTTTGACCAATTGGATGCTTTTTATTCGTCCTTGTCTTAGCTAAACTTATGGCATAGTTATTGTAAGGGACTTACTAAAGAATTGATTTATGAGAGAAATATACATACTACTGAGCCTGTTATGCAGCACTCTGCTCTGGGGACAACAACCCCTAACACAAGTGCAAGCAAATGCTTTCAAAGAGAAAGTAGTGGAGAAGAATAAGACTATCAAAACGATGCAGGCTTCTTTTTGTTCAGAAGAAACATCTGGAGTTTATGTCCAAGGATATGGAAACCAAGGGTGAAATGGCCTTTTCCAAGCCAGACAAGCTCAACTGGAGCTATACCACCCCCTATAGCTATCGTATTGTATTCCAGGGAGATAATATCAAAGTAGACGATGCGGGGAAGGTGTCACAGATGAAGGCCGATAATAAAGTTTTTAAAAAGATTAATCAGTTGATTACTCGTTCGGTAAGTGGAGATATGTTCGACCAAAAAGAGTTTGCTGTTACTTTTTTCACTTCAGGGGAAAAGAAACCTTGACAAAACTTTTGCCCAAGGACAAGACCTTGCTCAAGTATATCAAGGAGATACATTTGTTTTTCTCTCCTGACGCCACTGTAGGGCGTGTCAAGCTTATAGAACCCACTGATGACTATACCGAGATTACCTTTACCCACCAACAATTCAATACTCCTATTGATGAAGCGACTTTTAAGCTATAGTATCTTCCTCTTATTACTCAGTTGTGGAGCCTCTTTTTCTTTGCCAGAGGGCTATCAAAAGGGAAAAAGTAGGGGAGAAGATAACCCATCCTTATTTTTGATATAGGAGAGCACCAGCTAAGAGCCACGATTGAGGGCTTATGGACATAGTTTCAATGGAGTGTTGGCGATAAAAACAGTTACCGATAACTATAGAATCGCCTTGATTACCGATTTTGGCAATACACTTTTCCAGTTCTACTATAGAAAAGGCGAAGGTTGGCGGGTGGAATATATAACTGAAGCCTTGGATAGGAAACCACTCATCAGACTGCTTCAGCGAGATTTTGAGGATTTGTTACAAGCAGAATAGGGTACGCGGATAAGTATACCCATAATCAAGAGGTCGCCTATGTGGCAACAGAAGGAAAAAAAGAAAGGTGTATCTATTCGAAAATCAAGATAAAAATATACAAACAGGAGAATATAAAAGGCTCAAAACACTATACCACTTTTGCAGCTCACTATAAGGTAGGAGGAGAACTCTCACAGATAGTCATAGAGCATCACACTGTGCCAGTGAAAAATTACCTTGGACGTATTGTAATGAAAATAAATAAATTATGTTAGAAAAACTTTTATACACTTAATCAAATAGAGTCACAAGGAGAGGGAAAATACCTTTGCCGTATTACCCTCAATGCTGCTCATCCGATTTTTGCAGGGCATTTTTCCGGACAATCCTGTTACCCCAGGGGTGTGTATGTTGCAGATTATCAAGAATATTACAGAAGAAATTACTCAAAAAGAAACTATTCTTGAGCAAGACCTCACAGGTGAAGTTCATGACTCTAATCAATCCTAACACAGCAGGAGAGCTCACCCTACAGTTGGAACTTACGGAGCTGTCCCGATACGATAGTCGTTAAGAATACAACCTCCTTTGGCGATACTGTAGCCCTGAAACTCACCAATACCTATAAACTATGCTAAGAGTTTTTGTTTTTTCTAAGTACCTTTTTGTATACAAGCCCAATCCATAGAGGAGATACGCAAGGCATATACAACCGCTTCAGAGAGTAAGGAGCAGAAGGAGCGATTCTACCAGCTTATGCAAAGGGGCTACTATGGATACTTCTGTCAAGGAAGCCTACAAGGGAGCTTCTCTGATGATGTATTCCAAACAATCAGGAAAAACTCCGCACGATGCTCAAGGAAGGAAAGGCACTGATAGAGGGAGCTATAGGGAAAAGAACCTCAGAATATAGAGCTACGCATGATACGCCTAAGTGTGCAGGAGCATTTGCCTAAAGTAGTTCCCTATCGTGCTAATATAGAGGAAGATAGAAAATTTATCCAAGATCACCTTTCCCAACAACCACAATCCCTGAAGAAATATATAGAAAACTATATTAATGATTAATGGTGTTGATTTTTTTAATAAGATAGGTGGGGTAGTTTTTCGAAAAAAAGATGATCTATAGCAGAGAATATAAATTATGAATAAATGAAAAATAAAAAAACCTTTCACATAATGTGGAAAAAGTTTTTATATTTTTATATTTTTATTTTTGTATATTTGCGCCATAAAATAGTTTTTAATCAAAAATTTTATATTATTAGACAGATGAAAGTATTTTTAACAGCTTTTATGTTGCTGTGCTTCTTTCTTTACTTTTTGCACAGCCCAAGTTGGAAGAGACTTGGAAGGATTCTCACCTGAATGAAACCCTGGAGACTCCACTGGGTTTTCTTAGAAAAAGAAAAACTACTGTAGAGAAAGTAGATTATTTTCTTGGGGTGGATAAGAGCAATAAAGATCAAGTATATAGAGACCAGTAGCCCTGCTTTCAAGGTAAGTAATTACAACCTTAATACCAAGCTATTTGGTTTTAAGAACTATACTTATACCCGCTATTTCGAAGGGTGGGGGTACTACCTGAGAATCAATGCTTCTTGGTGTGCTTTCTTTGGAAAAGCAAAACCTACTAAGGATACCCGTCCTATCTTCTTTTCAACTATAACTTTGGGGCAGCAGAAGGGAAACCTATTTTTGATACCAACTACGAGGAAGTATTAGCAGCACAGCAAAAAGCAGAGAAGGAAAAGGCAGAGAAAAAAAGCTAAGGAAAAAGGAGCAGCAAGCACAGAAAAAAGCTGAATACGAGAAGGAAGCAGCTCAGCTTAGCCAAAGAAAAAGCTGAGAAAGAAAAAGGCGGAACTTTGAGCGTAAGCAAGCCATACAGAAGGAAGTAGAAAAGAGAAAAAGCTGAGGAGGAAGCCAAGAAGAAAGCAGAAGATGAGGCCAAGCAACAGTACGCACGTGAAAGTAGCTGCATACAATGCCCAAAAGAGGCAGAGAAAAAGGCGAAGGAAGAAGAGAAAAACGTAAATCGGAAGAGTTTCGTACAGGCCAAAGAGTAGTTAATACCGAATTGGCTCAAGGAGGAAGTACTGCTACAACTTCCTCAACAGAAGCACTCCAAGGTGGAGAAAAAAATACTTGGATGAAACCCTCAAGACGAAACTAAAAGAAATCACTCCGTGATTATCAAGCATATATAAACAAGAATCAAAAACGAACAGAGGCTTACCCTTTGGTATTGGTCAATTACAAAGATGTAATGGAATATTCGTAAAAGCGAGCTTTCGAAAAATTACGAAAGTCAATTCCACTACAGTATTCAAGAAAGGGTGCCAAACGTACAGAAGATTTCAAAGATAAAAGGACTCAACGGGGTGGTAATCATCAAGGTAGAGTTTTCAAAATAATATTAGTTTGTTCATTTGTTAAAAAAGGACATTGCCTCTGATGGCAATGTCCTTGTCTTTTATCGGACTAACTTTTTGTACTTGATACGGGTAGGAGTGACCTCCTTGCCTAAGCGTTTTTCTTATTTTCTTCGTATTCGGAGAAACTTCCCTCGAAGAAATACACCTGAGAGTCTCCCTCAAAAAGCCAAGATATGAGTACAGATACGGTCTAAGAACCAACGGTCGTGTGAGATCACCACAGCACATCCGGCAAAGTTCTCCAACCCTTCTTCTAATGCGCGTAGGGTATTGACATCCAGATCGTTGGTAGGCTCATCTAAGAGTAGTACGTTACCTTCTTCCTTGAGAGTCATAGCCAGATGGAGGCGATTGCGCTCCCCTCCGGAAAGTGTAGCCACTTTCTTGTTTTTGGTCACTACCCGAGAAGTTAAAAGCGGCTCAGGTAAGCACGAGAGTTCACCTGTCGCCCTCCCATAAGGATGAGTCCTGTCCATCGAGAAGAAAATTCTCCCAGATGCTTTTTCTCAGGATCTATATTCTTATGAGTCTGGTCTACATAAGCGATTTTTACGGTATCCCCTACGAGGAATTCTCCATTGTCGGGTTTTTCTTCGCCCATGATCATACGGAAGATGGTGGACTTACCCGCTCCATTAGGGACCTATTACCCCTACGATTCCCGCCTGAGGGAGTACAAAGTTCAGGTCGTCGTACAAGAGCTTATCTCCGAAAGCCTTTGCTTACATGGCGAGCTTCTATCACATTGGTACCCAAGCGAGGTCCATTAGGGATATATATTTCGAGTTTTTCTTCCAATTGTTTTTGGTCTTCGCTGAGCAGGCGGTCATAGTTCTGTAAGCGGGCTTTCTGTTTGGCTTGTCGTCCTTTCGCTCCTTGTCGCACCCATTCAAGCTCCCTTTCGAGTACCTTTTAGCGCTTGCTTTTCTGCCTTTTGTTCTTGGGCAAGGCGTTTTTGCCTTTTGGTCGAGCCAAGAGGAGTAATTACCTTTCCAAGGAATCCCTTCCCCACGGTCAAGCTCCAAGATCCAGCCAGCAACATTGTCCAAGAAATAACGGTCGTGAGTTACGGCGATCACCGTACCTGCATATTGTTGTAAGTGTTGTTCGAGCCATAGAACAGACTCAGCATCGAGGTGGTTGGTAGGCTCATCCAAGAGCAATACATCAGGTTGTTGTAAGAGCAGGCGGCAGAGGGCTACACGACGGCGTTCGCCCCCTGAGAGCACCTTGATAGGGGTATCAGGATCAGGGGTGCGGAGTGCATCCATAGCCACTTCCAGCTGGTTGTCTATCTCCCAAGCATTCAGTGCATCTATCTTGTCTTGTAGTTCTGCCTGTTTGTCCATGAGTTTTTGCATCTTGTCCGGATCGGAGTAGTTCTCCTCCAGACCAAAGAGATCATTGATATGGTTGAACTCCTCCAAGAGCTTCATCGTCTCGGCCACTCCCTCGCGCACTACCTCAATGACGGTTTTCTCTTCGTCCAACTTCGGTTCTTGCTCTAAAGTAACCCACCGTATAGCCAGGGGCGAAGACCACTTCTCCCTGATAGTTTTTGTCAACTCCGGCGATAATTTTTAATAGGGACGACTTACCCGCCCCATTAAGCCCCAGAATACCAATCTTAGCCCCATAGAAGAAACTCAGGTAGATATCCTTGAGCACCTGTTTGTTTGTCGATGAATAGGTTTTTGCTAACCTTATTCATGGAAAAAGATGATTTTTTTATCGTCTGCCATAATAAAGTGAAAAATTAGGTGCAAATATACGAATTATTTTTGTATATTTGTCGGCAAAAATAGGATTCAAGCTTCTCCAGAGAGTGGTGGACGCATAATGGTCGGGGAATTTCAGAAGTAAAACAATTTATATAAAAGTATTGCTTTTTGCTTTTTAGTTCTATATTTGTGCAAAAAAATACCTATTCTTAGGATAAAGACGATTTATAGTTATCAAAGAGGTTGCTAAAAAAATAATGTAATAGACAAATTAATAGATGGAAGGATAGAAACTCCTGAAGGAAAAGACCTTATCAAAGTAGAAGAAGCATATATACCTGATAAAAGAAATTATAAAAGCACTCTTAAACACGAGGTATTAAAAACAGTGGTATTGTTTTTAATATTTCAAGAAAAACGTATCTTTGCACAAAAAGTAATTCACATGAGAAAAAAATCTATTTACCATTTACTATTTTTATTGATTTTGAATAGCTTATTATTGCAAGCGCAAAACAAAAACGTACAAGATACGTACGGTGGCTTTCTACAATGTAGAAAAATCTTTTTGATACGATCAATGATCCTAAGAAGTTTGATGATGATCGAACCCTACCGGTAAAGACCATTGGACTAGTAAGCACTACTATGATCATGTGAACAAGCTCGGCCAGACTATCGCTAAGATAGGTAAGGATGTGACTGGGCAAGCGCCTGATTTTGTAGGGGCTTGCTGAGGTAGAAAAACCGAGAAGTAGTCGAGGATTTGGTCAATTCGAAGCACTCAAGGACAACTATTATGGCATTGTACATTACAATTCGCCTGATGCCCGAGGGATAGATGTGGCTTTTATCTACAAACAAAGTGTATTCAAGCCTACAAAAACCTCCAAGCACTTTTTGGATATAAAAGATGCAGCCGGGAAGCGTCGCTATACTCGTGATCAGATACTCATTTCTGGAGAGATGGATGGGGAAGAAGTGCACTTTATCGTCAATCACTGGCCTTCACGCTCAGGAGGGGAAGCCGCTTTCGCGCCCCTTTGAGAGGGCTGCTGCCGCACTGAACAAGAGGATTTTCGATTCGCTAACGGCTATAAACCCTATGGCAAAGGTAATCAGCATGGGCGACTTCAATGACGATCCGACCAACTCCGGATTCAAAAAGATTCTCAAGACCAAAGCCGATAAGAAGAAAGTACAACAAGGAGACTTGTATAACCCTATGGAAAATATGTACAAAAAGGGAATAGGTACCTTTAGCTTATCGAGATAGCTGGAGCTTGTTTGACCAGTTTGTCCTCACCTATGGCTATTTGGCTAAAGAAGCAGAAGGTTATAAATATTGGAAAAGCAGGAGTATTCAATAGTCCAGAGCTGGCCAATCCTTCTGGTAAGTATGCGGGCTATCCTTTCCGTAGCTATGCCAATGGAAGTTATACAGGTGGGTACTCAGACCACTTTCCTGTATATCTGTACCTGATAAAAGAATTTTAGTAGTCAGTGGCCAGTCTATTATAGACTGACCACTGAAACTTAATAAACCTCACGCCCAGAGAAGAAAAAAATCCTATTTCTCTTTTGGGCGTTTTTCGTTGGAGTCAGAGCCATGAATGGCATTTTCTCCTACACTCTCCCCATATTTGGCACGGATAGTTCCCTCTGCCGCCTTGGCTGGATCTGTAGCTCCGATAAATTCGCGGAAAGCTTCTACAGCATTCTCCTTTTCCAAAGCAATCGCTACAATAGGGGCTACGCGACATGAAAAGCCACCAACTCAGCAAAGAAAGGGCGTTCCTTGTGGATTTCGTAAAACTTCTCTGCTTCCCTTTGGCTGAGCCATACATACTTAAGGGCTATAATTCGGTAGCCACCCTTGATGATTTGGTCAATAATAGCCCCAGTATGCCCCTTTTCTACGGCATTCGGCTTAATCATGGTAAAAGTTTGATTGGTTGTCATAAAAATATTTTTAATTAAACAATTGATTTTTTTAATACTTTATAAGTATAAAAAAAGATAAAAATAGATTCAGAGAAAAAATTTGCGTAAAAAGTACAAAAATATTGGAATAAGGTTGCAGATTATTATGTACCTTTGCACTCGGCAAGTCCTACACGACCAGCTCCCTAGAATCCTCCAGGGTGGGAACGCAGCAAAGGTATAAGGTTGTAGCGGTGCGATGTAGGGTAGCTTGCCATTTTTTTGTATAGTAATGTTAGAAAAATAATTTATAATCTACTTAAAAATCAATAAATTATGACAGAGCAACAGATCTTGAAAAATTGATAAGTGGAATGAGGATGACCATATCCAAGCCATTGTTGATTTTATTGAAAAATCTTCCACATGAGAGCAAAAACCACCGAAGTACTTAGTGAATTAGGCCTGCTTACAACAATCTCTATTGGTTGGATTCCAATAAAGAGAATGAGAAATATCTACAACGTGCGGTAGAAGTATTTAAGTACCTTGAGCCAGAAATTGGAGATACTGAGAGCTGGAACTATCGTATAGGCTATTCTTACTTCTATCTTAATGATATGGAGAACGCTAAGAAGCACTTACTTAAAGCGACTTCCCTTTCAGGTACACAGGAACTATTAGACTATCTTTCCATAGCCGAAGAGAAAGGAATTACTCTATTGGATGCTGTAGCAGGAGGTAGAGGAGGGGTAGAATATATCTTGGAGAACTACAAAAGAGCCATAGCACAGTATGCTCCCCAGATGACAGATCGCTTAGGAGCTCCCGCTACCGAACAGAAGATAGAAGCGCTCGAGAAGCGCTTAGGCTTTGCCCTATCCGAGGAGTTCAAGCAGCTTCACAGAACCTTTGATGGACAGACAGGCGTTCCTTTCTATAGTGCAGGACAGCGCTTCGTGTCCTTGGATGAGATAGAAGCCTATCAGGATGAAATGGAACAATACTTAGAGGCTCATTATGGTAAGAATTGGCAAAAAGTACGTATTCCAGAAGATGAGTTTGTAGAAGAAGGCTATATAAAGAACCGTCTCTATTCACGCAAATGGGTGCCCTTTATGGTCCAAGAATTAGAAGGAGAGGATGCCCCCAGCTATTTGTGTTTTGACTTTGACCCAGATGAGCAGGAAGGAATCTTCAGGGCAGCTCATAGGGGTATCTCCTGCTGAGAAGATAGAAGATTGTGAACTGGACTTTATCTATCCAAATATTTTTCCAATGGGCAAATGTTATGATAGAAGGAATGAAGAAAGGTCAATTGGTATACTCAGAGGAAAAAGACGCCCTAGAGTTCCTCTCCCGAGGAAACTTTGAGCCTTCTTACTATAGCGAGGAAGAGAGAATCCTTAGAGGAATATATCCAAGAGAATATAGGAGAATTCGACGAGGTACTCCATGAGTTAGTATCTCCAGATATTCATTGTGATATCTATATCGTAAAACCAACTCCCGAGCGTAACTATTATACCTTAGTTACTGGAGGTATGGGAGCTTATGCGATGAACGTTCCTGATGGGTTCAATGGAAGTCCCTATGCTGAGATGTGCATTAACTTGCCACCTACTTGGAATCTTAAGAGTGAAGAAGAGAAAGATTATTGGCTCTATCCGTTGGCTAAAAATTCTCTCTCGCTTACCTATAGAGCAAGATACATTTTTGGCTTGAGGGGCATACAGTACCTACAGGAGAGCCTTTGGAAGGGACTAACTTTACCTGTATGTTGCTCATTGCAGCCGATAATAAGGACGGAGAGGATGCCGTGGCACACTTGGCACCTTCAGGTAAGGAGGTGAACTTCTATAGCATAGTACCTCTATACGAACAAGAGATGCTCTACAAGCTGGAGAACGATAGCGGAGCACTCTTAGAACTCTTCTCAGAGAAGGAAATTCCCTATCCACCTGTGGTAGATGTACATCGCCAGAATGTATGTGAGGACTATACTCCTACTCAGAATTCCAATCTCTTGGATGAAGTATACTGGGCATTCACCCAAGAAGCCTATCCAGGACTGATGATCTTCTGGGAAGCGGTGAAGACCTACAATTCGGATGTGGAGAATGATTTGGAGGATTTCAATCTTTTTGGAACCATTTTTCCGTTCCCCTAAGGTGAAAAAATCATGTACGAAGCTTGGATAAAGAGCCGAAAAAGAGCTCTATGACTTTGAGATATTGGCCAATGAAAACCTCTTTGACGAAGAACCTGATGAAAATGGTCTTTATCAAGCGCTAATCGTCGCCGAGCTCTACTCAGGAGATGGAGCTGCCTTTGGAGCTTTGGAACTCTTGTGGTTGATTCACAATACCTTGTCCAACAAAGACTTGGGAGATCACATCTTCTTTGAAGGCTTCGATATAGAAGGATATGAAGAGGATGGAACACCGGTAATATTTATCAATTGTGGCTCTTAGTTAGCTTTTCAAATAGAGTGATAAGAGGCTGTACCTAATTTAGGACAGCCTCTTTTTAGTTGTGATAAAAAGGGTTTTTATAGTACGCCCTCAAGGGCTTTGTTTACTTCACGGACAGCTTGTGTGCTTTTCGTTGAATTTGGCTTTTTCAGCCTCATTGAGTTTTTACCTCTACGATGCGTTCTACTCCATCACGACCGATGATTACAGGTACTCCCTACGCATACATCTTTCTGTCCGTATTCTCCTTCCAGAAGTACAGAACAAGGGAAGAGTTTCTTCTGATCGCAAGCAATCGCCTGTACCAAGGCGGAAACAGCCGCACCAGGGGCATACCAAGCAGAAGTACCCAAGAGCTTGGTAAGAGTAGCTCCTCCTACTTTGGTATCTTCAGCCACTTGAGAGAGGCGCTCTGCAGAAAGGAATTCGCTTACAGGCACCCCACGATAGCTGGCAAGGCGGGTAAGAGGTAGCATACCACTATCACTATGAGCCACGATTACCATACCATCCACATCGGAGATAGGGACTACCGAGGGCTTCTGCTAAGCGATATTTGAAACGGGCAGAATCCAAAGCTCCACCCATACCGATGATGTGGTTTTTAGGTAGTTTGGTGGCTTTGTGTACCAAATAAGCCATGGTGTCCATAGGGTTGCTCACTACAATGACAATAATGTTAGGAGAGTGTTTTACCAATTGTTCGACTACCGACTTTACAATATTGGCATTGGTACCGATAAGTTCTTCACGAGTCATGCCAGGCTTGCGAGGAATACCAGAGGTGATTACCGCAACATCGCTACCTGCGGTCTTGGAATAGTCATTAGTGACCCCTACGATACGTGTATCGAAGCCATTAAGAGAAGCTGTCTGCATAAGATCCATAGCTTTTCCTTCGGCAAAACCTTCCTTGATGTCGATAAGGACAACTTCGGAAGCGAAATTCTTTAGTGCAATGTATTCTGCACAACTGGCACCGACAGCGCCAGCGCCTACTACAGTTACTTTCATATAAAAATTTTTTAAAATGTTATTGTATCCGATGTCAAAGGTAAATAAAAAAATGACATAAACAACCTTTTGATAAACTTTTATTTGGAGCGATATTAAAAAGACATTCGCTCCTATCCAGGAGCGAATGTCCTATATAATTAGTGAAGAAAGCCTATTTTTCAACCAATTGTTGGAGAACTTACAGTTTCGGTATTCTCCTTTGACAGAGACGAAAGTCTTTTTGGATAGCTCCTTTGATCCACTTTTTTGTATAGCTTCCAATTGTTTTTCCTTCAGCGCTAAGTCCTTGATTCGTATATAATCATTTACAAAATCAGCGGTATGCTCATTGGTGCGATTGGTCACGCGGTATATTTTATACATTTTTTTCTACCGGTTCTATCTTCGTCCATGATAGGGTAGAGACCTCATCGTCCTTGAGGGAAGCTACCTGAGAGTAGAGTAGAGGTTCCATACGAGTGAGCTCGAACTTAGTAGAATAGTCCTCGGGATTGAGCAGTTGTCCACCATCTTCTCTTGTTTCCTTCTCATCTGAAAAATTCTTAGCAGCTTCGGCGAAAGTAAATTCTTTGTTGATGATCTTATCACGGATATCATTGATTTTCTTTTTGGCCTCTTCCAAGGAGTTTTGAGGAATTTGAGGCACCATAAGGATATGGCGTACAGAGACTTCCTTACCACGTATTTTTGACTACTTGTAGGATATGCCACCCGAAATCTGTCTTGAAAGGGTCAGATATTTCTCCTTCTTGTAGGGAGAAAGCCACATCCTTGAACTCCTTGGCAAAACTTGATTTTCTATTGAAAGTCAGCTCTTTGCCTCCTGTAGCTCTGTCAGCAGAGTAGAGGATAGCCTTGGTGGAGAAGCTTGTTCCATTCTCCAAGACATCTTTTTTTGATTTCTTTGAGCTGTTCTATGACCTTGTCTATCTCGCTCTGAGGGGCTTTAGGTTCTATAACAATTTGAGCTATTTCCAGTTCTGTGCCGATTGTAGGAAGCTCATCCTTAGGAATCTTGTTGAAGAATTGCTTCACCTCCTCGGGAGTTACCTCGATATTCTCTACAATTTTAGCTTTCATACGGGAGCTTAGTTCGTTTTGGCGGAGAATCTCGAAGAGCTCGTCACGAAGGGATTGTTCGTCGTCCTTGTGGTAGAAATCCACTACTTTCTTGATGTCGCCCAATTGTTCCACGAGGAAGTCGATACGGCGATTTACCCCGTCGCGAATGTCATTGTCAGAGATTTTGATACTATCCTGAATGGCTTGGCTCACATAGAGCTTGTCCTCCATGAGCTTGCCTAAGAGTTGGCAGCGGGTAACATTCTTGGTATCCACGTTTTGGGATTTGAGTTCCACCAAAGCGCGGTCAATATCTGTTTCAAGATTAGGTAATCCCCCACGACGGCCGCCACCCCATCTATCTTATTTTTTTAGGAGATTGCGCCCATAGAGCAGAGGTGGAGAGTAGGGAAAAATAGGAATAATTGGCAAAGGATACTAATTCTGTTCATAGATCTCAAGTTGTTTTCAATAGCACTATTGATAATCTCTTTTTTCTAAAGTGTTGATATATTTGCTTTTGCGTTTGTTTAAAATAATTTGTTTCAGAGTAGGGTAAGCATATTCCATAGGTGCATAGTCGGAGGCCTCCAAGAAATTGTTGATTTTGACCAAATATACCGAAGAAGAATCTCTTTCTTCTATGAGCTGATGGAGGTAGCTTTTTTTGAGTTTGTCCTTGAGCAAGGGGCAGCTTTTTTTCCTCTACTTCACTGGCTCTGACCCACACAGAATCATTCAGAAAGGAAGAAGTGAAGTGAGGGGCAAGAGAATCTATATAATGCCTATCCTTGGACGAATAGGTGCGAAAAGCCGCTGAAAGCTTAGGGACTTATCTCGGTAGAGGATAGCTGAATATACCTGAGCTGTACCAAGTCTTCACTTAGGGCGGAAAAACCTCTTTGTTAGCCTCATAGAAATCCTGTCTTTCCTTGCCAGATATAGTGGTATCAATCTGTTGGGAGAGTAAGTCCAAGTAGAACTGAGTGTACAGATCTGTGCGGTATTGACTGACTAAGTGTTCGAATTCTTCTTGTTTTTTTCTTTGTTGATATTCTCTTCCGCCTTGAGGAAAAGGGAGCTTTTTCAGTGCCCAATTATTGATATAAGGGGTTACGATTTGTACGCTATCCTCAAGTGTATAATCCTTGGGGAGAAGTTTTTGGATATCCTCCTGATAGAGGTAATAATTACCCACTTTGACGACAATAGTACGATCCTTCTCGGAGGAGCTTAGCCATTGGCAGCTGCTTACAAGAAGGCCTACAAGGAGAAAAAAGAGGACATTATTTTTCCAGTTCATTTTAACGTTTCTTAACAAGAGGTGTAAAAACAGCGCAAGTTACAGCTATTTCTTGAGAAAAACTAATTAATTAATTTTTGTTTTTAACTTTCAGAGGGGGATTTAGGCAAGAAGGATTCAGTGGAAAAGGAGTCCTTGTACTGGAAAATATAGGTGCGTATCCAAGTATTGGTTTTTCATAATAGGGTTGTAGAAGAGATTCTTCGGTGGTTTTTAGGAATCAGCTCCATAGCACCTTCGTTGAGATACATTAGCGCCGTTCCTACGATAAGAGACCACTTGAGCATACCGAAAACAGCCCCCGCTATACGGTTAAGGGAAGCCCTAAGGAGACACTCTCAAAAATCTTTGTCAGGAGCTTCCCGCCAGCCCTACCGCAACAAGGACAATGAGAAAGGTAATGATAAAAAGCCAATACCTGCTCGGTCTTGGCAGAAAAAGAAAAAAATATCACTGATAAATGGCGCTACCATAGCCGAAAAAGTGAATAGCACCCCATAGAGCTACAAATACAGCAATAAGAGAGGTTACTCCCCAAATAAATCCTTTGAGAAAGCCCTGTACTATACCAAAACCTAAAAAGAGGCCTAAAACAATATCTATATTACTCATAATACTAAAAAAGAGATGGGAGTGCCATTCTTTAAAAATTCTTAATATTCATCTTCATTCCAAAAGATAATCTTCTTCTGTGGGGTAGTCTGGCCAAATCTCCTCGATAGATTCATATATTTCTCCCTCATCTTCGAGGGCTTCAAGGTTCTCCACTACTTCCATAGGAGCTCCTGTACGGAGGGCATAGTCAATAATCTCTTCCTTGGTAGCTGGCAAGGGGCGTCACTAAGTAGGAAGCCAGTTCTAATGTCCAATACATACAATTTGAATTTATTAGTAAATATTTGTTTTTCAAATAGGGCACAAAAATATAAAAATGATATTTAAAACATTTTTCTACTATCTTTTTTTCTTTTTCGAATGAGTAATTATCACATTGATTATCAGTCGGGTATATTTATTTTTATATTTATTCCAATATTCGATAAGTAGTGCCAAAAGCTCCTTGTGACTGATTTGCATGGTGGAACTTGAGATACTAACCGAAGTACCACATAGGCGGAGGTTCCACTGCATCATTTTCCTTAGCAATGGGCTCTTTTCCTTGGCGATATAGGCTTTGAGGATCCTTGAGCATGATTAGGACAGATTTGCTTCCTCTGACTTCGAACACCTCGAAACCTGTAATTTCCTGCCAAGGGATAAATAGTTCATTACGGATTCTCAAGTATAAGCCTTCAGGATTGGCTCGAAGTACCCATCGCTTGTTAAATAGATTCTTGATGATAAAGAATAAAGCCAATAAAGCGAAAACAATAGCGGCTATCCTATGCCCTGAACCAAGAGAGGGCTTCTCTTCCCTGCGGTAATTTCTTCCCATGAAGCACAAAAATAAATGCCTGCTGCCAAAAAGAGCAAAGAGAAAAAGCAGGAAAAATGTTTTTTTACGACTGGTATATATTTCCATGATTTTTAGATAATAGTTGTCAGTTGTCAGTTGTCAGTTGTCAGTGAGCAGTGAACAGTGAGCAGTGAACAGAGGTCAGTGAGCAGTGAACAGTGAACAGTGAGCAGTGAACAGAGGTCAGAGGTCATTAATCATTGATCATTAATCATTGAACATTGATCATTAATTTAGTATTCGCCTTTGAACACTTCTTGGATACTGGAGAAAAGAGTTCTTCAGTAGCTTTTTTTAGTTTTTTTAGGCTTCTTCCAAGCACATACTTCAATGTCTTCTTCCTGTTGTGGAGAGAGGTTTTTCAGTGGTGTCACTATACATATTGTACCAAGAGGTTTTTTAGGCAATATTTTTTTGATCCTGAACGTATATATGGTAGGTGATAGTCCTCAGTCCTAATAGCTGTAGGGAGGCAATGGCCGTCTCTTCCTGCACTTCCCTCTGAGCACATTCTTCTATCTGCTCTGCTGCTTCTAATTTCCTTTGGGTAAGTCCCATTTTCCTTTTCTCTTGATAAAAAGAATACGTCCCTTGGGGTTCGTACTACTCCACCTCCAGCCTCTATACAAATGAGAGCGGAGGTGAAATAGCTGAAGAAATCTTCCCCTTGTCTATATAAAAAACGAATTTTCCTCGACTTAGCCTTTTTCTACTTTTTTTAGAAAATCTTTTACCGAGAGAGTGGTAAGAGAAAAGAGTTTGCCCTTTTTCTTACGCGCCTTTCTAAGGTTGTTGGTAACCCATATTTTTTATTATCGAAAAACTTTTATACATAGGGGTAAATATTTGTTATTCAATCACTAAAGTGCGTTCTTGTTCGAATCCTTCTACCTCAAAAATCAGTTGATAGGTGCCCTTAGGGAGATAGCACTTACCATTATCAGCCTTCTTGAAGGTAGTTAGGAGTTTTTCTCGTAGGCGATACGTCCTTCCTCATTGAAAACCAAGTCAAAAAGGAATAAAGTTGAACCCAACTTTGGTTTGATAAGAGAATTTGGATAAGGTGATTTTATTCTTTTACTACACTGATTTTTACTTCAGTACCATCCATAGAGGCAAAAAGACTCCAAATAAAGGACAGGAACCTTAGGAGCTGCCCAAGGGTTTTCAGCATTGCCCCCATTGTGCAGAGTACTTGATGGAGTAGGTATCCTTCAAGGGGTAGAAGAGTTGGTCTTGTACCGCAGCACGTATCTCACGGAGACTGGCGATATTAGCCGTAAAGAATCCATGTCCCTTGGTACCTATATACAACTGATTGTCCTGAGGATTGATCGCAATAGCGCTTACTGAAGTTCGAGGGAGATTCTCCTTGAAGACATGCCATTTTTCTCCCATATCGAAAGATACATAGAGCCCATTCTCGGTACCCTAAGTACAGCACCTGTTCGTTGGAAGGGTCTTCTACAATTACATTGGCAGTTTCCTCAGGAGATTGGCCTTGAGGTTATCCCAGCTTTTTCCCATGTTGTTACTACGGAAAAATCAGTGCTTGGTGGTTGCTGTTCTGTAGGATAGCATATACACGCTCCTGTTTGTGCTTGGAAGCCAACAAACAAGAGACACGATTCTGCGTAGGGAAAGACGAATAAATCATTTGCCAAGAGACCCCGCCATTGTCCGAGGTGTATATCATTCCGTCATCACTTCCGGTATAGAGAAGGCCAAACTGGAAAGGAGATTCACTAATGGCTGAAATGGTGCCATAGGAGAGATTTCCTCCCTTGTCCCCATTGGTCAAATCAGGAGAAATAGCCTTCCATGCCTTCCCTTCGTTGAGGGACTGGAAGAGTACATTGGCACCTGCATATAGGATAGTATTATTCTGAGGGGAAAAGAGATAGGGTCGTTTCGATAGGGTAACGCTGTTTGGTTTTCTTGTCATAAGGAAGAACAATTCTGTTTTTGTCGCAAAGGTAATATTTCCCCGAAAGGCTGGGCAAGAAAAGACTTGTTCTCAGGAGTAGTGACGAGCTTTCCGTTCTCGCTACTTACCATAAGCCATTGATTGTTAGTATATTTCACTACACCTCCGTTCAGGATATTGGCATATAGAGCACCTTCGCTGGGCTTGCCTATAGTAAGAGAGGTTACATAAGCTGTCTGAGGCATTTCCTGCTTAGCCCAGGTACGTCCTTGGTCGAGAGATTGGAAAGCCCTTGGCTGGTAACCAAGATAATCTGTTTGCCATCGGCAGAGAGCTGATATACCTTTTGGTTCATAGGGTTGTCCTTGATAAGTGTCCAAGTAATTCCCCCATTGTTGGATTTGAGAAGTGGCACTCCTGAGAGGTATAGTTCGTTCTCCTGTTGAGGATTTACTGCCAGAGCCCCTACTTCATATCCCTTAGTATAGAAAACATTGGTAAGAGGTTTATTATTTTTTTCTTCACCCAAGACTTTCCACCGTCATTAGAATAGTAAATCTCAGCTCCTACCACAGCAGGGAGTGCATCGGTGAGTTTGGTCAGTTCATTAGGGGCGATTCCTGCGCGAACCATTTCCTTAAGGCTGTTGGCATTGTACTTATTTTTGCAAGAAATGGTTATAGATGTATTGGTTGATTTTTCGTTGTCCAATCCTAAAAAAATCCTTGCTTGATAAAGCCCTGAAGGCTGATTTCGTTCAGTGGTTCTTTGACCCTTTCGCGGTTGTCCACCAGGGCATAGAGCGAGGTCGGGCTGAATACCGCCAAGGATATTTTTCCTATGTTTCCCTGAGGGAATCCAGAGCCTGCTGTGGAGATAAGTTCCCAAGAATCCCCAGCATTGGTGCTCTTATAGATACCTGATTTTTTCCCAGAGGGGTTGATATTGTAGGGTGTTTTTTCCATATCCCAAGCCGTCATGTAGAGTGTCTGGTCAGCGGAAGGTACTTTTTAGTTCGCTGACACCTACTTGAGCAAAGGTCTGTTTCCAGCTTTTTCCTTTGTCGGAAGTACAGAGTACCCCCGCTATGGAACCATCCTCTCCCAGAGCATTCAGACAAGCATTGGTAGGGGAGGTAAGGACAATCTGGCGTACATTCATATTACCAATAGGAGCAGCCGTCACCCAATCTTTAGCATATTCCTTAATGAAAACCCCTTGGTAAGTGGCTACCCATAAGGTACGATTGTCCCAATCCACAGCCATGGCCATGGTCTGCGGAGACATTGTCTCGGAGAAAGTAGAGTGAAGCTTGCTCCATTGTTGTCACTATACCATACTCCGGACTGAGATAGGGGCTACATAGAGCTGATAAGGATCCTTAGGATTGCGTTCTATCTGGATAATCTCTCCCGCCCCTCTTGTAAGAGGAAGCGCTTGGAAAGGGATATTCTTAACCCATGACTTTTGTACATTTTGGGTTCGTATAGCCTCTTGCCTATCTTGAGCATTGGTTATACTCACTATAGAGAGAAGTGCGGTTAAAAAAATACTATTTTTCATATTTTTGAGAATAAATATTTGGTGTTTATTAATAGATATTTTTTTCCAGTATTTTTCGGGCTTTTTCTAAATCTTCAGGGGTATCTATGCCTATATTTTCTACCTCGGAGAGTACCATCTTGATACGTCGGCCATTTTCTAAGTAGCGCAACTGTTCGAGCTTCTCCATCTCCTCCAGGGGGTGGGGCTTAGGCGATAGAACTCCATAAGGGCATCCTTGCGGAAGGCATACACCCCTGATATGTTTTTGTAGGTGTATTCTTTCTCTGTATCCCGAGCGAAAGGAATCGGGCTACGAGAAAAGTACAAGGCAAAGGACTGACTATCCACCACTACCTTGACATTGTTGGGATTGGCGATTTCTTCGGGATCGGTAAGGGGCATCATCAGAGAAGCCAAGTCGATCTGTTGCTTAGGGATCATGGTCAAAGACTTCTAAGAGGGGTTGTAGGCTTTTCTTTTGGATAAAAAGGCTCATCCCTGTACATTGACAATAATATCAGCAGGGAGGTTTTTCCACCGCTTCAGCGATGCGGTTGCTGCCACAATTGTGTTGGATTTGGCTAAGGAATACTTCTCCGCCTATATGCTTGATTTTCTCAGCGATTTCTGGGCTATCGGTAGCCACCCACACTTGGTCAAAGAGGTCAGTACCACCGTGGCGAGGTATGTTTGCTCAATGACAGAGCGCCCCCTAAGTCCTCGAGGAGTTTCTTTGGGAAGCGTGTAGCCTGAAGGCGCGCTGGAATGACAGCTATTTTTCATAGACATAGTGTTTTACAGAAAAACCGAGTTCCAATTTGGCTTCTTCGCTCATCATCTCTTGTCCCCAAGGTGGGTCAAAGGTGAGTTCTACTTCTACTTCATTGATCTGGTCGATACTACCTATTTTCTCATAGACTTCTTGGGGAAGTACTTCTGCTACAGGACAGTTGGGCGAGGTGAGGGTCATCAGGATCTTCACATCGTGATTTTCATTGATAAAAACATCATAGATCAGCCCCAATTCGTATATATCTACAGGGATTTCAGGGTCATAGATGGTATGGAGTACTTCGACGATTTTCTCGCCGATGAGTTCAGTGTCGATAGGTGTTTTTTTCTTCAGACATAGATTACTTGTTTTTAAGGTTATAGCTTTGGCGTAGAGCTTCATCTGCTCTATCATACTCACCAGTCCGTTGGCACGGGGTAGGGAGAGGTGTTCCTTTGAGGCCAATTTTGTCAATAAAAACTCATATCCGCCGCAAGAATATCCGCTGCTTTCTGATTGGAGAGGGCTTTGATCAAGATAGCGATAATCCCCTTGGTGATGATGGCATCACTATCGGCAGTGAAAGTGATGATATCTCCTTGATTCTCCGCATGGAGCCATACTTGACTTTGGCATCCCTTGATCAGGTATTCATCCGTTTTTGTACTGAGGGTCAATCAGTGGGAGGCTTTTTGCCCAAATCAATCATATATTCATAGCGATCTTCCCAGTTTTCTAAAAAGGAAAAAGTCCTCAATAATAGCGTTTTTGTATCTCAGTGATGGTCATTTTTGAGCGCAAAAATACGAAAAAAGTTTTTAAAATGTGAGTGTCAGTGTTGAGTTTTGAGTCTCACTTTTGGAGAACTCTTAACTCACACTTTGCTCATCATTACTCACTACTCAGTAGTTATGGCATTCAGGGTTAGGATCGGCCATGAACTCCTGAGGGTCTATACTGATGTTTCTCACTTGGGTGAAGGGGAGGTTGAGCTCGAACTGGTAAGTCTTCTCCGCCCAGTTCCATATAGGGCAGTACGATACGTTCCATATTGATAAACGGATTAGGCTTTTCTCCAAAAAGTAAGGTCGGTGGGAATGTACAGAGAGAAAGGTTTTTGTCCGTTGGGGATTACAATCAGGTCTAAGGGCATAGGGATACGCCCTTTTTTGGTGAGGGTAACCAAGGTTTTCTCGCCTTTGGCTTCTACCTTCTCAATGCAATAGCCTATGTGGTGGGTGGTGTGCATGAACTCCTTGAGGAACCAAAAGAGCTGCATGCCAGATTCTTTCTCAGCACAGCGTACAAAGTTTTCAGGGGTAGGGTGGGTAAAGGCATATTCCTTGTAAAAGCGCTTGAAGGTGCGCTCCATCGCTTTGCGCCCGATGATGTAATCCAAATGAGAGGCAAACATGGTGCCTTTGGCATAAGCAGTGCTAAAATACGAACGGCTACGCTCGAAAAAAAGTCTGCACGAATGGAAGGGTCTTCCTCTTGGTTCTCACTCACATACTTAAGGAAAGCCTTGTGGCGAAATTCTGAGAAATTGGCTACAGGCTCCTTTTTGACTACCTCGGCATCTGCCCATAGTTGTAAAAAGCAAGTGAACCCTTCGTCAAACCAAGGATATTGTTGCTCATCGATGGCGAAAATATGCTGAAACCAAGTATGTGCCAGCTCATGGCAAGCTGTTTTGATAAGCGCTTCTGGGTCTTTGCCTCCTTCGATAAAGGTGCACATAGCATACCCATAGCTCCTTGTCCTGCTTGGATAAAAGAGTAATGACTCCAAGGATATTTACCTACCTTAGCCTCGTAGAAGTCCAAAACCTCAGGCATGATTTGTTGTAGCTTTTTCCAGTTTTCTGGAAAATTCTTATAGAAAAAGTGCAGTTCTACGCCACGCTTTGTTTTTTTACTATATCGTGTTGGTAAGCAGGGTCAGCCGCCCAAGAGAAGTCGATGACCTTTTTCTGCCTTGAAGTGCCAAGTACGGGTCTTTTTGCGGGTTTTTACTTCCTTTGAGATTGTTATAGCCAAAAGCCTATTTGCTCAGGGATTCTGTAGGGTACCGGTACCTGCAACCACATAGTTTTTTTGTCAAGAGTGATCTTTTACATCAAAGTTAGCCCAATCGCCGTAGAACTCTCCAAAGATATATTGATAAGGGATGCCATCCTTGAGCATCATATACACAGATACGTGGGTACCATTGGGAGAGAGAGAGTGCCACCCCATCGGAGCTATTGCGTCCCCATACGTACTCCCTATGTTTGGAATTTGAGCCGTATAGTCCATCGAGAGGGTTGCTTTTTACCATGAGGGAGAATAGGCTCAGGGAGTGTTACCTGTAGGATGGTGCCTATAACCTTTGTAGGAAGCTGTTTTGCCATTTTGGGTGAGGGACTGTAGGCGGATAAAACCTTGTTCGCTTTTCCTTGAGCATAGAGAGCTTACTGATATGCTTGGGCTCGGCCTCTGTGCCTGCATTGTGCATAAAGCGAGCAGGCATGTCACTGACCTGTTGCATGTTCTTATCCATTTGGCTACCGGGCTGAAAGGCATTGAGATACAGGTGGTAGAAGACTGTACGCAGCGTATCTGGCGAATGATTCTCATAGAGGGCTACTTGTCTTCCCTTTGTACTGGAATGTTTTTACATCCATCTGGATGTCCATCTGGTAGTCGATATGTTGCTGCCATTGAGCAAAACTACTAAGGCTGATGCCTATAGTGAGAAATGAAGTAAGAAAAAAACTTTATCATGATAATTTTTGAATTGTAGCGGCAGCAAATATACGAATAATAATTCTAATAGAAGCAAAAAGTTTTTGAGGTGTCAAGTTAATGGCATATTAACAGAGGTTGGAAAATAGGTTCTCTTTCAAGCATTCTTTTCATTAATTTGTTAAAGATAGTATCTTTATTTTGTGAACAATTAATTCTAAAACTGTATTCTGCTAAATATCGGTCTATGTTAAATTCTGATAACCCAAGAATATATACCTCGTATCCAAGACTTTACTTGATGTATTACCTTATGTAATGTAGGAAAATTCTTCCCATTATTACTAAGTCTGTTTTAAAGCGTTCAGTAAACTCTAAGAGGCTTTTGTCCCTTGAAATAATTCCATAATACATTAATTTTTCAGAGTGCAAAATATGAAATTATTTTTTTGACACCTCAAATTATTCCAAAGTAGGGATTAGTGATCGTTTTTGCTTTTAAGGACAAAGCAAAAACATACAAGTAGCTTTTAAAGCGAAGTAATAAAAGTTAAGAATCCTAAAACTACCCCTACCAAATTGGGGATAATGAGAATATAATCTGGCTTAGGCTCTTTTGTCCAGCCATACACCACCCAGATAAGACAAGACCCCGCTGCAAACAAAGGTTGCCAAGGTTGTGCTTTGTGCCCCTCTAAGTTGGCCATAATTTGAGGAATATAGGCTACAAATACCGCCACTCCTATAAAGGCTCCTATGGAACCTATAAACAAATTAATTTTTGCTTGATATTTCTTTTTCGTTCATAATAACATGGTTTTCTGCAAAAATAGTAATAATTTTTCGTATTTTGCAAAGAAATCTCAAAAATAATTAGAAAAATTTTTTTGAGGTATCTATTTAGCTACATACTAATTGACTTTGGGGAAACGGGAGAACGTTCTACAATTCTTTTTCATTAATTTGTTAAAGATAGTATCTTTATTTTGTGAGCGATTGATTCTAAAACTGTATTCCTCTTTTTCCTCCTATGGTAAATTCATCAACCTGCACTCTATCATTCATTTTGTGCGATTCACTGGATTTCATAGCTTCACGGACTTTTTGCATAAAATAATGTGCAGTCTGACGACTAATTTCGTAACGACGAGCAACTTGTGAGGCTGATAACCCTTTAGTTGTAGTTGTCATTTCAAAACATATAAAAAAATGCTTTACGTAACCCAAATTTTTAGTCTATGAAATAGTGTTCCAGCAGTAGGACTTTCCGTATCTCCACAGATATTACAAGTACGTGAAAAATCTTTTTCTGACTTGGTATTTTTTTATGACCACATTTGCGACAGCAATATCCATCTTCCCATTTTAAAAGAAGCTAAGTATTCTTCACAATCTAAGTCTGTTTTAAAAGCGTTCAGTAAACTCTAAGAGGCTTTTGTCCCTTAAATAATTCCATAATACATTAATTTTCAGAGTGCAAATATATGAAATTATTTTGACACCTCAAAAAGTTTTTAATTAATGATACTTGGATACACTTTTCACTTTTTCTTACTTTTTGCTGCTAATTTTTACTTATTCAAAAATACATATTACTGAAAATGAGTTATTTAATTTGTTTCTAAAGAGAACTTGCTGTAATTTTGCCCCCAGAAAACAACAACCAATATAATAACACTAAAAAAAGAACTATTATGGCTATCAGACTTGTAAATGGCTGTATAAATTGCGAAAAATTTAACAGCAGAAAACGTATGCAAACTTCACCAAACAAAGGTGGAAGTAAAAACACACCTGTGACAGCTTCAATATGCGTCCCAGCTTGAAGGACGAGGTGGATTGCCTTAGCTGTGCTAAGTACAATACCGCTCTTTGTGCTAACAGAACACATGCCGCTGCTGGAATGCTCTGCAATGAATGGGCTCCAGAAACTACAGCAGAAGCTTAAGGATGGAGATTTTTCATGATTCAAAAAGCAGTAAGCGCTTGACTTACTGCTTTTTTGTGTCAAAAAAACTCCTTAAAAAGATGCTTCTCTCCTGTGATTTTCCTCTCGCTACTGCGATTTTTTTATCGCCCCCGATTTTCTTTTTCTCGCCCACTGATTTCTTTTCCTCGCCCCCTGAAAAATTTTTGTCTCGCTTAATGATAATGATAATGTAAATGTAAATGACAATGATAATGTAAATGTAAATGTAAATGACAATGATAATGATCTCTTTCTTTTATTGAAAATTGAAACTACTTTTTATAATATATTCAAAAATAAAGAAGATATAGGAATTACAATAAGAGTAGGTAACGATTTAGTAATGGTTCTTATTTCATTTGATTATACCTATTTTCTCAGTAACTTCTGGGTGCAAAGGTACAACATCTTGACAATATAAACAAAAAAATTTTACCTTTGCACCCGAAACGTGCGCTGCTGCACAGGCTTCTCAGAAGCCTATGCAGCAGCGCACGTTTGCGTGGAGCTAATTGTAAATCTCCTGAAAAACCAGTTGTTTAAAAAAATGAAGATTTTTAAGTTTGCGTATATCATTGTTTTTCGTAATATAGCGCAATAAATTTAATATTTAATTTATGTTTCAACAAATTTTGAATCAGTTGGCTGTAAGAGAACGCCAAATCACGCTGGATAGATCCGCCGTGATTAAAGAATCTTTAGAAATGGTACAATTCCTAAAAAGACCTCTTAAAGGAAGGCTCAAGGAAGAGGTACAGCAACGAGGTTTTACGGACCAAGCAGAAGAGATACATTTCTTCCGCAAGGTACAACCTCAAATTGTTAGCAGACTCATTTTCTATAATGAGATCTACCAGATAGAAAGTAAAAGCAACTTTACTCTCTACTGAGGCTGCTAAAAAGTTTCTAAAAAGACAAAAGAAGCCCAATGGTTTAAAGAGTCAGAGACTTTAGAAGCAACCGATTTCTTTCAGTTACATTGCTTTAGGAAGAACCAATCGTGATGTAGAGTATTTTACTCGCAATTACGACTACCTTCCTCAAAGCAATGAGGGGTATTTGTTTTCTTTTGATGGAGCCTTTTCTACTTGTCGTAGCTTTGAAGTTGCTAAGATAGGGGCTGTCAAGGAACTCTCCGATTATCTTTTTCGTACTCGTGAAGAAGAAGATATGCCTTTTAGAAATTCTAAATCTCTTTAGAATGGACAGGGCAAAAAGACCGAGCTCATAGAGCTAATCTATGGTTTGTATGCTACCAATCGTATTTCATCAGGAAAAGTTTCTATCAAGAAGCTAACTGCGGTATTTGAAAAGCTCTTCAAGGTAGAATTGGGAGATCTGTATCACACTTTTTCATCGTATGAAAGGACGCTCAAAAGAACCTTACACCTTTCCTCGATGCTTTAAAAAGCGGCTTTACTAGATCATATAAACAACTCCGACCAAAAAGTAGTTTTGCTAACTTCAAATAAAAAAACGTTTAAACATTGTTTAATCAGTTTTTTTAGGGAAATAGACAGTTTCCCTTTTTAGGGAGAAGGATTTATAATCAAATATTATATTCATTATTTTCAATTATATTTATTATTTTCAACTTTAATTCTTCTATAGAAACTCCCTAAACACACTTTTTACCTCCATTTCTAAAAAAAGCCCATTATAGCCCATTGGCATTTTTTTAGACATTTCTTCCTATAAAAAGTAGTTTATACTCCAAAAAAATACGTTACAATTATCTTGTAATACACTCATAACCAATAAAATAAATAAAAAAATCACTTCAACTGCGTTAAAATGCATATTTCAATGGGTAGTACTTGGCAGTTTATGTTTTGGTATTTGTCAGAACTTTGCCGCCGAGAATTTAACCCCTATACGCAATGAATTTAATCACCATTGAAGAATCTGCTTGGAAAGCTCTTATGGAGCAACTCCAAAGCATTGAAAACCAACTCAAGCAAGAGCCTATTGAGTGGGATAGTTTGTGGCTCAACCAAAAAGAAATCTGTCAATATCTCCACCTAAGTGAGAAAAACTCTATGGCGAATGCGCAAACGCAATGAAATCACCTACTCCAAAATCTATGGACAGTATTTCTATACCTTGGGAAGCATTCGCAAACTCCTTATCAGTCAATCGGTAGAAAACACTGAAAGCTACCTGCAATCCCTCACTCAAAAAGCCAAAGGTTATGTTGAAAAAGCAAGATATTTTAAGTAGAACCGAAGGAGGACTACAGGTCTTCCAGCACTATCTACAAGGCAACTGGCGGGTAGGTAAAAAAACTTTAAAAACCCTTTCTATGACGATAAAAATGCTTCCTGCAATATCTATAAGGACAAACAAGGCATTTATAAGATGAAAGATTTTGGTAACGATACTTTCAGGGGTGACTGTTTTTTCTTAGTAGGTTACCTCTATCAATTGGACTGCCGAAATGCCTCTGATTTTATCGAAATCCTAAAAGATTATCAATCGAGATTTACATCTGGGTTTAGAGCAATCCACCTCTATAATTACACAAAAAACCTCAAATACCTCCCACTATCACCATAGAAAGTACTCAAGTAGAAACCAAAAAAATCTATCTCTTATCAATTTACCCAAAAACCTTTTTACCCAAGAAGAGTTAGCCTATTGGCAGAAATACGGCATCACCCAAGAAATCCTAAACAAATACAACGTGATCTCTCTGCAAAAGCTATTCAAGTACCAATAAAGACGGCAAACCTTACACTATTACCTCCACCTATAATGAGTGGATGTTTGCTTACCTTTTTAAAAAGCATTTAAAAGTTTATCGTCCCTTTTCTAAACTGCGCTTTCTCTATGGAGGTACCCCCGAAAACTATTGCTTTGGTGAGTCTCAGCTACCTCTACAAGGCGACATCCTTTTTATCACCGCAGGCGAAAAAGATGTAATGAGCTTAGCCAGTAGAGGCTTTTCGGCTATCTGTTTCAATAGCGAAACAGCCCACATTCCTTTACAAAAACTCCAAAAGCTAAAAATGCGATTCCGACATTTAGTCCTTTTGTTCGACAGCGACGAAACAGGTAAAAAGAGCCTCTTTAGAGCAACAAAGCCCAATTAGCACCTTTAGAAGTATTTCGTATGGTTTTACCTCTTTCAGGTACTAAAAAGGATAAAGATATATCCGATTATTTTGCACAAGGTAAAATGGGTAGAGACCTATTGCAACTCTTTTATCAGACCCTTAGCAAACACTATGAAGAAAGCCTATCACTGCTTAAAAACTGCGAAATCCAATGGGATAAACCTCCCCAAAAGCAAGAAACAATCATCTCTATTGGCAAAACTCCTGTAGGAGTACAGAGTAGTTTATTGGGTATTACAGGAGGCGAAGGCACAGGCAAAAGTCATTATGTAGGTGCCCTCATTGCAGGTTGTCTTAACAGTAAGAACCTTCCTATTGACACATTGGGCACAACGCTACTGCCTTGCCCCAAAAGATAAAGTGGTGCTATTTTTTTCGATACAGAACAGTCTCAAGACCAGCTCTATCAAAAACATCAGCAAACTGCTTAAAAAGAGCTAAACTAACCTCTCTTCCTGATTTGCTACACGCCTTTTGCCTCACCCAACTCCCTCGCAGAGAGCGATTAAAGGTCATTCGTGAAGGTTTGGAGAGTTTTTACTACCAATGTGCAGGCGTACATTTGGTGGTCATCGATGGCATAGCCGACCTTATTGGAGCTGTGAATAACGAGCAAGAAAGTGTGGAACTCATAGAAGAGCTTTTACCTTTTTGGCAGGTAACTACAAAACCTGTATCGTATGTGTGTTACACCTCACCCCCAGCGGACTTAAACTCCGAGGTCATTTAGGCTCTGAACTACAACGCAAAGCAACAGCAGTGCTTTCTATCGAAAGGGAGAAGAACAGTCCTATCTCAGCGGTCAAACCGATGAAAAATACGCAATGGCAGCCTTAGCGATACCCCACAAATACTTTTTAGATGGAACAATGAACTGGGAATGCATAGTTATGTAGGCAATCAGAAAAAAACGAAGACCAAAAAAACCCAATAAAGCCAGTACCTTAGCCTCGTTAGTTTCTCCTCTTTTTAAAGAGCGAACTTTGTGGACAGTTCAAGAGCTGAACATAGAAATTCAAAAACGAACTGATGTAAAGGAACGCACCGCAAAAAGGTTATATCCGCACCTTAAAAAGAAATGGGCATTTTAGTTCCTCAAGAGGGTAATGACCAACTCTTAGGAATGGGCAGTGTGCTAAAAGAACTTTTTGGAGGATAACAAGAACTCACAAGGATAAGAAGAACTTTTTAGATGTTCTAAGATTAAGATCTAACAATCGAAGTATTAAACAAATATAAATATAAAAAAATGGAAATCGACAGAATAGAATTTATAGCGTGGATGGAACGCATTATGGATCGTTTTGATTTGCTTAAAGAGCAAATAGACAAAGCTGAAAAAAACGCAAAAACAGCTTGGATGGTGAGGAACTCTTGGACAATCAAGACTTGATGCTCACCTTTAAAATCTCTGCACGTTCCCTGCAGAGGTATCGCTCCAATGGCAAACTGCCTTATTATACCATATCAGGCAAAATATACTACAAACTCTCGGATGTACATCAATTTATCCGAGAACATTTCAGTGTGCCTGTAACAGCTTTAAAAAGCCAAAAAAACGGAAATACTATGCCTAAAAAAGGACAGCCCTCTTAGACGTCTTACAAAGGGAGTAATTTTACCCCCAAATTAAAAAAAGATGTTTAAATAATGGCAGAAAATCAACACGCCGATACGGCAAATTACGACAATCAAATCCCAGTGGATGAACAACTATCTGATATCCTACTGGTATTTGACAAAGAAGAAAAACAGCTTAAGGCTGTAAAAGGAATTGATGAGAAAGGAGAGTTAAAAACGGCTCCTGCTGACAGCAAATCCTTGGATGACTTTATGAAAGTAGACAAGCAAGGTAATATGCTGTCTAATTTCTTTTAGCAACTTTATGCGTCAAGTCCCAGAACCCTTCTCGTTTTTCTTTCTTTAAAAATACCGATAGAAAAAAATCGGTAAATACGATAGAAAAAAACTTCAAAACCATCTGGCAAAGCTCACTGAAAAGGGTAAGGAATACCTCAAGAAGTACGAAGTATCTCCTGAGCAGTATATCAAACAAGAGCAAAAAAAGCAGCTACTCTAAAACAAGAAGGAGAGACTGCCGTGGCTCAGACCCCTCCTGAAGCTCCTGCTCAAGCACAAGTACAAGAAGCTCCTGCTCAAGCACAAGCACAGAAGCTCCTGCTCAGGCACAAGCACAAGAAGCTCCTGCTCAGGCACAATCTCAAAATACTCCTGCCCAAGAGGAACTCAAGTACAACCCTGATGCTATTGATTGGGAAACGCTACAAAAACTTAGGGGTGAGTCGAGAGTCTTTAGAGAAGAGGAACCTATTAGAGCCCCTCTTAAAAGGTTATAAAAACCAATGAACTGGTATCTATTAGTTTCAATTTAGGCTCTACAGTAACCCGCTTTTGATGCTCGTCTGTCCCTAAGAGAAGTTGATGGAAAAGTAGCAGTAGCCATTCACGGGATGCGCAAGGAACCACAATTGGATTATCCTTTCTTTGGTCACGAGTTTTCAGAAGAGGATAAAAAGAACCTGCTTACCACAGGAAATATGGGACGTACAGTTGAGCTTACCAATAGCAAAACTCGGAGAAAAATTCCCTTCTATTATCAGTATTGATAAGCTCACCAATGAAATCATTGCCTTGCGCAGTGAACACATCAAAGTCCCCGATGAAATCAAAGGAGTCAAACTCTCCCAGGAGCAAAAACAAACGCTCAAAGAAGGCAAGCCTCTGTTTGTCGAGGGAATGACCTCTAAAAAAAGGAGAGCCTTTTAACGCAACCGTGCAGTTCAATGCCGACAAGCGTTATGTGGAATTTCTTTTTGAAGACAAAGCTCCTAAACTTGCTAATCAAGAGAAACTCACTGAGGCTCCTACAGTCATACGAGGGGTAACTCTTACCGAAGAACAACACAAGGAACTGAGCAAGGGTAATCCTGTTTTATTTAGAAGGTTTACAGAGCAAAGCAGGTAAAACTTATAGCGGTTATTTTACTTTTTGACAAGGACAAAGGCAAGGTAGAGATGAGCTTTAACAATCCTCAAAAGGACATTACTGATAAAGTTTCTTCTACCAAGCAAAAAAGCTGAAACTTCTAAAAGCTAAAGAAGAAAAAAACGCCCTCAAAAAGCAATCAGAAAAAAACAGCTCAAAAAAAGAAACTGCTAAGAAGTCCAAGGGACGCAAAGTATAACTCTAATTTTTTTAACCTCAATACACGTAGAAAAAAATGAAAGTTATATTAGCAGAAAAAGCCCAGTGTGGCAAGAGAGATTGCCGCTATAGTGGGGGCAAGTGAAAAACAAGATGGATATTTGTTAGGTAATGATTATGCTGTTACTTGGGCATTGGGACATTTGGTGCAATTAGCCCTTCCAGAGGCGTATGGTTGTGTAGGATTTCACAGAGAACACCTGCCCATTTTACCTCATCCCTTTGTGCTGGTACCCAAGCAAATCGCTGAAGATAAGAAAGGATACAGGTCAGACCCTATGGCTTTAAAAACAGCTTAAAAATCATTGATAGCCTTTTTTTAAGAAGTGTAGTTCCATTATTGTAGCCACCGATGCAGGTCGTGAAGGAGAACTGATCTTCCGCTATATCTATGAATATTTGCACTGTCAAAAAACCTTTTCAAAGGCTTTGGATTAGCTCCTTAACCGAAAAAAAGGTATCAAAACAGGACTTGCCAATCTGCAAGAAGGAAGTGCTTTTGATTTGCTGTATGCCTCTGCTCAAAAGCGTAGTGAGGCTGATTGGCTGGTGGGTATCAATGCTACCCAAGCCCTGAGTATAGCCGTAGGTGAAGGGATTTATTCCTTAGGAAGGGTGCAAACACCTACCTTAGCAATGGTTTGTAAAAAGATTTTTAGAGCACACACATTTTCAAAAGAAACCTTTTTATCAATTACGACTCAAGCACCAAAAAGCTATACTGATTTTTTTCAGTATCTCAGCTAAAATTGAGGATAAAAAAAGAAGCTGAAGCCTTACAAAAAAACAATTAGAAAAAGTCTCCTATGGCCGAGGTGATTTCCACTGAAAAAGAAGTGGTAAAAGAACAACCTCCTTTGCTCTATGATCTAACAGGTCTTCAGAAAGAAGCTAATAAAAAAATGGAACTTTTTCAGCCGATGAGACCCTGCAAATCGCTCAAAGTCTCTACGAGCAAAAAAATACATTACTTACCCACGTACTGGTAGTAAGTACATCTCAGAGGATGTATGGGAAGAAATCCCACAGCTGATACGTTTGTTACAAGAAAGTGAGGCATACGCCAACGAAGCTAAACTTGTGAAAAATTGGGGCGCTGAATAAGAAGATGGTTAATGATTTGAAAGTAACAGACCATCACGGACTTCTTATTACTGAGCGCTTTCCTACCAACCTTACAGCAAAAAGAAAAACACTATTTACAAAATGATTGCCACCCGACTTTTTGGAAGCGGTATCTGAACCCTGTGTAAAAAGAAGTGCAAAAAGACTCTACTGGAGGCTCTGCACACTGACTTCTTGGTAAAAGGTGTTCAAGTGTTACAAGCGGGTTGGCGCGCTATCGGTGGTTTTTACTCTGATGAAACTGCCAAAGACAGTGAAAAAAAGACAATGAAGGTGATAGCAATCAAGTGCTGCCTGAACTTGTACAAGGAGAAAGTATAAAGATTAAAGCCGTTGAAATCCTTTTCTAAAAACCACCCAACCTCCTGCTTTATATACCGAATCAGGACTGTTGGGGGCTATGGAAACAGCAGGAAAGACCTTAGAAGATAAGGCGCAACGTGAGTTATTACAAGGAGCAGGTATAGGGTACTCCAGCCACACGTGCCGCTATTATCGAGACGCTTTTTAAAAGCGCAATTATATTGAACGCAAACAAAAAGTCTCTTATTCCTACCGATAAAGGAATGCAGGTATATGAGTGGGTAAAATCACTTACTATAGCCGATGTTGCCCTTACAGGCGAATGGGAAAGTCAATTGCAAAAAGATAGAACAAGGAGAGCTCTCTCCCGATAGTTTTTTTCTTCGGATATGGAAGCCTATACCCATAGTCTTACTGATACGTTTTTTTGGCTATGGATATACCCCAAAAGAAAAAAACTCAAAATCACCTGTCCTAAATGCAGAAATGCTTCCTTATTACTGTTTGAAAAAGGTAGCCAAATGCCCTGATGAGGACTGTGGTTATGTGCTTTTTAGGAATGTATGTGGCAAACCTCTTACTGATGAGTTGCTCAAAACGCTCTTTTGAAAAAAAGGGAAAAACACCTCTGATAAAAAGGAATGAAAAAGCAAATCAGGCAGCACTTTCGATGCCTATATACGTCTGAAAGAAAAATGGTGAAACTGCCTTTTGAGTTTCCTGAGAAAACTTCCAAAAAGCGAAAAATACTAACAAAGGTTAGGTAAAGACTTTTCAGTAAAGAAAGTCTGTGAGCTAACACAACGGATTATGTACCATATCCTAAGTGAAGTTTAGTCCTCCTGTTGATAACTTTTTGTTTCAATATATTTGCTCTTTAGAAATAATATAGTACTTTTTGCAAATGTTTTTGCAACGATATATTTTTCAATATGAAGGGACTAACCATACGAAAGTGGATACAATCATTGGAGGAAAAAGGGTATTTACAGCTTTTTCTATGCAGGAGCTAAAAAGAGGTATTTGCTCACCTTAAAGAAAAAAACTATTCTCAATACTTTAGGGACACTTAAAAAAAGCAAGGAAAGCTCCTGCCTCTTTGGAATGGCATCTATAGCATCGTCCGTTTTGTGGACATTGGTAATGCTACTGATAACAAAGCTATCAGAGAAGAGGGAAAACCTTATTTCTACATTGAAACACTGATGCAACACCTAAAAAAAGGGAATACTATGTAGCCCTGCTCAGTGCAGTAGAAGTACATCTATCTCCCAAAGAGGCTTTACAGGCAAATGAAATTACAGTGATAACCTCCTTACCTCCGCTGAGAGATTCCTTTAGGGGACAAAGTAAGATTCGTTACCTTGTCAAAAAGGATATCAAAAGACTTAAGAGAAATAGGAGTAAAAAGAAAAAAACCTTACCTTTTTTTCTATAGAGGAAAGAACTTTACGGGTAGCCTCTTTGGAGCTCACTGCGGTTGATTTGCTCCTCTATGAAAAAAAGAGATAGGAGGCATTCAAAAAAAGCAGTAGAGGTAATTCAAAGGATTAAAAAAACCACCTGAGTTGGCAAGAGCTTCCTACAGAGGTAATCCTCTCTACACCTGTCTCTATTTTTCCAGCGCTTGGGCTATGTTCTTTCTTTTTATCAAGGAGGAAGAACTGGCCGAGAGGCTCAAAGAGAGAGTTCTTAGCACTGGGAAAAAAATTTAGAAGAACCCTTTTAAAAACAGATGTCCCTGAAAAAGGGAGGAGAGCCTTTTTGCCCTATTTGGAAAAATCGTGGTAAATATATCTTTGCAGAACGACACTTTGTAAAAAAATTAAAATTTGTTGAACCCATTAAAAAGTAATTTTAATAATGAAAGAAACACAAACCAAAACCCCCAGAACACTGACAATACCTTAGGGTCATTGTCTTATTACGAGTTAAGACTCAAAGAGCTGTTACAAACGAGTTTTCCTAACCTTTTAGCAAATACAGCCTTTATCAAGGACAGAAGTGAGTATGCTGCGCAGGCTTACCAAGAGGCTTTTTGAGGCGGGTATCAGTATTCCTGAATGTGATAAAAATAGCCTCAGGAGTACTCTTCGATGGGCTCTTCTTCTCTCCCTTTGATATGGTTTTTTTGAGGTCGTTTCTCAGGAGTTCGACACTCAATTAGCTGATGAGGATTTGCGCCCCTTTGCCTTAAAAATCTTCCCAGAACTGGTTCCTTACTTTAAAAAGTACGAGAATGAAATCGATGAGGATTTTCAGCACTCCGCTGCCTATCAATCCCTCTATACAGAACTTACGGGTGCCATCGAACTATGGATAGAAGAAAATGGCATATCTTAAACGACTGAGCTTTAATCGCAATGCTCGTGCACTGGCATTGGCTTTCGATTTAGAGAAGCAAAAGCGCACGCTTCTAAGCCAAGAAGAGCGAGAACTCTTGCAACACTATTCAGGCTTCGGGGGATTGAAGTTTATCCTCAATCCCCACCAGTCTGAAGCTGATTTAAAGTACTGGGCAAAAGCTGACCAAGTCTTTTGGCAAGATGTAAGGAGTCTGTATGCCCTTATTAGAGAACATTCCGCTGATGAAAAGGCAATACCAAAAACTATGTACAAAGCCTTAGAAATTCTGTGCTAACGGCTTTTTATACCCCAATGCGTCTTACCTCGGCTATCGCTTCAGCAATAAAGGAAACAGGCGTACCTCTGCAAACAATGTTAGAACCCTCGGCAGGAGGAGGCAATTTTATCCGTGCTTTTTAAAGAAGAGCATCCTTCTCTTGTGGTTACTGCTTTTGAAAAGGACTTACTCACAGGCAAAGTGCTCTCTCATCTTTACCCTCAGGAGCAAGTACATATCGATGGCTTCGAACAAATCAGCCCACTGAAAAGAAACCAGTTTGATTTGGTAACCAGTAACATCCCTTTTTCCGATACCGCTGTCTTTGATTTGAGTTACTCTCGTAGTAGTGACCCTGCTAAGGTACAAGCCTCCCGTAGGGTGCATAACTACTTTTTCTTAAAGGGTTTGGATATGGTAAAGGAAGGTGGAATCCTTGCCTATGTCACCTCTCAAGGGGTAGCCGATAGTCCTCAAAATGAGATTATCCGACAAGCGATGCTCTCCAATGCGCGTCTTGTCTCTGCCGTGCGCCTGCCTAACAACCTCTTTACCGATTATGCAGGTACCGAAGCAGGAAGTGATCTTATTATCCTTCAAAAAAAGACAGTCAAAGAGGCGCTTTAAACCCTATAGAAGAGCAGTTTTGCAATACAGCAAGGCTACCACAGGGGATACTACAAAATGAGTATCTTTCACAAAAAGAAAACGTTATTTGTACGGATGCTCTTGCAGGCACCAACCTATACGGACAGCCTGCAATGGTCTATACCCATAGTGAAGGAGTAGAAGGTATTGCCAAGGAGGTAAAAAGAAAAGAATCCTAAGCGATTTTAAAGCACATTATCTATCGCCTGAAACAGCACAACAAAGCCAAACAACACAAATTAAGCTACAAGAGGTTAATTCACAAAAAAATTGAGGTAAAGGAAATTGAGATAAAAAAAGGTTGAACGGCAAGAATTTATTGAAATTGAAAAGCAAAATCAACGAGCCTTCCTTTGCTATTTCCAATGCTAATCTCACCTCTAAAGAGTCAAAAAGAAATTAAGAATCAAAAAGTTGAACCCAAAGTCGTTCAGCTAAGTCTCTTTGATTTTCCTATTAGAGCAGGAAGCTACCGCTACTTTAGCAAGTCCTCCCAACATTTCAGCTAAAAACAGTCCCTACTATACCCACAGGAGCTAAAAAGAAAAACAAAGAAGAAAAACAACTACCTCTCAATTAGGGAATGCTCAAAAGTTGGACTTGTTTTCTTTTTACTTATCCTGTCAATCAAGGGAATGAAATAGAGGTGCTTTCAAAAGCTTCTCCTGCTTTGTATTACACGCCTCCTGCGGTATCATTACTAAAAAGAACCTGTACCTTTTTGAGGGAGAATATTTACCTCATTTCAGAGAAGATACTTTGGTAGTACAAGCCGATACGGTGGGCTTTTTGCAAGATCTCAATAAGAACAAAACAGCTGCTACCTTTGTGCCTCTTGCGCTTTCTTCTTTGGAAAGACAAAAAAAGCCATTGCCTATATCGCTCTGCGTGATGCTTATTCTGACTTGTACCATAAAGAGGCTACCACCTATACCCCTTATCCTACGGAAAGAGAAAAATCTTAATGCCCTTTACGATACTTTTTGTCAAGAACTATGGTCGGCTAAATAGTGCTGATAATATCAAGCTAATAAAAACCGATGCCTCAGGCGCTGAAATTCCCTTACTTAGAGCGTATCAAAAAAACGGTGTTTATCAAAAAGGCAGATATCTTTCACAAGCCTGTGGTATTCTCTCTGAGGAAGAATGAAAAACATTTCTACTGAAGAGGCGCTACTCACTTCCTTAAGTGAATTGGGGCGGGTGGATATTCCCTACATAGCTGAGCTTTCTAACACCAATGAGGAAGAAGTCAAAGCGCAGTTACAGGGCAAACTCTTTTACAATCCTATAGAGGACGAATACCAAATTGCCCAAAAAGTGGCAAGCGGGGGATGTCTTTACTAAAAATCAAAAGCCGTAGAAGCATATCAAAAATACTCACCCTGAACATCCTAAGCAATCAGAAATTGAGCACGCTTTAGAGGGACTCAGGCAGGTAATTCCCTACCCCTATTCCTTTTTGAAGAGTTGGATTTTAACTTGGGAGAGCGTTGGATCTCCCCACAAATCTATAGTGATTTTTGCCTCTTCGCTTTTCGATACCAAGGTAGGTGTGCAATACAGCGCTCAAACCGATGAGTTTTTCAGTAGAATGCCGACAAAAAGAACTTACATATCTGGGAGAAATATGCTGTAAAAAAAGTGAGAGCAGAACCTACGATGGTATTGCCCTCTTCAAAAAAACGCCTTGGTAAATACCACCCCTGATATTACCAAGAAAAATCAAGATAGATGACAAGGAAGTCAAGGTGCGCGATATGGAGGCAATCCAACTGGCAAACAGCAAGATTGATGAAATACGCAATGCTTTCCCTCTGTGGCTCTTAGAGCAGAGTCAGGAGTTTAAAGACCGCTTAGCTGAGCAGTACAATCAGTCTTTTAACTGTTTTGTACGTCCGCAGTACGATGGTTCTTTTCAGTCCTTCCCTGGACTTGATAGAGAGAGTTTAGGCATAGAGGATTTGTATGATAGTCAGAAAGATGCTATTTGGATGATAAAGCTCAACAATGGGGCGATTTGCGACCACGAGGTAGGAGCTGGTAAAACCCTTATTATGTGCTGTGCCGCTCAAGAGATGAAGCGTTTAGGATTAGCGCATAAACCGATGATTATAGGGCTTAAAGCCAATGTACACGAAATAGCCGAAACCTATCGCCGTGCCTATCCTTTTGCTAAAATCCTTTACCCTGGCAAGGAGGATTTTACCCCTCAAAAGCGTTTGCGTATCTTTGGAGACATCAAAAACAATGATTGGGATTGCGTGATTCTCACCCACGACCAGTTTAAGATGATACCGCAATCCCCCGAGGTGCAACAGAGCATTTTGCAAGAAGAACTCCAAGATGTTGAAGAGAGTCTTTGGCAGTTGGAAAAAAACAAGGCAGTGAAGTCTCTCGTGCGATGATTAAAGGAATGTATAAAGCGTAAAGAAAAACCTAGAAGTAAAGCTCAAAACCTTAGAACACGACATCAATGAGCGCACCGATGATACAGTGGATTTTAAGATGATGGGCATTGACCATCTGCTAGTAGATGAAAGCCATAAGTTCAAAAAAACTTAATGTTCAGTACAAGGCACGATAGAGTGGCAGGGATTGGGCAATTCTCAAGGCAGTCAAAAAAGCACTCAACCTGCTTTTTTTGCCTTGCGAACTATTCAAGAGCGTACTGGTAAGGATATGGGGGCTACTTTTCTATCGGGGCACTACTATTTCCAATTCACTTACTGAGCTGTATTTGCTCTTTAAGTACCTGCGTCCTCAAGCCTTAGAAAAGCAACAAATTCACTGTTTCGATGCTTGGGCAGCGATCTATGCCCGCAAGACCACCGATTACGAATTTTCAGTGGCTAACAACATTGTGCAGAAAGAACGCTTCCGCTACTTTATCAAAGTACCCGAATTAGCGCAGTTTTACGCCGAAATAACCGATTATAGAACCGCAAAGGATGTTGGGATAGACAGACCCGAAAAGAACGAAATTTTACACAATATACCCCCTACACCCGATCAAGAGGTATTTCATTCAAAAACTAATGGAGTTTGCCAAAACGGGTAATGCAACCCTCTTGGGGACGTGCGCCACTATCCGAATCCGAGGAAAAAAAGCCAAAATGCTTATCGCAACTGATTATGCCCGTAAAATGTCCTTAGATATGCGAATGATCTCCGATAAGTATGAAGATCATCCTGATAACAAAGCCTCTCATTGTGCGATGAAAATCAATGAATATTACCAAAAATACAAAGCACAGAAAGGCACTCAGTTTGTCTTTTCTGATTTGGGTACTTACAAGCCCAACGAATGGAATCCTTACACTGAAATCAAACGCAAATTGGTAGAAGACTATGGCATTCCTGCTCACGAAATCCGTTTTATCCAAGAGGCTAAAAAAACGATAAAATGCGCAAACAACTCATCAGCGACACCAACGAAGGAAAGATACGGGTACTCTTTGGATCTACCGATATGCTTGGCACAGGGGTCAATGCACAGAAAAAAAGCCGTTGCTGTACATCACTTAGATACCCCTTGGCGACCCAGTGACCTACAACAAAGGGACGGACGTGCCATTCGCAAAGGGCAATGAAGTGGCCAAATATTTTGCTGATAATAAGGTGGATGTGATTATCTATGCCGTTGAAAAGTCTTTGGACTCATATAAGTTTCAATCTACTGTTTAACAAACAGCTCTTTATCGACCAACTTAAAAAAACAATAAGTTGGGCAAAAGAACCATTGATGAGGGGGCGATGGACGAAAAAGTCGGGAATGAACTATTCTGAATATGTGGCTATTCTCTCAGGAAATACCGATTTGCTCGAAAAAAAGCGAAGTTGGAAAAAGAAGATTGGGGCTTTAGAGAGTGAAAAAAACAAACGTTCTTACGCTCTAAATATACCTCTAAAAAAACCGTTTAGATAACCTCTGTAGCGATTTGAAAGCCCTACAAGATCGCTTGTATCGTTTTCAGACGGATTGGCAAAAACTTTTTCAGATAAAGCCGTACGCCGAGAAGATGGCTCGGTAGTCAATGCTTTGCGTTTGGATGGCTTAGACGAAAAGAGCAGTGTAAAGCAGTTAGCGCAGAAAGTTACAAGATTATGCCCAAAAACGCTCGTACCAAAGGCGAATATCAAGAAATAGGAAGTATCTATGGTTTTCAGATATTAGTAAAGACTGAAGTCTCCAAAAAAAGACGAACTTGACCTAAAAGAAAACCGCTTTTTTGTACAAGGAGAAGGAGGTATCAAGTATACCTACAACAACGGACGATTGGCAAGTGACCCTAACTTGGCAGTAATGAATTTTGTCAATGCCATTGAGAAAAATCCCTGCAATGATGGAAAAAGGAAGAAAAAGAGATTGCTCTTGTTCAAAAAGGATATTCCTCTTCTAAAGGAAATCATCGAAAAAGTATGGGGTAAAGAAACACAGCTCTCCGAGCTTAAAACTGAGCTCTCAGCCCTTGATAGGAAAATACAACTTTCGCTCTCCTCTGATACTCCACAAGAGGCTCAAGAAGAACAAGAAAAACAAGAGGTACAAGAGGCAGAAGAACTCAATAAAGAGCTATCACAAGAGAGTCAAAAAAAGCGAAACTCAAGAAGTCCCAACTCCTACGAAAGGAGTTTGTAAGAGAGACTCTTAACAGAAACTCACGAGGGTTTAAAATGTAGCATTTATTCCTTTAAAGAACCTGTATATCTCCATTTTGAAAAATCAGCAGAACGGATGTTTTGCTGGTTTTCTTTGTTTTATATACTACTGATAAATAAGTGTTTATAATTTTCATACAATCTAAAAAACAAAAAAATATTTGAATTTTTGTTGGTTGTTTCACAAAAAAATCATTAATTTGCGCCTTTAAATTACTATTATTTCTTTAACAAGAAGATATATGAATTATAATTCTACTGGTTTTTCCTAAATTTGACCCTAAAATCTATTGGAGTTTCGGAGTACTCCTTTTGTCTTGGTATTTTCTTATTCATTTTCCAATGCTCTCGTCACGTAGATTGCGAGGAGGCTAACTTCATGTCTTTGCCGATAACTATGCTGTGAAGGAAGTCATCGAGTTTGGTGATAAAAACCAAAAATGCCAAATCGTGGAAATGGGATTTTGGCGATGGTTCTCCTGCCGATTTTAGACAGCGTACTTTTCACACTTATGAAAAGACTGGAGAATATGTGGTAACTCTTACTATCAACGGCTCTTGTACTTCTCAAAAGGTGCTTACCATTACCTCTCTCAATCAACAAGTAGGCTACCTGCCCACCATCAAAAGCTCCTGATGTGGTCTTTTTAGGGAGACTACTAAATTCATAGGACAAAAACAAGGAGGCATCTCATTTGAGTGGAGTTTTTGGAGAAACTTCCTCTACTGATGCTGTGGGTGATTCTGTAACCTATAAGTTCAAACGTGTAGGACAAAAAGAAGATAACTCTTATCGTCAATGGTGATTTAGACCACATTGCGACCAAAACTATCTATGTAGCTCCAAAACACGTTGTTGCGAAAAGAGCCTATAGATATGGAGAGTTATGTATATGAACAACCTCATAGCAATTTTTTTCGCTGCCTATGGGTAAAAGCACAGAAAGACCCCTTGGTAGATATGCTTACCAATATTCCTGTAGCTCCTAAAACTCCTAAAAAAGAAGACACACCTCCTTCTGCAAAAAAAGTCCCTGATATTTCTAATGAGCAGTTTATCCTGCTTCTCAACCAAGTAGCCTCTCAAGCTAAGACAAAAGATGATTTCAAAGACTATCTTTGTGAGAACTACCAAGTCCCTGTAGTTATCAATGACGATAAAATCGTACCCTTTGCACAGTTTTTGCAAAAGAAATTTCTGGAAAAGAAAAATAAAAATAGAAACACTACGCCTGCAAAAGGACACCGATAATCGCTTGTATCCAAAAATATCTATGTTTACTATAAGGTAAAAAGGCAAGATATTCTGGAAAAAGGATAATAAGCAACTATAATAGATAAAAGGGATAATAACAATCATAAAACATTACAAAACAATGGAAGAGAAGAAATTGAGCTATGCCCCAGAGGTTACTAAAGCATTGGAAATAGCACAGAAAAATAGCTCGTGAAAATATGAACGCTCGTTACTCTGGCGGACACTTATTGAAAGCCGTTCTCAACAGAGATTTACCACTTTTAAAACTCTTGGAATCTAAAGGAGTCGATGTGTTCTATTTAGAAGAATGGGCTGAAGTGCGCATTGAGGAAGCTCTAAAAGCTACTAACACTTATTCCTGTGACCCCTGATGAAGTGATAGACACTATTTTCACTGAAGCAGAAGCTATTCGAGAAATTTTTAGATGAGGAGGAAATCTCCTTATGGGATGTATTTGTAGCATTGAGTACTCAGGGAGTAGCTTTTAATTTCGACCAAATGAAAACCTATCCTGTAACTCGTGCCGAACTCTTAGAAACGACTCCTCTTCCTGCTACATCTGCCGAAAAACCTTTCTCTTCTGCTCCTCTTTTCTTCCACAGCTAAAGGGTTTTTGCAAAAAAATACTGTGTCAATAAAAAGATGTCCTCAAAGCTAAAGCCTCAAAAAGAAATACCTGTTGGTAGAGTTGCCGAAACTCAAAAAAATTACCGAAATACTGTGCCGATTTAGCAAACAAAATGTGCTTATCATAGGTGATTCAGGTATAGGAAAAACTACCCTTATCAATAGTTTTGTACAGAAGGTTATAGCAGGTCAAGTCCCCGATGTGTTGTCTAACTTAGCCGTATTTGAATTGGATATGGGAGCCCTCATAGCAGGAGCTTCCTACAAAGGAGAGATTGAAGACCGTATCAAGAACATTGCCCAAGAACTCAAACAATATCCTAAATCAGTACTTATCATTGAGGAATTACACGCACTTTTAGGTAACTCTTTTGATTCTTCTATGGCAAATCTACTTAAAAGTGAACTTACCAAAGGACTCACTGTCATAGGCACTTCTACTATCGATGAATTTACCAAGAAAAATAGAAAAATCAGGTTTTAGAACCTTTGTTTGAAAAGGTAGAATTGCAAGAAAGTGACGATGAAAACTCATTTTTAGAATGCTCCGTCAAACCCTTTCAGCTTACGAAAACCACCATCATATAGCCATAACCGATGAGGCAATTTGGGAAGCCATACGCCTTTCTAAAAGGTATTTAAAAAGAGAAAAGTCTGCCTGCCTCAGCGATAGACCTCATAGACCATACAATGTCAGTTGTGAAAACAGCAGGAGCATCTTTCTTAAAAAGAAAAAATGCCTTGCTTACACAAATAATTCACTTGGAGGACAATACACAAGGTTTTACAGAAGAGCAACGCAAAAACGCTGCTTGGTTATTGAATGATATCAAACAACGTATTCCCTTTTTGTTAGATGCCTCTACCCTTTTAGAAGAGGAACAAACTACTACTTTTGAAACTGCTGATAGCCTATTGAGCTATGGACGCAAACTCATTACCAAAGCTGAAAAAAGTAGCTCAAGAAAAAAACGTTCTCACATCACCGAATGGGATTTAGCCGTACTCATCTCTCAAAAAAACGAATATTCCTATAGGCAAACTCAAAGAAGAGGAAAAAACAGCGTTTGAGTGATATGGATGCTATTCTTTCCGAGCGGGTAGTAGGGGCAAGACCACGCTATTGCTATTATCAGTGAGGCTGTACTCGAAAAATCGCTCTGGATTGAGCAAAGCAGGACAGCCTATTGGTTCTTTCTTCTTTTTAGGTCCTACAGGAACAGGGAAAACAGAATTGGCTAAATCTTTAGCCGAATTCCTTTTCCAAGATGAGAATGCCATTATCCGTTTCGATATGTCGGAGTTCAAAGAAGAGCACTCAGCAGCCTTACTCTATGGAGCACCTCCAGGGGTATGTAGGCTATGAGGAAGGTGGTTTATTAGTGAATAAAATCCGACAAAAGCCCTACTCTATCGTACTTTTTGATGAGATAGAAAAAGCCCATACTTCAGTATTTGATGTATTCCTACAAATAATGGACGAAGGGAAGTTGCACGATCGCTTGGGTAAAGAAGGTGATTTTTCTAATGCCATTATCCTCTTTACCTCAATATAGGCTCTGATTTTATTGTCAAATCCTTTACTGAGGGGAATATTCCTTCCTCATCTACTCTTTTAGAGATAATGAGTCGTTATTTCCGACCAGAGTTTTTGGGGCGTCTTACCGAGATAGTACCTTTTGCACCTATTAGCAAAAGAAAAATGCTCTAAAAATCTTTGAAATACATTTAAAAAGAGCTTTTAAACCTAACAGAGGGTATAAAACATCTCACTCAATATTGCTCAAGAAGTAAAAGAGCATTTAGCAGAACAAGGCTATGATGCCACCTATGGAGCTCGTCCTTTAAAAGGTATCATTCGTGCTAAGTTACGCCGTCCTTTGGCTAAGAAACTTGTAGCAGGTGAATTTAAAGAAGGAGATACTATAGAGGTACTCTGGGAAAAAAATGAAGTCGCTTGGAAAAAATCGAATATAACCGAATAAATAGAATGAAACTCATAAAAATACTTTTTAGTTACTTTTAGTACAATTGCATTGTTATCCTGCTCATCAAGCCGTTATCTTGCTGAGCTTCCTTATCATTACCCTACAGATGCTTTCTACAAAGCAGTATTAGCCCAAAAGAAACAAATCAATGAGCAGTATACCTTGGTAGATGATAAGGAGAAAACCTATCCGATAAGGAATTAGCCTTAAGAGAGAAATACTCCATTATTTTGGCTGTACCCCTAAAAAATCACTAATTATAAACTCTATGCTTTTATAGATGAGTGGATAGGAACACCTTATAAGGAAAAAGACCTTAGAAAAACAAGAAGGAGCAGATGCTTCTTACTTTATACAAGCATTGTTTAGTGAAGTGTATGAAACTACTTTTCCCAAGACTCCTGATGGTATCTTCCGTTCTAAGGATTTACAGCTTTTCACAGGGCGTACTTACTTAAAAAGAAGGTGATATTTTGTTTTTAGGTATGATAAGTTTAAACCTATTTCCGATGTAGGTTTGTATTTAGGAAATGGCAGGATATTGGCTTGTACCACACAAGGGCTAAATATCTATGATTTCAATGATGAGTACTTCCAAAAACGCTATACAAGTGCTGGAAGACTCAAAGAGAAAAAAATAAAAACAAAAAAATTTGCGTTTTTGTAATTTATTTGTATATTTGCCACGTTGAAGAACTATCAAAAATGGAATACCTAACAGGAGTTATAAATGAGATAAATCACTTACCTTATGATATAAGGGCAGAAGTGCTATTAAACCATTTGTTAGACAAAGGAATCATCTCTGACAACGAATATATAGTAAAACACCAAGGACAGTTTGTACGTGGTTATCGCACCGATGTACTAAGTGCAAAAGCTTACTGATTTCAACTATGATCCTACTCAATTGATAGAGGTAAGCCTTTCTCGGGATAGTTTGTACGATATACTCCCCGAAAGCGTCGCTCACCATACCAAGAATGAAACTCAAGGTAAGGGGTAGAAACAATGCTCAAAGATTACAGAGAAAGGAAACAAGAAGAAAAAGCTGCTCGTACCTTTTTAGCCCTTTTGAGAATGAAATTTTTAAGTTAGGGGTAGAAATAGAATCCTTTGAACAAGATAGCTTTAAGGAACTCAATGCTAACGAAATTTCTACACTATTCTATGAACTCTGGGGTATTTCAAAAGATTTTCCTACGCTCTTAGTCTCTAAGTTTATACGATTATTGCCTTATAGCTACAAAATAGTAGGTAATATACCTCTTACAGTACAAATACTTTCAAAACTTTTAGGTGAAGAAGTACAGCTTAAAGAAAGAGAGTTTGCTACTTATTCTGATGAATCACAAGGTTTTTTTCTTGGGAGAAGACATTTACTTAGGAGTGGATATGATCACAGGTACAGCCTATGAAGATTATACCAAAGCACCTGACCCTTGAGATAGGTCCCTTAAAGCATTCTGCTTTTTACTGATTATATACTTGAGGGGCAATAAAGAGAAATTTGTAACAATGTTCTGTGAGCACTTTTTCCCTTTGGAAGTAGAAATCCAGTTAACTGTATTGCTCTCAGAAGAAGAAAGTCAATTTGAATTAAAAAGAAAAATAATGACCCTATCTTTAGGTTATAACACTTGTATATGAAAAAGTTAAAGAATTATTTCATCAATTTGTTCGACCCGCAACTGTTGATACTACTGTTATTTTTTTAGTGGCTATGTGTATAGCCATTACTATTATTTTCTCAAAGAAAGTCCCTGAGTTCAAAAAGTATAAAACCAATATCTATATCTATCTGTTCTTAACAGTATTGGTATATACAGTCATTGCCTTTTTAGGATATAGCCGCCTCTTTGAAGGAAAACCCTAAGTGAATTTATTTTCTATCAAATCTGTACCTTGACCCTTGGTGTCTTCCACTGCTATTTCTATCGCTTGTTTTTTTCAACAAATTCAAACTGGAGGACGATGTGTTCAAAGAGCTATTCTTTTGCCTTTATTGGTGGTATTATATGCCCTCAGTACCTTTTTGTTAATTTACACTTTTTTAAATGGAATGTACTATTTGCCTTTGATGATGGGCAACTTCATAGTCTTTTTCATCCCTACTTTAGTGAATGCGAGCTTCAATCATTCTCTAAAGATACCACCTAAAAATCTACACCACTTGGCAATTTCCCAGAAAAACTACAAAGAGTTAGTAGGCGTGAGTGATGATGAGATGCGCGATTTAGTAGTATTCACACTCATGATAAAAAGGGAAGAAAAAGGATAAAGACTACACTTTATATCGTGCTAAAGGACCCTACCCGAATAGATTTCGGGCGCTTGTTCTACAATTTTGTAGAAGATTATAACGAGCGTTTTGCTGATGCTCCTATTGAGATACAAAATGAAGATGGCTTTTATAATTGGGTATTTTTTAAACAACCTAAATGGTATGAACCTACTAAATATATAGACCCTAAGTTTACCCTATATATGAATGGAATAGAAGAGAATAGCTACATCATTTGTATGAGAACACTTGTTTCCGACACTACAATGAATGATAGTGAACAAGAAACAGATTTTCGAATACAGCAAAGAAAAAAAGATAACGAACGAGTAAAAAAACATATTAAACCATGACAGAAAAAAACTCACCCATTTGCCAGTGAACTTTATTGATGGAATGAAAATCAATAAAAAGGTATTTTTATAGATATTCAAAAACTTTGTCATCGATTCGGTACGCGATGCCATAGGGTACACACCTCAATGCTTACCTATGGATTGTTGCCCGTCAATGACCCAGTGAGAATGAACCTGTCAGTAGACACCCATAAAAACCTCCGACTCCGTATAGAAGAATGCCACGCGATTACTCCTAATGGCTCTCGAATAGACATCAGTTCTAACACGGAACAGAGTACGCTCTCTTTTCCTATCCCGAAATTATCAAAGAGATAAAAGAAGATGAGGTTGCACTACTAGCTTGTATTTCTGTCAATCCATTCAAGCGTGTCCCTTGTGGAGACCCTGACCCTGAGGAGAAATCCACCACGCGACCCTTATACTGAGCCTGAATACTACCTTTCTTTAGTAAAGGAAGAGGATCTTAGAAAAGATATGGGCGTAGGAGGGCATTATCTCATTGTAGGAAAAAAATATGGGTAAGCGGGTAGGCAATACCAATCTTGATAGTTCTTATATTCCACCTTGTGTACTGGTAGCTTCTCATCAAAAAAACTACAGCAATTATACAACGAAATCGACCGTTTCTATGGTCAGATGGAAATTTATGCTATCCAAATCGCTCAAAAAAATACATACTAAAAAACCAGACCAATAAATTAGCTACTATCATAGAGCAAATGACCGATAGAATGCTCTACTACTTAGCTACTGAAATCAATCATTTTCGCTGGCTTACACTCTATAGTACCCCTGCCGAAATGTTAGTGTCAGTAGTAGGATTTGCAAGAGTGCTTAAGAACTTTATCGATGCTCGATCAGGAGTAGGTAAAGAAGAATTGCTCAATTACTTTTGCCGATTGGTGTAACGTAAGTCAAGGAGAGTTTGAAACTGTCTTCTCTGAGGTAATCAATACAGAATACAACCACAATCAAATAGGAGACTCTGTGGTGAAAGTAGAACGTTTTATGAAAACCTTAGAAGATTTATTTGCTATTCTAAAACCGCTTAGACTTTCATCGGTAAAGAAAACGTGATGGCAGCATTTTCGTATCTGAAATCACAAATGAAAAAAAGTTCTCTACAACCTGAGAGAAGCAAAGACTTTCTTAGCCGATTAATAGAAATTAACAACAAAAAGTATCAACCTATATGGAAATATTAAATCAGAAAGAACGTACAAAAAGCATTAGGCTTTTTTTCGTGTTGTTTTTTTCACTCTTGCAGTACTTGTTATAATTTTTGGCTCTTATGGTCAATATCTATTTTCCCTTTTCAAGGAAAAACAATTTGCTCAAAACAAGAAAAATGCTCGTATACAACGAGAAATGAAATTTCAAGATAGCTTTTTCTTTTCAGTTGGAAAAAAAGTAAAAAGTGGCTGTAGATTCTATAGGAATACCTCAAGGTGGCTATAAAAACGATTTTTTTCAACGAGAAATTAGCCCTTTCTATTCTTGCTGATATGTACAAGCAAATCCCTAAAGACTCTCTTAAAAAAACAAAAAAATATGTATAATAATACAATTTTGGTATATAAAGAACTTATAGATGCTAAGAAACAAATAAAAACAACTTACCATCAATCAAAAAAACCTTGGATAGCCTTAGTACTATCAACAAAACTTTAAAAGAGGAATATGATAAGATGAAAGTAGATTTAGAAGTTTGCAAACAATTGTACCAACAGGAATAAAGTAGCTATTAAAAGATGTATTGGATATGCTAAAAAAATGTTTACTTTCCTTCTTAGGGCTTTTATATGCTTTTCATCTATTGTTTTTCTCAGCAGGAGAAAAACAGGATAACTTGCAAATCATCTCAAAAGAACCCCAAAGAAGCTGTTACTATCAATTGCAAGATAGTACAAGGACATAAAAAGCTCAAGGGAAGACGATTTTGCAAGTGCACAGCCCTTTGTATTTACGTGCTAATAAAGATACACTTACTTATGGAGTGTTTCAGTTTGGGGAAAAAGAGGAGAGATTTATTCTTATATGTCAAAATATTAGACGAATCTGTTTGCTTGAAAAAGAAGAAAGAAATTTTGATATACTCTTTTGCTTCAGGAGAAAAGATAACCCTAAAAATCAATTTCCCATCAATTGTGAAGGAGCTTTTTGCACATAAGCTAAAATGCCAAACAAATAGATGAAATTATTTTTTTAAAGAACTAACGAGAAATCAGTATCTATACCTATTATAAAAAAATTATGAGTTTTTGATAAGTCCCTAAACAAAGCGATGATATCATTACCCTTAATACAATGTCTAAGAAGGTACAAGGTGAAATAATAAACAAAAATACTATGCCACTACCTGAGATAAAACTAACACTGCGATATGAAGACCGCTATCTGTCAGAAAAAAATGGAATGATAGAGATGCCGATAAGGTAGTGGTACGTACTGATACCCATTTTCAAAAACACACCATCAGTCTCCTCATTTCAGAACAACCCATAGGAAGCGTTCAACTAAAAATAGACGACCATTGGGTAGAACTTCCTACCTACAAACTTACCGTTACAGACGACAAAAACTGAAGAAATAAAAACTTTTCAGATTACTCGTGACTTCCTTTGCCTTTAAAAAAAGAAACTACCCAAAAAGGGTTTTTCATTCTTAGGTATCAAACGCTTTTGATAAAAACCACTTTTTTGTATGAAAACATAGCCTTTGAACCAGAAAAAGACAGCATAGATGAGTTTCGAACTATCGCGTTATCGCAAATTGTCGAACGATTCTTTGTCCTATCAGTTTCAAAGTGGGAGATAAAAAACTCCTTATCTATGCAGGGAGCTTAGAAAGACTTTTACAAAACCTATAGATATAGATAGTTACTTTATCATTGTAGATAGTAATGAAGGACAAAAGTTTTTATAGGAGATATTTCCTATCGAGAAAAAGATGCTAAAAGCTCACCCCTAAAGTAAGACTACAAGTTGTCAAACGCACAAAAATAGCCAAAGAATTCTCTTTTTGATAGCAAAGGAAAAAGTTCAGAAAACTTATTTATTTGTAAATTATTAGAAAAGTTACACGAAACACTTACAATTCATAATTTATGAAAGGGATATATTACAAACTTCCCATTGATTTTTGAAGGCTTGATGAAAAAGCAAGACCTTGCTAAAAATAGCTTTAGAAGATTCTATCTCTCAATCTATTTACACCCTAATAACCACCACTTTTGGGGAATGTAAGTTTGATGAGACCTATGGTTTGTGAACTGTGGGACTCGGATTTTGATCTACTCAAGAGTGATAATGAACTAAAAAGCCTTTCGTGGCACAAAGTCTAAAGAATAGTATTGCACAACATGAAAAAAACGTATTACAACACAAGATATAGAAGTAACTATTACAGAGCAAGATTTGGGGAACTTAGAAAAGAAACGAATAAAGAAAAAAAGTATTAGTCTCTATAAAAAGCAATTGTTTTAGAGACCAATCGTCCTTATACTTTTCAAAAAAACTCGTTTTTTTGTAAGTCCTTTGTCTTATTGATTTTTATATTGACTTTTCAAACCTTTTGAAAAATATAAGAAATACTGAACCATGAAACAAGATCAGATAAAAAAATAGAATGCTAAAAAGAGCTTCAAAAGATGTGGGGCTATAGTGAATTAGAATCAGAAAAACGCTTTTGACCCAGTTTTAGAGCTTATTCTTTCAGCTTGTGCATCAGAACTCGAAAAAGTTACACTTTGAACAAGAAAAATTCTCGTACAAGGATTACTGAGCGTATTCTTGAGGTAATTTTTCCAGATGAAGTTACAGGTATCACTCCATCTCAGACACTTCTGCAACTTACTCCAATAGAAAATAATGTGCAAATATCACGATATAATCATTTTTAAGGCTGTTAAACGGATACAGAATTTATATAGCCCTACTGAGGTAAAAACAATGAATATCTTTTTCAGCCCTACTTTAGAAATGAAACTCACTACTGCTCAGGTAAAATATTTAGTGTTTTGGCAATAAAAATACTGCAACAAGAAAGTTTTTTTTACCAAGAAGAGGTGGACCAATCAGATAGAAACATCCCTTCTGGAGAGTTTTGGGTAGGACTACACGCCCCAGAGGTAGAAAAAAATTAGAAGATTTATGTTTCTATATAGATATAAATAACAAGGAACAAAAAGGAGTTTTTTTCAATTATTACTTGCAGCAAGTAAAAAGTGTTCTGTGGAGATAAAGAATATGAATTAGTAGAAGGATACAATATACCTACAAAACAATCTAGAATACGAAGAGGTAATTTCTAAGAATTATGCTGGAATAGATGCTATCTACAATGAGGGTGAATCGATTTTTATCAAGGAAATTTTTTTACTTTAAAAGGAAGTATTTATCCTAAAAAGGAAGAAGATGAAGATACTAACATAGCATCTTTTTATAGAGAATTACTTTTTTTAACAATCGTATTGCTACTGAAAAAAAGATATTGTTTGGTTATGCTTTTAAATTCTATGAGGTTATTACTCCAAAGGTATTAGAAAAATGTACGCATTGCTCTAAACTGTATCCCCGTTGTCAATATGTACAACACTAAAAAAGACCAAACGCATAAAAGGGCAGCTAACTATTTATCCTATCATTGGTGATAATACCTTTTTAGATATAGATTACATTTCGATGATGATGGAAGGAGATATGAGGTAAAGGATTACCAAGAAAGTACGGATGACAATGTTTCTTTTGTTTTAAGACGTGGAGGTGTAGCTCGTTTTGATGAACAAAGTGCCTTAGGTCAATTACAACATACATTAAGATTGATAAGAGATGAAACAGCCTCTTTTCTCAGCTATAGGAAATGACTTTGCTATTGATGCAGAACTAAGGCAAATAGGTCAAAATTTGGCTTCTATTTACCAAAAATATAAACAAACGAAACCTTTTCATTGAATACAAATCCTTTTCTAATCATTTCCTCTATGAATAGAGAATTAGATAAAAGCTTTACTTTTTTTCCTATTGGCATACAGCAGGAGAAGAGGGAAATGATATAAAAAAACAGGAGTTTCATTAGAGTGTGATAAAAGTAATAAAACAGCTATTAAAAAGTGCTATTACTATAAGACCTTCTTTTGGGGGCGACGAGGACTCACTACATCTGATAAGATTTTAGAATATCGTAGCACCTTACTCTCACGAGGTAGGATTGTTACCATTGCCGATGTAAAAACCTTTGCTAAAAAGCCATTTCAAACATACGATCAAAGGATTGGAAGTACAAAAAGGCACTAAAAAAAGATGTCTCTCTCAAAGGGAGGGTTCAAAAAGAACTATAGATATTTACCTAAATAAAAACAAAGAGGTAGAAGTAAGTGAAACAGAATGGGAATACTTAAAGGATAGTTTCTTGATTAAGTTAGAAAAAGTCTTCTACGAATATCTATCCTTATAGGATTTTTGAGAAGTAATAGATCGAAAAAAAGTTACTTTTAAACAAAAAAATCTTTGTTTTCAAGGATTGTATAGCTTAAATTATTATAAAAAAATAGAACGGTTTATATTTCTGATAATCAAATGAATATTTTTTTATTGAAAAAAATAATTTGAAAAAAATTAAAGAAAAAAATTTGGAGATTTCATTTAAATAAACTACATTTGCAGCAGTACAAAAATATTATTTTTAAAGTATTAATTCTCTTAATATAGAAATCTATGTTAGTAAATAAAGGAATAGGGGGCAATGAGGTGCCTATAGATGCAAGTGAAGCTATTTTAGAAATAGCTCCGAACCGTACATTGATAGCTCAAAAAGTTGAGTGCGGAAAATCCTGTAAAACCTGAATTGGTGGAAGGGCTCAATACTTTAGATAAAGTGTTCGAGCACTTTAAACCTACTATGAAGGTAGATTTTGAAAATAGTGAAGGAGCTACCCAAGTAGAAGAATTGACCTTTAAAAACTTGGGAGATTTTTGGCACCAAAGGAATTACAGCCCAAAGCGCTTTCCTTACAGGGATTGGCTACTGAAAAAGACCAATATCAGAAGATAATCAAACAACTAAAAACAAACAAAGCTCCTTAAAGCAGCCTTGGAAGATCCTGATGCTAAAAAAAGCCTTTACAAGATACTTTTAGAAGCTCTAATAGCTGAGTTGAGTTAATTTCCCAATATTACAATTAAATATTTGAAGTCATGTCAAATAAAAATAGAAACAGCAAATACAGCATCACAAGCACAGGAATCTGTTAAGAAATCACCTATTTCATTAGAAAAAGTCATTAGATAAATTAGTGCGTTATGGAGGTTTTGATTTGTTAGAAGCATCCATAGAGAATGTACAAAATGTAAATCCTGAGAGAAACGCTCGTAGAAAGATATTCCTTACCGAAAGTAGTAAGCAAAAAAAGAAAGAGATACCCTAAAGAAAACCTTAGAACTTTGGGCAAGTGTCTTAAAAACAAAGTGATTCTTTGGTTGAAATGGTCGCACATTGTGAAGATCAACAAAAATCAGCAGAAGAGTTGCTTTCTAAAAACTTATACAATGCTGTAGAGGCAACACGTGAATTAGAAGCCAATTATCGTACTATAGCTTTGTTCTATAAAAAAATACTGAGGAAGACAAAATCAAAAAAATGTTACAGTGATGAACGCTTCCTTAGAGCAACTTAAAGGACCTTGATAACACACGTTTTATTGATACCATACACGCCGAACTTTCTGATAACTACGACCGTTTAGACCTTAGAAATAACTATGGTTTGTTAGTGATCCCAGGTTATTTAGGCTCTAATATGGTAGTCGAAAAAAATGGGCAAAAATCGCTCATGAAAATAAAGTAATGCTCGTTACTGACTTTGAACACTTAGACGAACCCGATGATGTAATGGAGATGTTTGAGGAAGCAAACCTCACAGGTGGTGATGTGTATCGTGCCAATGTGCTAATGACCTGCAACTGGCTAGTAGGTAGAGGTCGTTTCAATGAAATAGGCGAAACAACCGATTTGTTTGTCCCTCCTTCCGCTGCTTTAGCTGGAAAAAATCTACAAAACATTGATGTCTCAGGTAACTGCTGGAAAGAAATTTGGAGGTATCAATGAAGTAGAAGGTGTACGTTTCGACTTGAAGAAAAAGCGAAATAGCCAACTTAGAAAGTTTAGGACTTATCCCTATGGTAAATGAATACGGAAAAAGTAATGGCTTTCTCGGGCAAAAACATTGTTCAATGGAGATAACTTAGGACTACAAACGTATTCTGTAGTACGTGTGTTCGACTATGTGACCAAAGTGCTAATGGATTTCCTTAACCGTAGAGCTTTTTGAGAATTTTCACAGCTACTACTCGTAAGGATATTATGAACCAAATAGTCCAATTCTTGGATAGCATCACAGGTCCTAAAAAAACCTTATTGAGAATTTTTGAGATAAGACGATTTGAACAAGACCCTAAACAAAAAAGACAGAATCTATTTAGACATTCATATGAAACCTTATTTCCCTGCTAAAAACTTCCTTATCAAAATGGATGGACACAAGGGAACTGATGCTAATGAATGGGATACTGAATATGAACAAAAGTAAAGTACCTCTTATGAAGGGATGATCTCACCTTAAACAATAAAACAAGGTTTAGACTTCCAACATAAGGTATTGGAGACATTTTATATATATTTCCATAATTGGTATTATTGAGTATTAAATTTTTAATTTATTTAATTATGTCGTTTAAATGCAAACTGAATGTTGCGGGAAAAAGAACGCAACATTATTTCCGTGGACTACGGAATGTTACAAGAGACCGACGTCACAGGTAGACCTTCTTCGGTTACCAGAGGTGGCAAAATTACTATCACAGTGGAAAGCACAGGTGATACCGACCTTTTTGAGTGGATGACCAACTCCTTTCGAACGCAAGGATGGAAGCATCATCTTCCTCAAAAAGAGACAGCGAGGCTACTTTTGAAAGAGCTGAAAATTTAAAGAAGCTTACATCGTAAAGTACAAAAGAAGATTTCGATGCAGCAGGTGATAATCCGCTGACAGAAACCTTTACACTCTCTGCCAAAGAGATTGAAATGGGTACAGCCAAACATACCAATGAATGGGTGTAATCTTCTTTTGATTTTTTTAATGTAATTATTAATTTTTTTAAATTTTAAGTGTATGTCTTTCAAAGCCAAACTTAAAAGTAGCTGGCAAAGAATATAATGTTCTTAGCGTAAGCTATGCATTGTTCCAAGAAACAGATGCAACAGGTCGTCCTTCTACCGTTACACGTGGTGGAAAAATTGATGTAGTAGTGGAAAGCACAGGAGAAGCCGACTTCTTCGAGTGGATGACCAAATTCTTTTTGAACGTAAAGATGGTAGTATCACTTTTTAAAAAGAGACAGTGAAGCTACCCTAAAAGAATTGAAATTCACTGAGGCTTACCTTTGTAAAAACATCGAGAGCATTTTGATGCCTCAGGAGAAAAACCCCTCACAGAATCCTTTACTATTTCTGCAAGGAAATTAGAAATGGGTACAGGTGCCTCACGAAAATGAGTGGGTGTAAAACTTATGGAAAATAGGGTAGCGCTTTAGGGTGCTACCCTTTCTTGCTTAAAAATAGACGAAAAATAAAAAGTAATTTCTAAAAATAATATAGATATGTCTTTCAAAGTTAAATTGGAATTAGACGGAAAAAAACCTACAATGTGTTAGCCTGCAAATATGAACTTTCTCAAAGTAGAGATAGAACAGGCTTACCTGAAGGAATGCCTACAGGAGGCGAAATACATCTCCGCTTAGAAAGTACAGGAGAACCTGATTTCTTTAAGTGGATGAGAGATAATAATGAGACCAAAGATGGTAAGATTATCTACTATCGCCGTGATGCTATGAGTAAGCTGCAAGAACTTGTCTTTAAGAAGGCGTTTTTGTGTAAACTTTATAGAAGATTTTAATGCCAATAGTGCAGAACCTCTACAAATAGAGCTTATTATATCGGCACAACAACTTATCATCGGAGGAGTTTCTTTTGAAAAAGCAATGGAAAATTAATTTATAAAAAAAGTGTTTTCTATTGCAAAAAATCAAATAGAGCAATATATTTGAACTAAATTATCCCAATAAATTACCCTTTAAAAAGAGAATCTTATGAGTACAAAAGATGAACAATTCACTGGTTATCGCACCAATCACCCTGATGATCTTGCCCACTTTGCTTCTGTGAGAAACTTTCAAGACTTTTTAGTGGACAAGGCTAATCCTGTAGTGATGGTTACCCTTACTATTGATGGTAAAGGGTTCTTAGATAATGCTACTTTTGAAACCCATCTTACCCAACATACCAATGCCCACGATGAGTTTACTATTATCGTCAATGATACAGCTATTGATGACTTTAAAGGTCAAGTAATGAAAAACCTCAAGAACTCTTAGGGCAGAACATTACTATTCATTTCCATCAGTATGGAAGTGTTATTTACACTTTTAGAGGGATTATTACTCATATCTGCAATAAGAAAAATCAGGGAGGAGGTTATGGTAAATTACATATCTCTGGCTATGCCCCAAGCATTGTATTAGATGGAGGAAAAACTTGTCAGTCGTATGAGAATAAGACACTTCCAGAAATTATCAAAGAAGCTACAGAGGAATATCCACAGGAATCTCAAATACATATAGAGGGACTTATCAATAATGAAGAGAAAAATCCCTTATACTGTACAATACAATGAGTCTGATTACCAATTTATCCAGCGCCTTGCCAAGCGTTATGGAGAGTTTTTCTATTATAATGGCACACAATTTATCTTTGGTAGTCGGGCACAGAAAACCATAACTCTTTATGAAGGGGGGGACCTTAGGGAAGTTGAATTTGAGTTACTACTCAAACCTCAAAAGTTTAACTATCTTTCCTATAATTCACAAATGACCAGAACAGAGGTTAAGGGTAGTGAGCAGACAGAGACACAGTACAAAGAGAATCCATTTCAATTTACCGCTATCAAGGCTTCAGAGAAAGTATTTGCCAAGACTACCGATCAGACTTATGGAGCTTTGCCAGATGAATTTAGAGGAGATTATTTGAAAGATGCTGTCCAAAGAGAAAAAGAAAGTCGTGAGCAGTTAATGCAGGTCAGAGGAAGAAGCAGAAATCCTCATGTACATATCGGATGTTTTGTAAAGCTCATAGATATCAACGGCTTACCCATGGAAACCTATCGAGTGATAGATGTAACTCATTATCAGGGAGAAGGCATCTATTACAATGAGTTTGTAGCCATTCCTGATGTATTTGTAGCATTATTATGATGAGCAAGCTCTTCCAAAAGCTGAACAACAACCTGCACGGGTGATTGACAATAACGACCCCGAAGGTTGGGGACGTGTGCGCGTACAGTTTATTTGGCAAGAAAAACATCAAACCAAAACCCCTTGGATACGTGTGGTACAACCTCACACAGGAGCTGACAAAGGCTTTTACTTTATCCCTGAAATAGGCGAGGAAGTATGGGTAGATTTTTGAAGATCAGAATGCTGAACGTCCGTTTGTAGTAGGAAGCAACTACAATGGTAAGGAATTTAGTAAATACCATACAGCAGGCAACGACAAGAAAGTGATACACACCCGCTCAGGGTACTAAAATTATTCTCAATGATGGGGAAGGTAGCGTTTTTATAGAAGATCCTAGTGGTAATACCTACCTAATGGACGGACAAGGAAATATCAATGTAAGTGCTCCTAAGAACATTAGCTTCTCAGCGGGAGAAAATGTAAATATCAAAGCGGGAACTAATTGTATTATGGAAATAGGGGAACGATTTGTTTATCTACTGTACAAAATAATCATAAATTAGAAGTACTTAATGATTATGACTTTAGTAGTAATAATTATTCTCAAGAGATAAAAAGGAGACAAAGGTGTTGAAATATCAGGAAAATTATTAGAGAGCACAGCTGAGACTTTCCACCAAGCCCGTGAAGGAAAATGTTACTATTCATAGTGCACAAGTGGCAAAATTATTAGGTAGTAGTGATACAAAGGTAAATATATCTGAGGTAGCAAAACTAACAGATATTCTTAAAAAACTTTCTAAAACAACCATACATACGGGAGGTGGACAAAGTGTTAAAACTTTGTTTGGTAAGTTAGAAGAAAAAGGGATAATACAGAATATACTTATTATACCATAGATGGAGAGTTTCTTGGTAGTAAAAACGAATCAAGAATATATATTGTTAAGAAAAAGACTATGAGAGTAAAGAGTTTAACAAATTAAATAACTATAATAATTTGTTAAAAAGAAAAGATAGGAGATACAGAGTATGTTTTTCTCTCATAGGAATTTAAAGAAATAGTTGGAACAATATATGCAGAAGCTACTAAAGGAGAAAAAGGTAGTTGGGAAGAATCTCGCTGCAATTTATAATGTGGTTCTTAATAGAGCTATAGATGATGAAAATACATCTATTTACTTAGAGATACAAGAAGGAGGTATTAATGGATGGACAAAACGGAATAATATTAATAGTAAGTTAGCAAATAGTAAAGATGTCAGGAATGCATTTAAAGGTGTTATAAAAAGGAATTATGGATTCAAAAAGACTATTCCAATGGTGCATATTATTGGGATGGAACCGACTATAAAACGACCAGTAGATATAAAAAGAGGAACTATTTTTACAAAAAGAGGAGCATAATATATGGAAGCTGGCAAAGAATGCAAAACCTGGATGAGTATGGAAAATGGATGCTGTATATGAAACAACTCAAGCTATTGGATTGACTACTTTTTAGTAAGCTAACTGAAAAATTTATTAATACTGATATAGAAAAGGGGTGAAGGTAAAATGGGATGGTACAAAAATAAATTTTCTGATAGGGTTTCTTCTTTTTGTGTTCTTTTTCTTGTAATTACACAAAACACAAAATAATAATGACTATTCTATCCATAAAACATCTATAATAGATACAGTTTCTATAGTATCATTAATAGGAAATGACACTATAGATAAATATCTCTATCAATTCAAAAATATCAGTAGACAGTATTATTCCTTGGGCAACAGATAAGAAAAAACCTTATTCTGAAACATTTATTATTGGAAATAATAAGATAAAAATTCATACAAGGATTAAGAGCATTAGATTATAAATCAAATGAGAGACACTATACAATTAATGATAACACTATAAAAATTAGTAGAATTCTCATAGATAGCTTACCTGTAGACTTTGATAAAATAGCTATAGATTATGGTGAAAAATGCTGAAGTTTATCAAAAAGATAATCTCATATTATTTGTAAATCAAATCCCATGGGCTGGAATGAGCTTTCAAATTCATATCGCTTAATTCAGATTGTAGATACGAAATCGTATGTTTGTTATGAGTGTTTAATAAATTATTCAAATATAATGTCAATAGTTCATTAACAACTTGATGCTTTATAATTTTTATGATTGTCTTAAAATAGTACCTTTAAAACCACAAAATTATAGGGAAAAATATTAGTAGAGAGTTGAACATGTTATTAATCTGTTTTTATGAAAAATATAATTATAATTATATTAATTTTTATTTTCATCATTAACTTCTTGTAAAGTAAAAGAAAAAGAAAAATATGAATAAAAATATCATTGGGTCGCTTATGTAAAACCTGTATCAGGATATCCTATAAGAACTTATCGTGGGGTAGTATATGGAAAAAGATGGAGCTAGTAAATTTGGAACAAGTTCAAATTTTATATTTGAAAAACGATTGTCCTTTTTCCCCTTTTTTTCAATAAGTAATGGAACACCAGGTCTTTTTAAAAATGCCGAAGAAGGTGAAGCTAAAGGTATCCCTACTCACTTGGATGTTTCTTGGCTTTTCGTATGTAGAAAAATGTGAATATCTCTTAGAAGATCAGCCGTTAGACAGCGTTAAGATAGCAGAACTTTTAAAAGATAAGGTGTATACTCTTTCTCTTAATGAGAATGATACTGCTCCAAAAATAGAAGAGTATAATATATCTGTAGGTTTAGCTCCAGGAGGAGTGGTTTTGTTTGTTACACAACCATGGCAGGGTTGTAGAAGTAGGGCGTTACCAAGCAAAAGACAAAAAGACATTCATTTTGTAACTAAAGAAGAAGCAAGTCAATATTATAAAAAGAACAGGAGATGTTGTTTTGGATGAGCATACTATAGAAAATAGAGATTATGCTATAAAATTAGGATGCCTCAAGAAGAAAAATATCGATGAAACACAATGAATGCGGTACACCTGTTACTGAAAGTTCTGTTAAAGAAGATGATATTCTTAAGATCCCCTTATGGATTATGGGATACCTTTAGAAAACGTTATCCTTGGAAAATGACTCTTATTACCAAAAGACAGAACAAAAATTCATTCACTCTTATTATTACCAAGGTCTTAATCGTGAAATAGAAGAATTATTTTGGCGAAAGAATATGGGTGAAAATCAAATAGAAAAATATAGTATCCCTGAAAAATTTCGATACACAACCATTGCTCAAAGGTCAGTACCCTTTTGTTGTATATATTAAATTTTATGATGAAAAGGCATTATTTATAAAGCTTCTATCAAGTTCAATGTAAAAAGAAGCAATGGATGTTTTTGAGAAAGCATTTAAGGGGCAAGAAGATAAGGCAGGAGAACTTATTGTAGAAGTGAATCAAGAAAAACAGATATAAATGCTCACCTAAAAAGTAGGAGAACGTAACGAATGGTTTTGCAATGGTAGTTTTTATATATCTGAAGATGATGAATGGTAATTATAAAAATGAATAACTATGGGAAAAGTGTATGTATATAATAGTGGTTCTTTTCTGAAGAATCACAAACAGGAGAATCAGAATTGAAAAATAGGATTATTTTTCGATGGTACAGCTAATAATTTATACAATACAGATGCTCGCAAATATGTGATTTATAAAAGATAAAAAGGATTAAGTGAGCGAGAGAAAAAAGAAAAAGAACGTATTGAAAAAGAGTATCCTGAAAAAAGATAGTGAGTATAAGTACACACGTAATGAGCTTAAAACTGCATACGACAACTATAAAGATAATACAAGTTACGAGAATGACCTTACCAATATAGCAAAAATATACCTTAAATCCAATAGAAAAATATGCTATTTATATAGAAGGTGTAGGAACAGGAGATTTGCTAAAAAGATAGTGATCTCCCTGGTATTTCACATGCTGATGGAGAAAAAGGTCTCCTTAAAAAATAAGAAAAAGGAAGTGAGGAATTAATAAAAGTAATAAAAGAACACTATAGGGAAACAAAAACAAAAATCTTATTTTAACCCTTGATGTATTTTGGTTTTAGTCGTGAGCAACAGCAGCAAGGCACTTTTTGTATCAAGTATCAAATAACAAACATCTTAAAGTAAAAGTAGTATCTGTGCCAGTAGGAAATACTTTTTTACTACAAAAACCATTTTTAACAAATGTAGAGAAAGCTACCTACAAATGGCTTTTAAAAGAAGTAGGATTGAATAAATTAGTATCAATATCCGCTTTGTTGGGCTTTTATGATACTGTTGTTTCTTTTTAATCCTGTCCGTTATAATATTGATACTAATTTTTGAGAAATATGTCCATTTATTACATTTTAAATGAGATTGGTAATCCAATGTTAGCAATTCATTTTACAGCATTGGACGAAATTCTGTAAATACTTCTCCTAACTCGATTATCCCGTCCCAAAGCAATTGAGAAAAATTTGCCAGGAGCTCATTCTCGATGTAGGGGAAGCTATGACTGCGACCAAGTTCATTCAGAAGAGGTAATACTCGGACAAAAATCTAACACATCTTGAAAAATTAGATAAACTTAAACAACAATTGATTAATGAAGGATGGTATTCAAAAAGAAGAATTAAAAGTTGGATGATAATTATTGGCCCAAGCAAAATGAACTTATAGGTACAAGAAATCTAAAAGGAGAATATAGCTATCTCCCTTTGTTATGGATGTGAAATATGCATCTTTTTAATTGAAGAAGAATATATTTTGTTCAAAGAAATCAAAGATTTATATAAAATAGAAGATGATATTTTAAAAGAGGTGAAAACATCTAGATGAGACAACTTTTAAAAGTACTTTTTCAAACATTAGAAGGAATAAAAAAAGTAATGAAGAGATAAAAAAACTTCATACAAAAAGATAATGAAGTAAAAGAAGATTGGACTTTCCAATCAGGAGTAAAACAGGGATTATTAAAAACTTCGTCATAAATATTTGCATCAATCAGCACATTATGGAAGTTCAGGACCTTTTATAGAACCTCATAAACCTAATGAGGATAGAAAGAGAAGGGAGTTTCCAGCCTAATAAAATGAAGTATGAAAAGTAAAAACAATATCTATTCATTTACTACTTTCTTTATAAAAACAGGAAGTAAATATATTTCGAAAACGTAAGAATAAAGGGAATTTTTCTTGAAAAAGAAAGTAATATTTCATTTCTTAGCTTTTAAATTATAACTATGGAATAAATGAAGAAGATATTTCCTTGTTTAAAAAGCAATTTCTTTTCTTTTTAATGAAATTATCTTAGAAATAGAGTATTATGACACTGAGTGCACTAGATAAAGTCTCAGAAAGTACGAAATCAAGATACTTTAAAAGAAAAATTGGAATAAGCTTAAAAACAGAACTCCTTGTTGAAAAATAAAAGGAGTTTGCATTGAAGAATATTTTCAACAAATTGACAAAATTATTAATAATACTGATTTTATTGTTAGATTTTGTATACCAAATATCTGGTATAGTAGTCATGAGAAAGCAAAAAGATAATATGCAGTCTATATTCTATCAGGACAATACTCTAAAAAGAGACAAGTTGTATAGATACAGATTTAAGGTATGAAATTTTAATCAAGAAAAACAATAGTTATGAGTTGGTTATTTTGGCAATAAGAAACAAAAATATATTGAAAACTTATAATAAGATACGAGAGGAAAAGAAAGGAAGAACTCGATATCATTGCTATTGGAAAAATTTCTCCTGAAATCTCAAGAAAAACGTGAAATAGAAAGAGAATTATCCAAAGGAAGTGAGGAAATGAAACCTATAAAAGCTTCTCAACAAAAAGAATTAAAATCTAAAACAAGACCAGCTTTTTGGTAATAGATGGAGCTAAAGTAAAGTTTGGCCTCATATAGGTACTTTTAAAGTTTTTAAAATAAAAACCCTACCATCCAAAGTAAAACTATAGGTACAGAAACAGAAAAGCCCTGCTAACTTTATCATTTATGGATGGATTTCAGCTATTGACTCAACACAATGGCAAGATGTTGAACGGTTAAATTTCAAGATAACTTAGCTCTCAATAAAAGAAATCTACTATTATGGGTACAGGCAAAATGCCTCCTGCCAATGCTCCTATTGAAAGTGGTAAAATAGGAGTTTATAGACTCAGGACAAATAAATGCTCCTAAAAATATAGATACTACAGGAATGCCTTTGCTAGAGTATGTGACTGAAACCTCAAATTATAGAGGTTTATTATACAGATCTTTGAGGGTAATAAAATAGAAAAAGGAGTAATAGGGCAAGAAGTCTATTTAGTAGTTGAAGGTAATAAACTTGAAGGAGAAACCAGCGATTTATACTTAGAAGATCCTGACATAGACTTTGAATATCAAGGAGAATATTTACTAAACGACACTCTTCAAAAATTACACTTTTAAAAGTGATAATGAACGTATAAAAGCTAAAAGTGATAACACCTAAAAACAATAACTAATATGGCAACCATTTGTGTAGAACTATGTAAAACAGGACAAATAGCAAAAGCTGAATTACAACCTGTAGACTATAAATTTTTACCTCTTATAGCTAGTACAGAAAGGCAAGATGTTCAAAATTATAACAAACAACACCAAAATGACAAACCTTCTAAAAGTTTTATACAAGGAGGAAATGAGACGGTGGTGAATTTTTAAAGATGAGGACTATGGAAAAACAGAGAGTATTCTATTTATGAGTTAATCTGCCAATAGTGCTGATAATAAGAAAATAGAATTAGAAATAACCTTTCACAGTCAGGAAGCAGACGTTGCTATTACGATGAAACAATGTATATCAGTACAAAAGTAACTGGTGAAACAGCGAAACACAAAAATAAAGAAAGTTACTATTGATAAAGAAGGTAACCCTTAAAATACAACGAGAAGTTAAAACCCACTATAGAAACGACTTTTAGTAGAAGGTGAATCGTTGTCTTTCATGTGGATTTTTAGTGCACGTAAAAACAACTGATAAAGAAGCAATTCATTGTGGACGTATGAAATTCATCATATAAAGGAAAATAGCTTTTGTAATCGTGATTTACAGCACAGGAATTACAAAAATCATTACCTATTTAAGAGAAAGAAGAAGATTATAGTAGCAAACTTAAAATGTATGATCGAACAAAAGATTTTGTTATTTGCTCAGGCTACTTATGATATGGAACCTTCTGAGAAATTTTCCGAAAAACGAGAGTACTTAGTAGAGTATTTACTAAAATGTTAAATGATATGTTTAGAAAAATATAAAGAAATACTTGTGCTAGAAAAATACATTTTTAGCTCAAAAGTTACGCAGAGACAGATAGATTTAGATGTTCAGTAGAATGTACAGATGTTAATAAGCACGATGGATATATAGGAAGGGGATCATACATTTAACTAGAAAGATAGCCTATTTTAAGTATTTCAATTATCGTCAATAACTATAAATATATCCCAGCCGTTATAGAAAATGATAAAAGTAAAGAGAATAGGAAAATGAAGAGACTTTTAATTCATTTCAAAAGATAGAAGCTAAAATTAAGGAATTTAATTTAGAGAATAAATTGTACGAATTTAGAACACAACTAGCTACAAGTATGTGGGTCTGCTTTAGATAGTGCTGGTTGGTATTGGAGAGATGGTTTTAGGAAAAGTGGATTTAATGTACCAGACAAAAAGGTGATATAAATTTTAATAGCTGATGAAACAGGAATGGTGATATTACAGAAATTACTAAATCTGTGAATGGAGGTCTAAATGGCCTTGAAAAAGAAAAATTATACACTAAACTTTTTGATGGATAAATATTATGATAATGTAAAACACAAAATAATACTATTATTATTTTATTCCTTTTCTTAGTATATCTGTCTCAGAAAATATACACAAATCCTCAATTTGACTATAGTGATAGTAGATATAGAATTTATTATAAAAACAGATAGAAAAACACAGCTAAAGTATATATACGAATGTTTATGATTGAAAATGAAAATATTCAGTAGACCATCCTTTAAGATGTGATATGGTAACATATATTTCTAAAGAAAGATAACCTTGGTTAGCAAAAGGATTTCAATATTGTGAGTACATGTATGAAAATAATATTACCAAAAATAGAATTCATACATACTACCTCCGATGATACTTATTTGTATGTAGAGGTTTCTTATGACAGTACTAGGATTAATCAGTATGTTTTTGTCTTTGAAAAGATGAAGAAGGTCTTTATCATCTTATAAGACAACAAGAATATGGCTCTGGTACTCTATGAAGAGAGAGAGAGATGGTATAAAGGAAATATCTTTAATAAATCATAAGCTATTGAGCAACCCCATAGCAATACTTTTACGGTAATATTTTATTAAGTGTATAGTTGCTAAAATAGGTTGAAAAATCTTTTCGAGCTTGCAAATACACAAGAAACTTGTGTTTCTTAAAAATCATTCAAAATGATACAACTTCTATAATACATACAATGAATTTACAATGTTTATAATTTTACATAAAGAGCTACATATCTTTATCTCCCTCTTCTCTTCCTTTATCAAATAGTGCTAATCTCGGCTACTATCAATACGGGTGAAGCTCGTCAGTACTAGGAGCTGAATGATATCGGTTTTACTTGCTTGTAATTGGCTCTTGTATTTGTCGTTGCATTTGGTGCTTCTCCGTTTTCGTCTTCAGCGAGTGATTTGAGGTATTTTCTGGT